>Ga0256404_1000781_pt1 | contig 81513 bp, 128 predicted proteins | sample RumenRJG_01DNA_FD_185990 | JGI IMG/M metagenome (GOLD analysis project Ga0256404, IMG submission 185990) | Bovine rumen microbial communities from Lethbridge, Alberta, Canada - RJG_01 | ecosystem: Host-associated > Mammals > Digestive system > Stomach > Rumen | place: Canada: Alberta...
ATTAACGGATATCTGAATTTTAGCCGTAACTGTCATCTGTTCCATAAAATCACCTCATAGATATTTCACTAAATATATGTTATACTATTCATTAGTGAAAGTCAATATATTTGAGGGATTCGATATGAAATAATATTAGCTGTCATCTTCCAACCTCTCATATGACTTGCATTCAACCTTCTCGCCAATGTGCCTGTACCCACCATCTTTAATAATTCGGCATATCGCAAATCGACCTCTCCTGTGACCATGAGTACAGGTGTAGCATGGCGGTTCATATGGTTTTTGCTTAACGTCAAATATTGACATCTGAGTCATTTCAACTCCGTTTCCGCAGAAACCCATGCAGGTTTCCTCTGCAACCAATCATTCCATTCTGCTTCGCTATACTGCATCGCCCAATCTCTGCCATATGCATCAAACATCTGCTGTCGTGCTTCGGCATATGTGCCGTAAAACTTCACATAGTGTCCTGCGTGTTGCTGTCCTACGCCAAATGTGAAGATGTACCACTGTTGTTTATCTTTCGTTGGCATATCCCACCTCTTCAAGTAAATCGTTGATCTCTTCCATCAGGCAATATCCATCACGCTCAACATCATCCCATGCGGCTGTTTTGCAAAAGAAAACTTGCGAATAGTTATCCTTCTCAACCTTCTTTAGAATGTCGGACGTTGCTTTCAGAAGGATTATCGCACGCCGGTAAAATTGCAATATCTCTGCAACTGTATTTCTGTTAAAAGTATCTTTCGGACAGTTCCATCCGTCCTCTGTTGGGAATCCTGTTTTTGTTCCTGTTTGAGGACGCCAGTATACTGCACATTCACATTTTTCATCCTGAGATACTGTCAACTTGCAATCTCTGCAATACGGAAGATCTGTATAGTCATATCCCATCATCAATACCTCATGTACATTCCTGACGGAAAGAACTGGATGATGTATTTACCTTCTTTCGGAATGTTGCAACATTCGTTGAACAGATTTCCGTCTGGATCAATACCTTCGATGCGTCCCCACCGTCCTGACATATCATCGTATCGTTCGCCTGTATCTGCCATGTATACCGTGAAACCAAAGTCCTTTACTTCCTGACCGTCTGGAATTTTAAATGCCATCTTCAGTCTCCTCTTGACGCTTTGCAAGTGCATCCACTATACTTTCTGCCATTTTTTTTCTTGTGTTTTCGTTTAATCTAATCCTGCCACTAAGAAGGTACGCCACTTCGAATATTACATGATCGTATATTTTCTTTTTGCTTTCTTCGTCATCTGGATTGATGATATTGTTAAAGACTAAATACGCACATTCAACTCCTGTGTGGAAAGCATCTTCTCTAGTGGAATATTCACGCATACCAAGACGTTTTCTCTCTTCCGCTTCGTTAAAAAGTTTATCTTTGAAATCGTAGAACCCTCTAATTAGCATAGTGGTTTCCTTTTCAATCCTATCTTCTATCACGGAGTCGATTCTGTCTTCTATGTATTTTTCTGAGAGAGATTCCATGTGAAGGTCTATTTTCTTTTCTACATAGACTTTTATTTCGTCCATTAAATTGCGCTTTATCTCGCGCCTCGTCTCTACCGCTTCATCTTCTAAGAACTTCGTTTCTCTCCTGATGTCATTGATAATCTTGCTCATCACTTCTTCTTTGACTTTGTTTTCATCAATTTGCACATTCATTATTGCGTTCATCTTCCGTCTCCTTGCCTATCTCTTCGCCAAAAATAAACTTATCCATGTCGATTTCTCTGCGTCTCTCCGATCTGTAAATCTCAATCAGGCAATCTGATATCAGCGCGAGATTTATCGCAATCTGTGCCTGTATGCGGTTTTCTGTTATTTCACTTTGCCATCCGTATTTTTCGGCGGCTTCGTTAATTCGATCTACCGTTGTATCGGCGTATGATTTTTGTTTACTCATTTCAATTCCCTCTCCGCAGGTATCCATGCAGGTTTCCTCTGCAACCAATCGTTCCATTCTTCTTCGCTATACTGCATTGCCCATTCTCTGCCATATGCATCAAACATCTGCTGTCGTGCTTCGGCATATGTGCCGTAAAACTTCACATAGTGTCCTGCGTGTTGCTGTCCTACGCCAAATGTGAAGATGTACCATTGCTTTGTTTCGCTCATATACTTACTCCTGATATGGATTAAAACCCAAATCGAAAATATTTACTTGCGCTTCTGCCGCATCTAACCGTTTCTTCGCTGATTCGTAATACTCTTTGTCAATCTCAAATCCAACATATTTGTGTCCTGTTTCGCGACAAGCTATTAGAGATGATGCAGATCCGACATGGGTATCGAGGATAATGTCACCGTTCTTTGCATACTTGCTAATCACCCACTTATAAAGTTCAACTGGTTTCTGTGTAGGGTGTATCCGCTTTTCGTTTATTCCTTGCGGTTGACATTCGTAGACTTTAGATACAGTGCCTAACCCCTCGGAAATATACGCTATTTCTGCCATGCTCATTGTGAAATTTTCGGATATTGTTTTCTTTTTCCAAACAATAAAACCTTTGTACGGCGGCAACATGAAGTTATTTGCTCCCCATATGATTTGCTGTTTCGATACTCTAAACAATTCCTTGAAATAATTTGCATCTGGTTTATTTCCGAAACGATCCATTGTTCCATTGTTCCGCATGTCTTTTGTCGGCTGATTTTCTGACATGTCACGATATGGTGGATCCGCGATTGCCAGATCGAAATACTTGTCCGGAAACCGTTTCATTCCTTCCATACAATCCATGTTATAGAACCCAAAGTCGAGAATATCCTCTGTCTGTCTGTCTGTCTGTCTGTCTGTCTGTCTGTCTGTCGAATCATGTTTGCGGTTTCGTTGCCTGTCAAGTCTTTATTTTGCATTTTTACCACATCAGGACTCCTAGGACTTTGTGCGCACATCCTGTCCTTTCTGTGTTAATATTTGATGTCTAAATCGCCATGTTCATTTACCCAGTCTATTTTCCATTTGTAACCCAAACCACCTTCGGATTCTGGTTTCATAATGTATTCATATAGATGTGGATGTGTTTCTTTTAATCGTTCCAACCTGTTTGGTGATTTCTCTCTTTGAATTCCGAATAGGCAAAACACGCATCCGGTTCGCTTACAACCTGTCGTTTTAAGTATCGGAATTCCGATGTCAAATAATCCAAGATCTGCCATATCAAGCTGACCGTCAACTTCGTTTTCTTTAATGACTTCACCATACACACTGGCAATCGGAATTTTGTTCTGGTAGATGTAAAGCAGTACGTCTTGCTCCGTCCAGAATGCCATTGGCATTGACATTGGTTTCTTTGCATCAAACGCATTGCATCCCTGTTTCAACCACTTTTGCGTCCTGAGTCTGCTTTCAGATGCCATCATTGCAGTTATCGGAACTCTGCCTGTCTCCTTGCCGTATCGCCTTGTCGGTTCCTTCTTCATGACATTGCAGCACTGTTGACCAATTTCAAAAGGTGCGTCCAAAAAGAATTGATACCGTTCGCAGGAAAACATTGACCTGTCTTTCTTGCTAGGGATAGTCTCCGCTGTCGCTTTGCCGTTCTTCCTGTATATTCCTGTCAGGAGTTGGAGTTTTGCATTGTCTATAACCTTTCCATAATCTGTGGTCGATAGTGCGAGATTTATTAACTCGTGTTCCTGTAAGGTTTGCAAAATCCCTGACGGTTCCACCACTTCCGATTCCGTTTTTTTCTGCATAGATGATGGCTTCGAATATCTGCCGCTCCCTGTCAGCTTCGTGAATTCGAATCGGAATGGCTTCTGTGTTATGTCCACCCCCCCCCGAGAGTCTTAACGTATTCTGCGAGTTCTGTGAGTGTGGTTTCGGGATGCTCAACCCCCTTATTGGTTTTAGCGTATTCTCCGGTGCCTGTGACTTGTCTGTATTTCTGATACCACCATTTATGCGCAGATTCTGGTTCGGTCGGTCGGCCGGTCGGTTGGTCGGTCGGTCGGTCAAGCATTTCTGACTCTATGAGACTTGTCAAGTATTTTCTTGCTCCCCATACCGCTTCGCTGACCTCTTTGCTGATGAATGGGTATCCGTATTTTTCAATGACCTGTTTGAAATTCATCTTCGGTTTTAACCAATCCACGTTGTCCCATGTTTTGACGAATTCTCTAATTTCTGGATATTCAAGCCCCGTGTCCACAAACACAGCTTTGATGTCAGGATACATTTCTCTGGCAATCGTCAGTAAAACTGTTGAATCCTTGCCGCCAGAGAAGGAAACGTACACACCGTCGACACCAAACTCGTTTACCCAATCTCTGATCCGCTGTTTGGTCATGGAAATCTTTGCATTTAATGGCGCGACCTGCATTGATTGCAATTCCCATATCTCATGCTTGTTTGCCATTTGCTTCTCCTGCCACTCTTGCCGCCTGTAAACTTCCGTCAGCCAACTTTACTTTGTGTGCTGACTTAAATGCGTTCTGTAAATCCGTCATCGCCGCCTGTACTTCTTTTTGTGCCTTAAACAGCCTGTTCAACGCATCGATGAAGTCATCTGACTTGTGCATGTATTCATGTGATGCGATGTCCTGATTTCTCTGTGCCTTTTCCAGACCCGAGACAAACGACATTGCCATATTCCGTACAATCACATCATCTGCCGCATATTTGTCGCAGATCTCTGATGTTTTCTTGACTACCGCATCCCAATATTCCTGAGAATCCTCTGGATTGTAGAATGCTTTCATTTCGTCCTTCCAGAACTCGGTCATGAACTTTCCGACTCTGGCTGATTGCTCTTGTGTAATTGCGCTCATATTATTCCTTTCAGTTTATGGTTATTCTCTGTAATCGTCATAAATCTCAATTGTCGGTAATCCATCTGTATCATTCACAATCGGATCGTATGGAATGATGATTATCACACCGTTATCATTCACGAACTTCATCAATTCTTCCAATGTGCTGATGCTTGCCTGTTCGCGATAATTCCAATCAGACGTTTTCGTGATATTGAATTTCATAGCAGTTTCTCCTATCCATAAACCTCATATTCGTCTGCAATAAATGTACCCTTGATGTGTTTTCGTTTGAATTTTATGATTCCTACAACAGTACACTCGGCGTAGAATTGAAATCTGAATCTCGCATCATCCGATCTCTTTCAGAAAATCCTCGACTTCAAGAATAATTCTGTCGTAATCGTACTGATGTGGCTTCTTCAACATCACCAAGATCTCTTCCAACATCTCCGTGAATCTGTCGAAGTGTTCATTGATTTCCTGTATTGCCTTTTCCTTTGCTGTCGGCATTGGTCTGTACCTCGCTTTCCTGTCAGATTTCCGTCTTCTTCAAAATGTGTTCCATCAGTTTTTTGTATCCGCCAAGTGTTTGGGAGATGATTTCCAACATCACTTGACACTCCCCATGCCTAAAGGCAGGGGATTCTTGCTACCTGCCAAGTGTATTGGCTGACCAGTCCATTTCTGGTAGGTCGTAGTGCAAGATATGGCTGTGCCATCAGCCTTCCTGAGACAGGACATGTAGTCTCTCAGGCAGTATGTCTGATATTGCTATCGCCAACATACTCAGTCGAATTGCAAATATTGATTGCCCCGACTATATCTCTATGTGTATGGAATCCGCATTTACAAGCGTACCGTCTATCACTTGCATGATGACGTTCACCGCAGACAGGACATGTCTGGCTTGTGTATGCAGGGTTTACATAGAGAACTTCGATACCTGCGAGTTTTGCCTTATATTCTATGTACTGTGCAAGGCGATAGAAACTCCAGTTATGAAGCGAATGATTGTTTTTACGACTTGTCCTTGTCGTAGAGCGAATGTTGGATAACTGCTCTAATTTTATGGTCTTAACATTATGTGCCACGGCAGTAGCAACAATATCATGGCTTAACTTGTGGTCGATATCCTTCATGATACGCTGTTCTTTGTTGTTGATATGTTCCACAGCGTTCTGATGTTTTGCTTTTTGCAAGGATTTACGCTTTGTGGCGAAGTGCCTACGCATGGCTTTATTTTTACGACCGTTGCCGTAGAACTTGACACTACCATCAGAACACTTGCTTACAGCAGGACACTTAATGCCAAGGTCAACGCCCATTACGTTGCCATCATCAGGGATAGAAGGTTCGTCTGCTTCATAGACTATCTGAGCAACTATGCTGTTGTTCTTAACAACAATACGCATTGTACCAAGCTTGTATGATGCAAAGACAGATTTTTGCTTATCCGTCATTTTGGTACGAATAGAAAGCCTTTTAGACTTGCCGTTTATCATGACGGGGAACTCTATATTTGTATCGTTGACTCTGTAGTTCTGATTATTAATATAGCAGCACGGCTTTTTCAGAACAGGAAGTGTAGCAATAACCTTGATATCTTTGCCTTGTTTGGCAAGTATGGCGTTCTTGCGGCCAGCGTCACGACAGGCCTTATTGTACTTTTTGACGATAGACTTGGCATCACGGATGCACTGGTTCGTGAGGGCTGACGGCAGATTGGCATTAACGTTCTTGGTCGTGAGCTTTGCAATAGAAATACCGCTTACGGCATCAGAAACAATACTATTGACCGTGGCAATGTACGTGTCCATGGTATCTTTGACAAGCTGATATTCAGTTTTAGACATATACAGTTTGACTGTTTCTGATAATTGCATAACTCACCTACACATTTTTCTGATTCTGAATGTATTGTTTGATTACAGCAAGTGGAGCACCACCGACTGTCGATACGAAGTAGCTGTTCGTCCAAAGGCTCGGAAGCCTTGATTTAAGCCAAGGGAACTCTTCTCTTAACATACGGGACGAATAGCCCTTGATTTGTTTAACAACTTTGTGTATTCCGTATTGTGGGTCTACTTCCATTAGCAGATGCACATGGTCAGGCATGATTTCCATTTCAATGATTTCGACCTTGAGACGTTCGCATGTTTCAGTTATCAGCTCCTTTAGGCGGACATCAACTCCATTTACAAGAACGGAGCGTCGATATTTGGGGCACCAGACCACATGATACTTACAGGAATAGACTACATTGTTGTTTGATTTATATTCCATATACACATTATACAGCTTGATACCATCTAATGCAAGTATAAATTATATAGCTTTTAGAAGACTAATAGTATAGGTCGCCTTATATCCCCATGTCCAAGGACAGGGGCTTTACGTCGACATTTGGTAATTGATTTCGGTATCTCCGTCATCGTTACATTTTGCTCTGTTGCGGAGCATATCGATTTCTGCAATTGTGCCATCGATTCTGTTGTAGCTGATTGCCACCTGCATTGCGTTTATCATATTCACCTCACTCAAATACTGGATCTGAATCTTCTGGAAGATCCATGAATCCGTCAGCTTCATGTTCAGCATCCGTTCGCCATCCGTAAAGGATATTCTCTGCCAAACTGTTTTTCAGACGTTTCGTTTCGGCTTCGTACCACAAGGGAATGAACCAATCCTGCGTGCCGCTTTCACGATCTTTTGCGACTTCGATGACGTTTGTTCCTGAGTATGCCACATGGTCATCTCCCCACTTAAACATCTCTTTGCTCCGCAGTTTAAAATCCTCGTTGTTCCTGTGTATCAGGAATGCATTGTCAACTGCATTTGCGAGATCTCCAGATCCGCTGATGTCCTCAAGTCTCAGGAAGGACACTGTTTTTCTCGGATGAGCCACAAACAGGATGTGTACCTCGGATTCAACTGCAATCGTCTTCAGCGACAACACAAACTTCTTCTGAGCATCCAACTGCTGATAACTTAAATCTCCAATGTCCAATGCCATCAGGTTGTCAATCACCATCAGGTCTAGTTTGTCCTCGTTGATCTTTTTCTTTATCTGTTCTCGGATCTGCTCATAGTTGTTGCCGTGATGATTGTTGTACAGATAGAACTTTCCCTGTAACCATTCGCTGATAGCTTTCTGGTTCCTGTACGGCACATTCCATTGCCCTTCGTAACGTCCTGCTTCAACACCACTGCGTCCTGCCGCTTGACGGATCAGCCACCGCATGAAATTCTTTTCGTCCAATTCTCCTGAGTAACATCCAACTGTATTGCCATCTTGTATGGCATTGAGAATCAGACCATCAAGCCATGTTGACTTACCTGCTGACCTCAGACCTGTCAGAACTGATATGGCTTTCTTTTTCAGACCATATAATTTTTTGTCAATACCGTCATATCCTGTCTTGATGTAGTGGACTTCCTCTTTTGGCAGATTGAATACGTCCATAGGGGTATACCATATCGGATTGTCGGGCGTTTCTACCATCGGTTCTGGCGGCGGTTTTATCTGCCTGTCACGGTTGTAGTGTCCATACATCTGCTGTTCCTGCTGTTGCCATTTGCGCTCATATGCGTCAGGTTCAAACAGGACTCTCACATCTCGCCATGTCTTGTCCGAACAGGAATCATGGAAACAATGAAATCCAATTGCTCCGTTGTTGCCTTGGAATATCATTGCGTCCTTGCCTTTGTGCGATTCATCAAATGGGCAATGATCCAAGATGTACTTCGTACCGTCAGATGCAGACGCAACTCTGTAATGCAATCCGTGTTTCTGCATCCATGCGACCAGATCAAACTTTTCGCCGTTGAAGTTGTTGTATTTCTGCGGCTTGTCTGGCTGTGGAATCACTTTTGTCACTTGTTTTATGTACTCGACATCGACAGGGACAAATCTCTTTGGCGTATAAACAATTCTGCTCATTCTGTGAGGATTTGTTTCTGTGTTTCTCCCCTTCTGTGCCAACGTTCCATATAACTTGCAAATTCTCGATGAGTTTTTATTTGCCTTGTCGATCTTGATAAAATCATCGGTGAACAATATGTCCAGTGCATTTAAGAAGTTCGAAACTAATTCGTCATTCTCCTTTGTATGTGCCAACTTGACCGAATATAACAGGTGATATCCATTACCGCTGAATCCTATAAGCGGTTCCGAAAATCCTTGTTGTTCCAAGTATGAATAAACTTCTTGCGCTCTTTGTTTTGCTTTTGCGACCTGCTCATCCGTTGCGCTGATCCCTGATGATCTTTCTGGATCCAAATCAACAAGCAACCACCTTCTGGCGTATATGTCTTTGTCTGCTGTTGCAATTTCGCCATCCAAAAAGCGATCTCCTGCGTTTCGTGAATAACACTCGTCTTTGATCTCGTTAAGTGTTATATAAACACTTTTGCCTTTTAGATTTTGCCTTTTGAGGTTTTCAATCATCAAATCAACGCTTTTGAAATATCCGACAGTGGATTTTCCACCTCTGCCGCCAAATATCCTGATTTCGAACAAATCTGTTTGCGTATATCCAGACCTGATGATTGATACGGTTTTTCTTATCTGCTCTTCGTCTAAAAATTCGTTTTTAATCATTGCAAATCGTCCATAAATGTTGTCTGCTGGTTCACTGTGGATTTCTCGTTATAATTCCCTTCTAAAACCTTCGGGAAATTATCTGGTCGAACAAACCAATCCATAGTGATTGCCCATCCTCTTTTGTTTTTCCCTTGGAGAAAATCACTTGTTTTTATGTTTTCGATAGCTTCAAAAACTGCATCCTCGCCATATTGACGAATTCTTGCAGAAAGCATTTTGTCTCTGCCAGACCCTTCGTTTATACTTCTTATCGGCTTAATGCCATAAACAGATAACTCATTCCATGCATCAACGATATTTTTGTGCTTGGTTTTGGGAGAGTCCTTCGTTTCTGAAGGACGTACTATTACGTCAGTAATAGTATTTATATCCTTACCTATCCTTACCTTACCTGTGTCAACCGTTGGTAGACCGTCTGGTAGACCGTTGGTATCTTGCAAGTGATAATTACCTTTTTCGTCAACACTTAGCATGGACTTCTGTTCGATGTATTGAGTCTCGTTATATCTGTCTTTTCTGAGATAGTTATTGATTCGCCAGTGCTTTATAACCACAACACCGTTATCAAACGGAATAATGAACTTCCGCATGATGAGGATGTTCATATCATCGTTGGTTGCTCCGATGATTCTCATGATCTTTTTCGGGGAATTAACGAATCCGTCATCATCTGCTCTCATGCCTAAATCGTAATAGAGCAACCTTGCGCTCATTGGCATTTCCAAAAATGCATCACTGTCAATTATTGTTTTTGCAAACATTCTGCGTTCAGCCATCATTGCTCCTTATTTGCGTGGCGTATGTCTGTAACCAAACAGGATGTGTGCCACCTCTCCACGGTTCAGACCCTGATCCATAAAGTCGTTGACCGTATATCCAAGTTTTGCAATCTCTTCCTTTTCACGCTTCGTGCATTTGTTGAGATCGGTTTCAAGTTTCCATGTCTCGTTCTCATGCGCTCCACCGTAGTTCTCAAGTCTCTTTAGCAGTTTCTCCATCTCTGTTCTCCTTCCCTGTGAGTAGTTCGACAATCCTCTGTCCTGCATCCTTGGACTCTGTGAAGAGTATTTCGCATCCGTATTTTTTCTGGATCGTGAAGCACGCTTTCATCAGGGTGACACCCTTCGTTGCTTTCGGATAAAGCTGTTTGCCGCCGCGCCTGATAAACAATCTCGGATTGACCCACATGTGCAGATCTTTCAGTTCTTTGATTGCAGGACTTGTGACTTGCATTGTCTTGCCACGAAGAATCACCTCTGGGTCTGACTCGACAAGGATTACCAGTTTAATTCCGTTGTTCTGAGCCAAAATCAGTTCATCGCGGAACCTGTCATGACTCTTACCGCATATATCTCCGCATAATTCCTGTATCGAGTTTTTGCTGTCTATACAGATGTCATACGTCCCAAGTAAATCCATCATCTTTACAGGATTTCCACGCTTTTCTTTTCTGGCAAACACATCTTGGATCTTGTCGTTCATCAGAACGTAGTCTCCGACCGGAAGTCTCTGCTGAAGCACTTCGATGCCGTTTTCGGTAAAATACCTGTTCTTGACTTCGTGCTTTCCCTTCTTCTGATTTTTGTCTTCCAGAATTACCATTACCTTTGTTTTCTCTTCCTCGCTTTCCGTATCTGTTCCACCTTATACGTGTGTAGTGGATTATTCTGTGCGTGATGCTTTGCTTCTCTAACTCTGTCATTCTCTTCTTTGATTGCCAGATACTTTTCGCATGTTGCGTGGCACTTGAGGTGTCGGTCTGGGCAATCCTTACATTGGTATGTCACCATTGTCTTTCTCCAACAAAAGTCTATAGATGTCATCTGAGACGGTACGCAACCGTCTGTTTTCTTTCTGCAATACTTCGATTTCGTCATCCTGTATGTGAATCTTCACCATCAGCCAGACGCTCATCAGCATTGAAGCAACCACGAAGATGAACAAAATCAAAACTGTCAGATCGGTGTAGTTCATCTTCCTGTGCTCCCGAATCCATTTGTTCCGCGATCTGTCTCTGGAAATTCTGTAACCAATTCTGGTTCCGGAGTCTCAATCGGGAGGATGACCAGCTGTGTGATTTTGTCACCACGTTTCAGATGCACTTCCTCTTTGCCGTGGTTGTATAACTTGACTACGATACTTCCGGTATAACCTGCGTCAATCGTCCCTTCCCCTGTAAGGTTGTTCTTAACATTCAGACCAGACTTGGATTTCAGCATCCCGACATATCCTTTCGGGATCAGCACATGTACTCCTGTGTTGATTACAGCGGAACCGTTTTGTACTGAGCCAAGATTAATTGTCGGCGGCACAACAATGTCCACCGGAGTCCTGATGTCCATACCTGCATCTTCTGCGTGCGCTCTCTCAGGAAGAAACGCTCCATCATCCAACATGACTTTGATTTTGTCCATTTCGTTATTCCTTTATTCTCTGTGTAAATTTTAGCTTTAAAATGCATAGGGTAGTCAGATGTACCATTGAGTGGTTTAAATTTTCTGTAGCGATTAGCTTATCGGCTCGGACGCATTATTTTTTGAAATCTGACGCATCCGTTCAGCCATCTCTGCTTTCTGTTCGTCCGAAAACTCTCTCGTCACCTTCTTCGACCGGAAGGAAATGAAACTCTTCGGACACTCATAAAACTTGTACTCAGGATTCTCATCTACCTTCTTCCATTCTTCTGGATTCGCTTCACAACGATGCTCCAACTTGGTTATCATGGTTGAATCCGATGTACAGATGTGCGCGATATCTTCATCACGCATGATATTGATTACCGTCTCTTGCTCAAATAATGGGACTCCCATTCAAACTCCTTTCAATCCGCAATGCAATCCTTAAAAATGCAATGAAAACAATCAGGATACTTGCATCCCCTGACCTTACGTCTCGGCTTTATACCGTCATCATCGACCATCTTTGGCATGTCTACAGCCTGTTCTGGTGTCATTCCTTTTCGGACGATGCGGTTCCGAAGTCCTGCGTATGTCATTCCTGACATTTCAGCCAACTGCTTCAACGTATACAGTTGACCGTGATACCGATACTTCCGATGTTTACCTTGCAGTGGTATGGATACGGCTTCTTCAACTGTCATGCCGCAAACTTCCACTCTGCGCTTAATTGTCTGGAACCCAACACCTGTCATTCTTTCCAGTTCCGTCAGGAAGTACCACTGTCCTTTATACAAATATTGCTTTCCGTACTTTCCTCTCGACATGATTCGACCTCAATTAGCTGAAGGGCAACTCTTCCGAATCAATGCCATCAGGAACCGACATAAAATCATTTCCGCTGTCAGGTGCAGACGTAGTATTACTTGCCGCCTGTGGCTGTGGTGCTGACGCAGATGCGTTTCCGCTTTCAGCTATGGTATCTACGAAGTCAAACGATCTGGCAATAATCTGGACTTCTGGATAGATGTAGTTGCCATCTTTGCCCTGATATCTGTCGGGTTTGTCCAATTCGCCCTCAATGCAGATGCGACTCCCTTTATGGAAATATTTGCTGATGTTGTCCGCTGTTTCTCTGAACGCGACAACTTTGAAGAAGTTTGTTCCGCGATCCTTGCCGCGTCTATTAACGGCAATGCGAAACTCTGCTACAGAGATGTTGCTGTTTGTTGTTCTGAGATCAATGTCTGTTGCGATGCGACCATAAATACTAATGATGTTCATAGGTTGACTACTTCCCCCTTGTGACAAATATTGACTTTGACGTTGCTACCTGCGAGTTGCTTTATTGTTTCCAAAATCAGATTCTCGTCAGCATTCCTGTCTGAGACATGGCATATGGAAATTGACTTGCAAGAATCTGTCATGGATGATTCTAGGAATTTAACTGCGGTATTTAGCGATGAATGACCGTTCAGTACATGACGTTCAGATATCTCATCCGAATAATTTACGGCAATGATGAAGTGGTTGATTTTGAACTTCCCTAAATCAAAGGGACAGTACATCCAATCCGTCATATACAAAATTCGCTCTCCGTTAAATTGGAACAGGAATGCGTAGTTTTGACATGGTGTGGTACCATCGTTATCAGTGTGCGGAACTTCAAACGGAACAAACCAATCATCATTCCAAAACAGTTCTTTTCTGTTCGGCTTGCATATACATGCTCCGTCTAATTTTTTTGCGGATTCCGCATTTGTATAAACTGATATGCCGTTCTTAACGAAGTCTTTTGCATGTGCTGAATGATCTCCTAACCATGCGCGTGGGTTAAAAATGCCGTCTGTATCGCATAGACATTAAACCCACACGCAATCATTACTCCTTTCCAACTGCAACCTGCGTCCAGAGCGATGTACTTACCGTCTGATTCAATCAGGTAACAATTCCCCTGTTCGCTTCCGGTTCCTACGGTTATCAGTTTCATAGCTGTTCCTCTAACGCTTCTTTGACCTGCTTGGTGCGATGCAGGTTCTTAACCACTTGCGCAATTGCTTCGTGGATGATCTCTTCTTTGCTTTCGTTCAAAAGATCCTCAACAACACTAACGCTCATGTTTCTCTTGGCTTTGTCGTAGTAGTCATATCCGCTTGACGATTCAAAACACTCTGCAATGATTTCGTCTGCAACCTGCTTTGAGGCAGATTCCACAATCTTTTCGGATATCGTCTTGTCATCCACATCGAAACTAATCGTTACTAGATGGTTCATTTAGTTCTCCTTTTTGTGTTACCACTTTGTCAACTGCGCATTCTAAGCATTTTCTTGTCCTGTTATATATTGTTTTGTATTGTGCTTTAGTTTGCTGTGCTATGTTATAAAATGCTTAGAAGTTATATAATTGAGACAATTCATAATATGAACTGTTTCATTCAAATATTTCGCTTTCTTCTGAGATTTCTGCATCTACAATGTCTGGATCATTTTCAACGATCAGTTCCTGTTTGTTGGCTTTCTCTTCAATCTCTGCCTGTGCATTCTGATATGTCTCATCCATGTGAATCAGAGATGACTTTGCCATCGTGTTGAGGTTCTTAGGGAACTTCCTGATGGCGTTGTTCTGCATCTTTCTGGTAATCATGGATTCGGGAGAGTCCAACCACGCCGCAGAGATGTACGGAATCGCTTCTTCGCAAGCCAACATATCATCCACCGTTTCACACTTCCGCAGTGCATCGTAGATCTCATGCTTCTTTGCATCGATCTCCTGCTTCTGCTTTGGAGTTGCTTTGTATCTGCTCTCGACAATTCCAAAAGTTTCGTTCAACAAATTATTGCGAACGTGCGCAAACAGGTTAGTCTTTACTGATTCTCGTTCGCTGATAAGATACTGAATCGTACTGTCTTTCAGTTTGACAGGGTATACAACCCTGACTACTCTCTGGCTCAGACCCTTCTCTTCCCATTCTGGCGGTGTTGTTTCAATCCCTCGTCTTTTCGGATAAACAAAATCGTCACCTTCTTTTACGAGCCAAACAGGATAAACCTGTTCAACGTTCTCACCGTAATTCCTGAGAAGTGAATCATATCCGCATCCTTGAATGCCCATCTCAATTTCCTGCATCCATGCGTTTCCAACCTTCTTATTTCTAATCTGAAAATAAACTTCTGAAGGAAGTGCATTTGCATTCAGCTTCAGAGATGCACATCGTCCGACAATCTCACGCAGGTTTGATGTGTCAAGTTTCGACATATCTACCTTGTCCGATGCTTTGACCAAGTTATAAATGTTGGTCATTGCGTTCATCGCGCATTCTTTGCTATACTCATCAAACTCAACTCCGACCGTCTCAAAATCTCGCGTAACAAGATTCGTTATCTCGTTCGACCACTGGCTTATGCTTGTCGTGAACTGCTTTTTCTCAGCTACTTCGTTAGCCATCACTATTCTCCTTTCTTAATCATTCCAGAACATATCTTTATCAATAATGTTGTTCTGTTTTGCGATGGTGTATAATTCACACCATTTAATTGCAGTTTCTGTGATTACTTTAGATGATGACTTTAATTTGTATTTCATCATCAGGGTGATATATCCTTTTGGAATTAGAGCAAGATTGGATATATCGCAATTTGTTTTGTCTCCGTCCAAGAAAATCAGATAGCAATCATCTGGCACTTTTCCGTTTTCTTGTTCCCATACCCACCTGTGATACAGTTCCCAATTGTTTGTACGTTTTCCGTATGCATCACCTGTTTTTATATGCAGGTATCCTTGCGAGTCCTCTGTTATGGTTCCTATAGGTACATATCGTTTGGCGTTCTTCCTACTTGCCATACTTCGTACATCGGAATTGCATTTAATCCCCTTTTTAGAACAATGGGTTCTTATGGTGTCCCAAGATCTGTTTGTATTAAATGTTTTATTGAACTCCTCTGTTGCTTTTGTCGTACCCATGATTGGATAGTTGATCTCTAGCCATTCTTCCTGCTCTTTCGTAAATGCTCTTCTGAGATTCAGATATTTTACGCAGTGCATTGTAAATACGTGTTTGTTAATATCTGTTCCGAATAATCTGTTGTGTTCACTGGCTAATTCTTTCGTACTTTTGTGTTTCCAATAGTTCTCAACTATCCAATCATCGTGCCATTCATGATGCACTCTCATTTGGACGATTCGGCAAAATTGTTTTCGCCGTTACCATTGATAAGTTCCATTGCATATGAATGTGTCAGTGCTTTTGTCTGAGCCATCAGCTTTTCTGTCCGAAGAATAAGATCTCCGTTATTAATCATCTGTTTTGCCAAACCAATGACCAGTGCTGTCTGTTCGTTGTCCTGCTGACGTTCTTCTGGTGTAACCTCTTCCTTTAAAGTGACATTTACTCTGTCACCCATGATTCTCTGTAATTCGATTAGTGTCATTGCTTATACTCCTTTTTAAGTTTGATTATGCTTATGCAATTACAAGTTCTTTATCTTCGGATACCTTCAGTGCGACTACCTGACAATCCATCTTCGGCATATTGAATTCATTGAGTGTTTCCGAATTGTCTATAAAGACAGGAGCCTTGACATCGTACAGTTCCTGTAATGTCTTGATGATCTCCAAACCAACCACGATGCGATGACCTGAGTTCAGATTGCTATATGGAACACCGTTGTATGTAATCTCACAACATTCGCGGACACCAGAATTTATTTGCGTTTCAAACAATTTGAATTCCAGACCTTCGAACCTGTCATTGATCTTGTCTGCAAGGAATTTGACGTAGTTCTCAAGAACAAAAATCAATCTGTCGGAATCAGCGAGTTTCTGCGAAACGCTTCTTAACTCTTCTCTGAGTTCTGCAATTCTTGCGTCAATACCTTCGTTGACTTTCACAGATGCCAACTGATCCTGTACTGCACGCAGTTCGTTTCGTAGACTTTTTAACAAGAATTCTTTTTCCGATCGTTCTGCAATTGCTTTGTCCCTGTCAGCAATCTTCTGTTTGATTGTTTTCTGCTCTGCAATGAGTTTCTTATACTCATCTGTTCCTAATGCATCAGAAGGAACTTCGAAGATCTTGGATGCCGCTTCTGCTTCAAGTAATTTGTTCTCCAGATCCGCGATGGAAGATTTGATTTCGTTCAGACCTTCTTCTGCCTGTTTTGCATTGTCTACGGAGCATCTGTTAATCTGTCGATATCGGACAGCTTCTTTGTTGATTTGATCCTTGCGTTCCTGCTGAACTTTAATGAAACGATTCCTATTCTCTTCTTGTTTACCTTCTGGAAGTGCCTGACCGCAGTATTTACAGACATTCTGGCTTTCATCAAACTGTTCTGCCTTAACAGATGCAAACTCATTCCCAAGATCGTCATATGCTTTCTTGGCGTTCTGAGCCTTTGCCAACTCTTCTGCGATGTATGCCTGCTTCTCAGCAAGTTCTTTTCGGCGGCTTGCCAACTTATTTACGATGTCCATCTCGTTGGCTTTTGCTTCGTCATATTTGCGTTTGCGGTCGCGGTCTGCTTCTTCATTAAGCATTTCCAACTTCTGAGCATTCATGAGCAACTGTTCGTTCAGCTGTTCTACGGATGTCACAGGATTCTCTTTAAGTTCGTTCTCGGCAACATCGATCTTTGCCTGTATGGATGTTGCCTGTTCGTTCAGAGCATCTACATCCACAACAAGTTTTGACTTTTCAAGTTCATCGATCCTGACAGGAATTGTTTCCTGTTTGTCTTTAAGTTCCTTCTTTGCTTTGGTGTACTTCTTTTTGCAATCATCAATACTTGCAACCGCTATGTCTGCCGCAATCAGATCGAAGTTTTCAACGCTTTCAGCAACCTCTTCTGGCGTAACGTCCGATACAAACCTCATAAGAAGTTCTCTCTGCTTTTTCCAATCCATTGCAGGAAACGCCATCGGGTTTGTGAGCAATTTGAAGATATCCTCATCGATGATGGATGCAATGAATGCTTTGTATTCTTTGTCGGACTTCGGGAAACCATTGATTTCAAACAGATTCTGGTTTCCAGAGAACTCCTGCTGTTCCTGACCGCGCTTTTTTACCCATTTTTCCTTCTGCGTCTTTTTGACTTCGTATTCAACACCATCAACCGTCATGTTGAGGATGCCTACGATTGCGGTATGGTGGATCTTCTGACCAGATGCATCTAAGGTTCTGACCTCAAACTTGCTGTTGCCCTTGCTATCCTTATCGAAAATGATCCACGAGATAAGATCCAATATGGATGTCTTACCAGAACCGTTCATTCCTTTGATGATGGTAGATAATCCAAACGGAATATCCACCTCTCTAAGACCTTTGAAATGTTCTCCGTGTACGGAGTCAAATGTAATGTTTCTCAATTGAAAATCCTCTCTTTCTGTGCTAAGATGAGGAAGTACAAAATGATCGTAATGCATTTGTACTAACCTCTTTTGGAGTCATCTGTGCTAGAAAGATGGCTCCATTTTTAATCCAACCATTTTCTGTACTTCTGGTAGAATGTGATGATTGTGTATCCTGACCAGACAAACACCACGGTTCCTACCAGACCCATGAGTCCTGTTTCGGCAATCGTTCCGATGTAAAAGAACAACCCGATGATTGCGACTATCAGCAGGATCGCATCATTGTTTTTTATTTCCTTCATAACAACTCCCTTATCTCTTTGTCTGTTAATCCACGCAACCTGATGATTTTTGACAAACGGTCAAGTGGTATTGTTGATGGATACTTCTTGTATCTGTACAAGGTTGTCTTGCTAATCTTTAATACCCTTGCCATCTTTTCTAACTTCACAGGATCATCCGGATCTCCGAAAAGAAGTTTTCTTCGCTGTTCATCAGGATCGCGACAGTATCCTCTTGCCATCACTCCACCTGTATGTGCTTTGTTTCTGCCTGACAGACAGGACACCACATATGCTTGCAATGTCCGATTGCTGTCTTGCTACCAGACCGCTTTGTTGCGGGTCTGGATGATCCGCAGGACTCGCATTTGAAATGGCGAACGTAAAATGATTGACGTTTCATGATTTCAGCTCCTGTTTCGCTTCTATCTGCTTGTAACACCATTCCTTGAAATCATTTACATCTTCTGTCGGATACCATCCGTCTATAAATTCGTACAATTTAATCGCGTCTTCTGACGGAACTTCCGTATACGATGAAACATCGAACTTGTCATGGATGTCCTTATAAAGCCGCGCTCTGAATCTTCCAAAACAAGCCTGATAATCCTTGTGATCTTTGTCAGACCATTCATTTTTGTTTTCCGGAAGTTTTAAAACCGTATAGATACGAATGGCTGTTTTTGCTCTGGCTTTTTTCTGCTCTCCGCGTCTGAGCGTTATCTGTGTTGCAAGATGTGCGTTGATTTGTTCCTGCTTTACCATGAATTCCTTGACGGTATCCTGTTCCTTCTCGATTACGTCCATCCGGACAATCACACCATCGACTGTTGCCATAAGCCGTTTTGTGCCAAGTGCTATCTCGTTGATAGCCTGTACGTTTAATTCATTACTCATTCAGTGTTCCCCCGATATTAATTAACATTTGCTGTGACCATGCATTAATATTTCTGATAGCCTTTATTACGTCCATGCGCTTTTCTTCTGGAAGTTTCTCAATCTGTTCAGTTACCCAAACATATCCACCTACGTTTCGGATGAATGAATTGATCTGAGTTCCAAGGTATTCAGATTCTCTTTCAAGTTTGATCTGTGCGTCATGGATCCCTTCGCGCTCTTCTAGTTCTTTTATGCGTTTATTAGCGGCGTTTCTTTCGTCCAGATACTGTTTGCGTTCTTTTGACAGAAGATCATTTTCTGATCTGATCGTGCTATTTTCACGTTTGATTTTTTCGTAGTCTTCCGGAACAACCTTGACCTCTTTTGGTTTCTGGTTGCGTAGCGTGTCAATCTCTTCCTGTTGTGCTTTGACTCTATCTTTGTAATGTTTAATCTCACGCATCACGGAAGCCTTGGTAACAACCTCACCGTTTGCCAGAGCGTCATCAATGACCTTTTGGACTACTTCTGGATGCTTTGCCATCTGTTGGTAGTCTTTAGCTTCGGTTACTCCGTAACCCATATTGGCAATGGTTTCAGCCTTGGTCTTTACCTCTGTCGAACGTTCGACAGAGGTTTCCAGATCGGTTCTCATGCCACTTTGTTTCGGAATTGCCAAAAGCAGTTCTCCGATCCTCTGTTCTGCCGCAATCAGCGCGTTGCTGACTTCCTGTGTCTCTTTCAGTGTCTGATCCCTGATTTCCTGTGCAACCGATAACTTGTTGACAGTCTGTAGCTTCAACATATAAGCCTGTAGCTTCGCCTTACCAACCAGAACAAATTGTGTTAAATCCTCAAGTGTGTCTGGTAGCTGATTGTTTCTTTCTACAATCTCGTTCATGTCTTACTCCTTTGTCGGATTATTTGAACAGGTAATTGAATGATCTGTCTATTTTTGCCTGTTCCTTACGATGCTTTTCGTTATTTCTTTTTATTTCCCTCACTTCCTCGTCTTCCGCTTTTTTAGCAAGTCTTCTAGCTGTTTTTTCGGCTTTTTTGTCAGCTTGTATCTTGGCTCTGTGACGTTCAAGAATCTCTATCTCGTCTTTAACCGTTTCCATGTGTTCTTTTACTTCTTCCGGATGATCCGCATTATATTTTTCGATTTCTTTGACCAAATACTCTGCAAGTGCTTGATTATCGTCCGTTCCAACTGCCGCTATATAATCAACCGAAAAATCAATTAGTTTTTCAAAACCTACATTTTGAAAATATGGATAGTATTCTGTGAGCCTGATGTTTTCGGTTATGATTTTGAATACATGGTCTAAACGGTTTCTAAGTATGTTGATATTACGATCGAAGACCTTGTAATATTTCGGCTCGACTCCGTATTCTTTTAACGAAAGTTTTACAGCGACAACAAACATCTTCTGTCTTTGTGCTGATAGAAAAATTTGCCTTAATCCATTCATTTCGAACCGCGTTATTAGCAAGTATGTAATTACAATTACTCTTGAAAATTCTTTGGTTATCTGGTTAAGTTCCCTGACATATTCGACATTTTTTGAATTAATAACCTTTGGTCTTTCGTTGTCGTTCAACCAATCGTTTATTGTTTTGCGATCATAAATATCCATTTTGCCCTATTACCCTCAATTGCTTTTACGTTTATTCGTGTTCCGCTTTGTGAACTTCTTTGGTAAAAAAATAGATACCAATGTCCTCATCCTTGATACCTAACACGGTACAAGCATTAGCAATATCTGTCTGAGTGAAATAACTTTCACCGTTCAATACAGATGAAACGAAGTTATGACTTCGCCCGATTGCCTTTGCAAATGCACCTTCCGTCTTCAATTTTTCGCGGATCAGTCCACGTAATTTTGAAAAATCGTACTTTGCCAATTTGTCTATCTCCTTTCTTGAATTTTCGTTCCGCTTTGTGAACTATATGCATCATATCACGTATGAATTAAGCTGTCAACACATTTTTTTCGCTTTGTGAACACTTTTTTCACTTGCCGATTGTAAATGTGAACTCATTATGGTAAAATTGCATTACACAGGGGAGAGAAAGGAAAACAATATGAGTAGCGCAAAGAGACTTCAAGAATTGATGGATTATCTTGGAGTGAACGCAACTGAGTTCGGCAAGATGACCGGAATACCAAAGAGTTCTGTCAGCATGTATCTGAGTGGTCAGAGACAAATGAGAGCAGACAGAATCGGAGACATCTCAGAAAAGTTTGGCATTGATCCTGCGTGGCTTATGGGAAGGGACGTACCCATGAGAAAACCTGTTGAGGTTGCGGATGTAGTAGAAGTGCCGATCTACGGAAGGGTTGCCGCAGGAAACGGAGTGTGTGCATACGAGGATGTTTCTGATTACGTCCCACCGCCGGCATATTTCGGGGATTCCTTTATTTTCAAGGGATTCCCGATTTTTTTTGATTTTACGCGGTTTTTTAAGGTTCGCATCTGATACTAATAGTACCATATTTGAGACGATTTTGCCATATATGAGCGAAAAAGTTGACACAAGAGTTGACCACTGTTAAACAAATAACAAAGAGCCATCACTCGGATGACTCTTCTGCGTCTTCTCTGGCTACTCTTTCAAGCAGCTTCAATAACCACTCTGGCGGCTGTCGTGTTCCTGCGTCCCAGTTCTCCAATGTCCTGATTGGGATACCGTATCTTCTGCTAAATTCCGCGCGACTGATACCAAGTATCGCCCTGATCTCAATCGTGTTCATGACACTACTCCGTCACAATACAGTCCACCGGACTCGTTGGCGCGTTTCATCAATCTCAAAAACAGTGCCATTATATCCTTAAAGTTTTTGTCTTCGATATAATAATCGAGATTTTCCATATCATCCGGAGTGATTTCTAGACTTCCATACTCGATATCTCCATCTGCAACTCCGACAGATAACCAATCATAGAAGATGTCTCCGTCATTCAAATTCCGGACAATATATTCCATTGCTTTTACCATCTTAACGCGTTCCGGTTTATTCATGTCATTTCTCCTTTCTGCTCTGTTGACACCAAGATGCAACCGCATCGGCGTAATTGTCTGTGTTTGCGAGTGACAGGCAGTACATGCAGGTTGAGCATGTCATGCCACAGGTGGAGCGAACAGTTTTTGTTCGCTGATAACGTGCATCCAGATCGTATGCTGTGCAGTTGTAAGCTGCACCGTTGTAGATTTTCATTTTGATCTCCTTTCATAGCACTCTTTACACCAATACTTTCCATCCTTAACAAGATAAGGAATGATCTTTTCCGTCCTGTTCATCCTTATTCCGTATAACGGCATATCCGGTATGATACGGAAGATTTCTCTGCCACATACATTACATTGCCTTGTGCCTTTCATGTTAAAACCTCTTTCCTTCAAATGTGTTGAACCGGACATAGCGTCCGTTGCCATATGTTACGCTGTATACCCATGCGCTGTATGGAACTTCCGGAAACAGTGCGTCCAGCGCGTTATCATACGCTTCTTCCTTATTGCTTGCCAGAACGCTAATGTTGTGCGGAGTATCCGCAAAAAACATCTTGTACTGAACTGTATATGCCTTGTTTGACTTTGCCATGTCGATTCTCCTTTCAAAGACGGTTTAACCTATACCACCGACAAGGTATTTGATTATCAGAACTCTGCTTCGTGGATTCTGATGCCAATCATCTTCCATGATCCGTTCTCACCTGTGAATCTGCTTGAGAAGAAAGTTGTGAGATATGCAATCATTCTGTCAGACCGGAAGTCCGTGTCATATCGGATATCGTATGCCTGACCACCAAATGGTTCTGTTTCCATGCTGATGAACATCCAGTAACCATTTCCATAGTCTCCTTCTTTTTTACCAAATTCGGCTGTTCCTTTATAGGACACTGACTTGCCGTTTCCATCGTTGAGATAAAGAGTTACGTTAAATTGTTCCTTCATTTGTACCACCTTTCTTTCTATGATGTGCTAGTGTCTTTCGTTGATTATATATTACCACTCATTGAGTGGTTTGTCAATACCTTTTTTGCATTTTTAGACAAAAATAGAAGCACCTCAATTAAGAGATGCCCCTATTAAAGCTGCGCTTTGTGTTATTTACATTGTCTCCATGACTCTGCGGATTGCTTCGCGTTCCTGTTCGGTCTGTGCTTCGTTCATCATCTGATGAAGTTTGTCCATTGTATCGCCAGTTCTGCTATAACCGCCAATTCCATTGTAGCTGTTTCGGTATGAGTTACCACGATACATTGTATTGTTGTTACGATAGGAATTGCCACCGCCCATGCCATATGAATTCATGGGATACTGCGGCATATAACGCTGTGAGTAACCGCTGTCGTTCATTTCGATTTCGCCCAGATCCTTGAGGATGTCAACCATCTTGTAAGTACAAGCAAGACTGTTCTCATCAAGTTCACCTCTGGCAGTAATCTGATCCATCTCAGAACCGATCATGTCACGGAGCTTATCGAAGGTTTTCTGCATTTCCATTGCGTTTCTCTCCTTTCTCAGCGAGTAATAGCCAGATCTGGTCGCGTGATGATGATATTCGCATTCTGTACCAGAATTGGTTGGTCACTGGTATTTGTAATTGAGAGAGTTTCGCAACATCCGCGCCATACATCTGCGTTGATTGCTCTGGACACATTGAAATACTCATCAACTGCGGCAGGAGTCACAATCATTGTACTAGACGGAAGAACACTTCCATCCAGTGAGATTGCAAGGCTAATTGCACCAACTGTACCTGTTGTCGGGATTGCAATGTTTGCTCCGAAGTCAACAAGGTAATTTGCGCTGTTGTTTCTGCATCCGCATGAATTGTACGGAACCCAACCACTCAGAAGAAAGTTTCCACTACCATCACGATGTCTTACGAATCCCCTGTTGCAAGGAACTGCAACATCCGTAAATACAACTGTCTGTCCAACATCGACAAGCTGAGAGTCATTAGCGAAGTATTCAGCCATAATTGACCCCCTTCCTTACGCTACGCCGCATCCGCATCCACAACCACCGTTGTTACAAGTGAAGATCGGTGTACGTCCATATACTGGAGTAGTCGGAACTGGGCAAGTGTTCAGACGATTGTACAGAGCATCAACCTCGTTGTTGAGTCCCTGTTGGAAGAGTGCTGTCTGGGCATTGTTGTTTGCCAGAATCTGTGCTGTCTGCTCAACCTGAGATGCCTGACCGCGAGAGTACATAAGTTCCTGACGGAGATTTGCAATTGTTTCATTCTTCTGGTCATCGCGATACTCGCAAAGCTGATCCTTAATGGATTGAATGCCAGAATTGAATGCTGTCAGAAGTGCCTGAGTGTTCTGGGTATCAGTTGTTCTTGTTGCGCACGCTTCGGTTGCAAGTGCAAATTTAGCATCAGCGATACCAGATGCAATGCCATTAAATCCTTGCATGTTAGCTGTCTGTTCTGCGAAGGAACGATTCAGATTTGCAATCTCGTTGCTATTAAGCTGTTGAGAAATTGCGTTCTGCGCTCCTGTTACTGCGGCAGTTGTTCCTGCAAAACCATTGCACAGGGATTGCTGAATACCTGCTGTGCTGTTTGCGAGTGCCATCTGCATATCGCCACAGCATCCACAAAGCTGAGTTGCAAGACCACTCACGCCATCTCTGACAGAAGTAACGCTGTCATGAAGCTGTGCATCACGGAATCCATCGTTGACATTGTTATTGATACCGTTCTGACCATTCAGAAGCCACGGAAAATCAATTCCAAGTCCACCTGCGAAACCGCCGCCGAAGCCGCCCATTCCCCAACCGTTGCCGCCGATCAGCAGAAGCAGAAGAATCCATGCCCAATCTGCACCGAATCCCATGCCACCACCATATCCACCGCCATACATCGGAGAGACCGGCATTACAAAATTTTCCTGATTAGAAGAAAGCATTAGTTGCTCCTTTCTACCGCATAACTATTTGCGGTAAGCGGCTATCCTCTATTCGGATAGTCGGTTTAAAAGTGTTTATTCATAAGCCGCCGCGCGCTCGACTCTGAATCATATTTATCTGCCACCACGCATTCTGTTGATGACCTGCATTGCCCATTGCATTCTTGGATTGCCAATCTGTCCTGATTGCAAAAGGCTGTTTATTATCGCGTTTGGATCGTTTGTATTTATACCTTCTGGCAAATTAAAACCTCTACTTGTGAGATATTCAGAAGGGTTGCTTTTAATCTGCTGAACAGGATCTGGCTGTTGCTGATTATTTCCATTTCCTAAAGAATTAAACATTCCGCTCATTTTCTTTCGGTTTCCTTTCTTGACGTTGCTGTTGTTTTTGCGGTTTTGCTAGTTCAGAAAGTCTTTGTTCAAATTCTTCTCGCGTCACATAGTCCTTTTGCGGAGTTTCTGGTTCTGGCATTTTTCTGTAATACTCGACAAGGTTACTCTGACCGTTTGCAAATGCCGTTTTGATATAAATAGCAGAATCATCTTTCTCCATCATCATCTGTGCCTGACCTGCACCGACAGGGAAGTTCAATGCTTCTTGCCTGTTTGCAACTTGCACAATTTCTGCATGAATTGTTGGTGGAGTCATCATCTGCTGTTGTGTCTGCTGTTGAACCTGTGGTTGCTGAACCTGCGGTTGCTGATACTGCAACTGTTGCTGATACTGCGGATACACAGGTTGGTATGTCGCAGGAAACGGATAGTTGTTATACGGATTTGCCATTACAATTCACCTCGCTTATAGAAGTAATACTGCGGTATATCCTGAGAAGAATCGAAAGTATCCAGAATATTTCCGTCAATTATAGTGCATACATGATCTCCGAATCCTAAAACATATATGCCATATGGATGATCGATACAGAAATCTTCTGCTGTGTAGCAATCAGCACATTCGTTTTCGATTGCCGCACGATTGAAACCGTTCTGACGTAAGATTGCCGACAAAACTGCGTTGCCGCTTGGCATATCACACATTCTGTTTGCAGAATATGCCGCCATCCAGAACGCAGTATCCCAATCTACATCTAGCGCGGCACATATTGCACGAACCACACAATCACCGACCTGCGTTCTGGCACAGGGATTCGGGTTGAACTTTATCCACATATCAATCACTCCAACTGTACTCAAGTGCCGTAATGTATTTATCTAATTCGTCCAGAGCATTATTCTTTCGAAAATCCGCGTAAACGTTATATGCTCTGCTCAGTGAAAAACCAAGTCTTGTCATGCGTAAAATATAAAGTTCCATGACCGTCACCTCTCTTTCACCTATAATTTTGCAATAAAAAAGACCCTCTTGCGATGAAACCAGAGGGTATGTTACGTGCAAGTTTTGGGCAATAAAAAAAGAGCATCCACACATAATGTGCAGATGCCCTGATTAAAAGCAACTAAAAAGAGATATGGCTCAATACCCTATCTCCTTCCTTGTAAACTATATTCTTTATTTGTCTGACGGACATATCGACCTCTTCTGCGATCGCTTCAAAAGTCATGCCGTAAATAAATCTTAGTTTTAAAATTTCTCGATATTTTTGATTGTGACACCACTCGTCAATGAGATGCTCTATTTGACTATTTGACAGATTATCTGCGATACGCTGTCCTTCTCTTACCTTGCGCATTTTTCCGTCTCCTAGTTCTCGTCCGAAGTGTCACTGTTCGTGCTCGTATCCTTGCCATTATTTATATCTCCTGTATTACCAATATAATTCGCAATACCATCCTTGCCATCAACTTCGATGGTTTTGGTGGTTGTTGCAGAACTTGAATAATCATATTGCATCCACGCATAAATCCATGCGGCGTTATTAACTACAATTGCAATAATCAAAACAATAATTGCAATGATAAACCTTTTCGTTGTGCGCTCAAGTCTCGCACCCATGCTATCCATCACATAACGAATCTGATCGTTATTGTTTGTATTATTTTCCGACATATAAAATCCTCGCTTTTGTTTTATTATACAATTAATTGTTGAAAGTTAGCAAACCATTTGACTCACCTCATTCCAAGCAACTGGCTCCCGACTGAAGCCGAGAGCCATCAGTTACTGCATTAAATTCCTCTTTAAGTTAGTTGTTCCGCGATAAATCGCAGTTCGATTTCTTCGAGTAATCGCGTGATTAACTCGCGGATTTCTGTGATAGTCAGGCGTGAGATTTGTTCGTCACTCATAGATTTCGCCTGTGATTTCTTCAAACTGTTCCGGCGTGATTCGGCCCTTCCTGACGAAGTTTTTCATCATTTCCAGATTCCAGTTGTCAGGATAGTTCTTCTTAGCCATTTCGTAATAATTAACAGCCATTACTCTTCCTCGCTTTCTTCTTCAAAAATCTCAGGGTAATCCATTGCGCCGATATACTCAACGATTCCCCTTAATTTCTGATTTTCGCTTCTCATCTTTTCGATTTCTGCCTCGCGCTGCTCGATTCGCTCTTTTCGATTTACAATAAGCATTTTTCTTTCTCCGTTTGCTTTGTGGTGGAGCAATGCCAAATAAACCCTCATAAAACCTATCGAGAGATTTTACTCTTATCTTCTCATCGCACCGCGCCAGACCTGCCCTGACAGATTGATAATGCCTAGAAATATCATCCATCGATATTTCGTTATTATCTAGTTTCTTTTTCATTTTTCGCAGTGTTCTGCGTTCTTTACGAAACTTTTCTGGCGAAGCCTTTACAATAACCTTTCCAGAATCCGTCAGTATTATCCTTCGTTTCAAGAATTTAATTCCTTGAGACAGCTTTGTGTTTTGCTGTTTGCGCGTAATCTCAAGACCGTATTTTTTATATTCCGCAATGATGAATTCTCTCACTTCGCGCAATCGATCAGGATCATCCGAAATTAAAATCATGTCATCATTAAACCTGATATAATACTCAATCTTGAATTTTTCTTTGATCGCGTGGTCTATGTGGTTTGGCATTGCCAGTTGTAAGAGTTGCGATATCTCAGAACCGAGAGCCGTCCCTCTTTCGCCAAAAGGATCAGCGGATATCTCATCTGGTTCTCTGGTGTCCTTGAAAGAATCAATGATATTGTAAATGTGCGCCCTCAACCGCGCATCCTTTACATATTCATCCACCGTCCGCTTAGTTTTGGAATGTGGAGTATTCGGAAAGTAACCCTTAATGTCTAAGTGGTCATACCTTCCTTCGTTGCTTTTGTGTCTGCGATAATACCTTTGCAGAAAGCATATCGTTCTGTCCACGGCAAAGTCCACGCCTTTATTTTTCTGACATGCACCATTGTCGTATATTAATGATCCGAGTAATTGTTCTCGTACTCCGTTATTGCACATACTTTTCTGCCATACCCTATCGCGCATTCTTGTGGCACATATCTCTCTTCGTTTCGGTTCGGTAATAACGAAGTGCATATACTTGCTGATTTTGTATGTGCCGTGTAAAATTTCATTTCTTAAACGGTTGTTCTTGCATAAGCTGTCGATCAAATATCCTGATACGGACGATTTGTATGTCAGCCCTTTAGAACATTGGACAGCTGCCTTTTCTAGTTCGGACAACTGTATAGCTGATTCGTAATCTGTCATAATGTCTCCTGTAGCTTGTAGGAATACCTACTTCTAAAAGTAGATTCCGTCAAACAGGCTTTCTGTTTTGGCTTATAAGCCGGGACAATAGCTCCCTATAAGTGAAGCGCACTGCTTTCGAACCTGTCTACTTGAACTCGCATCCTCACAGTCATCGACCGCCCCATAGGTGTTATTCGCGTTGTTGTTGTTGAGGGTGCCAGAAGAGGTACAATTGCGCACGTTGTTGCAATTCGAGGGATTAGGCGAACGCAAGAACCAATTCCGAGCGGTAATAGCTATTGACCCACGCTAGATACCTTCGTATCTCTTCTCGTCTGACCTTATCCATCCAGATAGCCATGATTGGATTTCTCCCTTCCTTGTAAGCCATCCAGATAGTATATTCACTTTCATTTCATAAATGCGTGCATTAAACGCCATCTTCTCGCCAAGTGTTGCTATCAAAGAATATGCGCTGACCTGTGCCGCGTGTCTCATTTTCTTTTCTTCTGCATTGGTGACTTTAATGCTGTTTGCTCTATGCACTTCTGTATGAAATCGTTGTGTGATTTTTACAATTTCCTCTGCCCCTAGCCATCGCACCGATTTCGGACATATATTCTCGTCTTTCAGCAACCTGATTGTATATACGCAGAAATCGTCTGCATTCTTGAGAAATTTTTCGTGACTAGGCTCATGCTTTTCATATTTTGAATTCATTTGTTTCTATGTCCGCGCCTTCGCGCGGAATGAGCGAATATTAGACAATATTATAGGCATCGACCGCCCCATAGGCGTCACCCGCGTGGAAGTAGCCGAGGGTGCCAGAAGAGGTACAAGAGCGCACGTAGCTGCAACACGAGGGATAAGGCGAACGCAAGAACCAATGCCGAGCGGTACCGTTCTGATATTTAATTCTCTCTGCCGCGGTCGTGCGTCTCTGCCAGTATGGATACGGTACAGTTTTTACATTGCCATCGTGATCCACGGCATTCTCGTATACGCCATCATTTGTCGTGCTGAGATTTGCTTCAAGCATCGAGAGTGCAAAGAACTTCTCATCGGTATCTACATATTTTATAGCCTGATCCGATCTATCAGCAGGAGCGATAAATGTACGCTTGCGAACTTCTCCAATAACATCAAGCATCTGTGGATCAAAGCCATACAGATTGCCTGGAGCGTTGTATGTACCCGGAAGATCAAATTTGCCTAGCGCACCTGATTGCCAAAGTTGAATATCCTTTGCGTCTGTTCCTTTCTTAGCATCAGAATTCATCCACTGACGCTCATCTGATTTTGTCCATTCATTCGATCCGTATGCGTTGCGCCGCGTAAAGTTGAGGTATTCAGCAGAGCGGTATGACGGCGTTTCAGCGGTTACTGTTCCGATCAGCGTTCCAGAGGATGTCTCCACAGTTGCCAGTCCTGTTTCAATCGCCGCCCGACCGTTTTCGACAGTATCGTATGTCGCGAACGTACCTGCAAGTACGCGCTCTTTAGTATATGCTGATGCAGAACTCATCCATACTCCAAGCGCTGTATGTCTCACAAGACCGCCCGCGGGTACGTTTTTGGTTGGCGTAAATCCATATGACCCATCTTCTTTTGTTGTGTTGTTATAACAGCAGTGATCTCCGATAATATAGTAGGTTGTTCCTGCGGCAAGGCCATTAGGGAAGGCTGTTGGGTCAACATAGATCAAACCCTGCGGTTTCTTATACGCGAGTCCGTTATATGCTTTGCAATCATGAGAACACAGCGTGATTGTGTGCATGAAATTCGGATCAGACGGAATGTCGTGATCGATACCAAGTACGTCGTATCTCACAGCTTCTGCTGTCTCATCCACAGTGATAGCATCATCCTTTACCGCGGTTCCGCCGGCAGTAATGCCATATGCGGAAAGCAGTACGGTCTCATCTCCCAGAAGCCACGCAGAACCATCATAAATAAACTCATATTCTTTTGTTTCTGCTGTTCCAACCTTATTAACAAACGCCACTTCATCAATCGTTGCACCTGTAATACCTGTCCCGTGAACGACTATGGTCATTTCGGTTTCTTTGTTGATGATAATATATGAATAATCATCAAGGACTTTTGATGCAAGACCCATTCTATTGATTGTCTGGAGCGTTTTCGGATTTCTAAAATACAATCCACTGCCGTCAGCCGTTTCGCTAAAACCGTCAGCAATGGCGGCAAGCATGAGAGTGACGTTGTCGAGTTTCTCCTCAAAAGTCGCATTCTCGACTGTCGGAATGTTATATGTGTTTGACATTTGCTACTCCTTTCATACCGTTTCCGGCAGTGTTACTATGATTTTTTTGTTCACGCTATCATAAGGCATACTCAACTCACTTAAATCTTCCTTTAACTGCGTTATCTCACCGTTGATTGCATTGTCTGCATTGGTACGTGCAGTTGTTTCTGCTGTCAGTGCCGCTACAGTTGCTCTGGATGTATCTGACGGATGCACATGGTCTGCTCTGGCGTACTTTTTGCTTGTTCCGACTGCCGCAGTACCATCCATAAGCGGAGCAGTATCTGATGCAATTCGCTCAGTCGCTCCAATAAGTGTAAAGCGTCCACCATTAATCGAATTATATACAAAAAGATATGTGCCTTTTGTAAGCCAAGATGTATCAGTTGATGCTTCGTGGTTACTGTATATTGATTTGGCCCCAGTCCCATTTACGTTGAAACGTGCATCGGTAACGGCGTTTGTCTGTGAAACTGTAATTGCAATTAATGCTCCATCAACAGCTTCAAAGTCTGCACAAGTAACAACCTTGTCTCTGGTTGAACCACCTGTTGATGACGTACCGAAAAGGATACTGCTTTTTTCTGCAAGTTCATTAATTGCATCTACAATAGATGTTTTATCGGTTGTCTCCAGATTACTAAGCGAACCGACAACAGCGTCAAGATCTTCAACGAGTGCAAGACGCTTTGCAGAGCCGTTCTGGAAACAGATATACACAGACGTTCCATTGGTATTATTTGGATCACCACTCTGGACTATGGCAAACTCACCTGCAACCATCTTCGTAGCGTCAAAGTCGGTGTGTATGCCACGCCTATTTTGTATAGCCATAATAATTGTTCTCCTTATGTGTTAATCAAATAGTTACTTCGTATATTCTTTGGCGGCATTCAGTGTAGAGAGATTGAAGCATCCGTCCTGTTTTAGACCGACCTTCTTTTTAAATTTGTTTACTGCCGCTGTTGTTGCTTTGCCGTATTGACCATCAACTGCGAGTTTTGCATTGACCGCCCAATTCATGAGCATCTGTACTCGCTTAATCTGTGTCGGATAGTTTTTCAGAGTAATAATGCCATCACCGTTCTGGTAATAACCCCTTGGAGGCAGTGCAGGATACGTGCCAGCGTAATGCTTTTTGGATTTGGTTTTCTTGGAAGAACTCTTTGTTGTGGAAGTGGTTGTTTCCGTCTTTGGAGTCTCTGATCCATATTTTGGAATAGCATAACCTCTGATGTTGCCATTCCCGACAGCAATTGTTCTGCGTCCGACAACACCGTTCATGTTACCCTCGATTACAGTGATCTTATTGCCACTAACTGACTCGACAATGCCTATGTGGTCTGCCCATCCGTCATTAGGCTGAGTCGAATCATCCCAGTTGTAGCAGATGATGTATCCCTTTTTCGGAGTGATTGTTCCATCTTCATTCCAGATACCATTCTTTTTGAAAACATCCTCAATGAATCGTTCAACGCTACACTCTGTACCACCAATCAAATTCACTGCATTTGCCTTGATGAAAGCGGCAGATACTGTTGTAGCACAATACTCGTCTGTATACGTGACCTTGTATCCTCTCGCCAAAGGTGTATATGCATTGTATGTGTCGATGATCGGCTTGTGCGTTCCTTTTGCCTTGCTCAGACCGATCCAAGACTTCATGATTGCAATGATGTCATCCGCAGTAACGCCTGACACTTTTTCAACATTAATATTCTTCGTTTCTGACACCTTTTCGACTTTTGTTGGCATATGATACAGAATGCTTGCGTCACCTCTGCCATCGTTTCCTGTTGCTGGCATTTCAACAGATGATGTATATTGCCATGCGCAAATATTCTCTGGGAGTTGTGGTTTGTAATTGGCATTTGGTTCCTGATACAACTGCATAGCTGTGTATCCAAGATAATACCTAGCAATCCACCAGTTCCGACATTTGACCCCGTATCCGTGGATGTGTTCTTTGTAATACGACATTCCTGTGTATACTCCGAAGATATATCCTCTGGACTCAACCACTTCCTGCGCGGCATTGATGATCGATGCAATGGTTGATCCTGACAAAACAGCTTGCACTTTATCTTCGATGTCAAACCACACGCCATACTTGAAATACGTCCTGTCGAGTTTATCCAACATATCGCAAACAAAATTCATGTCGGACTTGGCTTTAGAAACTGTAGTCGCATAGCTATAATTGTAAACACCCCACGGCATTTTCAGCGCGTGGAGTGCTTCATAATTGTTATTGAATTGTTTGTCCTTGTTCAGATCCTTTCGGATAATCTTTGCAATGCCGCCTGTAACACCTTTCTTTTTCAGAGATGCCCAATCTACAACACCGTTATAACTCGATACGTCAATGATAATATCTGCCATAGGCTCAACTCTCCTTCGATGCCTGTTTCATGATCTGGTCAATGCCTGTTGCGGCAAATCCTGATACAATTCCGATTGCAATAGCCATCAAATAGTTGTCAGCAGGAACAACATTCGGAGCAGTGAAGTATGCAACAACACCAAGGATTGCACCACAAACACCCATGATAACAGGAATCTTTCTGTCATCAAACTTGTCCCATGCTTTTAAAATCTCACCAATGAGATAGCAGATAATTGTAATTGCCGCTACACTTACGATACCTAATGCATCCATGATTTGTCCTCTCTTTCTTTAAGTGAAATCGTCTTCTTTTAAAACCTTTTCGTAACATTCAAGAGTATATTTGATTGCCGCATCTGCCTTAGAGTTGGGATAGTCATCATTGGCTCTGCAAAAAGCAAGGTAAGTATCTATTTCAGACAACACTTGTTCAAAATACTCTTTGCTGTGTCTCATGTGCTGACGAAGTTCATCTGCGAATCTGAGTATTCGATTTCTCATCGCGTCAGCTTCTTTGATTTCTTCTCTTTCTTTGAGATCGTCAAGTTCTTTGTGTACACCATCTAGTTTTCCTTCCAGTTCTTCGTGTACACCATCTAACTTTTTCTCAAACTCATCCTGACGTTCATCGAATTTCTTTTCCAATTCATCTTGACGCTTAATAACTTCGCTGTTTATTGCTCTTCCAAACCACTTTGCAAGCCATGTCCAAGGAGTGATTTTGATCGGAGCAATCTGCACAGCCGACAAAAAAAGGACGATAGCCAGTGCTATGTCCCCTGATGATACCGCTTTAAAAATTGCAATTAAGTCCATTGGCTTATTCTCCGTTCTGCCAATCCGTAAACTGCCCACCATCGATGTTTGCAACTTTCTCATCTATGTATTCTCTGATTTCTGCGAAACTTGTTTCAATTTCATCAAGTTTGTCAAGAATCTGCTGGTAGACAGAAGGACTTGGCGGTGCGGCTGATTCCGCATTTTCATCGTATCCGCTTTGCTCAACAAACACTTTTTGCCCTGTTTGTGGTTATTAATGCACCTGCGAATACGCTTACATATATGTACCCACCGCCTTGCAGATTCAATGATTCCCACGGAACAAGACATTTGTTCTCATCGTCCAAAATATATTCATGTGTTTTGTCGGATTTATCGGATCTGAATTGTGCTGTTATTGTTTTTCCAGACCATTCTTCTGTCAGAAACGTGAATTGTGCGTATAAGTAATCAATGGATTCCGCAACAACTCTGAACTCATCAGTTCTTGTTATTGATTGATTACTCACGCTAAATTGTAATTGTGCGCTCAATGATTCGCTCCTTTCTTAATATATTTATGAGTCTCCTGCTGTTGTAAATGTTATAGAAGCGCAAAGCTGTTTGTTGCTGGTTTCGTATGCCCATACAGTTAGTGTACCATTAACATTCAATCGAAATGGAATAAGTGCCTTCGATTGATCGTTGGTATTGTTATCGTACCCAACAAAATCGACTCGTTTCCATGGACGAAATCCATCTGGCAAAGTACAAATCGTTGTCCACAACCTATTGTTGATTGTTGTGGACAGACCTGTTATTGTTATTGTAACAGAATACAAACTTTTCGTTGCAAATATAACACCGTATTCATTAGATAGATCAATTGTTTGTGGTGGTTGGATTATTTTTAATAGTGTTTTCTTTAAACTAAGCATTTGTTGTCACCTCAAATCAACCATATAAGTGTATTATCAACTTTTCTGTGCGACATCAAATCTTGCGAGATATTTTTGGTCTGGCGTATATTTATATTTGACCAATACGCCTATCATTCCAATGCCAACGGCTTCGATTTCTTCATCGCCCTTCTGAATCGAATATTCCAAGAAACCGCCATCCTCGAAATCTTCCCAAAAGGCTTGCATATCTTCGAAAGTTGAAAAACGAATATAAATATGTTCCTTGTTTGAGTTCTGCTCTATTTCGATTTCTTTGTCTTTGTATTTAAGTATTGCCATTGTTTGTCTCCCTCTGCGGCACAATGACCGTATCGTCATTCTCTGCATCATCCCATCCAAGACTAGTTATTGCGTAATACAGATCATAATCGTCACCCGATGTGGCATCCGTATCTAACGCAAGCCATATGTCTCCTTCTGGAGTAATAAGGAATATTTGCTGTGTGGAATCAACAGCAGGGAAAGAAAAATATGTATCCGTTCCATCGTAAAATTCCAAACGAAAATCATATGCTTCAGTGCCGACATTTTCCAACGTGATATCTTGTACACCAGAATTCCCTTCTACCTCAACGACAAGTTCTGGTTCTGATGGAAATACAGGAATATACGACAACCGTTTGTAGATTGTTATTGTTCGGTCTGCTGTTACCGCACTTGTAACCCATCTAACGTGGAATGTAACATCATTACCAGTTTCTTCTAAATAACCACCTGCTGATCTGTTTGCAGTTGCATCAAACGCATTTACAACTGCTCTGTTCCACACACCTTCTTTGTCTAATGTTGTGAGATTCACAAAATCAATGTCATCAATAACTGCTGTGGTTGTTCTTGAATTTGTTGCAGGAGCAAAGCCGAGCTGTTTTGATGCTGTTGTTGAAAGTGACTCTGTTGAAAAGTACGCTCCGAGTGTTACCGTTTCTAATCGCAATGTATCGCGAAACATATCTTCCATATCTGTTACATCGGGAGTTCTGAAGGATGTAAGATCTAGCGAGGTAAGATTCGTGCATTTTTGGAACATTCCATTCAGCGATGTAGCGTTTAACGTCACAAAATTTGATAAACTTAACTGCGAAACACTTGTCTCTTCGAACATATGCGCAAATGAAGTTACGCGTGCCGTGTTAAAGTTATTTACACGAAGTGATGTAATTGCTTTGCATCTAAAAAACATGTACGACATGTTTTCGACTTTTTCTGTATTGAAACCACTTATGTCAATTCCGCTAAGTACGTAGTTTGATTCAAACATCGATTGCATAGTAGTTACTTTTGATGTATCAAAACCGCTCAAATCAACATATGCGAGTTTATAACAACGAGCAAACATAAATGCCATCGTTGTTGCGCTTGAAGTATCGAAATTTTGCGTTATGCCTGTTTGAGTCAGTTCTCTACAATCTGAAAACATGCTTGCGAACGTTGTACAGTTTGTCGGTGTAAAATACCTCAAGTTTAATGATGTCAGTGATCTGCACTCTCTAAACATTTCGTTCATGATAGTTACGCTTGAGCAATCAAAAGAACTTCCGAACGTAACGTTTGTCAAATTGGTGTCTTTATAAAACATCACTGCTGTTTGCAAAAGTGCCGCGCTTGAAAAATTAGAAAGATCCAACAATGTAAGTGCCGTACACTCCCTAAACATACTCGACATTCTAGTAACTTTTGATGTATCAAACGATGAGACATTTATTGTTGTTGCGGATGAACATCCCCAAAACATCCCAGCCATGTTTGTGACATTCCCTGTAGAGAAATTACTCAGGTTTATGCTTTGTAATGATGAACACCCTCTAAACATACAATACATGTTGGTAACGTTCCTTGTTGACAAACTACCCATGCTTAAAGTTGTCATTGAAGAACAATTTTCAAACATTGACTCAGTTGTTGTGCATTGTGGTGCGGTTACACTTCCCATTGATATTGATGTAACCGAACTACAATTTCTAAACATAAACGACATATCGGTTGCTTGAGCAAAGGTTGCCGTTCCAAGGTTTATGCTTGGAATTTTAGAGCAACCAGAAAACATTGAGTGCAATGTTGTTGCAGATGAGTTCCCTGTTCCAGAAAAACTAATTGCCGTAGTAAGATTTGAGCAACCGTAAAACATATAACTCAAATTTGTTGCTGATGCAATTTGCATATACCCTATGCCAGATATAGTTTCCAACGAAGTACAGTTGCTAAACATGTATAAAAAGTTTGTATTTCTGGCAAATGTACACGAACTTCCAAGAGTTATATTTTTTAATGCCGTGCATCCGCTAAACATATTGCGCGCACTTGTTACATTCCCTGTGTTCATTGACGTAATCGACAGACTTGTTAATGATGTGCAATCACGGAACAAATACCCCATATCCGTGACGGATGATGTCACTAACGATCCCCAGTTGCCAATTCCGCTGAGTTTTGTGCATCCCCAAAACATACCATACATACTTGTACACGAAGAAAACGGTGTGTTTGATGTTGGAAACCACACGTTTGCTAAAGATGTACAATCACGAAACATATAATTTGCACTTGGCATTTGTGACAAATTAGCAATACTTAAATCTGCGCGAGTAAGTCCAGAACACCCATAACACATTTGATATGCGTCCGTTGGCGTGACTCCGGCTTTGATTGTTATAGAAGTTAATTTTGTTAATCCCTCAAAAGCACTGCGCATACTTATCATATAACAAGTTGATGGAAACGAAGACGAATCAATGGTCGTTAAGTTGGGAAAAAACGAATAATACAAACGCGTTTTATTTGCTTTTGTGAATGCGCTACTCATATTTATTGTTTTTACCGCATTTTTTTGTGCTGTTGTTAATGCATTTTCGTAATGCTTCATTACGATTGCTCCACGAACGCCAGACAATTCCGCATCCTCTCCACTTCCCTCTATAATTGGACTAATGGTTAGGACGCCAGTGTCGCTGATTGTCCATGTCGTACCACCTCGCATATTACGCGGAATTGATGATCCGCTCAAAGATGTATAATATGTGGTTGATTCTGATGGATTCACAGTATAATCATTATAACGTTGATAAACAATCATTCCGCTATAAACAGTTGCCATTCATTTTTACCTCTTAGAAATAACTATGTTTTTGCTCCTGTCTTCTTTAACGGAATAGTCCGTAAAGAAAAACGATTGCGTAACCTCACCGTTGATAAAATAGAACTTATCCTCTGCTATATATGCAGTTCGTACAGTTCCTTCGTAAAACTCAATAACTGAATTGCTAATTTCCTGTCGTGAACCGCTATTTGGATTTCCGATAACAGCTTTTTCACCATAAGATGCAATTTGATTCCCTTCGTAATAAACTTTAAAACCATCTTTTGTAGTGCTTGTTCCAAGGTTTCCATCTGAATCATATACATCGACAGATTGGTTGTTAATGTTTATGCGACTTAAACTTCCTTCTTTCGCCCTGATATCAAGTCCAGATTCCTCTGACCATTGAATCATGTTGTAGAGGTTGTCAGATGATATAAACTTGTATGTACTGCCATCGTATGTAAATGATGCTGTTGTTCCGCTTGGGAATGTGAGTTTATTATTTATGTCATCGCTCCCATTTATAGTAACAAGTTTTGCACCAGTTCCATTTACATCCATCATCATTCTGTTTGATATGTTTCCGTTGATAAATGTCACGGCAAACTCCGTGCCCTCATACAATACGAAGTTTTGGAGAGATACTATCTTTTCTTGCGCATCGGATGATGTTTCACAAATTCCATATCTCGATTCTCTGCGCAATCGCTCCATTTCCTCTGTCAAATCTTCTGGAGATGGTGAATAATATGTATTTATGCTACCTTCTTCTAACTCTACTCCTGCGATTGATAAAGAGGAAAGTCCTGCGACTCTAAATAATACCCATTTCGGAATATTAATATCCCCTTGGTCTGATATAGTCCACTTAACCCAATATCTTTGCCAATCGTTTGTAAGTGTAAATGGAATAAGACCATCTGTGTTTGTGTTTGTTGTTCCTTGAGAATTAACACCTTGCGCAACGGTTGGATAACCAGATTCTCCGTAGAAGTAAACATACAATGTCGGATCTTGAATAGCATCTGCTCTTGCCCAAAACGACAATGTGTATGTCTTGCCCAACTCAACAAAAATGTTGTGCCATGCCAATATATCATAAAGCTGAGATGACTCAGTATTATCAAATGATGCAACGGCACATTCTTTGTATAATCCTGCAAGTGTGCAATTCTGAGTATATAAACATCCGTTTGCGCTTCGATCCTGAGAAACAAAAAAATCTTGCGTGCCACGCAACAGGTTTGTCCCACCAACCTCAAGGTTGTCTACCTGTTCTTGTAGTTCCGCGATTAATTGCTCTGCCTGATCTGCATTCTCTGCAATCATTCTGCGCAGTTCTACATAACTTTTTGTTCTCTCGCTGAATCTTTCTGCGCTGTTTCTCGCAGGTGTTTCGGCATCGCATGACGTATTTTGAGGTTCTCCGACAGTGAAACTTGTTCGCGTAATTAGCATTCTGTATTGATTGCCTGTTGGATCAAAATAATATGCAACATCGCCTGCTTCTATTGTCGGATCACTTGGATGTGATAATTCTACAATTCTGAATCTCAGACCAACCAATTTGCTTGCAAGATAATTAGCGACATACTGAATGTTGTCCGTGGTTATAAATTCATTATTTTCAAGCCTTACCGCATACCCTTCGGAACCAACAGTCCGCTCAATTATTGATTCACTCCCTGATGAATCTGTTGTTTTGGCTGACACAGTTACGCACGTAATAACTACATCGTCAGTTGATACTTCTCCAGAATATCGTTGCGTGATGTAGTGAACGTTATTCCCTTGCGTGAACAATCCACCATCATATTCATCTCCGACATTCCACGGATTAAACGTCCCACCATCAGCGACATCTCCAGTTGCATACGGTGTTGCACTGTCAAAAATTCCACCGTCCAGTTCATCAACACTTTCAAACGCGTCTGTGTTAAACCATTTAAGTTCAAGTTCTCCATCTGTGTTGCATCTTGCATAACACCCAGCAATACCTGCTATCCACGAAACTATTTCTCTGTGTGTTGCATTTGTTGGTCTTGTTGCCACAGGAAGTGTACTGTTTGGAAACGTTGTAGTGGCAAGTGTTACTCCACATTCAGTGCAAGAGTCCGCGAGAATATCGGACAATCTCATTGGATAAGACAGACTCGTTGTGTATTCCTTATCGAACTTCGACATATAATCGTGCATCTCAATAGTAATTAAACTGCCGTTGTACTTTGTGGATTGCTCGATATATGTACCTTTTTTGAACAAAAGCGTTTCAGATAATTCCATTCCAACGCTAAGTTCTATTGTTGCACCTGTAAAATCGTATTGAGAATAATCTCCGTATATATTATTAATGACAAGCGTTGCTTTGTTGATTATTGCGCTACCAACAGTAAAAACTGTATCACCAGATACTGCATCTTCAATTGAAAAACCGCCACTCCAAACATTCGCTTCTGTAAGATTCAAAACAGTATTGTTTTTTAGCGTGATTGTAGCGCGTTCAATATAATTTCTTCTATCTTCGTACAACGCTTGCCTGTATTCTTGTTTTAATTCGGTTGATACATCAATCATCTTGACGGTTTACCTTTCGATGAAGTCAAAACTGATTTTTTCTATCAGTTTTCTATTCGTGAACCAAAATTTAACAGGCACACTTCGATCCCCTATGTAAAATGTTCGGGTTTCATATGTTCCAGACATCATATCTGGATATTTGACACTCATATATTCGTTGTTTACTGCTCTTATGATAGTTGCCGTTTCTTCCCAATTCTTACCAACCCATTCAACTTTAAGTTTTCGCTTCTGGGCAACTCTGTTTTTGTGCATCAGGGCATCGTCTGTTCTCAATATGTTATCGCACGGCTTTTTGTCCATGCATCAATACCATTGCAGTATTGTTCGGCGTACCTGTTCATCCATTCCTATCGGATGGCGCGGACTCTTGGAAGTGTTATATCTTTTCAACTTCTACGCTCTGCCCCTGACCATGCTTTGCATAGTCTTCGGTTCGGATTGTGGTTGCAAACCATTTCTCCGCTTAATTCCGCGCTGATAATTCGTAGCCTACTTGATAGGTTCGCTACGAACGGCAGTATCAGCAACTTCGCATTGAATACGTTACTGACGTTGTTTACCTGATTCCCCCGCACTAACATCCTGCAAGCTCCATTCATAAGCTGATGGGCATGGCAATTTCGTACCATTCACGGTAATCATTATTTCTCTTGCCATGTATTTACCTCAATTAAAGAAGGACACCCCACATTGAGATGCCCTTCCTTCTATATTAATATTGCGCAACAGGATTGTATCTACTATCCAATTTTTGCTTGCCACGTTCAACGTGACGAGCCAACACTTCATCGTTCTCCATTTTGAGAACTGCGTTGACAATAATTTCCTGACTCTGCGGATTCATTGCCATAGCCATTACAACTGCATCTGTAATGTCATCCTTAGATATTCCGAAGTTATCTCCAGATGCTCTTGCTATTGCATTTCCGATTGTTGCCATTGCTCTGCTGTCTTCCAATGGGAGAACCGCTTCGTCTCGACCTGCTTCTGCGACACCAATCACTTGACCAGAACCGCCTTTGAACAATCCACCTTTCTTCCACCAACCAGCAAATCTATACGTAGGTATACTTGGTGGATCAAGGCTAAAGCTACCAGATTTTTCAAAGTGCGGAACAGGTATGTGCGGCTTAGTGTTGGAAATATCCAAAGACCACTTTGTTCCGAACGTACTTTTCAGACTTCCGAACGCTTTATCAACCGAATCTTTTATACTTCCGAACTTCTTTTCTACTTTTTCACTAATGCTTTCAAGAGTCGATTTGAAACGTTCTGCCGCACTGCTGAAGCTACTACTCATCTTCTGTGAAATATTTGTAATTGCAGAATCGACAGTTGTTTTTACATCGCCCCATACTCTTGCTGTTTTTGTACTGATTGCATCAAATGCTGTCGATGTGACAGTTTTGATGTTGTTCCAGTTTGTGCTTACCTTTTTGTACGCTTCAGACACAACCGTTGCAGTTTTTGTAGATACCGCTTGCCAAGCTGTCTTTACATCTGACTCAACGCCACTAAATGCTTCAGATGTTTTTGTTTTTATACTGTTCCATGCACTTGCTACTTTTGTTTGTGCATTTGTTGTAACCGTTGTGATCTTGTTTTCGATGTTGCCCCACACGGTTGACGCTTTGGACTCAACTGTACCAAGCACAGATGATGTTGTGGTGGAAACAGTGTCCCATGCTGATTTGACTCCACCTTTAATATCATCCCACGTCTCTTTGGTCTTTGTCTTGATAGAGTCCCACGCAGATTTTATTCCGTTCCACAACTTTCCTGCGGCTTCTTTTATTTCTCCCCAATGTTTTACAATTGCAACAGTTACTGCAACAGCACCTGCAATTGCCGCTATAATAATCCAACCTGTCGGTCCGATTGCCGCCAACGCTCCACCGATTGCTGTTACTGCACTTCCAATTCCAGAAACAATTGAACTTAATCCACCCGACACAGCACTTAGTATTGTCGGGAATCCTGCCGTGACTTGTCCTGCAAACGATGACATCAGATTCGAAACACCGCCTGCAAGTAATGTTCCGACAGATTTTCCTGTAAATGCTTTAACAATGTTGTTTGCAAAAGGAAGAAGTGCTGACCCGATCTTAAAAGCAATGAGTGCTTTAATGAGTCCTGATGCAAGAGATCCAGCTGGCGTAGATGACAATCCAGAAAGAATGCCGCCGAGTCCTGTCATGATTGCTTCGCCAACAACCTTGAGGATCTTGCTCCAAGGAATCTGTTGAAGCATTTCTGCAAGACCTTTTCCAAAGTCTTCCCAGTTTGTTTCTTCTATAATAGATATAAGCGTATCGCAAAGGTTTCCAATGAAGTCACCAAGTGCTTCACCGTTTTCTTTCCACTTAAAGTTTTTGATAAAAGTATTTATACCGTCAGTGATGTTTTTCGCTATATCATCCCAATGCACTGTTTTTGAGAAGTTACTTAGCGTTGTAAACAAACCGTTCAACGAAGTTGTCATTGCCTTGGCAACGGTTGTCCAACTGATAGCACCATTCAAACCGTTGATACCTGCCCCAAGCTTCTTGCCAAATTCATCCCACTTGAAATCCTTGGCAAACCCATATAACGTGTTCCAGAGGATCATAAATTTGTTTCCAAATAATTTTCCGATCTCTCCGAAATTGACCTTGTTGACAAGTCCGTTTGCGAATTCTGCAAATGCGCTACCAATCTCTTCCCACTTTATATCTTTGAGAAGCCTGTTGACCGCATATACAATATCGTTTATCCCTTCGCCTACAGTTTTTCCAAGCAGTTCCCAGTTAACGTTTTTGACAAGACTATTAAACGTACTTGTGAATCCAGTTATAAACGGATCAACTTTTTCTTTAAATTTATTGAAATCTAAGATTTTGTATAGTTTTTTTAAACCATCATTGATTCCGCTTGCGATTTCTGCTCCAAGTAAGTCCCAATCACCCTTCTCAAATGCCGCTTTACACCGCTCTGCCCAATCACTTATAGCATCAGGAAGTTTACCTGCTTCGCTATTATTCATCAGGTCGCTCCAATCAAGGAGATCTTTTCCGAGATCGCCAAGCGCACCTGCTCCACCGCCACTACCAGAGCCTTTACTTGATGATGTGGATTCTCTGTCTTTGTTAAGTTGATTCAGTTCATCAAACGGAAGAACCGACAAATCTTTTTTCAGCTTTTTGGCCGCTTCGTCAGCATCCTCAAGACCGCTTGCTGTTCCGTTTGCCGCATCTTCAAGTTCGGAAGTATCATCTGTCATAGATGACGCATCAAAAGCCATGCCAGATGCACCGCCCTTATACTTCCCGAAGATGGTTTGCATAAATGTCGCAAATGCCGTTGCTCCCTTAACGAGATATTTCATCATCGTATTAAGCCACACAACAACATGTCTGATTGCTGAAGCAAGTCCAACACCAATCTGTGTGCCAACTTCTGACAAGTATGCTTTTAATGTTCTAAGGCTGTTGGCTAAACTCTTATTCGTGCGCTCGAAGTCTCCCGATTGCAATTCCGTAGCGTGCATCAGGTAGTTGTATCTCAACATTACCTTTTCCGCTTGCGTCATTGCATTGTACTTCGTGGTAATACCTTGTGCTTGTGCGTACTCTTGCAGTGTTGCCGCAGTAAGGTCAATACCTAAATCACGCAAAGGTCTGACCATGCCTGCCATGCCTGATTGAATTTTCTTAAAAGCTGTCTCAGTGTCTATATTATAGAAAGCGGATAAGTCACCAGCCAACTCCGTCAGCCTAACACCCATGATACCTGCGTCTTTTTGTGCAAGTCCTGATGCTTGGAACATCGCAGATAATGTACCTGCGTATTGTTTTGCAGATTGAGAAGCGATACCAAATTTTTCAATTGCTGTTTTTGACCACGTATCAACATACTGTGCCATGTCTCCGAACACAGATTCTACAATGTGGTCAATTTCAGTAAGATTGCCGCCTAATTCCATTACTTGCTTGCCAAGATTTACAAGTCCTGTAATGCCACGGAACCCTATCAATGCACCAATCATATTTTTGATACTGCTTGTTGCTCCGTTTAGGCTAAGTCCTGCACCTCTTATGGATGTGAGAGATGAAACAATTTTTGAAGCAGATGATTTGATCCACGATCCTGCTCGTTTGAACACATTGCCAAGATCGTTTACGATATTACGCAACGCACCCAATCTGTTTGCCGCTGAATTAGATCCTCTTCCAACATTGCTTACTGCGTTATTTATGCTTCTTGCAGATGTTCCTGCTTTGCCACCTGCCTGTGCGAGATTGGCAATAGCTGTGGTCATTTGCAGTATGTTCTGGCTGACTTCCGGAGCCTGAGATATGTCTGTAATGAATGTCTTTAACGATTCTCCCAATTGGATAAGCTGTGCGGAAGTCTGTCCTGTTTTGTTTCCTGCATTCGCCAGTTGAGCAATAGAACCAACGAATGCGTTAAGTTCGGCAGGAAGTCCACCCATCGATGACAAACCACCCATGACGGACTTGATTGCCGTTCCGAGTTGTGGAAGAGTGTTTACCGCAATTGTGGATTTACTTCCTGCGTTAGCCAATCTTGCCAATGAAGATACAAACCTGTTAACGGATCCAGAAATATCTTCCATGCTTGCAAAATCTCTAATCGCTTCTCTTATATCTTTAAATATCTCAAGATTAAACTTAGACAAATCCGTGCTTGTAAGTCGGTTTATGGAATTAACAAATGCTGTGAGTCCAGAACTCTTTGGATCTGTTTGACCCATCTCTTTCATCGCGTCCGCTGTGGCTGAAAGTCCTGTGTTTAACTCTCCCAACTTATTTGCATCAAGTCCAGACAGCGTGGTCGAAACTGTTGACTTGAGGTTCGACTTTAAGTCTGCAAAACTAAACTCCAATGGAAGTTTAAATGGAGTTGCTGTTGCCTGTTTAATTGCCGCCCTGATTTGTGCTTCGATTCTAGATGGTTCAATGCTAATATCCAATGGAATCTTACTAGCAGATTCCTTCATGGACTTTTGGACTTCCTGATCGAATATCTGTTTCAGTTCTTTTGGTGCTTCACCAACAACCGAAATGAGATTTGCCCACGCATTGTCAGAATCTACGCCAGATATGTCTTTGATGTTTACGGTTTGAAGTGCCGCTCTAGCTTCTCTAATCTTCTCAAGAATTGCATAAACTTGATCTTCCTCATTTGCAACATTCTTTATCCCCGACATAATGGTTGGAAACAGATTTACAAGTTCTTCCCACCTTCCGTCTATCGCAGAACCACTCTGGCTGAAAAATGACATCTGCTCATTAGAAGTTGTGTTTTCTCTAAACGCTTTCTTATCAACAGCTCGTGTCAGCGAGATTTTATTGTTTTGGAGATATTTGAGAAATTCTGCGTATTCAGTTCGCATCGAAGCAATATCAGAAGCAAAAGACGCTTTCGCAATCTTTAACCCATCTTTATCGACTTTGCTTAACCAATCTACAAATGCACTGTTTCCTGTGCCGCCACTTGCCATATCTCTTACGGCGGCTTGATACACGCGTTTGATATTTGTAGCGTCCACACCTTTTAAGCCAAACAAGTCATTAAACTTCTTTACAAGCGGAGATACATCAACATGCTTTACGGCATCCTGCATCGCGTATATTTCACGTTCCGCTTTATCCGCTCCACTAATTTTCACATCGAGATTCAGCCTTTTGCCATCGATGTTTTTGAAGTTGATATTGCTGATTCTTTCAAGCTGACCAATTACCGTGTTCAACTTCGATGTATTGATATTTCCGATCTTATTAAATGAAGTTGTCAACCTAGCAAGACCTGACGTTGCTGACGATACACTTCCTAAGTCTTTCGCAAGGTGTCTTAACTGCGTTTGCATCCGACTCAGGTTCTTTATGGCGGCATTGGCATTGGCATCTATCTGTAACGATAACTCATCAATTACATTGTCGTTCGCCATGTGTGTTACCTCGTTAAATAAAAATAGGGGCAAGACAGATTATTCATCCACCTTGCCCTTGTTAAGTTCGAAATTCGCTTGCGACACCTGTAATGCCAAAAGCAATCTCTGTCTCTCCTGTTCTATTTGCTCTTCTGTCAATTCTTCGTCTGGAACGGTTTGCGCTTGTTCTAAGAGCGGTTTGTCTATGTATTTCGCTTTGGACTTTCTTCCGCTCAATGCCGTAGACAATGCCACACTAAACGCATTGAGATTGTACATGCCCATGTGCCATCGCTCTCTGTCGGAACGCTTCTCACGCAGTATTTCCGCTTCGTGATAGCATTCAATGTCAACAGGACACGAGTCCAAAAACTCTTCCTTGCTGACACCTATTGACAGGAAATATGGCAGTGTGTGCTTCTTTACGCTTTCGCTCCATTTTTCTTCTTTGACGATTTTTGATGATCCATTGGAACCACTGTCGCGTTCTGCTCTTCCAGATTCTCCTGACCACTTCTTCCGATCCTTGATAAAAAACCGTTGTTCTCCAATTCACCTTGAAGATCAATAAACAGGGTCGCGGAATCCTTTCTGGAATCCTCTGGTTCATCTCTGTGTTCATCTTCGTAATCGTCAATCATATCATAGACAATGAAAAGTTTTTCTTTCTTTTCGCTGTCTGTGTCATATCCGAATTCATCTCTATGGTATTTCTGAAGTCCTGCCAGAAGGAGTTCTGCTGTCAGTTTAAGCAAGTCTTTAAACTGCGTTGCTCCGTCTTTGTCATCATCTCCAGATGCCATAGTGTCAATTACTCTGTCGATCAGATCTGTTTCGCACAGCACCCGATAACTGTATTTGACCTTATATTCATCGTTGCTTACTTTAAATACGTACATTGTAAGTCCCCCTGTATTTAAACTTTTGTAAAAAACGAGGACGCTCCAATTAAGGAACGCCCTCTATCGCTGTGATTCTAATCAGGTTGTACTGCCTGAGTTCGCCCAAGCAACCTTCGGCAGAAGTCCTTTGTACTCTGAAATAACCAGAGAAATGGACATGGTAGCCGCCTCGTTCTGTCCGATCTCAGGAAGCGGAATCTCGTTACCGCACTCAGCAACAACGAAAAATGCATCACTCATGGAAGGGAACTGAACTTGGAACCATACTCCCTTGCCACCTTCTTTCGCTGTTTTTGCCGCCGCATAAAGTGCTTTGATCTGAGTAACAGAAACATCGGGGTCGACAATAAATTCCACTTCCCACGTTCCCCCAGTATCCTGTCTTCCTGCCACATAGTGTGTGATATAATCTTCCAGTGCGGAAACATCAATCTGCTCTGTGTCAAGGGAAATGCCGCCGATACTGGATGCAAGTTCAAGCTGAGTGAATGTTGTAGGTTTGGTTCCTGCGGTTGCCTCAATGCCGTATCCAAAGGTTACGCCCAGTGTAGAAAGACGCGCCATACTCGACCTTCCTTTCTGCTCTTATGAGCAATAAAAAAGCACTCATGAAGAGTGCCGTTTATACGTTGATATCCTTTAAGAACCTTCCTGCGAAGTTTCTCATAGTGAATCTTGATGTGATTCGTTTGACGTTTGAGTTGTCCACTACACTTAATGCGGAATCACCCATCCGTCTGAATCCAAGTTCGTTGAAAAATCCCCAACACGCATCGTCCATCACATACAGGTCGCTGATCTTTGATGTGTCGATGTAGCAGTCCGTCTGCAATGTTAAATCGACCGTGACTTCATAGTTGGTTAAGTCCGTAACGTTTGTCGGCTTGCCAACAAGTGTCAGTGCGCAATATGGAAACTCGGCAACGGATTTATCGTTAAACATACCGAAGTGTTTGGCAACGGAATGATTCGTGAGAAACCCACGCCATGCTTTGTATATTTGATTGATGTCCACCGTTACTGTATTGTTGTCCATATCATCCACCGAATACTTTCTTTGCTACGCTTTTGATTGCTTTGCAAATCTCAACCTCTGCGTTGTACATCGGCATAGCCGCTTTAGTACCTTGCGAAGTCTCAAATCGACCGTGTTCTTCATTGAAGTACACCCAAGAATCATTTGCACCTTGTCCTTTTCCATAGGAACCTATGGTGTAACCCATCTGTTGTCCTTTTGGGTGAGGACTTGAACCTGTCGCACCGTTGTAATGAACACCCGATCCAAATTCTATAAAAAGAACGTCCCGACCTTGAAGAATGATCGTTGCCCTTGTGAACGAACCATATGAATTCATTTTCACAAATGCATAATGGTTCGGGTCAGAATCACCCTGTATGCTTGACATTTTCTGGTCGATAGTTCGAATGCCTATCTTTCCGAGTTCGTCAAGCAACTGTGATGTTTTTAAGACCAACGATCTTTTGTATTCCTCTATCTGCTTTATGGCGTTCTCCACGGAACTGACAGACAAATTCATTTTGATTTTCTTCTTAGCCATTAGTCTTTATCACTGACCTTCTTGATTCCATATCTGGCAAGAATGCCTTTCTTTGTATCGTAGATTCGGTCAAGAATGTAATCGGGTTTTACGGTCGGTTCGTTGGATTCGTTTAAAACCAAATCTCCGTTCTCGTCCAACTCTGGAGTCTTGTCTATGTATAAGTACATCCCCTCTACAGGTTGAAATTTCCGATCATAGGAAACCATATACCTGTCATAATTCGGCAAGATACCAAAGTTCATCTCAGCAGGACTACCACTGGTGGACGATACAGAAAGCCGATGTTTTTCTGGTTTGTCGTATGTATATGCAGGATCGATATTGCTATCATCTTTGGTTCGATTTACAAACCATATGTCCTGCTTTCTGCGCGTTGAATTTCTCATAAGTCCCTCTTTTCTGATTATGTTTCCGTTCCCTACCTCGATCAAACGATGGAAACACCCTACGTCACAAACGTGGGGACTTTCAATGTCACGCTCATGACATGCGCTCACCGTCTTTTATACGATCTTAGCGATAGGAACTATGCCACTCAGATATTGTTTCGGAGTGCCGCCTGACTCATAGGATTGCGTCTGACCTGATTCATAGAATGTGGTCACACCGCCCTTGCCCTGTTTGTCGTAATGGAATTGTGCAATTCGTTTGATTGCCCACGAATATCTTTTCAGTGCAATTTCCTGATACTTTTCGTAGTCATCATCCGACAATCCCCACGGACACATCTCGTTCATTACTTCCTGTATGGCTCCGTCAACACAATCTTCAAGAAAAGTTTGTTGGTCATCTGTGTAATCATCTGCCGCATATACGACAAGACCATGAATTAACTCTTCTCTTGTGATTGCCATTACTGCTCCTTCTTAGCAGGTCTGCCACGTCTTTTTGTTTCTTCTTTCTGCACATCATCGGTTTTGGAAGAAACAAATGGAGCAGAAGTTTTTTTCGTCTCCTGCTCCATCGGTACATCTTCGCCAGCCGCATAGTATGTGCCATTGTATTTAACAATGTGGTCAAATACCATTGCTTATACCTCGCTGAATTTATTTAACTTTGAGTACGTAAACAGCATCCATTCCTTCGAAGGACGGAAGTGCGATCTGAGATACGGTTGTCTCATGACGTACAGGTGGCCCATAGATGTTCTGGATTGCTACTGCGATGCCAGAATCAAGAACAGATACGTCAACCTTCGGATCACCAATCAGTGAACGCTCTTCCGGAGTTGTACCCATCCAGAGATTACCGACCTGATCTTCGCCAACAATTGTTACATAATTGTCCGGATAGTATTTCTTGGATGTACCGTCATAGTCTTTGTACTTCTTGTCGTAGATGAGCGGTGTAAGACCAGTCTTGCGTTGGAATACTTCTTTAGCAGTTGCTCTGTCAAGGAAGTCAACAGGATTGCCAGTGATGGTAATCAGCGCATTTTTCATCTGATCGGTTGCAATCAGAAGGTTCAGAGTGGTTGTGTTCATGATTGCATACTTAGCCGCATAACCTTTGTCAGCAAGTGCATCGACACCTGTCTGCATATCATCGAGCGGAGCCGCACTGGATGCCTGATCCCATGTGTTATTAGACAGAGAAGCGTAGTTCGTTGCTTTCCAGATACCGTTTGCATCATAGTCGTAGTTGTAAATAGTGTTGTCTGCCAGACCGATGGAAATCTTAACATCGCCGTTAACCGGAGCAAGCAGAGACATGCGCATACGCTCAGAAGCGATATTTGCACCCTCAACAAGATTTGCAACATCATCAAATACGTGATTGATAACATCGTTCAGATACGGATCGTTGGAGTCAGCCGCACGCTGAATCTCCATCATGTCCTGCTCGGAAACCTTCATAGCTTCACGGAACAGCGGCATTTCCTCGGTGAGAACTTGGAAACCTTCACGCGGACGGATGGTTGCAAGTGCATCGTATGTAGACGGTTTCAGTGCAACACCAAGTCCTTTGTGTGCTTTGATCCATTTCAGATCAATTCCCATTTTCTTTTTACGCGGAAAGAACGCTTCGCCAAGATACGGAATAGCATTGCTCCGATCGTTGGTCAGCTGAAATGCGATAGACCGCGCTGTAAATACATCATTAAATCTCATTATTTTTTCCTCCAAATGTATTTGAAGTTGTTGTCATTAAGTTTCGTTTCGCTTGCTATCAAGCGGTTGCGATGATCGGTTCCTCAAACGCAATTCTGCATCCCGCCGCATTAAGGGCGGTTGTAAGTGCCGCATCATATGTCAGACCAGAATTCTGCTGTGCGCGAGTGGTGTGTACATAACCAACCTTCAGCACTGCAACCTGCGGATGAGATTCGTATGCATCATGCAGAAGCAGACCAACTGCACCTGTCCACGGAGTCGCGCCAACAACCTTTCCATCTTTGTCAACCGGAGTACCAGCCCTGACAACTTTCTCTCCGTTGTCTGCCGTAGTATTGACACCTGTGTAATCAACTGTCATTGCAACGGCTTCATTTTCTTTGCGGTTAAGAATTTCGATCTCACGGCTGACCGCCAGAGTATCAACTTTCATGTCACCTCTTGCCATTTTGTTTGTCCCCCTTTAAAGGAAATTGTTAATAATGTCACTATTGCTACCTGATGTTTTGGACTTGTTCTGCTCAACAAAACGTTTTGCAAAAACCATTGCAGGATCATCCTTTTGGGAATCACCCTGTCCTGCGGATACATCAATCTTGTTGTCCGCAATAAATTTCTGAAGTCTATCTTCACCTGCGGTCTTTTTGACAGACTCAACAAACTTGTTCAGCGCATCAAAAAAGGCATCAGCATCTTCCAGTTCCGGAATAGCCTTTGCCATCTCTTCTGCGTCTGTTTCTGGCATACCTACACCCATCAGACGCTTACTGTATTTGATTGTGCGGAGTTCGCTTCGAACCTGTTCAAGTTCCTCTGCTTTCTCTTTCTGCGCTTCTGCTTCTTTTTCAGCGTCCGTCATCTTTGCTCTGAGATTTGCGTTCGCCTGATTTAACTGCGCTTTAAGGTTTTTCGCTTCTTTTGTGTTTTTGTCGATTGCGTTCTTAAAGCGTTCCGCATCAGCTTTCGCCTTGGCAAGTTCTGCTTTAAGACTTTCAAGCGATTCCTCGCCATCTCCATCCGTATCATCGGAACCGTCTGCACCATCAGTGCCAGAGCCGCCGCCAGACCCTTCTCCACCTTCTGCAAATCCATCTCCACCAAGTACATCAGCACCATCTGGAGCAACTCTGCGTGCGTGTTTAAAGATCCGACTTTGACCATAGTGGTTGTTCATAAACTTCATAAATTTGACCTCTTTCTGCTTTTATCGTCTGTGCTGACCTTGCGTTATTTTTATCCAACCTTTCTCTAGGTTGCCTGTGGGATTAGCGTCCTTCTCTGGACGATTTGTATATAAATAAAACCGCCATAAGCGGTAATATCTTTAAAAGAATCGAATGCCGCACCGACACCCAATAATTTCTTCGTCACTCGGTGAAAATTGTTCATCCCTTGGGAATTGCATCATTCCACCTTGCAAAATAAACGGCTCATTTATTGGTTTTGTAATGCCATTTACCTCTGCATGGCTTTCTCTTTCATGACCATCAATGATAGTCAGCCATTGTTTGAATGATTTCTTCCTGACAACTTCTGAATATTCCGTATGCGACCAAACCGTATTAGATTCGTTCTCGGCAATAACTCTTGCCCTGTCCTTGGAATAGTAATACGGATCATCTTTGTGCCTGTCTGTTGCCGCCACAATGTCCGCTGTTGCCTGATTCACCCTGTTGATGATATAGAGGTCTATCTCGCTAGGAAAATCAGGATTTGCCTGTTGTTGTGGTCTGTTTTGCGGTTGATATCTCGCAGAATCATATGTCCGTGTGATACCAACGTTATTTCCGTAATACGCATCGCTAATATAGTACCGTTGTTCGACAGATAACTCCTGACGAGCCAATTCCATGTAGCGTTCACGGATTTCCTGCAATGCTACGGTGTACTTCGGATTATCTCGCGTATAAAACAAGAAAGACATCAGCCAGACCATCTCATCTTCTAAGCGGTTGGCAAATGCCTTTCGTAATCGTTTTTGTTCAGTGGTTATCGGCATCTCATCAAAAAACTGATCTATCGGAAGGCTCCGATCATAACCGACAAGTTGATTCAAGTCATCGAAGGTAGTAACGTCAATCATATTGCTACCTCATCAGTTTTGGTTTGTGCTGATTGACCCGATAAACGGTGAGTTCGAACTCTGATCCGAAATATCTTGAAGCGTTCTATCCTCGTTTGTCGTATCGGCTTTCAGTGTGGTATCACTTGAACCTGTCGTTGTTGATGTCGGATCGTCAGCAAACATCTTGTGCTGTTTTGCTTCTATAATCGGGCGGCTATCATTCCATACTGTCTCGGCATCAGGCGAAATCTCCGACAACTTGATAGCATGTCTGCCATGCATTCCTGCGTTAATCAGGGTTGCCATTGTGTTTGCTTTGATCGACAAATCATAGTTCTTGTTACGGTTGAAATGGAAATCCACATCAGATGCACGTACCGATCTAAGCGGAGAATCTTCCTCAAGGACTCTGCTTGGAACAAGTTTGATTGCTCTCAGGATCAGCCGCAGTTCCTCTTTGAAACCTCTGCTGACTACACCTTCTTCGCGCGATGCATCGACCTCTGCCATGTTCCATCCAGATGCCATTGACGTTGCCTGACCTGTAGATCCACCGCCAAGAGATTCCTGCTGAATCGGAACTTTGCATTTCTGCAACAGACGATTCCATTCAAACGAAATCGCGCTAAGTGTTGCCGCAGTATCAAGACCACTTGACAGTGGTTGAATCTTCGGATTCTTTTCGGTTCCAGAATATGTCAGTAACCAATCTCCAGACTCAGGTTTTTTCTCTGTTCCATCTGGCTGAGTAAATGACACATCGTTTGCCCACCATATCTGTTGGACAGTTTGTGCAGTATCATTTGCCAGATCCGAAACAAGAATATTCAAACCATCCATATATGAAATATGACGTTCAAACACACCTGTGCGGTCGATTGCTCTGTTGTATTCAATGACAGGAATCATGCCAAGTACATTGACAGACTCTTTGATCTCGATATCATTGACAATGCTACTTGCAAGTCCTGTGAGTTCATATATCTTCTTGTCCGTATAACAAGTGAAATGATATTTATCATCCTCATCTTTGACATACGTGACTCCAAGAACCTTTTTCTGACCGACCCCTTGGTTATAGACGCAGAATGCATATCTGGAATCCAACGTATAGAGATTTACAAGTGCATACTTGCTTTCCTCTTCATCGAATTCCGTCTTGACCTCGATAAGTCTGTGACCGATACCACATTTCTCAACGAAATCTCCAAGAATCTGGTTCTCATATGAGATATCCAATGCGTTCAGCAACATCTCATTCAGAGCCGAAATGCCAAGATCATCAGACTTCGGATCGTTCTCAGTGCGTCCTTCTTTATCCGCGTGCTGAATTAAAACAGGTGGAGTCCCCCAGAAGTATCCCTTCTTAAACTCCACCACGTAATTTGCCGCGTTTTCCGAAATGGTACAATTGATTTCGGGGCGAACTATCTTTTCTCTCTGCAACGGCTGTTCACCAAGTTCGTAGTCAAACAGAAACTGGATCTCTGCCTGATTTAAATTGTGAGTTCCAATAGCATTGCTGAGAACTTCCAGAAGATTGTCTCTATTCACTTCTTTGGCTGTCGTATAGATCCGTCTCCTGCCGCGAAGCTGATCCCTTACGTTCAGACTTTCGATTGTTCTGTTTGACATATATACCACCAAAAGTAACGCCACTACCAGTAGTACGCTTATCGAAAGTCGCTGGAACCCTGACAAACACTTTTCCGTGGCGGCGTAATTTTCGTAGCGCGTCTTTGCGCTTGCTGTTTTCAGATTTTTCCATATATCATATTAATCCTTATTATGTTCCGTGTCTTGCGAAAAGTTGTGAACTTCAATCTTTAAGATATTTTTCTTCGAATTCCTGTAATGCTTCACCGTGAAGATGGCAAGTGTGATAATATGTATATCCCATTGCAACAGAAATATTCTCAAACCTACGTTCTTCCCTGTCCGGATTGATATATCTTCTGGTAAGGATCTCTATATATTCAGCCTTACTGAGTCCGCTTATTTTATTTACGCAATCATTGAAAATGAAATTGTATTCTTTAAGAGATTGTAATACTTCGTTTTCTGCATCGACCAATTCCGATACCGTTTCCGATAACGCATCGTGCGGAGATGTCTGCACTCTGTCCTTGTCATATCGCAAACCCTCAAGATAAGTTATGGATTCCCTGATGCGCTCATACTGTTTCTGCTTGTTTTCTGCGTTTAACTGGCTTTTCCGAAGTCTTTGTAAATATTCTTTCGCTGTCATGATGCACCTGCCGTTGATGGTTCTTTATAAGTTTCCTGATTTGATCCGAGTCCTTTTGATGGTGTATTTAAAGCATCATCCAAACTCCACCCAAGTTTTCCAATCCTGTCATAAACAACTTGTGGTTTCAAGCCGTTTTTTCTACATTTATTGGCAATCGAATCTTTTGCGTGTTTTACTGGGTTTTCCAATGCTTCTGTTGGATTCATGCCTTTTTTGATTCTCTTCTGGATTGTGTAATACGGTAAATTAAGTTCCTCACACCAATCTATCAGAGCTTTCGTTTCACCCCGATACTCAACCATTACGCAGGTACGCTTGTTCCTGTTTTGAGCCTTGACCGTTGCCCATCGACAGTTCTCCGGTGTGTAATCGCCATCATTGTCTATTCTGTCTATCGTAAGGGAAGAGTTGTAACCGTTCGCTTTTGCCCATTCAACAAAATTATCAAAGTTCTCCCATTCTTTGCAGATTTCGATTCCTCTACCACCATAATCCTTATACCTTGCACACTTTGGATTAAGACACCTCTTTCTCATTCCGTTCCAAATATCGTATAAACGTCTGTTTTCTGCGCTATCGTGCGGAGAATATTTATAAAGTCTATTGAAATGCATGTACGCTCCTTTCTCAGAATGGACTACTGATAACTCTGCTGGGCGGTGTCGGCGGCGTTCCTACTCTCTTGGCAAACGATGCCAAAACATCGCAAGCGTCATCATGCGCTGTTTTACCTGCCACCGTGTAACTAAGCAACTGCGACATCATCTTTCCATAATCACTCTTGGATGTATAAAGCGATTTATCTTTGAAGTAGATATGTTCCTTTACCCACGGAGCATAGATGATGATTTTCGTTTCCTTGTTCGCTGTTGTAAATTCCTGTGTGATATTGCAGTAATAACCTGCTTCTTTCAGACGTTTATCCACCTCAAACGAAACTCTGTCTCCACCATTGTTCGATTCAAAATGGCACGCTTCTACATGATTTCTCATAATAATGCTCTTGGAACTTGCGTACTGGATCTCATAATCAGATTCATCGTTGAACACGCAATCGTCCAGATAGTACATGTCTCCGTATTTCAGCAACACAGGCTGTGCAAAGAAGTCGGTTCCTTTGTTCTTGGTGTCAACTATTGACAAAACCGCATCAGGTTTCTGCATTGGCAACGTCAAGTATCGTTTCAATTCGTCATCATGATACAAGAGTCCTTCACGTTCAATCGGCTGATTCATATACAGGCACTTGAATGAGATTTCATCCATTGACTTTTCCATATCATGGAAATACTCTGTAGAAAAACCAACTCCGTACTTGTAGTTGAAATTGGACTCTCCATTCTCGTCATATGCAGGTATTGCTATGAATCTTGCCCTTGGATCGTCAGCGTGTTCCTGTTGAAGCCGACCCACTACATCAGATACCGACCAACGCGTCTGAATGTGTATCTCTTTGCAGAAGTTTTTCTTTCTCGTCTTTAAGTCCGTGTTATATGTCTGCCACAGTTTATCCATACGCTCTTTGGACAGTGCTTCTTCTATACCACTGCACAAATCGTCCGCATAGAGTATATTTTCACATCGCGTAGCACCTGTAAGGGACGCATTGATCGCACGACATGTAAGAGACTTAAACCTGTTTGGTTTGCCAACATTAATAGTTTGCTCTTTTGAGTTCATGTCACCACGCGGATTGAACTTCACATGAGGAAATATCTCATGCCATGTATATTCAACCGGATCATTCAAAATTTGACCAACTCCGTCATAAAAACTTCGCGTAAGTATTCCTGAGTGCGCTGATGCAAGGTTTGGCATTTCTGGCTCCCATCCCATGCACCCTGATAAGAAGAAAATTCCTGCCGTACTTTTACCAGAGCCGGGACACATCGACACCGTAAGCAGGTCGATCTCATCATCAATTAACGCTTGCATTCCCTGTGTTACGCCAAATTGCAGGAATTTATCTCTGCGCGGTTCATAGAATCTCTTGTCAGGATCTCGATTCTTTTCCAGATACAGGAAATAACTGTCTACGTTCCTGTTCTGCGCTTCGACTTTAAGAAACCGCCAATACAATTCCTCATACGCAATATCCCCTGTCTGTCCTGCCATATACTGACACATCTCATGAGCAAACTTGCTATAGCGCATAGCGAATTTTCGCTGTTCAACATCCAAAAGAAGACCTTCATCGCTCATGCCAACAAGAAGATCATGTACGTCTTGCAGGTTTTCTCTGTTCTCAAGACCTTTGTCTGTAATTGTCTTTATCAGGGATTGATATTGTTCGAATTGCATAAAAAAAGTGAGACTCCTTCCACGGATACGCAGAATGGAGACTCACCGGACTTGCATTACACCATTACATGCATATTGAATTTACACTTGGTGCTTTTACATTGTAACTCTAAATTTCGTATGATCGTGTTGTCTTGGATTTTGAATTGAGGTTTGTCACAATGCGGACAGCATACCCATTTATCTTTTCCTCTTATGCCGATATACGCTACATCGGTAAGCGGCAACGGTTTGTTTATGTATTTATCCATTCCACCTCTTTCGTTTCAATGGCATACCATGTAGCTTTCTGTAATTGTTAAGCGTTTCGGGAAAGAACCGCTGTTTGAATTGAATTATTTCACGTTCCGTCAGGTCAACCGTCATTGTCATATCGACAGAGAAGCAATTGATTTTTGTAATACCGTACAGTTCTGCGTCTTGTGATTCGGAAATCTCTGCAACTCCTTTGATTTCGGTCATCTCACCTGTCTCTACATTTTGCATGTAATACTTGAGATTGTTGTATTCGCCACTACCCATGCGCTATTCCTCTGGCAGATAATATACATTCGTATTACGGTATTCCGAATGGAACACAAGGTCGTTTTGATTCAACACTATCTCAGGAAACGCATTGCCCAGAAGTTCAGAAAACACTTCTGCGGCGCGTTCATCATTGTCGTACATTCCAATGATTTTCTTTGTACCGTCCAGATAATGTGCTTCGATGAATCTGTCGTTCAGTTGGACTGTCTTTACCGCATCAACATTTGTAAATCCGACTCTGGATGAATGAATGATAGTCAATACTCTTCGCTCCTTAATTCGTTCTTGGACTTCTTGCGGAATATCTTCCTGTTGCGTCTTTTCCAGAACATCCACGTTGACCGATTGTTCTTTGTGGTGTTCGTATACTTCCGAAGAAACTTATCTTCAAACGTCATCTTCTTGTGCAGATTGTTCTTCATAGGTCTTTTTTAATTTTTGAAAATTTTTTGAAACAGGGGCAGAGCGATTTGAACGCTCGTTGTTGGTGTCAAAGACCAATGTTTTAACCGATTAAACTATACCCCGATATTTGGATATGACAGGATTCGAACCTGCATGTGATGATTGATCGGATCATCCTGAGTAGTGCGCGCCCAGTGCATTACCACGGCAGTTATGTTGCACGCTAATTGCAACCGCCTTTATGCTACACATCCATAATGGATACGGTGGGATTCGAACCCACATTACAAGTAGGTGGCGAACCCCTTGTTCTTTACCGCCAAAACTCTACCATTGAGTTACGTATCCATATCCCATTATGTTATTTGTTTCGTTTTGCTAACTTTTCTTCTAACTCCGCAACTGCCTTGTCCAGATCTTCAGAACGCCAGTATGCCTGTCGCTTGCCCTTGCGCTGTTTGTTTATCACGGTTCCACCCATCAGGTAATCTATGTGGTCAACAATACACGGAAAGATGTTTGTCGCAGTTAGATTCGGCATTTTTCTTGTGACATATTCTCTGAACAGCGAATCATCACATTTGCCAGAATTTAAATAGTCTGGAAACTGCTCTTTTGCTTCTCCGCTCTCCATCCACTTGACAAAACCGTCCATGAGCCTGTTCGGTATTAAAATGCACTGGAATGAAAACCACATTCCGTTACATGACACCTCTCCGATGTAATTTGTTCTTTCGCCATCGAATTGGTTATTGCAGAACGCATTGGCAAATCCAGTATACTTTTTCTCAGCAATATCTCTAAAATTTGATCCAATTACAACATCGTCCTGTAAGTGCCATGTCGAATTGTACGGTTCAAGATTCTCCGCTATCCATTTGCAACTTGCTACCCATGACGCAAGATTTCCGATGCTGTCATAGTCGTGCCAAACAATAATGTTATCTTCCTCGATGCCCTGTTCTAACAAGCTGGGTAACAGGAAGTCTTTCACGTACCATTCACGGTCATTGCAGACATGAATCATGTACTTCTGCGCAGTATCAAGATATTTGTCCATGTACTCTCTGCGGTAAATGTTCCGATTCTCATACCAATCTTTGATTCCACAGTAATGCACGATTGCTGGATTATCCGTGTATCCTGTCGATTGGTTTTCATTGAATCTCAGCGGTACGACAGCGACTTTGTTTTGCTCTATGCCATATTTATCCAAAAGTAGGAAAGAATACCACCACCTCTAAGCGAAGCATAGGTGGCGGGATGAATTTCCCTCACAAATAGACAAGCCCTGTGTTTTGTGATGTGATTCGACAGTCTCGTCTCGGGTAGTTTGTCTTCTTGTCCCCCACAACACGTAAGTACAGTCCGCCAGAAATCTGCCCACTCATCACGTGCCGTTCACCGTTATGAACAAACACAGTTCCGGGCATTAATCTCTTATCGCTATTGTAGTATCGCGTGCTTTTCTTCACGCTTACACGACTCAACATATGCATAGCTCTTTGCTCACCATACAATTCAACCTGTTTGTCAAACCAGTCAGATAAGGCATCTCCCTTTTGTTCGAATCGTGGTTTTCTATTCTTTGCGATCATTTTTCCGTCGTAAAAATATGTACGTTCTCTTTGCGATTTAACGATTGCTCTGTTATGCCTTCTGAACTGCATGATATGGTACATCTCTCCAATCGCATCAGGTTCCGGCAGCTCTTTAAAGAAGGAAAGCGCAATACAGTAAGCATCCATGAAATGCCTCTTGGGAAGCTGCAGTTTCTCCCGAATGCTTTTGGTCTCGTATCCGGTTGTTACATATGTCGGCAGTATTTCAGAAAGCTCCTTAAGAAGCATTTCCATGATCTGGTTGATTAGACTCAGCGCATGATACTTCTTTAAAATGCCTTCCTTCTTTTCTTTCAGCTTGCCTGCTGCCCGGTCGTTTTTGTGGACCTGCTCATGACAGGATGTACACAATCCGGCGATGTTGTCGATACTTTCGCTTCCACCTCTGCTCTTCGGAACGATGTGATGAAACTGCTCGATGTCTGCTTCGCCACAAAGCAGACACTTATGTTTTTGCTGCTCTGCGACAGCTTCGTCCCTGCTGTCATATCCAAACAGCCGGCCTTTTTGGTACTCCCAGTTCCTGATGTTCGGATTTTGCATTCTTGCGAAATCAAAAACATTGATTTCAACAACAACGCAGGTAACCGGAAGAATCTTCTGAATGAGCTTAATACAGTTAATATGCGTCTCCTTTAGCTGTCTTGCTGACGGTGTCAGCCATTCTGCTGCTCTGGTTCTGTTGTTGAATCTGGCTTCCGTGTTTCTGATATGCTTACAGCAGATCGGCTCCTTACAGCCCGGAAGCATACGCCAGAACTCGGTATGTTTTGCCATGCCGGTTTTGTCAGATGCTATAGCCCTTCTCTGGCGCTTTTTGCGTTCGCCTCTTCTGGAGGATTGCCGCATCTGCTTTCTATGAAGCATAAGTTTTGCAATTTCCTTGTTCCTTGTAACTGCTTCCGCGGCATAAAGAACATTGCCTCTTGAATCCACTGCTGTAAGCCCGATATTCGTTCTTCCCGGATCGACGCCAAGAATTACATCATCCGTAAACGGATTCTCGATATCGTATGTGAGCTGAATGGTGAAAGGCTTATAGCATGCAATATGGGCCTTTCCCGACTTTAACAAGCGCCTTGCGCGCCCGTATTTGTGGATTGGCATCAGCGGCTTGCCACTTTTTGCCAGTACGTAGATATTTGGCATAATGCCTCTCCTTTCGTTAGTTTTGCAGCGATAATGACTGCAAGTCCAGCCGCTGCCACTGTTAAGTTTCCCGAGGCTTGGCGCAGCCTTTGCATTGCACGGAGCTGGGAAAACCCCGCGGTGTATGCTGCGTCACGCCTCTGCTCAACTACTCGTTGGACTTTATGCAAGCCCCCACTTCAAACAGATGCGCCAGCGTCTGTTAAGTGGTGGGTAGTTGACACACGTTTCGTGTCATTGCGTATACGATATTCATGCCAGTTGCCCTTTGCCCCTAAAAATTCTTCCATGAACACAATCATAATCACAAACGGAAACGGTAGGACTTGAACCTACGACCCCCTGATTAACAGTCAGATGCTCTACCGACTAAGCTACGCTTCCATGTCGCTCCGTCCACCCTTCGGAGCATTGCGTCTGTTTTCATCGGTTCGTGGTAGTGAACTGCTGACAGGTGGAAAGCACTTAGTAGCTTGCACTGTGTAGATTAGTTTAATGTCTCTCTGCACTAAGACGAGTATCCATATAACAGAATGTTGTGGGAGAGCCATAACTGACAGCCATCACCCACAACCTCTGTGAAAGGAAACAGATATTGGAAAGAAAAATAACAACGGATCCCCATGAACACAATCATAATCATAAATGGATCTTCACCCTACACAACAACATCGTCACAATATTCAGCCACCGTTCCGACAAGTCTGAGCCATAAGGAGCGACCCTATAACTTCTTGCCAGTTCCCATAAGGGACAGTAACGAGTCCGAGTGGTCACGGAACAAATTTCACGCAGGTCATTCAGATTTTCTTGACCTAATAACGGTACATGGATTTCAAGTCCATTCCGTTCTCTTCCATTTCAGAAGTCAATGCCAATTTGCGCTACTCTTTCACCGAACAGGTCTTATTGTCGGATTTCTCCGACTCAATGGCACAAGCTGTTTATGGACATTTCCGAGCGTTTCCGTATGTTGTCCAGACATACAGGCGTATCGGATTAAGCGATGCAGTGCATCTCTCTATTGCACAGCCGACCTGACAGCAACCTTTTGCGGCAACATTATTATGCGCATACGCTTGTCGTTGACGGTTTCCGTCTTCCAGAGAAACATCACTGCACCTCTGAAGCATACATACGGAAGTATCCCACCGCATATATACTTGACATACGCGCATCCCAAGCACGCTGACTAAGCGATCTTCACTTGGGTATTTATGACCATGATTGTGTTCATGGGAAAGGATTCTGTGCGGAATCGAACCGCAGTAACGAGTTATGCGTTACGCACTCCAGTGCCGATCCTAAATGATGAGATCATCTATTATTCGCTTTTTTGGTGGGGACGCTTGTCTCTTCGGTGTTCCCCAAACCTGCACGCCTTATAAATGATTCAGCAAATGAAGGTAATTGATTATGAGTAGGTGAAGTAGTAGGCAATTCTGGTGTCGGCGTTGCACCGTTTGTCACGAAAAGCGCACCGGAGTTTTTGACGCTCCTTTAATCACAGCCATCTGCCGTAGTGCGCAAGGAGTATAAAGTATGTCAACTACCCACCCACTAAAGTGAGTGGGCTTGTAACTATCCGGTAGTCCGAACGACCTGTGGTCTCCTGCCTTTGTTACAAGCGAGCTTGCTGATGTTACATCACGGGACGGTTGACAACGCCCCTTGCAAAGGAGATGTACTCCGATGCAACTGCAACGGTACTTGATTCCCATGCTTGCAGTTAAGATGGTTATTTCAACACTTAAGATTTTACATTCCAAGTGATTAGTTGGAAAAACCTCATATCTTAACTTGTCAATGTTCAAAGAGTGCCTTCAGTAACAATGGTTACCCAACGGTTTTCTCTATGGGAATATTATAACACAAAATCTCACTTTTAGAAAGGAAAAACGGCTCCTCCCACCTGCTAAAGCAAGTGGGTTTCCGCCGCTGAATCAGTTTTATGAAAAAAGCAAAACTGAAACAGTTTTCTTAATTCCAAACTAATCCAAGATTCATTGCAAATATTGCGATCCAGAACAGCGATAAAACACTTACAGCTTCACTTTCCTTCTTCATCAGCATGATTGCCATAATCATGATCGCATCAAGAATCGTAACGATGATTTTGTATGCTAACATCTGTTCCTAATACTCTGTCGAGTATCCTTTCTGCCAGTTTGTCGTTGTTTTCGTAATTTCCTGCTTCATCCAGAGCCGACCTGATGGATGCCAGAAAACCATTTCGCAGGTCTTCGTCCATCTGTAAAGCGAAGTCCAATCCTCTGATGCACTCCACTGTCGATTCTGGTGAAATGTTTATTCCGATGTCAGCAAGTCCGTCAAATTCGAACCCAGATACAAGTTCCAGATCAACATGCGGTACCTCGTATGGTTCTGCATGGAAATCAATTGCCACAACATAGTTCACAGATGATCCGTTTATCTCTACGCTATATCCATTTCCGACATCATTCAGTTGTTTTATCTTGACATTACCTACCATCGTCATATTCGAACCCATCTCGCATATCGTCAGCAGTGATTGCGTTGTTTGGATCATTTGTCATCAGAATCCCACGCCGCTGTGTTGCACTTTGTGGCATTGGTGGCTCCGAATCTTTCTCTAAGAACTCGATTTCAAAGTCCAAATACTGTCGTGCTTTCCGCAGATCATCAAGAATTGTGTTTCCGTCCTTCCGACCTGCTCTGACAATGTATTTCACGACATTGCCAAGATTGAAATTCAAATTCCAACCACGAATCGCATCCTTCGGCTCGATATCGGCATATGTGTAATGCTTCGGAGCATGAATCTTATCACTCATCGAGAACCTCACTGACAAACCTTTTGCCAAACTTCTTCTCTGCTTTGCTTCTGGACATCGACAGAATCTTGCAGACGTTTTCATCGACCATCGAGACGATCAATTCACACATGTTGCTTTCAACATGCTCATGCAGTTCTGACAAAACTTCCTGAGCGATTTCGCATTTCAGCTTGTCCATAACAGATGCATCTTCATCTACGATGTAATCACATTCGACAGCTTCAATGTCATCAAGTACCGCTTGGATGTCAAGCACCATTGCATACTGCTTCTTCGTCAGATCATCTGTCGAATATTCCGACATGCCATATTCAATTACCATGTAGACCTCTTTTTTGTTTTTTAAAAATTTTTGGAATTGGTATTTTAGATCTCCGTATACCATTTCGGTATCGGGCATATAGAGTATATATATCTCACTAAGTCATTTGACCTGTGGCTTTGAGTAGATTTTATTACAAAAATGTTTAACAAGCAAACACAGTAATTAAATTGCGACTTTTTCGGAAGTTCCGTCTCGCCATATAAATGCATAACGTCTTCCGTCTTCATAGTCTAGGAATCCCACCTGCTTTCCGTTTCTTACGCCACCGTTACAGTTTGCATTCAACAGGTCAATGTTGTTTCGGTATCGCTTAATACCGTGTTCTTTCTTGAATTCATCAAACCATACTGTCTCTGCGAAGTTTCCGCGAACACCAAGTTTGTCTTTGCATTCCGATTTTGATATCTTGCAGTTGAAGAAGTCAAACAACAACTCTTTGTAATTCTCTGAGTGAACTCTTTTTCGACCGCTGACTATCTTTAGCTTTTCGCTTCGTTTTGCTTTCGCAAAATTCGACATGTGTATTTTCATGTGACACGTTAGACAAACCGGAGCGATGTTCGTGAACCTGTTTGTTCCACCGACCTCAAGCGGCACAATGTGGTGATATTCGATTTCCTTGTCATCTCCGCAGTTTACGCACTCTGTCCCACATTTCTCTGGTAACTGCTTATGAAACTTGGCTGACGAAAACTCTTTGCGCAATCTTTCGTATTCTGTCATAGATGCACCCTCACTTTCTGTGTGTGATTCGGTGTATGCATCTTTCAGAATGACTTCTGATGCGCTCCTGCCGATATTCCGTTTTGGTCTTAACATTCTGCGTCCCTGATAATGCGATCCAGTGTGGGTCTGGAAACGCCAAGCTGTCTAGCAACTTCAACCTTCTTCATCGTTCCTTCTGCGAGTGCGGTGAGAAATTCATCGATTCCGTCAATAACCACGGACTTGCGACCGCAGTTTTTGTATGCACCATTGCGCTTTGCGATCTCGATACCTTCCTTCTGACGTTCAAGCATGTTTGTGCGCTCAAATTCAGCAATCGCACCGATCATCGTCAGCATCAGCTTTCCTGTCGGTGTGGATGTATCGACAAACTCTTTGTTGCTTACCAGATGGATGTCTCTCTCGTTCAGTTTCTCGACAATTTCCAGAAGATCCTTTGTGCTTCTTGCGAGTCTGGAAAAATCATGAACGTAGATCGTATCTCCGCTCTCCGCTTCTTCCATCATCCTCTGCAACTCTGGACGATGTGTGTTCTTGCCAGATACCTTCTCGATGTACCAGATGTCGATGCCGTGTTTCTTGAGTCCTTCGATCTGCCGCGCTTCATTCTGCTCGACAGTGGAAACCCTGACATATGCTCTCTTCATGTTGTTACCGCCCTTTCTATAACTTTATAGTGTAATTGTAGCATGGATCGGTAATGTTTTCAACACTAAATATAACTTTACAGTGTATTTTTTCTGTGTTAAAATGTAAACATTAAATCAGGGGGTACAAACACATGAACAATACGATTATCTCTCCGACAGGTAACTTGACCATAGATCTCAAAACCGTATTCAGTTCTTCGGGAATGAAACTTAAAGATATCAATGCTGAATTCAATAAGCGTAGAGGTGTCGATCTTGGATACCAGAACTTTAGTAACCGTCTATCGAGAGGTACATTCAAATACCAAGAGGTTGTAACTCTTCTCGATATCGTTGGATATGATATTCAGTGGATCAAGAGATCATAAGTGTATATGGACTCTGTGTAGTGTTTATCTACATGGAGTCTTTTTTTATTTTAAAAAAAATTTTAAATATACACTACTGGTCTTTTTTGTTAAAAAAATATTTAATATACTAACTGCCGTTCGATGACCGCGATTCACTGACCCCGAGCCGGTATCCTGTGCCGCTTTCCTGCGTCTGGTTTTCGTGCCGTTTTCGTCTCGTCAATTTGCACAAAAAACAGTTTGCAAAACACTTGTAAAAAAATATCGTGCTTTTTCTTTACGTTTTGCGCAGATTTTCGCGGTTTTGCTGATCGTTTCGCGGATCTTTTGCGGATCTTCTGAAGCTGGTCAGCTTGTTTCCGCGTCGATCAATCGCGGTTTTGCAATATCTGCATACTTTTCAGCTATCTGTTCCGGTGTGGCTTGCTGTTCTTGTGTGCTGATCACTTCGACTTGCTGAACGTTATCACGGTATTGATAATTTGCTTTGAGGTTGAATATATCGCCGATGGATCCGCGGGTAGCTTCTCCCAGTGAAACGGATTCGCAATAGTCAAACCATTTTTGAACCGTGCGTCTAGTTTCAGGATTTGCCTTGTAACCACCTTGCCTGTAAGATCCTCGTTTTACGTCTCCAACTATGTTACGGTCTATATCAACGAATACACAAAACTGTTGTATAGTTGGGGTTATAGAATACCTAGAACATAAGACAGAATAAATATTATCAAAGATCTCATCCAGAAGATTATAGTTATTATTATAATTATTATTTCTATGTTGTTTATCTGTATCAATGATATATTTAACTTTGTATTTATATATATACTTTAGCATTCCAGAGAAAACAGATGGTTTTGTAATGCTTATATTTTCTGGCAATGTGTTTATATATTCTTCGCAGAGAACGTCTATTTCACTCTGGTATACTTCAATGTTTCCAGTGCTTAAAATAACATTGTCGATTGCCAAAATATATAAATTCTCCTTGTCTTTTCAGCTGGTGTTTACTTGTTCCGGATCTGCTTAGTTTACCTGTGTTTCGTGTCGCTGATATACCAGAAAAACAGACTTTTCCCTGTTTGCTTTGCTTTTTTCACTTGTCAAGGTTCAATCAAACTTTCGATCTTTTCCGCGGTTCCCTTTATCGGCGGTGTTTCCCGTTTGACAATCTGACCATAACATATAAATCTTGCTATTGTCAAGCAAAAACATTAAAATCTTGTCATTACATAATAATTCGCTCCGCGGATTGCACTGCGTGCATGTTGCCGCGCGTTTGATCGGTTCCGGATCTTGTGAAGCTGGGCGGCGTGTCGGATCCTTTGCCAGCTTTTGAAAATACGCGCGTTCTAGCGTGTTTTGTTTTCCAGTGATCGTTTCCGCGTCCGTGATCGTTTGGGCATCTTCTGCGGCGTTTCCTTGCGTTCTAGGCACAAAAAAAGAGACGCGGCGCGGCGTCTCTGTGTGTCAATCTGGTATGTGTTTAATGATATAGTTCGGCTGTTTTCCTAGCATATCACATATTGCGTCCAGGCTTTTTATTCCTATGATTTCATTGTTTCGGATCTTCTGAAGTGTTGCTTCTGATAGTCGTTTCTCTTGTCTAATTCTGAAGGTGCTATATCCAGCTTTTTTTATATTGCCCAAACCAGTTGTCCCTTTCTTTCTCCACTTCTTCATCGATCAAACAGATTGTATGCAATTTAATTTGCCAGTGTCCATCTGAGTCCCTGTATATGCGTCCTGTCCGATAGCAGTAATGAGTCCTGTTGCATACATCGCAGTTCGTTTTCATACCAGTTTGACCTCGATGCCCAACTGCTCTTTAATGCCCTGTTTGTATTCGTCCATGTAGGCATATCCCTTGTTGATGTAGTCCACACCTGTCATGTACAGGTCACGGAATTTCTTTGCACGTTTCTCTCCGAAACCAAACTCATCATGCAGTGTCGCAAGCGCAAGTACCAAACTGAATTCCAGTACGGCACTCTGATGCTTCTGCAATTCCTTCTGGATCTGTTTGTTGTCCAACGGCAGTGTCATGCCTGATTGATTCCTGTTGTGAAGTTCCTTCTTGAATTCGTCCATGCCTATCGCTTCAATTCTGCGCACTGCATAGTCCATACCGTCAAGTCTTGCCATTGCTTCTCTATCTATTTTAGCCATATCTTTTCTCCACAAATGCCAGTTCAACTCCGAGTGTTTCGCATATCAGTTCAAGCGTATCCGCACGCGGAACTATCTTCCCCTTCTCGATTTTGCACAACTCACCGTTGTCAATCTTGGCTCTTCTGGCGCATTCGATTTGTGAGATGCCCTTCTGTGTTCTGCACTTCCGTATCATCTCGCCAATGTTAGTGTTCTTTCTCATAAAAGTCCTCGTCATATATACAGACGTTGCGCTTGCAGTGTAGGCAATCTTCTGCTGACTTTGGATCGCAAGTCTCTTTGGCAATTCGTCTTGTGCGATTCAACTGCCTTACAGGTGTATTGATAATCTTGTCAACATCCCAACCATATTTGAGACGCTGATCCACAAGATACCACGGAAGATTGCCCATCTTTGCAATGTCTGACTTCGTTATGAATTTTCCTTTGTATTCGATCCTTGTTGTAGCGTTCATTTTAACAGCCAGAACTTCAACCACATCGGAAGGTCACTGTTCACGATTACCCTTGTCAGTAACATTGACAGTATTATCACTACCACCACTATCAGTGTTGCCACCCATGCTTTCATATCGTCTTGCTCCATATGCATTCAATAGTCTGTTTGCGTCATATGCTGACATCTCAGCTTGGCACAGGTCACATGTCATGCATACCTGCGTCATGTAGTCCTTGCACTTGCGTCCCTTGTACTTGGCATACAGAGACTTGCAAATGTAGTTTACAGAGATGCCATACTTAGCTGTTGCCATTATTAGTTTGCCCATTTGTAGGTACTCCCCCACTCCTGTACATTGCCATGTATTGCTCCATATCATTCGGATTTATGACATTGCACAGGAACTCATAAAAATTAATAATTTCGATGGCGCGTATCATAGCGTCATGCTCCCATGTATCATGACATTTCGGAAGGATTTTACTTGCTATGATATCGGTTGCGGCAGATAGTTTGATTTGTGGTGTCATGAGTATGCTCCTTTCCGAACATCAATCACATACCTGTCCTCATGCACATAAGTGATACCCTGTGATGCTTCATGTGCTGTCCATTTGCTCATATCGTTAGTTTCTATGAAATTGATTTGCGCTTCAGCTTCATCTGGCATAACAAATGTGATGATAGTTTTATTGGTCAAGTACATTGTCTGCCCCTTTCCGCTTGCCCTGATTGCAAGCAAATCCGTCAGGTATAATGAATCCAAGCACACCTCAAGTATGATATATTGCGCCCGTATCAACATCTTTAATGTCTGCGCGCCATTGACAATCTTTGCACCGCACTACAGGCTGAACGTCTGCGGATGGCAACCACTTTTTCAGTATCCATTCAAATTTGTCGAGTGCCGCCATAAATCCTTCTGCATAATCGCTATCTACTGGAAACCTTTCTTCCTCTACTGCATCGATCGCATCCTGTCTGTATATGGTATCTGAACTGTTCGGAATTTCCGAACTGTTGAGTGCTTCGATTGCCATGCGAAACGCAGTTTTTCCTTCTTCGTTTAATTCACAATAGGAATCCAGTGCATCCTCAAGATTTCTTAGCAGTGCAATTGCTTCTCGATTACTCATCCTGTTCACCAACTTCCTCGTAAATCCACCCTAACAACAATTTTGCCATGAGCCGATGAAATTTGTTTGGTAGCTTGCAATCATACAGTATTAAACTAATACCTTCGTTGATTTTTAATATGCCCGTTTGCCTTGGTAATCTAATGTTCATCCTGTTCACCTCTTGTTTGATCCAATGTTGCTTTAAGGTGACTTATTTTTAAATTCATGATGCACCATCCATCCTGTAAACCACCTTTCCAATCATACAGGATGTAATTAACATATCTCGTCACCTCTCGCCCTGTGTATTTTTCACCATCCCATTCTTTTAAATGCAGATAATCTCCGACCTTAAATCCCCTGTCATTCTTTCGCAATTCAAATGTTTTTTCTCTTAAACATACTGCATCGAAATATTCTGGAAGTATTTTAAGTTCATGAATCATCCTGTTCACCTCTCATAAATTCCATTCTTCTCCAGTTTCTTGGTTCACAACATAAGCCTCGCCGTCAACATCATATGGACACGACAACTGCACCATTTCTGCGGCTTCTTCTGGAGACTCGGCTTCGACCGTATCTGAATATACCACCATGTATGAAACGCTATATTCACTCATCCTGCTCCCTTCTCCAATCTTCTAGCATCCATAGAATTGGATTGTCATAGGCATAACTCATATCTTCCCAATCATCTGCATATTTTTGAATCCAATCCAATGGGATTGTGTTTGGCTGTGCGGATGCAAATTTCGCATCTGGTAATGCTACCTGTGTTATCTGTCCAGATATAGCTAGGTGGATTGTACCCACCGTCACTGTTCTGTTCAATCAGATACTTATCTATCAATTCGATGTATTTAGCCATCACATCTCCTTTTCTGTTCTGCCAGAAGATCCTCTTTCCATCTGAGCCAATCTGGTTTATCAATTGTCGGATCGCCGTACAGATTTGCGTCCTCTTGAAACTTGCAATCATCCAACATCACCTGTATGTCTCTGTCGGAGAACTCTGAGAAATGCTCTCGACAAATGCCCTGTACCAATGATGGCATATATGTCTGTCTGCCCTGACAGTACCGTATAGCGCAAATGCATAACGTCCCGAAGTCATCCTGAGAAATGTTAATTTTCATATCTTTTCTCCGTAAATGTGATAATACTGAATATCGCAATATGTATTGCATTTTGGGCAATAAACAAATTCACCTTCAAAGTTTATAAACATTGTTTTTTTGTTTTCTAGTTTGATTGGCGATTTGCAATAGAGACATTTAACCGTATCTCCAATGTTTATTGTCGGGAGATTAAACCTCATCTTGCATTTCCTTCCTTGCCGCTCCATATCCTTCCGCGACACCTTTCATGTATGTTTTTTTCATGTTGTCGGAAATGGTTTCCAGAACGTCCATCATGCCCTGTGCCTGATCGTTAGACACGTCATAGACACGCCTTATCATGTCTCTAAGCTGTCCGCTAGTCATGTTCATACCTCTCTTGCGCATTTGTACCTGACAAATGTTTTATACCCACCTTCTTGGCGATGTACCGTATCTTTTATAGCTGTCCAAAACGGACATTCATCTTCAATGCAATCGGCAAACTCAGTGATGTGCTGTTCGTGTCTTGCCATCTCAGGTGGATGGTATATTGCAGGAATGATTGTCGTTTTAGTTTGCCACGGACACTTCATTTCGCAATTCCTCTCTGCGCATCCTTCCCGTCTTCTGCATATGCCACAGCGTCAATCGCATCTGTACGGCTGATTAAATCATTCATTCCTTATCCTCACTTTCTGCCTGCTGTGTGTCTGCTGGTGCTTTCGGCAATTCGTTTCTTTGCGATCTCAAAATAGTTTCCGTCAAGCTCAATGCCGATAAAGTTTCTGTTTGTGTTCACGCAAGCAACACCCGTTGACCCGCTACCCATTGTGAAGTCAAGTACAATATCCCATTCGTTGGAATAAGTCTGTATTAAATCTTCTAAAAGCGCAACGGGCTTCTGCGTTGGGTGATATCCGTCATTGTCCTTTTTGTACTCAAGAACATTTGACTTTGATTTGCCACCTTGCCAAAGGTTGAATGTTGCGGTGTATTTTTCGTTCAGCCGTGCAAGTGTTGCATAAGGCAAAAAGCCGTCCATCTTATCAATGCCAAAAACAGAAACAATCTCGTTGTATGTATGTTCGGTGCATAGTGAAAACTGCGTACTGCCTTTTCCTTTTCCCGTCACATAAAAACAATGTTCGGCTTTTCTGTGCCCCAATCGTGCATTTATTTCTTTGCAAGATTTAGCACCGATAAACTCCAAAACTCGCTTAAAATAATCTCTTAATTCGTTGGTACATTCGGCATCGTGTGGTTTGGTGAAAATGCAAATATCCTCATATCTGCTAACCATTGCAGATTTCGCCAAAAGTGCATTTGCGTGTACGTTTTTATACCAAATCGCGCGGTAGCAAAAAGGCAAAGACGGAATAGCCGATGTGATAAGCCGTGATGTATAAGGCTCTTGCGAAAATAGCACAACTTTTCCGTTCTGCCGTAAAATTCGTGTCAGTTCGGTAAATAATGCGGTGGGATCAATTTCATTGTCCCATTCGGTTGTTTTATTGTTCCACCCGTCAAGTGCCGCATTTTTCATTGTCCCATACGGAGGGTCTGTCAGCACCAAATCCACCGAACCATCAGGAATATTCTTCATCAATTCAAGACAATCGCCTTGTTGCAACCAAATCATCTGTTACACCTCACATCAATCGCCGCCTGTCTGCTGATTAAATCATCCATCCTGTCACCCCCATTGTTCTGCCATTGCTTTTGCGATGCCCGGAAATGTCTTTGCTCTATTTTTCTGCCTGTCCTTCCCACCATGATTAAACCAGTTGCCAGCTATTTTACTGCTTTGCCGTTCTTCGCAAATATCGGTTGGCACAAGATTTGGCAGCCCTTTCAACCACAAACAGGTTTTTTTCTGCACTGGATGACCAAACATCCACGGTTGAATAATCTGCGTATATTTCGGCAGACAATACACTGTTGACGGAATCGGATTTTCAACGGCAATTCTTTCACAATCTGCATACAAAAAACGAAGGAAAAAATGCGTTGCTTCAATTCCCTTTTTTAGTCTCTCCTCGTTCAGAACACCCTTGCCCCCCGGATAAAGGAACCGAACTCCTGCGTTGCTAATGTAAGTGCATGGCGGATGAGCAATCAATAAATCCCACTTGCCATCAATTCGATGTCTCTGACCATCAGCAGTTTCAAACTCGCAATTACCGTTGATAATCGGCAGCGCATCTCCCTGTATATGCCACTCCGGGTGTCCGCCGGAACACTCTAGAATGTCACAGCTATATGCTTCATGTCCACGCTCACGGAATGCAATGCAGACACGCTGCGATTCTTCACAAGCAATTAAAACTTTCATCTTGCCACCTCTTTTGTATTTTCAAGCGCATCAATCGCCGCCTGTCTGCTGATTAAATCATCCATCCTGTTCATCTCTCCTTTCTGCCTTACTGCAAAAGTCTCTATCTGGAACAATCGTATCAATGTGTTTCTGCAAACAATCCATGCCCCTATAGAATCTTCGTTTGTCTACTCTCCCATACCACTTGCAATCCTTACACCGTATGATCTCTACCCACTCCGCTTCAGGATCATTCCTCAAGCGATTCACGATCTGTTCAACCCAGTCATCCGGCAGATTGACTTGTATCGGGACTTTAATCTCTGCCATCGGTTCTCCTTTCTGGATAATCGTCATCCGTAACGTTCCGTTTCTCCCACAAATGACAGAATCCATCTTTCGGCAACGCATAATGTTCTTCTATCGGGCATCTGGTTCTCCCGTCTGCATACCATCCACCGTTGTTTGCTGTCCTGCCACAATTTACGCATGTGCGTTCAGGCTGTGCGGATGGCAGATTGCTAACAACATTTTGCATTTTTCCGATAATTACCCTTCTGTCAAAATACTGTTCCTTTGCCTGTTCCATCGCATCAATCGCCGCCTGTCTGCTGATTAAGTCACTCATCACGCCAGTTCTTCCTCCTTTTCTGCAAGCCAGTCTTTCCACTCAAGCATACAAGCGTATGCCCTTTCCCCAATGGTTTGACTGCTGTAATACGGGTCTTTTCTATGCTCTGCCGCATACACCAAACCATCAAGTATCCAGTTACCTATGTCGATAAGCGTTTTCAAATTTTCGTTTACAACATCATCAATCGCAGTATCAGCTACTGGCTCCGTGCCTCCAACTATGATTTCCAACAGCTTGCAGATTTCTCTGCTTGTCATTTTTTCAGCCATCCTGTCTCCTCTCTGCCAATACGCATCCAAAATCATAGTCTGTTGCAACAACCCATGATGCGGTATTTTTGCACATCAATCCGTCAGCATCCTCACACCATTTGCAGTCCTTGCACCGTATGATTTCTGGCTGTGCGGGCGGCAATTCTAGCAACGCCCCTTCCATCACATCACTGTAAACAGCTTCGGCACTCCACGCCACATGGCCCTCGCAATTCTGTTCTTCAGCAACTGTCAGCCTGAAAGTGTTTTTCTTAATTGCATCAACTGCATCCTGTCTATAAATCAGATCGCTCATCTGCTTTTCTCCTCTCCATCTCGTGCTTATTCAGCTTGTCCATAATGCGGTTATATTCACCATCAGTTAACACATTATCCATCCACATTTTCATCATGGCATTGGCGCAATCCTGATAATCTATCGGCTTAATTTCCGGCTGTGCGGATGGCAATTGCTCAAATCTTTTAATGATTGTCTTTGCCAGTCCTTCCCATTCTCCGCATTCAAAGCGAACAATATCTATCGCCGCCCGTCTGCTGATGGTATCGTTGACTAAATCTTTAACTAAACTCTGACTATCTTTGACTATTTTTTCAGCCATCTCGGCCCCTCCTCTCCGTATATCTCGCGCCATATCTCAGCGATGTAGTATTTGATAGCCGCTACTCCCTCAGCTGAAGTACTGGTTCCCTTGTTCCGATAGATATTGTACAGTGCATCTGATATCTTTTCCTCGTCCGGCTGTGCGGATAGCAAGTTCTCGATACTGTAAATCGCTTCTTTCTGTAAGTCACACGCAACAGAACTAATTCCGACTCCATCACTAACATCCAATTTATTCAGCGCATTAATCGCTTCCTGTCTGTAAATCATGTCTTTCATTTAACATCGTCCTCCCATCTTGTATCCTGCCTCATATTCCACAACTCAGCGGCCTTATCCGCCGACCGGGAGTAAAATGTCAACCGATTAAAAGCGCACTCCCGGCCCCCGGTCATGTGCTCAATTGTCGGGCATCCGTAGTATGCATGATCATAGAGCCTCACCTGCCGCCCGCAGAATGGACAATTACGCAATTTGTATTCGATCATTTAAGCCACCTCTCGCCCCGCAGAACAGTTTTTGTTTTTCGGGCGCATATTTTACCGCCCGTTACGGCAAAAACGGTTCTAGGGGCCTTCTCGTGCGTTAAAACAGCATTACCGCTTGCCCGTGCTCCCGAAACCTCCACGGTCTGCATTTCCAAGCGTCTTTACTTCCTCAAACCGAATCTCCGGCTGATGCTTCACGATGCGGAATTGGCATATCCTGTCATTCACCTCAATCACCGTGTCCCGCGTAGCATAGGCCGGGAACATCCACTGATCATTGTCGCCGCAGTAGCTCTCGTCAATGATGCCGACGCTGTTTACAAGCAGGATTCCCCAAGTCTTGAAAGTGGACGACCGGGGCACAACGTGCGCCTCATACCCTTCGGGAAGTTGCATCGCAACTCCCAAAGGAATCATCCTGAACTCGCCCTTCCGCATCGGAACCCGGGCCGCTGACCGAAGGTCAATCCAGTCACCGTTACTGTGCCATACAGGCGGCAGTAAAGCCGCCGAAAGCATCTTGATTTTAATCGTCTTCACGCGTGAATCCATCGCCTGAAAAGCCGCCGCATTACGCCAATCAAAAATCTCGCCCATAAGCCTCTCCCCCTTCTTAATCAGCCACCCAACGGAAGACCCCGGCGCGCTGAACGCCCTTCTGCAAACAAGCCGCATGACTGTTCATATAAATGTCGATATGCTTCCCGGATACTCCCCGGTCTTCCACGATGTACTCCCCCTGTCCCGCTATGAGAATCCGTGTTCCAAGCGGCAGGGAGCCGCAAGCCACGGTGCGGCCTTCAGCGGGCATCTTGCCATTTGCGCAGGGGCCTCCGGCCCATCTTCCGCAACAGCGGCGGCAATTACAATAAAAAGTCAGCTTATACTCACCTAACGGAACCCAATGTCCTTCCGGCTGTCTTACGGTCTCAACCTGCGGGGCCTCAGTTTCCACAACCTGCGCCGGGTCATCCGCCAAGCACACAATCGGTGCTCCCGCCATCGCAATACAACATCCAACTACAAAGCCCGCCACCCGGGCAATATACGGCCTAATCATTCCATGTCTCCTCAATCATGTCATCGTGTTCAAAGTCTGCCCGCTCAAACGGGTCATCTTCAGGCTCTTCCTCAAACTGCTCCTCAAATGGGTCATGCATCCGCCCGTCCCGCGTTAAGTAGGGCATAGTATTAATTCGGTTCTCAATCGTTCCCGTTACGAAATCCACCGCTCCATTCTCTCCGGGCGAAAACTCATCCGCAAGCCACTCAAGGAAATCCTCAGCATTGATGTATCTGTCCTGTTTCGGCATCAGTTCGCCCTCCTCGCCAACGCTATCTCAACAGCTTGTTTCTTCCCGCTCCTGTAGTACATCACCATATCTGACCACCGCACCGAATCTCCGGAATTAAAAATGCACAGCCGGGGAGTTTTACGGGATACAATCAGCTCCCTTTTAATATGCCGCACCTGTTTATTTCCCTCACGCGGCTGATGATAGTCAACCGTTACGCGGTCGCCGATGTCGGTATTGCTCATGGCCTTCAGGAGCTCATCCTTTACAATCGGTTCCGGCTTTGGCTTTTCAACGATATGTGCATCCTCGGAAAGCGAAAACAGGAATTTGTTATTTGCAACCTTGATCTCATGCACCCCGTCACATCTGCCATATCGCAGGTAATACCGCACAGTGTTTTCATTCAGCCCGGATGCTCGGGCGATGTCAATAAGCGGCGCAGGGTTCCCGGTCTTGGATATGAGCTCTCTTAGCGCAGTTATAATCTTTACCTCAAGCCGTTCCGGCAGGTGCGGGTCAATATCGGGTGTCCACCATAAATTCCGGTTCGCAACTTCGTAGTTCTTCAGAGCCCCTTCAGCTCTGAGCTCCCGGAGACCACGAAGCAGGGTCTCCTTGCTGATTCTGTGTTCAGCCTTTATGGCGGCGAATATATCATTGGTACTTATTGCGCGTCCCGCCGTCCTGCACTCCCGGGCCGCTATCTCGTATATCGCCTTCTTGTTTACCTTCAACATCTCTCCTCCATCTCTTATCCGAGCAAAGGCTTGTGTAGCAGTATGCGGGATGCTTGGCGGAGTATGTGTTGGCATCGCGCCCGTTCTCCTCCGCATATACTCTTCTGACATAGTTGGCGTGGAGCATATCACGCCGCCGTTGCTCAGGTGTTCTTTTCTCGCTCATAATGATCTCCGCTCCAGTTCCTCGAGGTAATTAATAGCCCTGTCCATAATCACCGAAGGATTGTCAACCATGTCGGGCGTTATAATTTCCCGGAGCTCAAGCACAATGTCATCCCATGCTTTTTGGTCGTTCTTGCTGACCTTTTTGGATTTCCATTTCAGGTACCAAACCCGGATCTCATGCAGTTTTTCTGATGTCTTTTCCATAAAAGTTACCTCGAGTTACAATCTGAAATGATTTTATGTAAATTTGTGTAACCACCTCAAACCCGCATAAAACCTAGCTTTTTTTAGTAAAGTTACATAGTTACACAGGTTACACTAACTTTTGCCCTATATAGGGGAATTTTTCTGTGTGTGTAAAAAATAGTAAAAAGACACACACAGAAAATTTTTTCAGTGCTATATATATGCAAACCTGCAAAAAATCATGTAACCGTGTAACCGCACCCTTTTTACGGGAAGGACAATGCAGTCCCGTCATCGGCCTCAACCTCGATAAACTCGGGGTTTTCGGGCATTTTGAGCCAATACATTCTCGCGGCCCGCCGCCCGATTTTTTTGTTACGTTGCGGTCTTCCTTCCTTGTCCGGTAACATCAGCCCCTCTTTTAAGCAGTACGAAATGAATGATGACTTGCTGAAGTGTCCGTTTTCGCACAAGTTCTGAAGGGCCGCCGGGAAGAGGTATGCAATTCCCTTGTCGGTATCAAGGATTCCCCACTGCTCAGTATTTACATCGGGGTCAAACCTGCTTTGATTCATGAAGATTTCATCAACAATGTACTGATAACAACGCTTGTTCCCGTTTACATCATCCGGGTTGCTCAGCATACAGAGTGATTCCTTCGGCGTGACATACACCCCGTCAAAGAAAATGTAGTCTGTAGCAATGCGGTCGGCGAGAAGGATGGTTGCAAGGCTTAGGGCCTGCTTCTGCATCGCTTCCCCGGCAACCTCTGTAATCTCATCAATGATGCCGTTGTAGTCCTTCAGGAGCTCCTCCGGGTCAATGGTTGTTATTACCTGTGTAAACAGCCTCCCCGCGAAACCGTAGTTTTCCCGTACGAGATCCGCCGTTTTTCGTGGGTCTTTGAACAGCTTGTCGTCAACGTGGAGCTCAAGAATTCTGTTGATGGCCCCGCCCTGCTGAACAAAGCCATTGATCGGGGTTTCGCCCGTGGTTATAGTTACCAACTGCCATGTCTTTTCCTGCTGAAGCCCGAGGGAACGGTCAGAACGGCTCTTGCCTTTGCCGCTCGTGATGTCGTAGACAAAGCCCTCAAAGTTATCCTTGATTCTTTTGGATGTCTTTGCCGTATCATCAAGGATGAGCGGCAGGTTATTCAGGGCATCTGCCCGGGCCTCAAGTGCTGTTTCCGTGCTTTTGAAATCGCCGATGTACTTGTTTGCCCCCGGGTCTGCCCAAATGCTACAAGCCACCAACTCCGCAACAGACTTTCCGGCTTCAGTGCCGCCCCACAAGTCTATGATGTATGGCAGGGCCCCCAACTTCTTCAGAAGCACTGATGCAAATGAAGCCGCCATCATGACCCGTACATGAAACGAACCCTGCTCCCGTAAATCAAGGATGTGATTCAGCCATGTCCTATAGCTTCCATTCTCAGTTATTGCCGATGCAAGCTGTGGGAAGTCTGTGTCCGCATCGAACTCAATGCCGCCGCTGTCGTACGGCAGGAACCGTCCATTAATCCATCCAAACTTGCTCGATGATTCCCGGAGCTCAATATCTTCCATATTCCGGGCTTCCACATCCGAAAGGTACTTGACCAATGCCCTTGCATTTTCGGATGTAACAAGAATCCCATAGTTACTAAGCTCAACAATCTTGTTCGCTGAACTTATCAGGTCTTTGCGGAAGGTCTGTTCTGTCCACTGCCTGTCGCGTTTGAAGGCAAGTACAATTTTTTCCTTCCCGGTCTGAATGTTCCTTAACCGCTCAACCGGGAGAATCGGGTGAGGGCATGCAGTGATTGAGCTCCTTTGTTGGTCGAAGATGCTCACGCCGCCGTCATTGGCAAGCCATGGGCCGCAGTTAAGGTTCCCCCGACCGATTTCTGTCAGCCCGGTGAAGCAGGTCACGTTCGACGCTTCCTCAAGCCGTTTCCTTTGTGCTTCCCGGGCCTGTGCTTTTTCTTCCTTTGCCTTGTCCCGTTCCGCTTTTAATTGTTCCCGGAGGGCGGCGGAATATGCCGCCTGTTTCGCATCAAACTCCCTGACGCGCTTTTCGGCTTTTGCTTTCGCTCGCAGTTCGTTCAACAGGTTCGCCCGCTTAATTACATCGGGTTCTTCAAATATCCTGTCGAATACCTCGTCAGCAAGAATGTCCTGCACAGGTTCCGCGCTCATCCGCCGCCACCCCCTTTCTTGAATTTGTCATAATCGTCCTCTGCGGATTCTGCCCGCATCCGGGCCGCTTCATACTGCGCCAACGCCGCCGCATACAACGGGGATTTCTCCCCAAGTACATCAAGCGCGTGTCTGTACGCTTCAAGTTCCGCACTAGAAGCGTTTAAAGCCGTTTTAAGCCTGTTTTCCTGTTTCTCTGATAATTCCCTCGCCTTTTGTGCCCGGTACAGTTTAAGGCGGCTTAAATCGCTTTTGGGGGCATAACCGCCGCCGAGCTCTTTAAATGCTGTTTTGAAATCGCAATTCTCCATCATGGATACGAAATCAATAACATCGCCACCCGCGCCGCACCCGAAGCACTTAAACTTCTTCGGGTATATCTTCATGCTTGCGGTCTTTTCGTTGTGAAATGGGCACCTGATAAAACCTGCCCGATTCGGATCAAGCCCGTAACGCCGCAGGATGTCCCGCATCGTGTACTCGTTTTTTACCTCATCAACCGTCATTCCGGCCTCCAAGTAACTCAACAATCTTCTGCCCGGTTTCTTCTTTGTCACAGAAAAGGAACTGAACCCCGTACTTCCTTTGCATTGTGCAGAGTATCCGGTAAAGGACATCGCCCTGCATCACCTTCTGATGCACTATCGTCCAGTGTCCGTTGATGCGCTTCCGTACAATCTCTCGCGGATTCCTCCAAAAAAGCACATCCTCAAGGCAGTGAATTCCGTGCCCGTGTTCACATAGAATTACAAGGTGTATCCCTGCTTCCTGCGCCCGTATAAGCTCCCGCCGGAACCGTTCATGTTGCTGACCAACATTGCTCGCCAACTCGTGCAGATCCTTCTTCGTGTCAACACATACGCTCTGATTCGTTGGCAGTGTGTAATCTCCCACAAATAGACGACAGCGTTCAACCTTGATGCCATGCCTTGCAAACCATTGGTTCTTCAGGCTGTGCTTGCTTACTTGCTGTCGGGTATCCTCAAGAATGATCAATTGAACGGGAGACCGCCATCATCCACGTTATCCGGGATGTTCACAAACCCGTTGGAATCCGGCTGTCCCTGCTGAGCGTTCCCGTCGCTCTTGCTGTCCAAGAATTCAACCTGCTCCGCGATAACATCTGTTGTATAGACCTTCTTGCCTTCCTTGTTGGTATAGCTTCCGGTCTGAATTCTGCCGTTCAGGCCGATCCGCATTCCCTTATGGAAGAACTTTTCAAGGAGCTCTGCCGTTTTTCCG
>Ga0256404_1000782_pt1 | contig 81467 bp, 68 predicted proteins | sample RumenRJG_01DNA_FD_185990 | JGI IMG/M metagenome (GOLD analysis project Ga0256404, IMG submission 185990) | Bovine rumen microbial communities from Lethbridge, Alberta, Canada - RJG_01 | ecosystem: Host-associated > Mammals > Digestive system > Stomach > Rumen | place: Canada: Alberta | collected...
AGTGGAGAATTCATTCACCACGGCAATTATATATGCTATTTTGTTATTGATATCAGGCATATGTAATACGTACGCTTTTAATCGGTTTTAAGAAGGAATCGTAGTCGATATAAAGTCCATCCAAGATAGGTTTAAGATCGATGTATTCCTCTTCTGGTTCAGTATTATGACGATATTTGGCCTTTACTACCAAATAGCCATCTTCCCATTTCACGACATCTGTGTATCGTTCCAGGCTGTATGGAGCCTTGAAACGGATATTATACCCTCCAAAGCTGAAGGCTGTGAAGCCATCTGCATTGCTGAGAGTTGCTTCATGCATCTTGTCAACCTGTATGTTTGTCGATGTCGTTACCATATTATTCTTAGCTTGGTGCAAAGATACAACTTTATTTTTATAAAAGTGCATTCTCTGCTATAAATTTTCTATATCACCTTCGAAATGTTAATATTCGTATTAACTTGCGTATTTCAAAAATTCTTTGTACCTTAGCGGCAGAGATGTCTGGTGTATGGTGGCTGACGGCTGAAGTTTTCTTTACAACGTCTTAAATGCCATCTTTGGAGCTTTATTCCCTTTTCCCTCCCGACAAATGAAATTGTTGTGGAAATGTTGTGGGAAAATCGGCTCTCTTTTCATAACTTGCTGAGTATCAGTGGCGGTAAAAAAGTGGAGTATCTATGGGAAATATACGTGGTTCAATAATGAGTACTCCATCTATTGGAGTCTTGATTACGTTCATAATTCCAATATAAATTATTAAAGATTATAAGTATGCTTCGCTCTACTCAAACTCGCACTTTAACAACCACTTTCTTTACCTTTTCCGGCTCATTAACACATAATTGTGGCATGTGCCCGTCTTGTGGGTAGAAGATGGCGAAATAGCCTGGACGAAGGTCCAAGGTCGAAGGACTATTGTCGGAAACTGCATTGTGGAAGGCTGCATCGGTCTCTTCGCTGTAGGGTTTGGTCTCGGAAAGTTCTTCCACGGGGAGGCAGGCAATCTTTTCATTACCTTTCAAGAGGTACTGAATATCGATATTCTGACGATGGGTCTCGTAGCCGTTCTCGTTCACTTCCTTTGTGGTGTATTCTGAAACGATGGCCTTGACATTAGGAGTAAGCTGGTAGGTGCCGACTGCTATATCGGGGTTTACCTGCTGAAGGAACTTCAGGCCTTCGTAAATGTCGGGAGAAAGGCCTTTGTAGAACGCTATGTTGTTAAGGGTATCGTAAATCATAAAAACTGAACACGGATTGCTCGGATTGAACGGATTATATTTTAATGTAACACAGAACCGACAGAGCAGCGGGTGCGACGATGCTGGTATCTGTCTTGCCGAGTCACAATGGAGGAAGACCTAAGAATAATTATCGTCATTTACTATCCAACGCTCAATATTTCGTGTTGCGCTGGAGAAATTCAGTCCTATCTTGACGAGTCTCTTGTCTTCTACCTCAAAAGGTATAGCATACGAATTTGTCTCAATCTGCTTGAGTGCCTCTTCTGCCGTTCCATCCAATTTGAACTCAAATACATAAACAATCTCCTTCGTCTTCAGCACCATATCGATACGTCCTTCGCTGGTATGATACTCAGCTTGTACATAATAACCTAAAAGTTTCGTCAGGATAAAAAGGACATTCTGATAATGGTTCTCCAAATCTTTCACCAATTCATAGGGTGTGTCTGCAAAGAAACTTCTCAGTCGCCTTAAGAACTTCTCGGTTTCACCCGCCTCTAACTCACGAACGAACTGGGCGATCTGGAAGGGAGCCTCAACTTCTGAATATGGAGTATAATAAGGTAACAGATACTTCATGAATCCCTCTTCTACTTCCTCGTTTGGAAAGCCTAACTGATAGAGTTTAAAGCGGGAATCATATCCTTTGATGGTCAAATATCCACTTTGATAGATAACAGGTATTGGATTCACGGAAGACACGTCTATGCTGTCAAGCACTTCTGCCGAGGTCTGCTCGTTGGCCATCTGTTCTAAATTGTAATGGTACTTCTGCAATAGCTCGACAAGAAAAGAAGGCGTTCCCGTTTCAAACCAATAGCTGCCAAAGCGCATCTTGTAAAAGGTGTTCAAAAGACTGTATGGGTTATACACACCAGGAGACTCTTCTGTGAAATGGTATCCGTCATACATCTTCCTTAGTTTATCAGTGACCTCCTTTACCGACATGTTGTCTGCATGGGCAAACTGCTCAATATATGGGGTGAAATAGTGCACCAACTCTTCATCATTTATGCCACAAATGTCGTAGTACCGCCAATCACGGGAAAGGTCGGTAAGATTATTCAGGTCACTGAAGATACTAACCTTACCGAATTTAGTAACCCCAGTAAGAAATGCGAAACGGATATACTGATCATCAGACTTCAGCGCGCCATAGAATGCCTTCAGCATTTTTCTGTATTCATTCTGAAGATCATCATTGCCAATGGCCTGCAACAGCGGTTTATCGTATTCGTCAACAAGAATCACGACACGCTCCCCTGTTTTTTGGCAGGCACGTTTGATGATGCCTTCAAATCGTAATGGAATGGACTTCTCTACAGCATTTCTGCCATAAGATTCCTCCCACTCACTCAACGAGGCTTCTAATTTTTGTTGTAAGGCTTCTGGTTTATCATAATTTCCTGTATTCAAATCCAGATACAGAACGGGATGTTTCTTCCACTCCACTTCTCTTTCTGCCAGAGCAAGGTCTGCAAACAGTTCTTTCTTTCCTTCAAAATAAGCTTGTATAGTAGATAAGAGCAAACTTTTTCCAAACCTGCGAGGTCGCGACAGGAAATAGTAGCTGCCAGAATGAGCCAACTCATAAACAATATGAGTTTTATCTACATAAAGATAATCGTCTCTGCGCAGACGCTCAAAGCTCTGAATGCCTAACGGTAGTTTTTGTCGTTTCATTCTATAAAAACTGATATGTCATTCTGGCACTGACTTCGTTTATGTCAGGTGAAAAGCCTTTGCAGAAAGCTATGTTGTTAAGGGTGTCGTAGATCATAAAAACTGAACACGGATTGCTCGGATTGAACGGATTATGTGATATCTGTTAGATCTGTTAGATCCGTGGTTGATAATTATATGAACACGTTATATCTTTTTTTTTAATTGAACACGGATTGCTCGGATTGAACGGATTATGTGATATCTGTTAGATCTGTTAGATCCGTGTTTGATAATTATATGAACACGTTATATCTTATTTTTTTTAATTGAACACGGATTGAACGGATTATGTGATATCTGTTAGATCTGTGGTTGATAATTATATGAACACGTTATATCTTATTTTTTACTTGAACACGGATTGAACGGATTGAACGGATTATGTGATATCTGTTAGATCTGTTAGATCCGTGGTCGTTAAACTACTATTCTTTCTTTTTCTAACTCATCGGAACATCCGAAATTGTAGAGCAAGCCCAACTTGAATCCTGTAGCATGAAGATAATTGTAAACCTGAGACCGATGTGCATCATCCAGTGCACTGACAGCCTTCAATTCCACAATAATCTTTCCATAGCACACGAAATCCGCTTTATATGTCTGCTTTAGTTCAATTCCATCGTATTTTATCCGAAGTTCTTTTTCTCTCTCATAAGGTATATTCCGTTTCCGAAACTCAATTTCTAGTGCTTCCTGATAAACTGCTTCGAGAAAGCCATGGCCCAAAGAGTTATAGACCTGAAATGCTGCGCCGTTAATGGCATAACTGAGATCACTAAACAGTATCATTCACTTTACTTGAACACGGAAAGACTTATTGAACACGGATTGCTCGGATTGAACGGATTATGTGATATCTGTTAGATCTGTTAGATCCGTGGTTGATAATTATATGAACACGTTATATCTTATTTTTTATCGCAGAAAGAGTTATTTCACACTCATGGTTTGCTTAAGATTTGTACCTTTTTATAATATCATCTGCAACATCAGAGAATTTATTCAGATCGGCCTCATGTAAAGGGTAATACATTTTGATAACCTTATCTATACCAAGTCCTTTACGTTGAATATATGAAAAGCTACGGTTTGAACGCCACTGATAATAAGCCAAAACCCAGCCTACCCAATACTCAAGACCTACGGTATATGTACCGTCATTATCAGTTGAAATGCTTCTCCCTGAAGCTTCAACCACCATATCAGCCAGTTCAGCTCCTGACATACCTACCAAATAGCGAGGATTCCCCTTGCCAAACTGACGCGAAACTTTACTCGACAAGAACTTGTCGTAAAACTCATCTATTGAATAGCCATACTTTCTGACACCACAGTCCATCATTACTGCAAGGTTGCGCATGGCTCCATTTAGGTATGTCTTCTTATATGCTCTGGCCATTTTTCCAATTGTTTCTGATGATGTCAATCACATAAACCTCATCCTCTGCCACTGGCTGAGCAGCAATCTTCCTGTATTTATCCCTTGCCTCTTCATCACGCAATTTATACTTGGTAAAATACTCCTCATGAGGGGCTTTTATAGCTTCAATAAAAGTGAGAGCCTCGAAAGCCTTTTTCGACTTCAAGACCACTTGTTCACCTAACTTACCAAGTCTCATAGCTTCTGACAAGTCAGACAGTGAGAGTGTTCCATTAACAAAGTCTCCAGCATAAGAAAAATATGAATCGTCAGCCCTATAACCAATAATAACGTCATAATTCTTATAATCAACCTTGAAATTCTCTAATAAATAGTTCTTTGCTCTCTGGGGCAAGCCATCAGCTACATTGAATTTTCGGTTCTCTAATAAAATTGTCAACCAGTTCAAAATGTTGTACTCCGGTTTGTTCAAATTCAATACACTGAGTCCAGTTCTGTCCAACTGATAGTGGTTAGCATAGCCATCGCTGCCAGACGAGCATGCCCATTCCTTTGCAAGTTCAAGATGCTCGGTACAATAGAAACCTCGACCATAGTCATTATAGGATTTACCTTCTCCGAAAACAGGTTTCTCTACTACTCTAACTGAGCCATGATATATGTTAATCAATTCAGACACACGGAAAGACTTATTGAACACGGATTGCTCGGATTGAACGGATTATGTGATATCTGTTAGATCTGTTAGATCCGTGGTTGATAATTATATGAACACGTTATATCTTATTTTTTTACTTGAACACGGATTGCTCGGATTATACGGATTATATGGGTATCTGTGAGATCTGTTAGATCCGTGGTTGAATCATGAACTCTGATTATCTTGTTATTTAATTGAACACGGATTGCTCGGATTATACGGATTATGAGATATCCGTTAGATCTGTTAGATCCGTGGTCGGTATTACAAGCCGAGGAGGGGTTTGAGTTGGTTCTCTTTGTGGAGAATCCAGACTGTGATTCCGAGGAAGACGAGGAAGACAAAGGAAAGAACTCCTTTACCTCGAGATGGGCCTGCCTTTCTGACAGGAACTGTGGCACTCTGAAGAGTTGTGAAAGCAGGGGTATCTTCTTGAACTTTAGCCTCAGAAGCCTGCAATTGTGCCGCCACCTGAGTATAAATATTATACTGGAGCTGCATTTCATTCTCCAAATCAGCCTGTTTACTACGTACACTCTCTAAAATAACATCTTGATTGGCATCGGCAAAGGCAGCAAAATCACGGCGGGCTTTTTCATAACGGGCTTTTGTTTCCCTGAAAAGTTTTTTATTGTACTCGTAATCTACCCGAGCCTTACTTGTACGATAATTGGTAATGAAAGCTTGTAGGCGTTGTTGAACAGAGTCTGCTACAGTAGCGGCAATCAACGGATCCTGATCTGTTACGTTAATTGTAATAACCAATGTTTTTTTATCAACATCACAAACTACATTGTTGTTTATCGCCTTTACCACAGATGCCTGAACCTTTGTTAATTGGAAGGGATCTATCCTTTCTACTTCCTCTGGTTTGTCTTCAGCGATCAAGCTTATCATCCACTTTATCGAGCTACCAATTGCTTCTGACCACCATGGAGATTTCTGCTCATTTTTCAAATAATCGTAATAGGACATTTGACGAGTACTATCACGTTTATGAATCATGATAGGAAATAAACTCACCTTGAAATCCACTGAATTCATCAAGTCGGGATATAAAGTAGGATTGATAGCATCCATGCCAGCAGATGTAGTTCCCAAATTGAGTCCAAACTGAGAAGCAAGATTCCCTAAAGATACTGAACGGCTTTTATTACTTAATTCAGGAGCTAACTTTACCGTGCAACTATAATAATTATGCAAAGATAACTGATAGAAACAGGCAAGCAAGAAAGCTGCAGGAAGCAGTATCTTGTATAAGCGGGCATGTTTCTTCAACGCCTGCCTCATTTGGGAAAAGTCAATGGAAGACTCTTCGTTCAAATTCTGAGTATTTTGTTCCATATGATGATTATTTCAGTAAATTCTACGAATTATACATATATGACGAAATAGAGAAACCTAGTATTGCAAAGACATTACAGCCTTGATAAAGCAATGATGATCATCGCGATTGTAGAAAGTGGCGTAGTAACACTCGTTAAATCACTTAATCTGAATGGTTCCCTGTATTTCTTGGACGGTACAACAATTTCGCATCCAGGCTCAGGTATAGCACCTTTCTTGGCAATGCCTACCGTACCGTTCTGATAGACTATGAATGTTTTAGATTTCTTGGCACGATTTCCAAAACCACCAGCCTGTTTGATGTAGAATTCGGCCTTTTGACCTTTCTCGAAGAAGACGGTATTGGGGAACAACACATTACCTGAAACCTTGACAGAGCCGTTGTATTCAGGAACAAAAATCTGGTCACCCTCACGTAAAAGAATATCCTTATCGGAACCAGGATTATTGATAGCCTCGTCTAACTGAATACCGATGGGATAAGTATCTTCTAATTCCATCTTATTCCAAGCTAACGAGTCGTTTTGATCTGTCAACAAGTTACGTACAGCTTCCATGGTAGCACGCATTCTTATCCGTTCTTCCTCATTCATTTTTCGTGTTAGGCGGGCACCGCGTAGATAGGCAGCATTGGTAGCTCCGCCAGCCAATTTGATCGCATCGCTCAGGCGCAAGGACTTATTTTCCAATGTAAAATCACCTTCGTAGTTCACCTCGCCTGTTACAGTGATGGTACGGGCTGTACTGAAAGCAGGACTCATACGTACATGCACCACATCGTAGGGCTGAAGGTGGAACTGGCGGTCGTTGTTGATGACCAATCCGTCCTTGATATCGAACGAGAATGACTCGGCAATCTTATCAGATTTCTCTGTGGCCATCGGGTCAAGGATTCGTCTGGAGACATCCACACGGGCCAATGAAGCATTATCACGAAGGCCACCTGCCTGAACGATCAGGTCCTCGATGGTGACATTATCTGCATACTCGTAGGTTCCCGGTGACATCACTGCGCCTGTAATTGTCAACGTACGCTCTTTCACCATCTCTGAGTTGGTAGGAATGAACAACACATCCTCGTTCTTCAAGGGTACATCAGGGATAGCTTCAGACATAATGCCTGCCACATCCACAGAAATGACCTCCAAGGTTCTGTCTGGCTTCAAGCGATGGATAATGGCATGCTCTGGGAAGGCATCTTCAGTAAGGCCTTCGGCATGTTCTACCAAGCTACGAACGCTAAAGACGCCCTCTCCAAGCTGGAACTGACCAGGGCGGAACACGGCTCCCTTGATTTCCACCACATTTTCATAACGGTCGAGGATACCATCAACAGTAACGTTATCACCATCGGCTACCTTAAATACCGACATATCAAACTCTTCCACATTGTGAACAGAATGGCGCTCACCTGTAGAACGCTGTACCCTAACCGATTTGGTATAGGCATCACCGGTGAAGCCACCGGCATATTTCAGCAAGGTTGATACGGTCTCGTTCTTACGCATCTCGTAGAACATCGGGCGCTTGACGTTACCAGTGATACCCACGATGCAATCGTAGGTTCCTACCTGAATCACATCATCATCCTGCAATGAAACATTGCCTGCCAGACGTCCGTTAAGGATAAACTCATAGACATCTACTACGGAGATGATTCTTCCACCACGAGAAACCTTGATGTTACGTAAGGTACCCAAATCGGCAATACCGCCCGCCATATACAAAGCGTGGAACACCGTGGCATAACCAGACAAGCGATAGGTACCCGGGGCTTGTACTTCACCCATTACATGAACCATGATGGTGCGACTTCTATTAACAGACATCTTGATATTGGAACTGCTATACCGTGAGCCCAAATGGGAACGGATCCTTGCATTGGCCGACTCCACACTCAAACCGCTTACCTGAATCGGACCGTAGCCTGGAACAGTGATTTCACCTTCAGGGGATACCGTCAGTTCCATGCTCTTCTGGGAAGCTCCATAGATTTCCACAACCACCACATCGCCAGGTCCTAAGACATAGCGTGAGGGGGTGGCGAGATTCATATTTGGCTCGAAGGAAAGCAGACGGCGATTGAAGATATCGTGACCGAAAATCTTTTTGCCAAAAGTCTCTCCAGAAACTTCACTGGCGGTCATCACGTCATTCTCCACACGCTGGCGAACACTACTTGCGTTCTCTTCAACCTCGGTAGTTGTTCCTAACTTTCCCGTAACGACATCTTGATAACCTGTCGTATTCGTTTTGACGTTGTCAATGTCGGAATCGGTTGTGAAAGCCTGAGAATCTGCATCCTTATCAGCATCACTTCTGTTCATTTGTTTCTCATACTGGTTACGAACACGCTGAATCTGATTCATGTTCACACCGCGCTGCATCAGTTTGATGACAATCTGCGAACGGGAGGTGCCTGAACGGACCTCATTCTGGATAAACTGCATCACCTGAGTGTCGGACATCACTGACTGTGCATTCAGTTCGACTGAAAACAGACAGATAAGACAAGCGAATAACAATAATTTCTTCATATGATCAAAAACTAGTTTCTGTTTTTCTTGAACACGGATAACACGGACAACACGGACAATCTGTATTCAGTTTGTGAGTCAAGACATGGATGCGGGAGGGAAGGGGTAGAACAGAAGAGTGAAAAATATTGTTCCGACATGTGCTACATGCCGTTACACTTAGAATCCCAAACAACGCATCCGCTTCGGGGCTTTGAGCCCGCAGACTGTCATCTGACTCTTGACAGGATAACCTGTCTATGAAAGTTTCAGGTTGTAGCAAAAAACAACAAAGGAAAGGCATCCGTAGAAACGTCTTAGACTTTATGTCTAAGCGTCGCTTCTTGACTTGCTTTTCCTTCTATCATGTTGGTAATCAATATGATTTGATATATCATCGGTTTACGTCTCTTCTGCTACGTCCTAAAATCTGTGCAAAAGTAACACAAAAGATTGATATATACAAATAAAAAGGGCAAAAAAAGCGTGTAAATACTAATAAAAGTGAAAGTTGGATTTTTAGACATAATAACATAAGGACATAATGGCTTGTTGATGAACAGTTCTTTGAACTGCTTTATTTCGTGAAATAAAGGTATGTTTTCCTGGAAGATCTTTGAAAGCAAGCTCTCCCGTTTCTTCCAAGAAAACATATTTTCTCATCATCAATCCACAGAATCCCTCATATAGTCGAGCGATACCAATCGAATAGGCGCTGGACGCCTTCTTCGATGTCCACCTGATGATGCCAGCCCAAGGAGTGGAGCTTGGTGACATCGGTGAGTTTACGGGGTGTGCCGTCAGGTTTAGAGGCGTCAAATTCAATGGTTCCATCGAAACCAACGGTACGGGCTACGAGCTCTGCTAACTCACGGATGGAGATTTCCTTGCCGGTACCCACATTGATGTGACAGTTGCGAATCTCGCCCAAGGATGGAATGGCGCCTCCCCTACCCTCACTGGCGTTACGATCAACGAGTCCTTCCGTGCTGGTTCCGTAAAACACTGACGAGTATTTTTCAATACCAATAATGTTAGAAAAATTCACATTCAACAATAGATGAACGCAGGCGTCTGCCATGTCTTCGCTCCAGAGGAACTCACGGAGAGGAGAACCGGTGCCCCAAAGGACCACACGGTTGTTGTAAACACCGAACCTAGCAAGAATACGTAAAACATTTTCTTTTATGCTCGAACACGGATTATTATTTTTCGAACACGGATTACTCGGATTATACGGATGATTATAACTAGAACACAAATCACTCGGATTGTACGGATTTTTTGAATTATGATTTATATCCGTTAGATTCGTTAGATCCGTGTTTGCTAAAAGCCCTATATCTGTGATGTCTTCTACGGGGCGTTTGTTAAGATCTTTGATAATAGATTCCCAATCGTTATCATGGATAAGTTTGGCAAGATATATCTTGCGCATCATGGCAGGTAGCACATGGGAATTCTCCAAATGGAAGTTATCGTTGGGACCATACAAATTGGTGGGCATCACGGCGATATAGTTGGTGCCATACTGCAGGTTATAGCTCTCGCACATCTTCAGTCCGGCAATCTTGGCAATGGCATATTCCTCGTTGGTGTATTCCAAGGGTGAGGTAAGCAGGAAATCTTCCTTCATCGGCTGCGGCGCAAGCTTGGGGTAGATACAGGTGCTGCCCAGGAACAGGAGTTTCTTGACGCCATGGGCGTAGGCCTCGCTGATGACATTGCACTGCATCTTCATGTTCATCATGATGAAGTCGGCACGATAGAGCGAGTTGGCCATGATACCGCCCACGAAAGCCGCGGCCAGGACTACGGCGTCGGGCTGCTCCTCATCGAAGAACCGCCTCACCGCCACTTGATCGGTGAGGTCCAACTCCTTGTGAGTACGCCCCACCAGGTTGGTATAGCCGCGTGACAACAGGTTGTTCCAGATGGCAGAGCCCACCAGGCCTTTGTGGCCCGCCACATATATCTTGTTTTCTTTTCCTAACATATACTATTATTTTATAACGGAAGAAACGGAAATATAACGGAATAACGGAAACACACTATTTATATTATTCAACTTTCATTATCAACACGCGATTTAACTGCCATAACGGAAGAAACGGAAATAAACGGAATAACGGAAACACACTATTTATATTATTCAACTTTCATTATTAACACACGATTTAACTGCCATAACGGAAGAGACGGAAACATAACGGAATAACGGAAAAAAAACCGTTTATACACTTCTGATTATGTACTATATATGGGCTCCCAATTGAAATTAATGATACGCTCTGGCGTAATAAAATACTCGGAGAAGTTAACCAAGAAACCTAAACGTAAATTAGTGGCACGAAGATAATTAATAACTTGGGCACGATATACATCTATCAGTTCCTTCACGGCCTTGCACTCCACGATAATCTTATCATAGCATACGAAGTCGGCAATGTATTCTTGTTGCAATTCAACTCCTTTGTAATCAATCTTAATACGTTTTTCTCTTTCGTAAGGGATACCACGCTGAATGAATTCACGTTCCAAACATTCTTGATAAACTTTTTCAAGGAAACCTGTTCCTTTCTGTTTATGCACCTCAAAGATTGCACCTCGAATAGCATATGACTCAACAGGATATAATAATGCCATTATCTCTTTTCCGTTTTTCCGTTTATTTTCTGTTTATTCCGTTGTAAAGATTAAACTTGTGACTTCAGATACAGCTTTTTTACGAAGCGCATGTCGTGATCGACCATGATCTTGACGAGCTGTTCGAAGGGGGTTTTGCGGGGGTTCCAGCCAAGTTGTTGCTTGGCCTTGGTGGGATCTCCCAGTAGCTGCTCTACCTCTGCGGGACGGAAATATTTGGGATCGACTTCGACGACTACGTCGCCAATTGACAATTTACAATTTACAATTGATAATGGATTGTCGATGCTTTTGATGACACCGACTTCGTTCAGGCCTTCGCCTTTCCACTCGAGCTCTATACCCACATGGTGGAAGGCTAAGGTGGCGAACTCACGAACGGAATGGTACTCACCTGTGGCAATAACATAGTCATCGGGGGCCAGTTGCTGCAGAATCAGCCACATACACTCGATATAGTCCTTGGCATACCCCCAGTCGCGCAACGCGTTCAGGTTTCCTAAATACAGCTTGTCCTGATAGCCCTGGGCGATACGGGCTGCAGCAAGCGTGATCTTGCGGGTAACAAACGTCTCACCCCTTCGCTCACTCTCATGATTGAACAGGATACCATTGCAGCAATACATGCCATAGCTCTCGCGATAGTTCTTCATGATCCAGAAGCCATAGAGCTTGGCCACGCCATACGGACTGCGGGGATAGAAAGGTGTCGTCTCCTTCTGCGGCACTTCCTGTACCTTACCATACAACTCGGATGTGGAGGCCTGATAGATTCGGCACTCTTTTTCCAAACCACAGATACGCACGGCTTCCAGGAGTCGGAGTACACCCACAGCATCAGTTTCCGCCGTGTATTCAGGCACATCGAAGCTCACCTTCACATGACTCTGGGCCGCGAGGTTGTATATCTCGGTGGGGCGCACCTTACCGATGATACGGATCAGTGATGACGAGTCGGTCATGTCCGACCAATGGAGATTCACCAGACGGGCCTTCTTCATGTCACGCACCCACTCATCCAAGTACAGATGCTCAATACGTCCTGTGTTGAAGGACGAACTGCGGCGGAGGAGTCCGTGCACCTCATAGCCTTTCTCGATCAGGAACTCAGCCAGATAGGAGCCGTCCTGACCGGTGATACCGGTGATTAATGCTATTTTTTTCATATATTTATAGATTCGCTTCGCTCATCATTTGTGGAGTGTGGAGTGTGGAATGTGGAGTGAGATATGCACTGAGATATTAGTGACCAAATCCAATTAATCCTATCATAATACTATTCTCATTCCTCATTCCACATTCCTCATTCCACATTAAATTAAACTAAAGGGTTCTTATCCGACTGATACCACTGGATAAAGTTGGTGATTCCCTCGTGGAGGGTGACCTTGGGCTTATAACCGATCTCTGTTTCCAGCTTGGTGGTGTCGGCATTGGTCATATACACATCGCCGGGCTGCATGGGCTTCATGATTTTCTCGGCCTCCTTCCCCACCGCCTGCTCAATCTCACGGATGAAATCCATCAGTTTCACGGGGTGTGAACAACCGATGTTATACACACGGAAGGGCACGTTGTTCGGACAGTCTGCTGCCACAGGCGGTTTGTCCAGACATTGGATGGAACCGAAGGCAATGTCATCGATGTAGGTAAAGTCGCGAATCATGTCGCCATTGTTGAACACCTGTATCGGCTTACCCTGACTGATGGCACTGGCAAAGAGCATCGGCGCCATGTCGGGACGCCCCCATGGTCCATAGACCGTGAAGTAACGCAGACCAGTGGCAGGAATGCCATACAGCTTACTGTAGCTATGCGCCATCAGCTCGTTGGCTTTCTTGCTGGCGGCATAGAGACTGACAGGATTGTCCACCTTGTCATCCTCAGAGAACGGGGCCTTGGTGTTCAGACCATAGACCGAACTGGAGGAGGCGAAAAGGAGATGCTTGACAGGGTAATGGCGACAGCACTCGATGATGTTCAGGAAACCTGTCAGGTTACTGGTAAGATAGGCATAGGGATTCGTGATGGAATAGCGCACACCTGCCTGGGCAGCCAGGTTAATCACCTTATCGAACTGCTCCTTAGCGAAAAGCGCATCCAACGCCTCCTTGTCCTCAATGCCCATCCTCACAAACTTTAACTGTGGGAACGTACTGCTGACATATTCCTTGTGCCAATCCACAGATTCCTTGCCCAAGGCAATGCCGAGTTCATGCAAACGACCGTATTTCAAACGCACATCATAGTAGTCATTAATATTATCTAAGCCTACTACCTCATCTCCTCGCTGTGCCAGCAAAAAGGCTATCTTAGAACCAATAAAGCCTGCGGCTCCTGTAACTAGTATTTTCATTATCTATAAAGTTTCACTTCGTTCAACTTTTGTGGAATGTGGAGTGAGGAGTGTGGAATGAGATATCCACAGAGATACAAAGCATTATATACAAGAGCTTCTATCATAATACTATTCTCACTCCACATTCCACACTCCACACTCCTCATTAAACTATATCATACACGAATAATGATCCACCACACCTAACAGATGGCGTTCATTGTCGATTACGAGGACACTATGGATCTTATAACGGTGCATGATCTTCTGGATGTCAGAAATCTTCGTATCCGGTAAGACACACTTAGGATCATGCGTCATGATATCGGCCACAGTCTTGTTAAAGAACTCCGCCTGCCAGTTCTCCATGGCACGACGGATATCACCGTCGGTGATCAGACCGATTACCTTATTATCCTCCAAAGATACACCCAAACCGAGTTTCCCCTTGCTTACCTGTATGATGGCCTCGCCCAAGTGCATCTCTTTCGGGATGATGGGCATATCCTCAGAGCGCATCACATCCTGTGCCGTGGTAAGGAGTCGTTTACCTAATTCACCACCCGGATGGAACAAGGCGAAGTCCTTCGGTTTAAAGTCACGACACTGCATCAAGGCGATAGCCAGCGCATCACCCATCACCAACTGGGCTGTCGTACTACTCGTCGGCGCGAGGTTCAGCGGACAGGCTTCTTTCTCCACCTTGGTGATAAGCTGGGCAGTAGAGTATTTGGCCAGTAATGAGTCTGGATTACCCGTAATGGCAATCAGCGGAATCTCCATGTGCAGCACCATGGGAATGAACCGCAACAACTCATCGGTCTGACCGCTATTACTGATGGCAAGCACCACATCGTCGTGCCCCATCACACCGAGGTCGCCATGGAATACATCGAGGGGATTGACGAAGAACGAAGGGGTGCCTGTACTCGACAGGGTAGCCGCAATCTTTGCACCCACATGACCGCTTTTTCCTACACCCGTCACCACAATCTTTCCCTTGCAGTGAAGCATCAGTTCCACAGCCTTTTCGAAGTCGTCATCCAGCTGCGGAATCAGTCCAAGTACGGCCTCCGCCTCATCCTTGAAACATTGAATAGCTATATTACGTACGTCCATTACCACACGAATAAAAAGGGTTAAAGAAGTTGCTTGATGAGCGGTTCTAATTTACTGAGTTCCAACATATTGGCTGCATCACTTAAACCTTTGTCCGGTTCGGGGTGCACCTCAAAGAAATAGCCTGTGGCACCAAAGGCCTTGGCCGCCAAAGCCATACTGGGAACGAAACGACGGTCACCGCCTGTCTTCCCGTTGGAACCACCCGGTCGTTGCACTGCGTGGGTACAATCCATGATCACCGTAGGCACGATTTCCAGCATGTCGGGGATGTTACGGAAGTCAACCACCAGGTTATTATACCCAAAGCAGTTACCCCTTTCCGTCAGCCACACCTCTTGAGCGCCGGCATCCTTGGCTTTCTCTACGGGATAGCGCATATCCTGACCGCTCAGGAACTGGGCTTTCTTGATGTTCACCACCTTACCCGTCTTGGCGGCAGCTACGAGAAGATCGGTCTGCCGACAGAGGAAAGCAGGTATCTGGAGCACGTCGCACACCTGTCCTACAGGCGCTGCCTGCCAACTCTCATGGATATCCGTAAGGATGCGCAATCCATACTTACTTTTCACCTCACCCAGCATCTCGAGTCCTTTCTCCAGTCCAGGACCCCTGAACGAGCGGATACTGGTGCGGTTGGCCTTATCGAACGATGCCTTGAAGATGATCTCCACCCCCAAGGTCTGACGGATTCTCACAAATTCCTGTGCTACCGTATCGAGCAACTCGGCCGATTCGATGACACACGGTCCTGCAATAAACACCTTTTCCATGTTGCAAAAGTACAAAAAGTCCTCCATTCAACCAAGTTGTTTATACGTTTTTATGATTATTATTCCCTTTTTGCACAGAAAAACGAGCAGTGTTCTTGACTCTTTGGGAAAAAAGGTGTAATTTTGCATGGTGTAAATGTGGAGTGTGGAGTGTGGAGTGTGGAATGTGACATGATAAATATAAGAAGGATCATCCTATTGCTGTGTGGAATCTTCTGTCTGTGCAAGATGGAGGCGCAACGGGCTGACTCGCTGATTGTCAATCAGCTGAGAGAGGAAGGTGTGTCTTTCTCGAACGACAATTCCATTGCCCTGCTGATGAGCGGACAGGAGAAGTTCGATGATATGTTCGAGGCCATCCGACAAGCGAAGAGCAGTGTGCATCTGGAGTACTTCAATTTCAGGAACGACTCCATTGCCAGACTTCTCTTCGACCTTCTTGCTGAACGTGTAAAGGAAGGGGTTGAGGTGCGCGCCCTCTTCGACGGCTTCGGTAACACCAGTAACAACCAACCTTTGAAAAAAGAACATATCAAGCATATTCGTGAGCGTGGTATCCAGATCTATGAGTTCAACCCCGTGAAGTTCCCGTGGCTGGACGATCTCTTTAACCGCGACCACCGTAAGATTGTGATTATCGACGGACAGATTGCCTATACGGGTGGCATGAACGTGGCTGACTACTACATCAAGGGTACAGAGGTGGTTGGCTCGTGGCGTGATATGCACTGTCGTATCGAGGGCGAGGAGGTGAACACCCTACAACGCATCTTCCTGAAAATGTGGAAGAAGGTGGCACACGAGGATATCCAAGGGGAAAAGTATTTCAGACGACCGGATGGCACCCGCTTCAGCGGTCTGAAGAACGACACCTGCGACACGTCTGGAAAGAAGATGGTGGGTATCATCAACCGTGAACCCCATATCACCAGGTCGATTATCCGTAAGTTCTACGTCGATGCCATCAACGACGCTCACGATAGTATCAAGCTGGTGAACCCCTACCTCACCCTGAACCACAAACTGAAGAAAGCCTTGAAGAAGGCGGTGAAACGAGGGGTGAAGACCGAGATCATGGTTTCCAAGAACAGTGATATCGGACTCACGCCCGACTGTGTGTTCTATAACGTGCATAAGCTGATGAAGAAAGGGGTGGACGTATGGATCTATGAGCCGGGCTTCCACCATACGAAGATCATTATGGTTGACGGACAGTTCTGCACGGTGGGCAGCGCCAACCTCAACGCCAGGAGTCTGCGGTGGGACTATGAGGAGAATGCAGTGATTATCGATCCTTGTACTACCCAGGAACTGAGCGACATGTTTGAACGTGACAAGAAAGACTCGTTCAAGCTAACCAAAGAGAAATGGAATGAATGGCGTTCGCCATGGAACAAGTTCGTGGGATGGTTTGCTCATCTCCTGGCCCCGTTCCTCTAATTCTTGCTTCTTGCTTCTTGCTTCTTGCCTCTTGCTTCTTACCTACTCCACCACCACGTCGCACATGATTCCCATGTCGATATCCGAGATGGAATAAGCACGCAACAAGGTCTGATCCTTCATCATCTCTTCATGAAGGTCAACCTGATTACCTGTCTCCTGTTGCAACTTCAAGAAGGTGCGGAACGCTTCTACAGCCTTACGGATATTTCCTTTCAGCCACTGACAATACCCAGCATTCAGATAATCGATGGGAGCAGGTTCGGTTTCCAGCAGTTTCTCATACTCCCGCTCTGCCTGGTCCAGCTTCTTCTGTCCCATCAGCGCCCAAGCCAAACCACGGGTGACATGCTGTGACGGATGCTCGAAATCCAGTTGGAAGAGCACTCGCACGGCATCATCGAAACGACCGTTCTTGGAAAGGGTGATACCGTAGTTCAGGGCATAAGACGATTTCTCAGGATATGACTGATACAGTTCTTCATATACGGCACAGGCTCGCTGGAAATCCTCTTGCTGATAATAGGCACGAGCCAGATAGCGTTTTGCCTGCTCATGATCAGGCTGTTCACGAAGCACTTCCTCAAGGAGGGTGATAGCCTGCTGTACCTGTCCGCTGTCCAACGACCACAAGGCATAGAACAGTCGGTGCGACAAGTCCAGATAAGGCATACTTGCCTCTTGTAACTGTCGGAAGGCTTCTGCACAACGGTGCTTCGCAAAGAACACACACAGATCGGGATAGCGTTTCGCTACATCGGTCTGCTGGAAAGCAGGATGGGAAACGAACACAATCCTATCGTTGGCAAAGGGATTCTGCAGTCCCCTGCCCCTGTCATATAGGCTATAGAAACGATACTGGTCCTGCAGGTACATCCTGCGGATATAGGTTGCATCCTTCATTTGTTCTTCATTCATCACAGGACCTAAAGCCTCAGCACTGCCCATCATCTCCTTGATGTCATTAGGCAGACGGTCAACGATGCTCGACAAGGCCAATACGAAAGAATACTTGTCGCTGTCGCAGAAAGGACCGTGCTGCACCAGGTTGGACATAAACCCTGTGGTGCCGAGCTTGTCGGATATTGCCGACAAGGCGGGATGCTCCACATAGAACGGACAGAACCAGTTTACTGCTTTATGGAAGAACGGGAACCGTTTCATGTGCGAGAAACCACCGAAATAGATATCAGACCCGGCCTTCTGCATCTCCACCATCTTCTGGATGCTCTCTTCCATCTCCTCCATCCGCTCTTCTTCGGCATTGGGGTTGAGGATATCTTCGAGCGAATGGTCTTCCTTCTCCGTGATGATACCATCGCGGGAGATGGTGAAATTCTGGTTCTTCATCAAGGTAGGGATGATATCCTGCTGGATCTTCTCGTTGTCCTGACGGGTATTGATGCAATATACCAACTGTTTCTGCAGATCCAGCACATCCTGCACCACCTTCGGGTCCTGACAGGCATCCCTGACCATCATGGTCGGCTCATCGGTCACCTGCTCATCACTGCCCAAAGCAAAGGTCCAGCCCACCAGCGCCCGCTGACGGATATACTCATCATTGGTGCGCAGATAGACATGTAATAAAGTAGCAAACTTCTGAACATCGAAGGTCTGGATGGTGGAGAGCATCAAGGCGCTCACCAATACCATCACGTCCATCCTATCGATTGTAGGCGAAAGGAGCATGTCCTCGTAGAATTTCTGATCGCCATCGCTCCAAGGGAAGGAGACAATCAGTCTGCTGAACAGTTCATTCAATAATGCATGGTGTCCCCGATACAAGGCGGCTGCCTTTTCCTTCCGTTCCTCCTCAGGCTCCAGCGACAGCATCGCCAATCCCGAGACATAGTCCTCTAACCGCTCTTTGGTCCGCACATCAGTAAGGGAGCCGGAACTAATCGTAGCATCGGCATCCGAGAAGAACAACAGTCGGTCCTTGGCTTCGCGAATCCTCATGGCCTGGCACAGGCGGTACAGACGTTTCTGGAGATGGACATACAGCTGTTCGCGCGAAGGATCGCTATAGCCCTGTCGGGCATAGTCGAGCATCAACCGGTAGTCATTCTCAATACCATTGATGACATCCATGGCACCATCAAAAGGATGATCGGTTACGTAAGTACGCAGCACAGTAATGGCTTTCCGCAGCTGGCGACTGGCTATCAGCTGAGGAACCTCGGACAACAGTACATTATTCTCCATTCTTCAGAAATGTCATAACTCCAAAACTCCTTCCCCGCTATTTCAACCATTGGTCGGCACGGTCAAGATCCTTCTGACGAGGAGCCTTGGCATGTTCAAACTTCAACACCGGCAGCGCCTTCACGGTGCGGTCATCAGCCTTGGTGTATTTCTTGATGATATCGCCATAGAATGCCATACCGCGTTGATTGATGCTATCGCATGCCTCATTATAAGCTTTGATAAAAGCGGTGAGTTGCTTCTGGCGCCGCTTGTCGGCAATGGCTTTCTCCTTGAACACGATGGCTCCCATACGGAGGTCCTTTTTGCGCGAATCCATCAGTACGGGGTGTTTCTGGATACGTGCCGCTGTAGCCTGTGGCTCTGTGAAGAACATCGCGTCGAGTTCGTTGTTGACCAGCATTCGCAGACGGATGACTGGATCGTTGATCTGGATGCGGAACACATATTCCGACTTCAGCTTGGCGCTGTCAACGGCCATGGAAGTCAGCATATCGGTCACGGAATAGCGGGCCATGCCCACCATCTTATCCTGCAACTGCTTCACCTCGTGGATACGCGACAAGCGGTTACCGAACAGCTGCCAATAGGCATTGGTGGCGGCTACATACCGTAGGGCCGTTCCCCTATGACGCATACGCTGGGCCCGCACCACGTCGGTGACATTCCCTTCGATCTTCCCTTTCAGCATAGCGTCGTCACAGTCGATCTGCGACTGATAGGGCTTGATGCGCACGTCTTCACCATACTTCTCAAAGAAATGACGGTCGTAGGCCACGAAGAGCGGCAGACAGTCGAGTGTAGGCAACGTACCCACCTTCAACGCCAACGAGTCTTCTTTCGCCAGTCGTGCCTTCTCTGCCCGCGACAAACGTTTCTGTTCCTCATACGATTTCCCGCATGAGAAAAGAAACAGGCTCAATATCATGAATACAAAATATCTCCTCATTGCATAACCATTAAGGGCGATGCAAAAGTAATCATTTATTTTGTATTACGAAAGTACTGACAAAAGAATTCGTAAAATTAGTATGATTCGTGGAGCGTATTTCAGTTTTTTTTGTATTTTTGCAGAAACAATTGAGAGACATGGCAAAAGACAAGATAGCATACGTCTGCGAGAACTGCGGACAGGAATCAGCGAAGTGGATTGGGAAGTGTCCGGCCTGTGGACAATGGAACACCTTCAAGGAAATCAGCGTCCCTTCATCTCCCTCCAAAGGGAGAGGGAGTTTCGGTGGCGGGTCGGTCTCAAACAGAGGTGGTAATACCGCCAAAGTGTTGCGGCTCAAAGACATATCCGCAAAAGATGAACCAAGGGTTGATATGCATGACGAGGAGCTGAACCGCGTGTTAGGTGGCGGATTGGTTCCTGGCAGCATCGTCCTTCTTGGTGGTGAGCCAGGCATCGGAAAGAGTACCCTTTCGTTGCAGACCGCCCTCCGCATGCCCGAGAAAAAGGTGTTGTATGTAAGCGGTGAGGAGAGTGCGCACCAGCTTAAAATGCGCGCAGAGCGAATCCTCCGCACTCCTCACTCCTCACTCCTCACTCCACCGGAGAACTTCCTCATATTATGTGAGAACTCTCTGGAGGCTATCTTCGACCATATCAAAGAGGTAAAGCCCGAACTGGTGGTGATCGACTCCATTCAGACCATCTCCACCGAGGATGTGGAGAGCTCACCGGGTAGTATCTCACAGGTAAGGGAATGTGCCTCTGCCTTGTTGCGCTTTGCCAAGTCGAGCGGCGTGCCCGTCATCCTGATCGGTCATATCACCAAGGAGGGAACACTGGCTGGACCGAAGATCTTAGAGCATATCGTGGATACCGTTATCCAGTTCGAAGGCGATCAGCATTATATGTACCGCATCCTGCGAAGCATCAAGAACCGCTTTGGCAGCACATCGGAATTAGGCATCTACGAGATGCAGGAAAACGGACTCCGTCAGGTGAGTAACCCATCGGAGCTGTTGCTGACACAGGATCACGACGGACTGAGTGGTATCGCCATCTCATCGGCTATTGAGGGGGTGAGACCCTTCCTTGTGGAGACACAGGCCCTGGTCTCTTCTGCCGCCTACGGTACGCCACAGCGTTCGGCTACCGGGTTCGACCAGCGCCGACTGAACATGCTGTTGGCGGTGTTGGAGAAAAGGGTGGGATTCAAGCTGATGCAGAAGGATGTGTTTATCAATATTGCCGGCGGTTTAAGGGTGACCGACCTCGCCATGGACCTCAGTGTTATTGCCGCTGTGTTATCAAGTAATGTGGATACCCCTATCGAAAGCGGATGGTGCATGGCTGGAGAGGTAGGACTGAGCGGGGAGGTACGCCCCGTCAGTCGTATCGAGCAGCGCATCGCTGAAGCTGAGAAATTAGGATTCACTGATATGATCATCCCCAAGTATAATCTTTCCGGACTGAACACGAAGAAGTTCAAGATTGAACTGCATCCAGTCCGGAAAGTGGAAGAGGCACTTAGGGAGTTGTTTGGGTAATTTATAACCAACACCCCGCCCCCCTTGCCAGGGACCCCGCCCCTTAAAGGGGTGGGGAGTGAGTTATTGAACGTATACTAGTAGTATTTAACTCCCCTCCCATCGCAGGGGAGGGGTGAGCGAAGCGAGGGGTGGGGAGCGAGAAAAAGATCGTTGAGATATCAGTTAATAACAACTCTCAATCCTGCGGTAAACCATCTACCGGGCTGCGGCACCAGTCCGTAGTCCACGTACGTCTTGTCGAAGAGGTTGTTAGCCTCTACATACAAGGTATAGCGCGGATGATTCCAGGATAGACGTGCATCGGTGATACCATAGGGGGAGTAGCTCTTGGTTTCTCCCTCCAGATTGGTATAGCTGCCCACACGGTCCTGGAAGCGGTAGTTGATGCCCATATCCAGATACGAGATCAGATGCAGTTGCAAGGAAGCCGTCAGCTTGTGACGGAGATACTCCAAGGAATACTGCGACTGGATATGCTCCCCAGCCTTCTTGTCTTCATTCAGGTAGGTATAAGCCATGCGGAACGACCGGAGGAACTGCTGGGTTTGCCACAACTCCTGAAGATGGATGTCAAAGGCTGTTTCCACACCCACGGTGTTCACCTTCGTATGGTTCACGCTCTCCCATACCGGATCAGTCACGGAGGTGTCGAGAATCCAGTCGATCATGTTCCTGCTATGATGATGGAACACGCTGGCGCTGGCAGTAACCACACGCGAAAGGTATTTCACACCACCCTCCACGGCATGCAGTTCCTCGGGCTTCAGGTATTTGTCGGCCTTATGTCCGCCCACGCTATAGTAGAGTTCCGTGAACGACGGCATGCGCAACGACGAGTTATAAGAGGCATACACCTTCCAATGGTTCCCCAATCGATAGCTCATATCTATACCCGGATATACCTTGAACGGCATCTCGTTCCACGTGTTCTTCACGGCGATGAAGCCCGCAGAGAGCGTGAACTGCCGCAACAGGATGTTATGTTCCAGGTGGAAGCTCAGGTTCGTACGGTTCAGTCCGAGGGTATAGTCACGTTCGGTATCATGGATATGAACGGGTGTATGCAAGGGCTCACCGAGGTTCCCGCTCACCAAGTCTTCATTGCGGAACTCAGCACTAAAGGCTGTGCGCCCGCCAACCCAGTCGAAATAGCTGTTCAGGTTCACTCCGCAGACATTCGACCTGTTATAATTATACTTCATCAAATCCGGCTGACCGTGATAGCCTTCGTAGCGATCACGACTCTGGTTCCAATAGATGGAAGGATGAAAATGGAAGGTACCCTGCTTTGTCTCAGCCTGAATGGCTGTGTATATCTTATCGGTATGCTCAAACTGGTTATCTGCCTTCCATTTCGGTGTGGCGTACGATGTGCTGCTACCCCACCCTTTCGTACGTACTCCCGCATGCCAGCTGACCCTCAAGGCATCGTCTTCATACTGTCCTTGGTAGAACAGCTTACTGCCTTCGAAGCCAGCATTCAGACCACCATCCTTTGAACGACTATAGCCATCACTGCGGGCATAGCTGCCGCTCACTTGGTTGTTCCATTTGCCATACAGCCAGTTCCCCCGTGCACCCGATGAGAGATAGCCGAAGGAACCCCCTTCAGCATGCACGTCGGCACTGGTCTGCTTCGGCATTTTCGTCACCACATTGATAGCTCCCAGCAGAGAGGAAGTGCCAAAGACGCGCCCTGCCGGTCCTTCCAGCACTTCGATACGATCAATGTCACTGATGTCGATAGGAAGATCAAAGGCATTATGTCCCGTCTGGGGATCACAGATATTGATGCCGTTGAGCAGGATGGTGATTTGCTCTGATGTTCCTCCCCGGATACTGATGTCGGTCTGCGCACCCAATGGAGCCCGCTGTCTGACATCCACGCCGACGGCGTATTTCAGCAAATCGTTAACACTCTGTACTGGAGCCTGCGCAATCTGATCGCGGTCCAGTACAACTACCATTCTCGCCGCTTGCCCTAAGGTAAGCGGAGCGCGCGAGCCGGTTACTTCGACCCCATCGAGCACTACCTCCCTATTGGTCTTCCAGGTGGTGGAATCTACCTTGTCGGTATCTGTACTCACGCCGTCGGCCTTCGCATAAGTGAGCGTAGGGACGCTGAGGACACCAACAAGTACCACCTTCCCCAGACAAGAGAAGAGTGCATAGCCCTTGTTACTGAACTGCGTAAACTTCAGGGCTTCGCGCTTGTTGAATTCTCTATATTTATTCATATGGATTATTAGAGGTGAGAGGTGAGAGGTCAGAGATTACCATCATAATGCCACAATCTCATATACTATTCTCTCACCTCTCACTTCTCACCTCTCACTTCTCACCTCTAGTATAATCAAAGCGATCCACATCGATGTAGCCTCCCGCCTTCTTGGTCGCATAGTTGAAGATGCTGTACTTCGACCCCATGAAGAAACGACGCCAGTCGAAGCGCATCTTGTAGTCCTTGGTACCGATCTGTGTCCAATTCTCACCGTCGATGCTATAGTAGAAATTGGCCGCATCCTTACCACCACGCTGAACAGGACTGAAGTCACCATCGATGCGCAGCCAAACCTTGGATGACTTAGACGAGAGCGCAACTCCCGATATCATCTTCTCGTCGTATTTAGTGATAGCCTTCTCCCGATCGGACAACTGCACCGACAGCTCTTCCATCTCCAGATATACCTTCTTTCCTTTTTTCTTCAAGGTAAGCGAACCGGTGTCGCTGTTGAATACCGCAAAACCGGCACAGTCGCCATCCTTCATATGCGAATAGTCTATCAGGACACAGGCACTGCATGCCGGACCCTCCATGCGCTGTGTCAACGTGTTCGGAGCCAGATAGAGGTTCTCCACCACACGGTTGGTCTTTAAGCGCAGGAATCCAGGACGCTCCGTCAACGACCATGCCTTGTCGATGGGATTGTGGTTCCATTGCCAGTGCAGACCGAGTTTGGAATCAGAGAAATCATCACTCTTCACGATGGCAGTCTCGGGTTCGCCACTCTTCAGCGGACGCATGGTCAGCGGCACCTTTCCGTTCTCATCACCAATCAGCGGCCACCCGTCGATCCAACGACAGGGAGAGAGCGTAAGCACTCGTCCTACACCACCGCGGTCCTGGAAGATGATACCATACCAGTCGCCGTCCTTCGTATCCACAATCGTACCTTGTCCTACATAGCCAAAGGTACTGAACTCACTCTCCAGAATCACGTTCTTCTCGTACGGACCGTGAATATCGTCTGCACGGTAACATACCTCACGACGATGCCGTCCAGGACCGTTGGCCTGAGAGATCATCATCAGGTAGTACTTACCGTTGTGCTTGATCATACGCGAGCCCTCCAGGAGTCCGTTCTCATCAGCCTCACGCTGGAAGATATGCTGATAGGTACCTTCAATGACATCAGAGAGATCAGGTTTCAGTTCCATCATCTCACCCGTGCCATAGATCACATACACCCTGTTGTCATCGTCGAAGAACAAGGAGCAGTCGTGGAAATGGCGCATTCTGGATACAAGGTTCCATGGTCCTGCGGCCTTCTCGGCAGAGAAGATATAGGTGTCGCCCATGGCACCCTGCTCGTTGGGAGCCAGCAAGGCATAGAACTTACCGTTATGGTATTGCAGTGAGGTAGCCCACTGACCGCGGCCATAGACCGTTCCTTCCAGCAGGTCATACTTCGGCGAGTCGGTGAGCTTATCAAAGATATAACCGATGGTCTCCCAATTTCTCAGGTCCTTCGATGCCATGATCGGTGCGCCAGGCATCAGATGCATCGTGGTAGAGACAAGATAGAAGGTATCATCCACACGGATGATGTCAGGATCGGGCACGTCGGCCCACAGCATCGGATTCTGGATTCTCGTGGTGTCCAACTCGGCAGGCAGCAGGATACGAGGTTGTGCATTTCGACGTGGCTGGGCTTCAGCTGCGAGGGCAACAACCAGAAACAGGGTAATAAAAATACTTTTCTTCATATTGCTTGATGTTAATGTGTCTATTGGATGGTGATGGTCTGACGCTTCAGGTCCTTGTCCTGTGAACTATTTCCGTAGAGAATCTCGTACCGACCAGGTTTGGTGCGCATGGTATTGCTCTCGGCATCCCAGAACTCGAAGCTCTTCGGTGTGAGCTCGATGGTGGCAGTAGCTTTCTGTTCTGCCTTCACGTTCACCCGTTGGAAACCACGGAGCGACTTGCTCGGTCCGTCGGCATCTGAGAGATCACGGATATACAGCTGCACCACTTCGGTGCCATCGCGCTTACCAGTATTAGCCACATCCACAGAAAGCTTTCCGTTACCCGCATTGTCGATAGTGAGCTGGGGATTGTCGATAGCGAATGTGGTATAGCTCAAGCCATAACCGAAGGCAAAGAGCGGATCGTTGAAATAACGATAGGTACGACCCTTCATGGAGTAGTCCTCGTAGTCGGGCAACTGCTTACTGTTCTTATAGAAGGTCACGGGCAGCTTACCGCTGGGGTTATAGTCGCCGAAGAGCACGTCGGCAATGGCTGTACCACCCTCCTGACCGGCATACCAAGCCTGTACGATGGCCTCGCAAGTCTCGGTTTCAGGTTCCAAAGCGATGCAGGAACCGGAGCAGTTCACAAAGATTACCTGCTTACCAGCCTCCTTGAGTGCCTTGAGGAAGTCGCGCTGCACCTTCGGCAGTTCGATGTTCGTGCGGTCGCCTCCCTTGAAGCCTTCGATATCCACGGGCATCTCCTCACCCTCCAGAGCTGCAGAGATACCACCCACGAAGATCACCTTGTTGATACCCTTCAGCTGAGCGATCACCTGCTGGTAGTCGATAGACTGTTCCTTGGCGATGTTGATCTTCAAGTTGGCATTATAGGTGTGGACATGCGAGAAGCGTACTTCGATGTTATAGCTCTTTCCCTTGACGGCCTGGATGGCTACACGGTTAGGCGTGGTGCGCCAGATATGGTGCATGAACTTCTGCTCTCCGTCGATATAGAGTTCAAAATGACCGCAGCCTTCCACGTTCACCACATATTCTCCACTCTCTTTCGGGGTGAACACCGTTTCGTACTTGGCAGAGAAATCCTCCAGCTGCACGCCAGGGGCGAAGTTATGCATTCCTGCTGTGGTGACAGCCAGCGGTGTGGTGTAGTACTGAGTGGTAACAGGTTTGCCTTCCATCTTACGGTTGTTCCAGAACGTACCCTTCACACCCTTCTTCCCTTGGAAGGAGCATTGGGTGCCCATCAGACAGTCGAACACCTTGTCGTAGGTAAGGTCGCACCCGGGATGATAGAATAACTTTGAACTTTGAACATTGGACTTTGAACTTTTTATATTAAGTTTGCTCTTGATACCGTCGAGAATGGTGACGGTATGGTTGGGCATACCGTTGTAGTTACCCCACATCATAGGGGCATTGTCGGCATTAGGACCGATCACGGCAATCTTCTCACCATTCTTCTTCAGGGGGAGGATATCATTCTTGTTCTGCAGGAGCACGATAATCTGACGGGCCATGTCGAGGGCTGTCTGGGCATGTTCCTTGCACGACATCTTCGAATAAGGAATCTTCGACCATTCCACGAGCGACGGGTCGTCCATCTCACCGAGGTCGAAACGACCTTCCAACAAACGGATCACATGCTTATCCACCTCCTCTTCGGTGATAAAGCCACGACGCACGGCTTCAGGGATACTCTTGTAAGCATATCCGAAACCACACTCCACGTCAGTACCGGCAATGGTAGCCTTGGCAGAAGCATGTACGGGTGAGGAAGATGACTTATGCGACTCATAGAAATCGCTCACGGCACCACAGTCGCTGACCACCAGATACTGGAATCCCCACTCATCGCGGAGGATGGTCTGCAACAACCGCTGGGAACCGCAGCACGGATCATCGTCAAGACGCTGGTAGGCACACATCACCTCACGCACCTTCGCATCCTGCACCAAGGTCTTGAAGGCAGGCATGTAGGTTTCCCACATATCCCTTGGGGAAACATTCGTGAGATTGGCTGTATGACGGGTGTATTCGGGTCCGCTGTGCACGGCATAGTGCTTAGCACAAGCCCACAGCTTACGGTACTTCGCATCTTCCGGTCCCTGTAAGCCCTTCACCACCTGTGTACCCATCACGGAGGTCAGGTAAGGATCCTCACCGTAGGTCTCCTGTCCCCTTCCCCAACGTGGATCGCGGAAAATATTCACATTCGGTGTCCAGACACTCAGACTGTGGAATTTCTCGTCCTCGCCCGAGCCACGATACATGCGTTCGTTATACTGAGCCCGGAACTCCGTGGAAGCAATGTCGAACACCTTATATAACAAGGAAGGATTGAACGACGAAGCCATGGCAATAGGCTCTGGGAACACCGTTACATGATCCATGTTCGCGGCACCATGCAGGGATTCGCTCCACCAGAAGAACTTCTTGATGCCCATACGAGGAATGGCCGGACTCTCGTCGAGCATCAGCTGTGCCTTCTCTTCAAGGGTCAGACGTGAGCACAGATCTTTAGCCCTTTCCTTGGCACTCAGGTTGGGGTTCTGATAAGGATATGACTGTGCGGATACATGTATGCTTGCCACGCATATCATGATCAACGAAAAAAGAAACCTTTTCATAAGTCAATTGTTTTTATTATGTTATCTAATAATTGTCAATTAGCCATTATCCATTGATTATAATCCCTGCCTCTCGCAACGCCTCTTCGCGCTCAATACAGGTGGCACACTTCCCACAAGGCTCATCACCACCCTTGTAGCAACTCCACGTCTTGGAGTAGTCTATTCCCAGCGCCTTTCCCTTCTTCGCTATATCAATCTTACTGATGTTCGTATAGGGTGCAAGCACTTCTATACCAGGGAACGTACCGGCCTTGGTGGCTGCACTCATCGCCTCCACGAATGCCGGACGACAGTCGGGATAGACGGTATGGTCACCTCCGTGATTAGCCATCATCACATACTTCAACCCATTACTCTCGGCTATACCAGCGGCTATCGAGAGCATGATACCGTTGCGGAAGGGAACAACCGTAGAGGTGATATTATCGTCAGCATACTGTCCTTCGGGTATCGCATCGGCCCCTTCCAGCAGGGAACTCTTGAAATACTGATGCATGAAGCCCAACTCAATGACGATATGACGAATGCCCAACTGCTCACAATGCCAACGGGCAAAGGGAATCTCCTTCGCATTATGGTTACTACCGTAGTCGAACGACACGGCAAGGGCGATACGCTCACGCATATCATATAATAAGGTGGTGCTATCCATACCACCACTTAGAATCAAAACGGAATCTTTCATGGCTACAAAGGTACGATTTTATTCCGACTTAGCGAAGGAAAAGAATATTTTTCTTTTACATGGAGTGTCAGAAAGGGGTATTAAGAAAATCATTCTTTTAAGAACAAGGATTTAGATATATCTTCTAAAAATTAATGGATATTTGGAAGATATTCCTAAAGTCCGTAACTTTGCACCGTCGATAAGACATAATAACGATTAAAAGACATAATAACATACGAACATAAAATAATTAATAACAAATAATAGAAAGGATAAGATTATGAGTAAGAATTATCGTTTTGAGACTTTACAGCTTCATGTAGGCCAAGAGCAGGCTGACCCCGCAACCGATGCACGTGCGGTGCCTATCTACCAGACCACAAGTTATGTGTTCCGTAACTCACAGCATGCAGCCGACCGCTTCGGTCTGCGTGATGCAGGTAATATCTACGGTCGTCTGACCAACTCTACTCAGGGTGTGTTCGAGGATCGCGTGGCTGCCCTTGAGGGTGGTGTGGCCGGTCTGGCTGTTGCCTCTGGTGCTGCTGCCATTACCTATGCCCTGCAGAACATTGTGCAGGCGGGTGATCATATCGTGGCTGCCGACAACCTCTATGGCGGTTCCTATAACCTCATTACCCATACACTGGCTACACAGGGTATCAGTAATACGATCATCAATGTCAATGATCTCGATGCCCTTGAAGCTGCCATCAAGCCCAATACCAAAGTGGTGTACGCAGAGACCTTCGGTAATCCGAATTCGGATGTGCTCGACCTCGAAGGTGTGGCTGCCGTAGCCCACAAGCACGGTATTCCGTTTATCGTAGATAACACATTCGGTACACCTTATCTCATCCGACCCCTGGAGCATGGTGCTGACATCGTGGTACACTCTGCCACCAAATTCCTGGGCGGTCATGGATCTTCTCTGGGTGGTGTCATCGTTGATGGTGGCAAGTTCGACTGGAAGGCTAATCCCGATAAGTTCCCCACTTTGGCTAAGCCGGATCCATCCTATCATGGTATCGTGTTCGCAGATGCTGTTGGTGCAGCCGCTTACGTTACCCGTATCCGTGCCGTCATCCTGCGCGATACCGGGGCCACCATCTCCCCCTTCAACGCCTTCATCCTCTTGCAGGGTGTTGAGACACTGAGTCTGCGCGTGGAGCGTCATGTGGAGAATGCCCTGAAGGTGGTTGATTTCCTTGCCAAGCACCCGAAGGTGGCAAAGGTGAACCATCCAGCCCTGGAGAGTCATCGCGACCACCAGCTCTACAAGAAGTACTTCCCCAATGGAGCCGGTAGCATCTTCACCTTCGAGATCAAGGGCGGACAGGAAGAAGCCTGGAAATTCATCGATGCGCTGCAGATCTTCTCACTGCTGGCTAACGTGGCTGATGTGAAGAGTCTGGTGATTCATCCCTACACCACCACTCACTCACAGCTCTCACCCGAGGAGCTGGCTGAGCAGCACATCACACCGTCAACCATCCGTCTGAGCATCGGTACAGAGCACATTGATGACATCATCGACGATCTGGCACAGGCTCTGGAGAAGATTTAAGAATGGAAGAATTGAAAAATTGAAGAATTGAAGTTGAAAGATTAAGAATAAGAAGGGTAATCTGTCAAAGTTCACATTGGATTTGGCAGATTACCTGAATTTTCGTACCTTCGCACCCTAAAACCGTCGCTTATGAGAAAGTACATCATTGCCGACAACCAGGAGCTGACGCGGTTCGCACTGGAGAGTCTTCTTCGCAAAGATGAAGAGAACGTGATCTATCGTGCCTTTGACAGGTCAGGACTTGTTGACCTGCTCAGGGTGCATGAGAGTGCTGCAGTGCTGCTCGACTATACGTTGTTCGACTTCGCCGATGAGGATCAGCTCCTGATTATTGCAGAGCGGTTCAACCTGTCTGACTGGCTTCTTATCAGCGACGAACTGACACCTCAGTTCATCCGTCGTGTGGTTTACTCATCCCATCAGTTCAGTGTGGTCTTCAAAGACGGTCCTATGAGCGAGATTCGTGAAGCACTTCAGGCTGTGGGTAACCACACCCGCTACCTCAGTCAGCGCGCTCTTGAGGCCATCATCACCCAGCAACAGGAAGAGGAGAAGCCCGACCTGCTCACGCAGACCGAGACAGAGATTGTCAAGGCGATTGCTCAGGGTAAGACCACCAAGGAGATTGCTGCCGAACGTTTCTCGAGCATCCACACCATCACCACCCATCGAAAGAACATCTTCCGCAAACTGGGTATAAACACAGCGCACGAAGCGGTGAAGTACGCGCTTCGTGCGGGGTTGATTGATCCGTCAGAGTTTTATATCTAATCTTCTTTAAAAGCATAGGTTTTAGCTTCTAAAAACATAGGTTTTAGCTTCTAAAAACATAGGTTTTAGCTTCTAAAACCATAGGTATTGCAGTCTAAAACCATAGGTATTGTGTTCCAAAACCTATGGTTTTATATGCTTATGCTAAAGCCTGCTTGATATCCTCCAGAAGATCTTCACCGTCTTCCAGACCGATGCTCAGTCGTACGGTAGTGTCAGGCACAGACATCTCGGCACATTGTTCGGCGGTGAAAAGACCGAAAATGGTGGAGGCTGGATGAATGGCCAACGACTTACGATCGAAGAGATTCGTGGCACGACGAATGATTTGCAGCTTATCAATGAAAGCGAAGGCTGCATCCTTTGAAGCAAGGTCGATGGTGAAGACTGCCCCTGGCAGCTGTCCGAACTGTGCCTCCGACAATGCGTAGAAGGGATTATCCTCCAAGCCCGTGTAGTTCACCCGTTTGATCTCAGAAAGTTCCTGACATTGACGTGCCAGCCACAACGTCGTTTCTGCCTGACGACGGAAACGGATATCGAGCGTATCAAGACCGAGTGTTTCCATGTATGCCACCTGTGGTGTCATCAGCGCACCAAGGTTGGTAATCAGTTCTGTCTTCACCCGAGCCGTAAACGCCAGTTTCTTCCCTGCCTTCCTGGTACGAGCCAACAAGGCAGGTGACGGATGCTGCGACCAGTCGAACCTACCGTAGTCGATGAGCAGACCGCCTAAGCCTGTGCCACCACCTGAGATGTACTTCGTACTCGATACCACCTCGATATCCACACCGAAATCGCTTGCCCGAAAGGCAGGGAACGGTACGATGGTTGTATCGGCAATCAGCGGTACACCTGCCTGATGAGCTATCTCCGACAGCTTACGAATATCCGCCACGAACAACTGCGGATTAGTAATGATCTCAAAGAACAGTGCGACCGTCTTATCGTCAATCAGCGCCTCCACCTCCTCCGGTTTCGTAAAGTCGGCAAACCGTGGTTCCACGCCGAAGCTACCCAACGTGTCGCGAATCAGCGAGACGCTATTGCCAAAAAGATGTTTTGACGCCACGATGTTCAGTCCTGCCCCGCTCACAGCCGTCAAGGCATAGGCGATGGCCGCCATACCCGTATTCAATGCCGTCACGCTCGCAGCCCCTGTAATCTGTCGGACACGCTCCTCCAGATAGGTTGTCGTGGGATTGGCAATGCGGGCATACGACGGTGCCATGGTGCGTCCGCAGAAAGCATCGCTCATCGCCTTAGCCGAGGGGAACTCAAATGCTGCCGTATAATAGACAGGCATCGACAGTGCCCCATAGGCGTCAGGCTTCTGGTATTTTGTGTTTAATACTTTTGTTTCGTATTTCATGAATCGTCATTCATCGTTTGTTATCACCAATGATCTTCCTCACCGCTATCACCAGTCGGTCCACATCCTCACGGGTATTGTACAGAGCGAAGGTAGGACGAACACTCATCTCGTAGCCTAGGGCGCGAAGGGCAGGCTGGGCACAGTGATGACCGGCACGCACGGCGATACCCTCCTTGTCGAGCAGTGTTCCTGTCTCAGGCACAGGAATACCATCGAGGACGAAGCTTACCACCGACACACGGTTCTTGGGATTTCCTATAAGTGTAAGTCCCTTGATCTGGGAAAGCTGCTCACGGGCATATTCCGTCAGCTGGTGCTCATGGTGCTCAATATTTCGGATACCGAGATGACTCACATAATCCAAAGCGGCACCCAGTCCGATGGCATCAGCCACATTAGGCGTGCCAGCCTCGAAACGAGCAGGCGGTACGTTATACTCCGTACGTTCGATGGTCACATCCTTGATCATGTTACCGCCACCCTGCCATGGTTGCATCTTTTCGAGTATTTCCTTGCGTCCATACACCACGCCGATACCATTAGGTCCATAGATCTTATGACCAGAGAACACGAAGAAGTCGGCTCCCAGCTGCTGTACGTCAACAGGCGTATGGGCAATCGACTGTGCGCCGTCGATAAGTACAGGGATATGATGTCCATGGGCAATGTCGATGATCCGTTTCACATCGTTGATGGTACCGAAGGTGTTGTTCACATGTCCTACGCTGACAAAGCGCGTACGCGGGGTGATCAGTCGTTCGAACTCCGAGAGCACCAGGTCGCCGTTCTTATCTGTAGGAATCGCTTTCAGCGTACAGCCTTTCTCATGGCACACCTGCTGCCAGGGCACGATATTGGCATGATGATCCAACTCTGATACGATGACCTCATCACCAGGAGTGAGGAACTGTCGTCCGTAGGTCTGCGCCACCAGGTTGATACCCTCGGTGGTACCCCGCACGAAGATGATCTCCTCGCTGGTGGCAGCATTGATAAAGCGTTGCACCTTTTCGCGAGCCTCCTCGTAAGCATCGGTAGCTCGGGCAGCCAGCGTGTGGGCTCCGCGGTGGATATTCGAATTGTAGTTCTTATAGTAATCCGAGATCTTGTCGATCACCTGCAACGGTTTCTGTGTAGTGGCCCCGTTGTCGAGCCATACGAGGTCATGTCCGTTCACCTTCTGCCGCAGTACGGGGAAGTCCTTTTTGATCTGCTCCGAGTTCAGCGTGTCAGCCTCCTCGTAATGAAGGGATGACAGTTCACGCTCTCCGAAGGGACGGATACCAAGAGAAGACCCTCCCCCTTGTCCCTCCCCTGGATGGGATGGGAGTGTGCTTGGTGCCCAAGAAGGGGATTTCAGATCCGCACCAGCAAAAGACTGTAGAAGACCGGTCAGCGACGAGAGATCGAGTGCTTCGTCAGGAATCACGGTCTGCCGTACCTGCTGCAACTCTTCCGGGCAGTACTTTTGAGCCACTTGTCGCAATAAATCGAAACCAGGGTCTTGAATGCCGTATCCGTCAATATTCTGTATATCTATCATATTCAAAAAAGGTATTTACTCCCCTCCCACGCAGGGAGGGATTGGTGGAGAGTCTTTTTTACTTCTCCACCTTGTTTCTATGCTGATAGTCGTGATAGTACCCCACTTCCACATTCTCCAACACGGCGATGGCATCGTCGGTGAGTGCAGCCAGTGAGAAGTATTTCGTGAGCAGGTAAGAAGCCACGCCGAACTTGTCGAGACCCATCAGACGGGCGGAGAGCGACGGAGCAATCTCACCCGGGATTCCGCTCTGGTGCAAACCGACAACACCTTGGTTCTGCTCACCGGTACGCACAAGGATGATCTTCGTTGTACCAACACCACGACCCGTCAGGTACTGTCCTTCCACCTCCACTTTGTCGGATGGTATCAGGGGCACACCGCGCCACAAGATCACCTTCGTACCGAAGAGATCGGTGGTTACAGGCGGTACACCGCGCCATGTACACTCACGTTCAAAAGCTGCAATGGCACGCGGATGGGCTATGAAGAAAGCCGGTTCCTTCCATACAAGACTCAACAGTTCGTCGAGATCATCAGGCGTGGGTGCACCATAGCGCGTAGTGATACGATAGGCCGGATTGGCAGCAGCCAGTAAGCCGAACTTCTTATTGTTGATGAGCTCCCACTCCTGACGTTCCTTGATACTCTCGATCGACAGGCGTAACTGCTCTTCCAACTGGTTATAAGGATTATTGTAAAGATCGCTCACACGGGTATGCACACGTACAACGGTCTGCAGTGTATTCAGCGGATACTCCGTAGGATTCTCCTCATAGTCGATATAGGTCTCGGGAATGATATTATCCTCCTCATGACCGCTCACCAGGTCGATGTGCTTCTCCCCGTTGTCATTCACTGAAGCCTTCAGTCGCAGCTGCTTGTCAACCGCCTTATTGAAGATCTCGTGAAAATCGGGCACCTCTTTGATGAACTTGATGAGTTCCTTCAGTTTCAGACCGAGGAATACCGTTGGTGTGATGGCACGGACGCTCACCGTCGATTCCTGCTCGTCCAGCAGGTCGGCCTCGCCGAAGTACTCACCGTCGCCCAGCAGTGCTATCCGTAGTTCTTCACCATGAGGACCCTTGCTGATTACCTCAGCCTGACCGCTCGCCACGATAAAGAAGCGCTGCTTGTCCTTACCTTCCTCCACGAACAGGTTGTCAACATCAACCTCCTTCGTCTCGAAAGAGCTAACCAGACGGTTCAAGATCTCGTCGTCGAACTCAGAGAATAGCGGGATAGCCTTCAGGTTCTTCGCTGTAAACGAGGGTACACCATCCACATACTGGATTGGCAGGCGGTCGTTCTTGCGGAGTTCCACCTTTGTGCGGTTCACACGGAACGTACCACCAGACACCTGCACCCAAGGCAGGAGTTTCAACAACAGTCTTGGAGTGATCGAGCCCATCTGCGGGGCTGTCTTGGTAGTGGTCGCCAGTCTTCTGGCGGTAGCAGTGGTCACACTGCGCTGCAAATTAGAATCTGCCATTTTTAAAGAAGTTAAAGGGAGTTAGTAGAAGTCATTGTTCGCCTCGTTCACGATGAAGTGAAAGGAAGATACTTCTCTGCTCCATGGTTATACATGATTATTTCTGAATTGTCACTTTATAGGTTGTTCCCTCCACATGCTCCACGGAGAGGACATGATATCCTTGCTCCTTGGCATTCCGGGGAACGTTATCGAGCGGTTCGCCCTCACTGAGCAGTACTTCGAGAATCTCTCCCGACTGGAGTTTCGAGAGTTCAATCTTTGTCTTGACGAAGGTCATCGGACAATGTTCCTTCGTGATGTCCAAAACATGGACCCCCTTTTCTTCCTCTGAACGGGGTGATTGGTTACTTTTGTTCTTGAATAATCCCATAGTGTATATATTATTATTGATGTATCTGAGCATCCCTCCCTTTGGGAGGGCTTGGGTGGGCTTTAAATAAACAAGGTCTGACCACCCTCGCTGAGCTGCAAAAACGAAGCCACACCCAGCACGTCCTTCACCTCTGGAATAAAGTCATCTTTCTTCAGACCGAGCACGTGCATCGCCATCTCGCAGGCATACAGGTTAATACCTAACGCCTTAGCAGCCTCGACGAGTTCCTCGAGCGTTGCTACATTGTTCTTTCGCATCAAGTAACGGAAGATCTTAGGACCCGCACCGAGGAAATTGAAGCGTGAGGTAGGTGTCACTTTCAGACCGCCCATCATGAATCCGAAGATCTTGGTAAGCCAGTTTCCACCTGTGAAACTCCTTCCCTGCTTACGCTTGATGGCGTCGAGTCCCCAAAACGTAAAGAAGATGTTCACCTCATACCCTACTGCAGCCGCGCCCGTACCTAATGTAAATACAGCCGTCAGCTTGTCAAAATCACCACTGAAGGCGATAATGCTCAGTTTCTTGTTCTCTGCCATAATTTGTCGGTTTAATGATAAAATTCCGAGTGCAAAATTACGGCGGAATCGCCAATGCCACAATCCCATACCGATGGTAAATCGCATACCATATCATAGGTAGTCAAAATGCCATGAATAGGCGATTGTCCACCTTGTGAAAACCCACTAATTTTGCACTCGGAATTTTATCATTAAACCGACAGATATATGGCAAAGATTTATGTAAATGGAGACGCGCAGGAAGTTAGTCTGCCGCTCAGCGTGAGTGAATTGATCAATAACAGTAATGTACAGCAGCCGGAGATGGTCAGCGTGCAGGTAAACGAGGAGTTTGCTGAGCGCGAGGACTGGGACTCTATTCAGCTGAAGGAGGGTGACAAGGTTGACTTCCTGTACTTCATGGGAGGAGGTTGTTGAATTTATAATTGACAATGATGATTGATTTTACAGAAGAACAGATTCAGCGATACTCACGACACATTCTACTGCAGGATGTAGGCGTTGAGGGACAAGAAAAGATTATGAACGCGCGCGTACTCGTGGTGGGTGCCGGTGGACTGGGTGCTCCCGTGAGTCTATACCTGGCAGCAGCCGGTATCGGACGTATCGGTATCGTGGATGCTGATGTGGTGGATCTGAGTAATCTGCAGCGACAGGTGATTCATTTCACCAAAGACGTAGGGGTACCAAAGGTGAAGAGTGCTGAAGAAAAGATCAAGGCCATCAATCCCGACGTAAAGGTGGACACCTATTATGAGTTCCTCGATTCATCGAACGCACTGGATATTATCAAGGAATACGACTTCGTGGTGGATGGTACCGATAACTTCCCCGTGAAGTTCCTTATCAACGATGCGTGTGTGATGGCAGGTAAGCCGTTCTCACATGGCGGTATCCTGCGCTTTAACGGACAGACATTCACGCATCTTCCTGGTACCGCATGTTACCGATGCATGTTCAAGGAACCACCTCCTGCCGGTGCTGTACCAACCTGTTCGCAGGCTGGTGTGTTAGGTGCCATCGCTGGAATGTTAGGAACCATCCAGGCTGCCGAGACACTGAAATACTTTACAAGTGTGGGAGAGCTACTCACGAACCGTCTGCTTACCTTCGATGCCAAGACCATGCAGTTCCGTACTGTGCCCGTGAAACATCGTGACTCATGTGCTATCTGTGGTGCAAACCCCACCATCGATCACTTGATTGATTACGAACAGGCGGCGTGCGATTTGAAACATTAAAAAGTTGAAAAGTTGAAGAATTGAAGAATTAAAGATGATTATACCACAGCATATTATAGATGAACTAATTGACCAGGCAAAGAAGGATGCGCCGAATGAATCGTGCGGTTATCTTTTAGGACTCCCCTCCTCCGGGGAGGAGGGGCAAGGGGTGGTAGCGAAAGAATCCGTCGTTACTGAGAACTACTGGATGGAGAACATCGATCACTCGTCGGAGCATTTCTCTTTCGCACCGAAAGACCAGTTCGCTGCATTGAGATATGCTCGTAGCAAAGGTCTTAAGATCCTCGCTAACTGGCACAGTCATCCTGCCTCACCATCACGGCCTTCACAAGAAGACCTGCGCCTGGCAAATGACCCTACCATCCGATATGCCATCCTCTCACTACTTGACGGAGAACCGAAACTGAACTCCTTCAAGATTCTGAATGGAGAGGTGGTAGATAAGGAAGTACACTTATAATAATTGATAATTGACAATTGAAAATTATCATTCCGCGATGCGTCCGTTTGAAACTGTTGTCGGTTAAAGTTTCTTTTTACGACGCATCGCTTTTTTGTGGTTATAAAGGTCATCTACCATACATGTGGTATATGAAATGCCACATCATCGGGATTGTGGGTATGCCGGAATCACCGTACCTTTGCATCGTGATTTTTAACAATATGATTGAGTTATGAAGACAATGAATCGAATGCAAATGCAAGGATGTTGTTGCTGTTGTATGATGGCAATGACAAGGAGAGAGAGCGTATATATAATAGGTAAAAACAAAATTAAAAATAAAGATCATGAAAAGAATAGCATTGGCAATAGCAGTATTATTGAGTATCAGTATCAGTCATATTTGGGCTGAGGGTAATTCTACCAACACGAGCAACGTGCGCTACGTGAAAGCACCACGTTTTGCCCGCCCGCTGGTAGAGAAGTGGATCACAGAATATGCAAAAACACAACCTGGCGTAGAGTTCCAGTTCGCCAAAGGAAACCAGGGTCAGGGGAATATCGACCTGAATATCGTCTTCGATGATCAAGAGAGTAATACAAAAGACTTTAGCCATATTGTTTATTTTGGAGAGTTCGCCGTGCTGCCTATCACAGCCAGCGGTAGTGAGGCTGCCAAAGTGCTGGAAGGCAAGCACCTGAACTCGAAGAAGCTGAAGCAGCTTTTCTTCCTCGATGATGAATTCGACGAGGACGTAAAGAAAATCAAGCAGTTCGAACAACTTGTGATATATAGTGGTAGTAACACGTCATCCGTGGCCTCCTCGTTCGCCCATAACTTCGGTGAAGAGAGCAGTAATTTCCGCGGCAAGCGCATCTCGGGAGACGATCTCTTCCTGAATACCGCCTTGGCAAAGGATCCGCTGGGGGTTTCGTTCAATGCCCTGCCTAACATCTTCGACCTGCAGAGCCGACATGTAAAGAGCGACATCACCATCATCGGCATTGACGTGAAGAAGAACCTCGAAGAGAACTTCTCCGACAAGGCCACACTGGATGAGCTCATTACCATCCTGGAAAACGACAAGGTAGCAGAAGTGGCTATTGAGAAGATTGGTGTGAGCTACAATGAGGCGGACGAAGCCTTGAACCAGTTCCTGCAGTGGGTGCTCACCAATGGTACGAAGTATAACCATGAATACGGACTGCTGAATCTGGACAACAAAGTGGCACAGGTAGAGAAAGAGAAAATCAATAACTCACTTACCGCACAGAATTAGGGATTTGAACGACCCGCATGATTCATTGCATATTTTGTTCCCAACATGGGAATAAAATGTTCCCAACGTGGGAATAAAATGTTCCCAACGTGGGAATAAAATGTTCCCAACGTGGGAACAAACAGAAAAGGAATAGCTTAGATAAACTTAAAAGGTAATAGTTTTATGGTAAAAAGATTGTTTATTGCAACGTTCGTTGCGATGAGCCCTCTGTTGGCTTTCTCGCAGAACCTGATTACGGGTCATATCTCTGATGTTCGCACAGGCGAATCGCTCATTGGTGCATCCGTAATCGTCAAGAGTGAAAAGGGTCAGGGTGTAGTAACCGATATCGATGGAAACTTCTCTCTTCAGACCAAGGTGGAGGCACCTTTGACCCTCCGTGTGGAATTTATAGGCTATCGCCCCCTTGATGTGGATGTCTATGACTTCGAGGAGCCGGTAGAGATTGCACTGATTGATAACTCCAACCGACTGAATGAGGTTGTTGTGCTGGGTTACACGCAGGTGAAACGACAGAATCTGACCGGTTCTGTAGCCTCTGTGAAAGGTAGTGACATCACGTCCACTGCCGCCTCCGGCTTCAACGAGCAACTGCAAGGTCAGGCAGCAGGTGTCATCATTTCAGGATCTTCTGGTACTCCGGGCTCTGGTGTGTTCGTAAGATTGCGTGGCACCACCTCCATCAATGCCGGTAATGATCCTTTATACATCATCGATGGCGTACCCATCAACAGTCAGCCACTGCAGTCGATTGCCAACGGCGGTCAGACCATCAATGCCCTTACCGATCTCAATCCTAATGATATCGAGAAGATCGAGGTGTTGAAGGATGCCAACGCTACAGCCATCTATGGTGCCAGAGGTGCCAACGGTGTCGTACTGGTTACCACCAAGCGCGGCAGCAAGGAACAAAAGACTCGCGTGAGCTTCAGTGCCGAATATGGCTTTGCCAAGGCAGCTAAGCTATGGGACCTTGCCACCGGACCTGAGACGGCTCAGATTCTGAACGAGGCTTGGATCAACGATGGAAAGGATCCCGCCCTTGTACCCTACCGTTCAAAAGCCGATGGCGGACTGGGACTGCCTGAGGAGCAGAACACCTACGACCGTCAGAACGTCATCTTCCGTACAGCCACCATCCAGAACTACAACCTCGCCGTTTCAGGTGGTAACGACCGCACCCGTTTCTATATCGGTACGGAATATACCGACCAAGAGGCCATCGTGCGCACACAAGACTTCAGTCGATTGGGATTCAGAGTGAACCTTGACCATGACATCAACAAGAACGTTTCCCTGTCAACAGGAACCTCTTTGATTTGGACTCGCCGTTCACTGAGTCGTATAGCCAACAGTCCTAAGGGTATCCTTCAGGCCTCTGTACATCACAGCACACTCCTCAATCCATACAATGAGGATGGTTCCTATGCCCGCTATGGTATCTTTGACAATATCTATGCACTGATCGACAACAGTAACCACCATACCTATGGTCTGCGTTCAGTAGATAATGTTGCCCTGACCTGGAAGATCCTTAAGGGTCTGCAGTTCAAATCATCCGTTAGTCTTGATTACAACAACTATCGCGAGAAGCGTTATTTCAACACCCAGCTGGCCGACGGTCAGCCTAACGGCAGTGCTACCGATGCTACGACGACCAACTACACCGTCACCGCAGAGCAATTACTGAACTATAACACCGAGTTGAAGCGCATCCATTCACTGGCCGCCTTCGTGGGTAACTCCGTACAATATACAGGACTGCGTTCTCAGTCTATTTCCGGCTCAGGCTTCCCTGACGATCTGCTACAGGAACTGTCATCTGCCGCCATCACCACGGGTTCTACGGCTTTCTCTTCATACAGTCTTGTGTCCTGGTTCGGCGGTGCCAACTACAGTCTGCTTAACCGTTACGCCCTCGATGCCAACCTTCGTGCCGATGCCTCTTCACGCTTTGGTAAGAACCACCGTTGGGGTCTCTTCCCCTCTGTGGGTGCCTCATGGACCATCTCCGAGGAGAAATGGGTGAAACCCCTAAAGTTCATCGACGGTCTGAAGGTGAAGGCCAGCATCGGATGGAGCGGAAACCAGAATATCGACGACTTCGCCAGTCTGGGTCTTTGGAACGGCGGCGGCGTGTATAACGATGAGTCAGGTATCTTACATACCCAGCTGGCCAATCCTGAATTGAAATGGGAGACCACCCGTCAGTGGAACGTAGGTCTTGAGGGTTCGTTCTTCAAAGGTCGTGTATCGTTCGAGTTCGATGTGTACAACAAATACACCTACGACCTGCTGCTGTCGACGCCTATTCCTGGTAAGACAGGTTTCTCATCAACCTATAGCAATACGGGAGAGATGAGTAACAAGGGTGTGGAGTTCCAGATCACCACCAAGAATATCCAGAAGAAAGACTTCAACTGGGAGACTTCGTTCAATATCGCCCACAATGCCAACCTCATTGAGCGCTTACCGGTGTCGTTCTCTCAATACGACCGTGACTGGGTGCGTCTGGAGGAAGGGAAGCCCATGTACTCCTTCTGGCTCTATAAACAGTTGTATGTTGATCCCCAGACGGGTAACTCCGTTTATGACGATGTGAACACCGATGGTAAGATTACGGTAACCGACCGACAGATTGTTGGCGACGCATGGCCTGACTTCACGGGTGGACTCACCAACAACTTCCGCTGGAGGCAGTTCGACCTCTCTATCTTCTTCTATTTCTCAGTAGGTAATGATGTGTTTAACATGAACCGTTTCTTCCAGGAGCATGGTGGCATGCGCGGTACCAACTGGGGCTTGTTGAAGAGTCAGATGGACCGTTGGCAGAAGGCGGGTGATATCACAGACATTCCTCGTGCCTCCACGCTTCCCAATGCCGACGGTAGCTCCAACAACGGCTTTGCCAGCAGCAGGTTCCTCGAGGATGGTTCATTCCTTCGTCTGCGCAACGTATCGTTAGGATACACACTACCCAAGAAGATCGTGGCCAAGGCAGGTATCGAGCGCCTGCGCATCTATGTCAATGCCACCAACCTCCTCACCTTCACAGGTTATTCAGGTGCTGATCCTGAGGGTAACACGGCAGCCGACTATACCCATGGTACTGTTCAAGGACTTGATTTTGCCATCCCTCCCCAGCCACGTCAGGTGGTGTTTGGCGCCAGTCTTACCCTTTAACCCCATTCGTGTAACATCATTAATATAAAGACATAGTAATATGAAACAGCATATCATTCCATCCCTTCTGGTGTCAGGTCTTGTATTCAGTCTGACCGCTTGCTCCGACTTCCTGGAGCAGGAGCCCGCCAACTATATTTCCGACGAGGCCGTCATTACCAACGAGTCATCAGCCAAGTCGGCCTTAAACGGTGTCTATCATCGTCTGGGAGCCAGTGCCTATTACGGCGGACGTTATTTCGATGCAGGGGTTAACCTCGCATCCGATAATGTTACCTGGACCGGTTCACTCAATTTCTACTACGACTTCGATACCCATCAGTACAGTGCAGAGAACCAACTGTTGTCGTACGCATGGTATGGCATCTACGCCACAGTGAACCAAGCCAACCAGGTGATTGAGAAGACACAGACGCTGAGCGCTATTTCCGACAGTGAGCGCAAGCGTATCATCGCCGAGGCTACCGTGCTGCGTTCGCTCGCCTTCTTCGACCTGGCCCGCACCTGGGGCAACGTTCCTCTGGTGAAGTCGGCCACCCACTCTCCCACTCAGTTTGACGGTGTCAAGCAGACATCGGCCAAGACCGTCTATCAAGAGGTGGTCAATGATATCAGCAGTGTGCTGGGCGACCTGAGTCAGAACAACGACCGCGTACATGTCAGTCGCAGTGTGGCCGAAGCCCTCCTGGCACGAGTATCGCTTTATCTTGAAGACTGGACGAAAGCTGAGGAGTATGCCACGAAGGTCATTGATAACGTCTCCTACTCCTTGGGGAGCATCAGCGACCTGCTGAATGGAAAGCTTTCGCAGGAAAGCGTTTTCGAACTGGCTTTCTCTTCCTCCTTCACCAACGATCAGAGTGCCTACTGGCGGTCACCCAACGATGGCGGTCGTCATGAGTGGGGACCCTCGAAGGAGGTGGTGCAACTGCTGTCAGATCCTTCCATTGGCGGTGATAGAAGCATTTTCTATACAGATCAGTCGTCTGCGCAGGTACCCGACTACTATGTGGGAACCCTCTATCATCGTCCTTCAGCCGATGATAACGTCATCCTTTTCCGTTTAGCCGAGGCTTATCTCATCCGTGCTGAGGCAAGGGCCAAGAAGCAGGGAGCCGACCTTCAGGGTGCGATAGCCGATCTGAATACCATCCGTCAGCGGGCCCATGTATCGGCACTCGATGCATCACTCAGTCAGTCGGACGTGATCCAGGCCATCGAGGATGAGAACAGGGTGGAATTTGCCATCGAGCCTCATCGCTGGTTCGATTTGGTAAGAACAGGTCGTGCCGTATCTGTTCTCGGCATCAGTGAACATCAGCAGCTGTTCCCCATTCCATACAACGATATCGAGGCCGACCGTGACCTCCAGCAGAATCCGAATTATTAATCATAAAACAACATACGAAGATGAAAAAAACAATAGCATTACTGGCATTTGCCACTCTCCTCGCCTCAAACGCATGGGCAGGGAGTAAAGGAAGCAAGACGGCAAAGAACGTAAAGAACAATGTGGCCATCAAGTATATAAACGAGCATTTCGAGACCTACGATAAGCTCCAGAAAGCCATCTGGGCTGAGCCCGAACTGGGATTCCTCGAAACCCACAGTAGCGGACTGCTCAAGCAGCACCTGCGCGAGAATGGCTTCACCATCGAGGAAGGTGTGGCTGGCATGCCTACAGCTTACGTAGCTACTTTCGGTAGCGGAAAGCCCGTCATTGGCTTCCTGTCAGAGTTCGACGCCTTGCCAGGACTTTCTCAAGATACTGTTCCCTATCGTAAGCCACTCATAGAGAATGGCTCGGGTCATGGCTGCGGTCATAACACCCTCGGGGTGGCCTCTACCGCTGCTGCTGTATCACTGAGTAAGTGGCTTACTGCCAATCATCTCAGTGGAACCATCAAGATCTACGGTTCTCCTGCTGAGGAGGGTGGTGCTGGTAAGGTGTATCTCGTACGCGAAGGCTTGTTCGATGGCGTTGATGCGGTACTCGACTGGCATCCCTCCAGTGTGAATGCCGTTTCCACCAACGGCGGCACGGCGATGGTGATGGTTGACTATAAGTTCTATGGTAAGCCTGCGCATGCTGCTGGCAATCCGTGGAAAGGACGTTCTGCTCTTGATGCTGTAGAGGCATTCGACTACATGGTGAATCTGCTGCGCGAACATGTGCCTACCTCTTCTCGTATCCATTACGTCATTCCCGATGGTGGTTTCGCGCCTAACGTAGTACCAGAGTATGCCCGTGTATCTTACTATATCCGTAGTCCTAAGCGTGACATCCTGAACACCCTTACCGAGTGGATTGATTCGGCTGCCGTTGGTGCTGCCAAAGGAACGCAGACCCGTGTGGAGAAAGAGATCGTGGCAGGAACTTACGAGCGCCTGCACAACAGGACGCTCTCTAAAGTCATTCAAAGAAACCTGGAAGCAGTGGGTGGTGTCATCTACGATGAACGTGAGCGCAAGCTAGTTGAAGGGGTGATCCGTGCTACTGGTAATCCAGACTCTATCATCAGTCAGGCGGCCAAGGTGCAGCCGCTGGCCGAGTTCCCCAAGGAAGGCAGTGGTGGCAGTAGTGATGTAGGTGATGTGTCGTGGGTGGTACCCTTGGCAAGCTTCGGTGCCGCCACCTTCGCCCCAGGCAGTCCGGGGCATAGCTGGCAGAACGTAGCTGTTGATGGCACCACCATTGGCACCAAAGGACTGCTGAACGCCAGTAGGGTGTTTGTCCTGAGTGCTATCGAACTGTTCACTGATGCCAAACTCCTCCAGACCGTGAAGGATGAATTCAGGCAATCGGTGGGACCCGACTTCAAATATGTCCCACTGCTCGGTGACAGAAAACCTGCGCTCGACTACCGTGTAACGAAATAAGGAAAAGAGGATTAGTACTTAACGATATCCTGGATTACCAAGCCTGCCAGCATAAAACCGAAGATGGCGGTGATGTGAGCCAGGGTACCGTTGATCTGGGCCTTTGACGAACACCACTCGTGATTAAGCAACGAGGGATCGCCAGGGCCCATCTTTGCTTTAGGACACACGCACTGTTCTGTACCGCAGGTGGCGTTATGACCTTTGTTCTGCAGCAGTTCGTCTGAATAGACGCATTGGAACTTACGTTTGGGGAATACCTTGTTACGTTTGAAACGGTTGCGAAGGGCACGGGCCAGCGGATCACCCTGCACCTTCCAGAACTCTGCTGTTTTGATGCGGGTAGGGTCTAACTTCAACGCAGCACCCATCGACGAGAAGAACTTCGCCTTGGTCTGCGTAGCCATCAAGATGAGCAACGCCTTATCTTTCAATGAATCAATGGCATCAATGATATAGTCGTAGCTACCAATATCGAAGCTGTCGGCGGTCTCAGTCGTGAAGATCTGCTGAAGAGCAGTAATCTCGGCAGAGGGATTGATGCTCAGCAGTCGTTCCTTCAGGACATCCACCTTTACCTGACCAACGGTCTTGGAGGTGGCCATCAGCTGACGGTTGATATTGGTGATGCATACGCGATCGGAGTCAACGATGGTCAGCTGTCGGATACCACTGCGTACCAGACTCTCTGCGCACCATGAGCCTACTCCACCCACGCCGAAGATGATCACACGCTTCTCTGCGATGGAACGCATCGCCTCGTCACCCAATAGTAGTTCCGATCTGCGGAATATTGCTTGCTCTATTGCCATGGACTTCCCAATGTCTTTATTCAACGGTGCAAAGGTACTGCTTTTTCCAAACATATCATCATTGGAATACATATTTTTAAAATACCACACACATGGTATTTCCTGTTTCCGTAAAACTTCGTACCTTCGCACCCAGATAAAGGTAAGAAGAAATGAAGAAAACGGTATTATGGATTGGCGCACTTGTGGTGGGTGCCGTGTTGGGAGTGTTAGGTTTAGACTGGCTGAACCAGCTGATGAACTTCGTAGCTACGGTCTATACACGACTCTTCCAGCTATTGGCCGTGCCCACCATCGTGCTGGCGGTAATCACCACCTTTGCCACCTTCGGATCGAAAGGTTCGGGCAAGGTCTTTACACGTACCTTATTATATACGTTACTCACCACTTTCGCAGCCGCCATCATTGGCGCTGTGCTCTACACCATCGTTGCCCCGGGTAACCTTCCGGCAGAAGCTCTTTCTGCTGAAGGGGTTCAGGAAGAGAATGTTCAACTCACAACGCTCAACACGCAGCTCTCCTACTACGACCATATCCTCAGTGTCGTTCCCAACAATATCGTCAAACCCTTCCTCGAAGGTAACGTGTTGTCGCTGTTGCTGATTGCTTTTGCCGTGGGTATCGGACTTTCGAAGCTTCCTGAATCAGAGAACAAGAAGGTGGTGGTTAGAGGACTCTTAGGGTTGCAGGATTTGGTTTTCCTGTTGATTCGAGGACTCATCTGGACACTGCCGCTGGGTATTCTTGCCTTCTCGGCCCAACTGGCAGCACAGGTCAGCGCTGGAGTAGTGGCAGATTCCATCGGTAAGTATGTACTGGTGGTATTGGGCGGAAACGTGATCCAGTTCTTCATCATCCTCCCGTTGTTCCTCCTAATCCGTGGATTGAATCCTATCCACATCTTAGGACGCATGATGCCTGCTGTACTGATGGCCCTCTTCACCAAGAGCAGCGCCGCTACCCTACCCGTCACCATGGAATCGGCTGAGCAGCGAGCAGGCATCCGTAAGGAGATTGCACGCTTCGTGCTACCCATCTGTACGACCATCAACATGAACGGTTGCGCAGCCTTCATCCTCATCACCTCACTGTTTGTGATGCAGAACGGCGGTACTCCCCTCACCCTCAGCACCATCCTGCTATGGATTCTCATCTCGGTTGTCTCGGCAGTCGGTAATGCTGGTGTTCCCATGGGATGCTTCTTCCTGACACTCTCCCTGATGTCGGGCATCGGTGCTCCCATCGCCATTCTCGGCATCATCCTTCCTATCTATACGATTATCGATATGGTGGAAACGGCAGAGAATGTATGGTCAGACTCCTGTGTATGCGCCATGGTAAACCACGATTTGGCGTAATATACCAAACATTTGGTATGCAGAATGACATATTGCGGGGATTGTGAGCGTAGTAAAAACGCCGTACCTTTGCAGTGTGATTAAACATTAAACATTAAAGATTATACATTATACATTATATAATATAAAAAAGGATAAGACTATGGCAAAGATTGCAAAACAGCTGACCGAGCTCGTCGGCAACACCCCACTTTTGGAGCTCAACAAGTATTCACAGGCAAAGGGTCTGGAGACCCCGGTAATTGCCAAGGTAGAGTTTTTCAACCCCGGTGGTAGCGTAAAGGATCGTATTGCCCTCGCCATGATCGAGGATGCAGAGGCTAAGGGTATCCTGAAACCCGGTGCAACCATCATTGAACCCACATCGGGTAATACAGGTGTAGGATTGGCTCTGGTATCTGCCGTTAAGGGCTACCGTCTTATCCTTACCATGCCCGAGACCATGAGCGTAGAGCGTCGTAACCTCGTGAAGGCCTACGGTGCCGAGGTTCGTCTCACCTCTGGTAAGGACGGCATGCCAGGAGCCATCCGCGCCGCCGAGGAGTTGCGCAACGCCATCCCTGGCAGCGTGATCCTGCAGCAGTTCGAGAACCCTGCTAACCCCGCCAAGCATTATGCCACCACGGGACCTGAGATCTGGAAAGACACCGATGGACAGGTAGATATCTTTATTGGTGGTGTAGGTACCGGCGGTACCATCTCGGGAACAGGTAAGTATCTGAAGGAACAGAACCCCAATGTGAAGATCATTGCCGTTGAACCGAAATCATCTCCCGTGCTGAACGGCGGTCAGAGCGGACCGCATAAGATTCAGGGTATCGGTGCCGGCTTCATCCCCAACACCTATGATGCCGAGGTGATCGACGAGGTGTTCGACGTAGAGAACGACGATGCCATCCGTACGGGTCGTGAGATCGCTCAGCAGGAAGGTCTGTTGGTAGGTATCTCCGCCGGTGCTGCCCTCTTCGCAGCCATCGAGGTGGCCAAGCGTCCCGAGAACAAAGGGAAGAAGATTGTCGTTCTCCTGCCCGATACAGGAGAGCGCTATCTCAGTACCGTGCTCTACGCCTTCACGGAGTACCCACTCTAAACGTTTCCCTATAACGAAGAACAGTCCCCAAGTGTATCTCTACCTTGGGGACTTTTCTTTTGTGTTTCACTCAATTCAGGAACAGAATATGCAAAAAAGATTGAAATTCTTCATCGGTATGCATGTATCTCAATTTATTTTCTTAATTTTGCAGCTGCTTACAGGATAAGAAGATTCAAACCAATAATATTTAAAGTTATGACAATTAACGAATTCAACTTTGCCGGTAAGAAGGCAATCGTACGTGTAGATTTCAACGTACCCCTCGATGAGAATGGTAAGATCACAGACGACACCCGCATTCGCGGTGCCCTCCCTACCCTGAAGAAGATCCTGGCTGACGGTGGTGCCGCCATCATCATGAGTCACATGGGTAAGCCCAAAGGAAAGGTGAACCCCAAGCTGTCACTCGGACAGATCCGTGAGGCTGTGGAGAAGGCGCTCGGTGTTCCCGTTGCTTTCGCTCCCGACTGCGCCAAGGCTGCTGATGCTGCCGCTGCCCTGAAGATGGGTGAGGCTCTGCTGCTGGAGAACCTGCGCTACTATCCCGAGGAGGAAGGTAAGCCCGTAGGTATTGACAAGGAAGATCCCAAATATGACGAGGCAAAGAAGGCCATGAAGGCTTCTCAGAAGGAGTTCGCCAAGACACTGGCTTCATACGCTGACTGCTATGTGATGGATGCCTTCGGTACTGCTCACCGCAAGCATGCCTCTACTGCTGTCATCGCCGACTACTTCGATGCTGACAACAAGATGCTGGGTCTGCTGATGGAGAAAGAGGTAAAGGCTGTTGACAACGTGCTCAGCAACATCAACCGTCCGTTCGTAGCCATCATGGGTGGTTCAAAGGTTTCTTCCAAGATCGGTATCATCGAGAACCTGCTGGGTAAGGTTGACAAGCTCATCCTCTGCGGTGGTATGACCTACACCTTCGCCAAGGCTCACAATGGTGAGATCGGTGATTCTATCGTTGAGCTCGACAAGCTGGATGTTGCCCTGGGCGTTGAGGAACTGGCCAAGAAGAACGGCGTTGAGCTCGTGCTCGGTTCCGACTGTACCGCTACCAACGGTCTCGACTTCGGTACGATGACTGTTAAGGAAGGTGCTGAGATCATCACCTGTCCTGCCAACAAGGTTCCCGCAGGATTCGAGGGTGTTGATGCCGGTCCTGAGAGTCAGAAGGCATTTGCCGAGGCTATCAAGGGTGCCAAGACCATCCTGTGGAACGGTCCTGCCGGTGTGTTCGAGTGCGATGCATTCACAGCAGGTAGCCGTGCTATCGGTGAGGCTATCGCCAAGGCAACAGCCGAGGGTGCTTTCTCACTGATTGGTGGTGGTGACTCTGTGGCTTGTGTCAACAAGTTCGGTCTGGCCGACCAGGTTTCTTATATCTCTACCGGTGGTGGTGCTCTTCTCGAGGCCATCGAGGGAAAGGTGCTTCCTGGTGTAGCAGCTATAAAAGGAAACGATTAAGCGAGAACAATAAGGGCTAGCTCTTATTGTCGAGCGTGAGTTTGCTCGAGGCGAAGCCTCAAAGGTGAGTAACCTTCATTCAAATCCATAAAAAAAGGCTCCCGATGTGGGAGCCTTTTTTGTTACACCTTATTGATCTACTCCTTATCGAGCAGGATGTTCATCATCTCCACTGCGGCCTTTGCCACGGAGGTACCAGGACCGAAGATGGCAGCTACGCCAGCTTTGTAGAGGAAGTCGTAGTCCTGGGCAGGGATCACGCCACCGGCGATCACCATGATATCCTCACGACCGAGCTTCTTCAGTTCCTCGATGAGCTGCGGAATCAGTGTCTTGTGTCCAGCGGCCAACGAAGAAGCACCTACGATATGTACATCGTTCTCCACTGCCTCACGCGCAGCCTCTGCCGGAGTCTGGAACAGCGGTCCCATATCCACATCGAAGCCGCAGTCGGCATATCCCGTTGCTACCACTTTCGCGCCACGGTCATGACCGTCCTGTCCCATCTTCGCCACGAAGATACGTGGTCGGCGACCTTCTTTCTTAGCAAACTCCTCTGTCAACGCACAGGCTTTCTCAAAGTCTGAGTCGTTCTTTGATTCTGAACTATACACGCCTGAAATGGTTCTGATTACTGCTTTATAACGACCTACGATCTCTTCGCAGGCATCACTGATCTCACCCAAGGTACAACGCAAGCCAGCAGCCTTCACGGCGAGTGCCAGCAGGTTGTTCTTGCTCTTCTTACCTTCAGAGAACTCACGCACGCACTCGGTGATCTCCTTCAGGGCAGCCTGACAAGCAGCCTCGTCACGATTAGCGCGGAGCTCCTTCAGACCCTCCTCCTGCTGCAGACGCACGGCGGTGTTGTCCACCTCCAGGATATCGATCGGATCCTCATGATCCAGACGGTACTTGTTCGTACCTACGATGGTCTGAACACCCGAGTCGATACGAGCCTGAGTACGGGCTGCAGCCTCCTCGATACGCATCTTCGGCAGACCCGTCTCGATGGCCTTGGCCATACCACCCAGCTTCTCAATCTCCTGGATATGCTCCCATGCCTTGTGCACCAGCTCGTTGGTCAGTGTCTCCACATAGTAGGAACCTGCCCACGGGTCGATCTGCTTGCATACCTTGGTCTCGTTCTGGATATAGATCTGTGTATTACGAGCAATACGGGCAGAGAAATCGGTAGGCAGAGCGATAGCCTCGTCCAAGGCGTTGGTATGCAACGACTGGGTATGACCCAGCACGGCTGCCATGGCCTCGATACACGTACGACCCACGTTATTGAACGGATCCTGCTCGGTGAGCGACCATCCGGAGGTCTGTGAGTGGGTACGCAGGGCCAACGACTTCGGGTTCTCGGCACCGAAGCTCTTCACGATCTTTGCCCAGAGCAAACGACCGGCACGCATCTTCGCAATCTCCATGAAGTGGTTCATACCGATAGCCCAGAAGAACGACAGACGCGGAGCGAACTTATCCACCGGGATACCAGCGTTCACACCGGTGCGGAGATAATCCATACCGTCGGCCAATGTATAAGCCAGCTCGATGTCAGCCGTAGCACCAGCCTCCTGCATGTGATAGCCGGAGATAGAGATAGAGTTGAACTTCGGCATGAACTGCGAGGTGTACTCGAAGATATCAGCAATGATCTTCATCGAGAAGGCAGGCGGATAGATATAGGTGTTACGCACCATGAACTCCTTCAGGATATCGTTCTGGATGGTTCCAGCCATCTCTTCGAGCTGAGCGCCCTGCTCCAGACCCGCATTGATATAGAAAGCCAGGATGGGCAGCACACCACCGTTCATGGTCATGGACACCGACATCTTGTTCAGAGGGATACCAGCAAAGAGCACCTTCATGTTCTCCAGTGAGCAGATAGACACACCAGCCTTACCCACATCACCTACCACACGGGGGTTGTCAGGGTCATAACCACGGTGTGTCGGCAGGTCGAAGGCCACGGAAAGACCCTTCTGACCAGAAGCCAGGTTACGGCGATAGAACGCGTTCGACTCCTCAGCTGTGGAGAATCCGGCATACTGACGGATGGTCCACGGACGGAACGGATACATCATGGAATACGGACCGCGCAGGAACGGTGGAATACCCGCTGTGAAGTCGAGGTGTTCCATACCTTCCAGATCCTCTTTTGTATATACAGGACGAACCTCAATATGCTCCGGTGTCTTCCAGGTAGGCACAATGTTGTTCTCCTTCAGCCACTTGGCACCATCTTGAGCCTTGATGCCTGCATAGATATCAATATTGTTAAATTGTTTACGCATCATTCAATCCTCCTATTCTTTAGATACCAAGTTTCTGATTATACTCTTTCAATGTCTCCAGCACGTTGCAACGAACGTGGATGAAGTTCTCAATACCCGCAGCCTTCAGGTCGTCCATACATGCCGGAGCACCAGCAACAACGAACATAGCCCGTCCGTCAAGATACTTGAAGGCAGGGATGGCATACTCTGCATACTCATCATCCGAAGAGCAGATCACCACGATGTCGGCCTTAGCCTCCAACGCAGCATCCACACCTTCCTCAACAGTCTTGAATCCAAGGTTGTCGATCACCTTGTAGCCAGCACATGCCAAGAAGTTACAAGAGAACTGAGCACGAGCCTGACGCATGGCCAGGTTACCGATGGTCAGCATGAAGGCCACTGGAACCTTCGTCTCTTCAGTATGGATACGCAGGTCTTCGAAGTCGGCAGCCAATCGAGTAGACGAGATCGCCTTGAATGCAGACTCGCTACTGTCTTTTGCCTTACCGCAGCAACAACCGCAGCCTACAGCACGCTTACCCTCGCTCTTCTCGGTGAAGTTCGGGAACTGGTTCGTACCCAGCAGGAACTCCTTGCGCTTGGCAGCGTCGCCATGACGCTTCACGTTGGTCGCATTGATATCGTCCTGGATGGTACCCGCCTTGACAGCTGCGAGGAAACCACCCTCTTCCTCTACCTTGAGGAAGATCTTCCAGCCCTCCACGGCCAGACTGTCGGTGAGGTGCTCCACATAATAAGAGCCTGCACCTGGGTCAACCACCGTATTGAAGTGACATTCCTCCTTCAGCAGCAACTGCTGGTTACGGGCGATACGCTCAGAGAAATCGGTCGGCGCCTCATAGGTCACATCGAACGGAGTCACCACCATTGAATGAACGCCGGCAAGGGCAGCACTCATGGCCTCGGTCTGTGAGCGCAGCAGGTTCACATACGAGTCGAACAAGGTCTGGTTATACTCCGATGTCACGGCATGGACACACATCTTACAAGCGCAGTCGCACTTCGGCTCATACTGCTTCACAATCTGTGCCCAGAGCATACGGGCTGCACGGAACTTGGCCAGCTCCATGAAGTAGTTCTCGGAAACGCCCATGTTGAACTTGATCTTCTTGGCAGCGAGATCCACATCCACGCCAGCATCTACCAGCTGCTGCAGATACTCATTACCCCAAGCAAGGGCATAGCCCAGTTCCTGTACGATGTAAGCACCTGCATTGTTCAATGCCACTGTGTTCACACAGATACAGCGGAACTGCGGATAGTCCTTCAGTGCCTCCACCAGCTGTGGTGCTGTGGCCAGCACTTCGCTCGTATCCTTACCCTTCATCACCATTTTCTTCATCGGGTCGAAGTCGATAGAGCCGACAATCTTCTCCTTGTCATACCCCTTCTTCTCGAAATAGGCAGTCAGGATCTGAGCCAGTTCGAGCGCATGGCGCTGACAGGTGTGGAAGTTCACCTCCACGATGTCGCATAAGATCTGGTCGAGCAGCGTCTCGATGAACGCGGCACTCACCTTCTCACCAGGGATGTAGAATCCCAGCGAGTCGATTCCCTTGTTCAGGATGTCGAGTGCTTTCTTGTTCGCCTCGGCAGCATCGTCGGCAACGATGTCCTGACGGATGTACCAAGTGTTGTCATCCTTCTTGTTTCCACGTACGAAGGGGAACTCACCCGGCAGGGAATCCGGTGTCTTCAGTTTCAGCACATCCTCTCTGCGATAGAAAGGCTGTACATTAAATCCTTCATTGGTCCTCCATACCAGTTTTTTGTTGAAATCGGCACCTTTCAGATCCACTTCGATCTTGTCCAGCCACTCCTGAGTGGTTGGTGCCTGAAACTCGGTAAAGAGTTTTTCTTTACTGTTTGACATAGCAACTTTGTGTATTATTGTAAGTTATTAAAATGATTGTTCATGACTTACGGAAGAGATTCCCGTTAAACTTCATTCTACGTTGCAAAGATATACTTTTTTTCTGAGATACCATACTTTCCATCGAAGAAAATTATATTTAATCATTAAAAATTCAAAAACGCCCCACCCGACCTAAAAAAAATGCACAAAAATTCTTCAAATGAGTATTTTATGACTACCTTTGCACCAAATTTGCGATTTTAAAGGAGAGATGACCATCTTCCCTTTCAACATACGGAATATGTTATGGATTGGATAATAGAAATTTTCACAAACACGCAATCGGTGGCACACATCGTACTACTGTACTCTATCGTCATTGCCATTGGTGTCTTATTAGGAAAAGTCAAGGTGGGCGGCATCTCGTTAGGTGTCACCTTCGTTCTGTTCATCGGTATCTTGGCAGGACACATCGGCTTCACCGCGCCTATTGACATCCTTACCTTCGTGCAAGACTTCGGTCTGGTACTGTTCGTCTTCATGATCGGTATGCAGGTAGGACCCGGTTTCTTCGAGAGTTTCGGTAAGGCAGGCATTCAGTTGAATGGCTTGGCCACTGCCGCCATCCTATTGAACATCGCTGTGATGTTCGGCTGTTACTATCTCTTTTTCGACACCTCCGATCCCAACAACCTTCCCATGTTGGTAGGTACGCTCTATGGTGCTGTCACCAACACCCCTGGTCTGGGTGCTGCCAATGAGGCACTCACCAGTGTGTTCACGGATAACGTCCCGCAGATCGCCTCTGGCTATGCCTGTGCCTATCCGTTAGGTGTACTGGGCATCATCGGTGCCACCATCGCCATCCGTTATTTCTGCGGAATCAAACTCGCCAACGAGGAGAGCAGACTGGCTGAGGAGGATGAGGACAACGGTAATGTCAAGCCCTACCGTCTGCGTCTGAAGGTAACAAACAACTACCTTGAAGGTAAGACCATGCTTCAGGTGCATGATTTCCTGAACCGTGATTTCGTCTGCTCACGCATCCTGCACGACGGTCATGTGAGCATTCCCAACCGCGACACCATCTTCCATCTCGACGACCAGCTGAACATCGTGTGTGCCGAGGCAGATGCCGAAGCCATCATCGCCTTCATCGGTCCTGAGATCGAGATCGACTGGGAGCAGCAGGACATGCCCATGGTGAGTCGTCGCATCGTCATCACCAATCCGTCCATCAACGGTAAGACCTTAGGTAAGATGCATTTCTCCAGTGTGCACGGCGTGAATGTCACCCGTGTCACCCGTCATGGCATGGACCTCTTCGCCAGTGTCAGTCTGCCACTGCAGGTAGGCGACCGTATCATGGTGGTGGGTCCTGAGGATGCAGTGAACCGTGTCACCAATCTGATGGGTAACTCCGCCCACCGGTTGAATGCCCCGAACATCGCCACCATCTTCATCGGTATCATCATCGGCATCATCTTCGGGTCGTTACCCTTCGCCATTCCCGGCATGCCCATTCCCGTGAAGCTCGGTATTGCAGGCGGTCCGCTGATCATTGCCATCCTTATCGGTCGTTACGGCTATAAGATACGACTGGTTACCTATACCACCACCAGTGCCAATATGATGTTGCGCGAGATCGGTCTTGTACTCTTCCTCGCCAGCGTGGGCATCAAGGCAGGTAACGGGTTCTGGGAGACCGTGGTGCAAGGCGACGGATTGCTGTATGTGCTCTCCGGTGTACTCATCACCGTCATACCTATATTAATAGTAGGTACCATCGCCCGCAAGCACTATAAGTTCAATTACTTCACCATCATGGGTATGCTTGCCGGTAGCTATACCGATCCGCCCGCATTGGCCTACGCCAACAGCGTATGTTCCAAGGAAGCACCTGCCGTGGGTTATTCCACGGTGTATCCTCTCGCGATGTTCCTGCGCATCTTCACCGCCCAGATCATTGTACTTTTCTTCTGTGGAACATAAACTAGTAACCCTAGCAACCCTAGTAACCCTAGCAACCCTAGCAACCCTAGCAGTAAAAATCTAGAATGAACTAAAAACTTATATAATATCAACAACATGAGAAAACTTGGAATACTGCTCTGCGGTATGTTACTGACAGGAACCTCGACGATGTTCGCACAAGGAGCGAAGAACATCAAGATTAATGAGGTCCTGACCAACAATACCGCCAGTCTGCAGGACGAATTCGGACAGCACCTGCCCTGGGTGGAACTGGTGAACAACTCGTTCTCCACGTACAATATCCGGGGTATGTTCATCACCACCGATCGTAGTGTGCTTAATCCCTCTCTTTCCGCTCCGCAACGCATCGCCAAGATGCAGGTAATCCCCAACGGTGATTCCCGTACCCAGATGTCTGGGCGTAATCACCTCATCCTGTTCCTTCATTCCAATCCCGCCAAGGGTGCCATGCACTTCGCCACGAAAGCTGTGGCAGGACAGCCCCTATGGTTTGCGTTGTACGACGGTAACGGCATCGACCTGATCGACTCCGTCTCCGTACCCGTACTGGCAGAGGATAAGTCGTATGCCCGCATCAAGGACGGTGAGCAGAAGTGGGACATCAAGCCTGCGGAGGCTGTCACCCCCGGCATCGGCAACTACATCGAGATCAATGAGACCAAGATCGCCCGTCTGAAGCGTGACGACCCCTACGGATTCGGTATCACCGTTCTCTCCATGGGTATCGTGTTCTCTTGTCTGGCCCTTCTCTTTGTCTTCTTCAGCATCCTCGGCAAAATCATGGTCAATAAGGAAAAGGCCGACAAGGCCAGTCGCGAGGCAGGTTGGGTGAAGCTCAAGACTGCCCGTATGCCGATTGAGGCAAAAGACTCGAAGATTCCGCCCAGCAAGAAGAAGGAGGATATCGATGTCTATATCGCCGTCATTGCCATGGCATTGAAAGATTATCAAGACAACTTACACGACGAGGAGAGTGGTATCATCACGATCCGTCCGCGCCACACGATGTGGAACAACGAGTTATAATTGAAAATTGATAATTGAAAATTGAAAATTAAACCTATGGATAAGTATCAATATAAGGTCAACGGTGTTGACTACGAAGTAGAGATCCAAGAGATAGAAGGAACGACCGCGAAGGTCAGCGTGAACGGCAAAGCGTTCGAAGTAGAACTCAGTGAGCCCGTCAAGGCTACACCGAAGCCCGCTAAGGTAGTGGCTCCAGCCCCCAAGGCTGCTGCTCCCACAGCCTCACCTGCTCCTGCCAGCAAGCCTGCTGCAGTAGCTGGAGAGGGTGCCAAGGTAACAGCCCCGCTGCCAGGAACCATCACCGAGGTGAAGGTAGCTGTTGGTCAGGCCGTGAAGGCTGGCGAGACCGTTATCGTCCTCGAGGCCATGAAGATGCAGAACAATATCGAGGCTGAGACCAGCGGAACCGTCACCTCCGTCCTCGTGGGTCAGGGCGATGCCGTCATGGAAGGAGCCACGCTGATTACAATCGGATGATGTAAATTGAAAATTGAACTTTCGGAGCAGCGAGTGCCAACAAGCTTGCTTGATTGGCCGAGTCGTGACGAAAGTCAACGAAGTTAAAATTATAATTGATAAACGACGATTATGAGTTTCACAGAATTCATCGTTAGCAACTTTAACGAGTTCCTCACCTATACGGGTTTCGCCAATGCGACGATACCCAACCTCATTATGATTGCCGTGGGAGCCTTCTTCATCTGGCTCGCCATCAAGAAAGATTTCGAGCCGCTGCTGCTCGTACCCATAGGACTCGGTATTATCCTTGGTAACATCCCGTTCCGTGCGGATGCCGGACTGGAGATCGGTCTGTATGAGGATAACTCCGTGTTGAACATCTTCTATCAGGGAGTACGCCAGGGATGGTATCCCCCGCTCGTATTCCTGGGCATTGGTGCCATGACCGACTTCTCCGCGCTGATTGCCAATCCCAAGCTGGTGCTCATCGGTGCTGCTGCGCAGTTCGGTATCTTCGGTGCCTATATGCTGGCCTTGGCCTTGGGCTTTGAGCCGAACCAGGCAGCAGGTATCGCCATCATCGGTGGTGCCGACGGTCCTACCGCCATCTTCCTGTCATCGAAGACCGCCCCGAACCTCATGGGTGCCATCGCGGTATGTGCCTATTCTTACATGGCCTTGGTACCAGTGATCCAACCGATGGTTATGCGTTTGATGACCACCAAGAAGGAGCGTCTCATCCGCATGAAGCCCGTACGCCACGTCAGTCAGACAGAGCGTATCCTCTTCCCCATCATCGGTCTGCTGCTCACCACCTTCATCGTACCGTCAGGTCTGCCCCTGCTGGGTATGCTCTTCTTCGGTAACCTGTTGAAGGAATCAGGTAAGACCACCCGTCTGGCCAAGACCGCCGGTTCAGCCCTGAACGACATCGTGGTCATCCTGCTCGGTCTGACGGTAGGCTGCTCCACCCAGGCCAGTGAGTTCCTCACCCTGAACACCATCTATATCTTCGCTATCGGTGCCGGTGCCTTCTTCGTAGCTACGATGAGTGGTGTGGGCTTCGTGAAGATCATGAACCTGTTCCTGCCGAAGGATAAGAAGATCAACCCGCTCATCGGTAATGCCGGTGTATCCGCCGTGCCGATGGCTGCCCGCATCTCCAACAACCTCGGTTTGGAGTACGACCGTCATAACTTCCTGCTCATGCACGCCATGGGTCCGAACGTGGCCGGTGTGATCGGCTCTGCCGTGGCAGCAGGTGCGTTGTTAGGATTCTTGTCGTAGGTTAAAGGAAGCAAGAAGCAGGAAGCAAGAGATATGCTTCGAGTACAAGTGGTTTGATACATGAATACTTTATCTCTGTAGTATTCTCTTGCTTCTTACCTCCTGCTTCTTGCCTCCTGCTTCTTGCCTCTTGCTTCTAAAAATACATAAAAAATGAACCCTGGAAGGCCCAAAGTAGCGATTATCGACCCCAATACCCTTTCGGCATTGGGGTTGAAGTCGATGCTGATGAATGTCATGCCCATCATGACCGTCGAGACCTTCGGTTCCTTCGCTGAGCTCATGGCCAACGAACCGGAGTCGTTCTTCCACTATTTCGTGGCCATGAACGTAGTGCTGAAGAATAAGTCGTTCTTCTCTGAACACCGTCGTAAGACCATCGTCCTCACCCTTTCACGCGATACCGCTTCCCAGCTGTCGGAGTTCCACAGTCTGTGCATCAACGTACCCGAATCGGAGCTCGTGCGGTCGTTGTTGATGTTGGAGCAGCATGCCCACGGCAACGGTAAGAACCTCCCCCCGATGCCTCAGGTGCTGCAGCAGAAGATTCTCTCCGACCGCGAGCTGGAAGTGCTTGCCCTCATCGTACAGGGCTATATCAACAAGGAGATTGCCGATAAGTTGAACATCGGTCTTACCACCGTGATCACTCATCGAAAGAATATCATGGATAAATTAGGGATGAAAAGCGTGAGTGCCCTCACCATCTATGCGGTGATGCACGGCTACGTGGACATCCACCAGATATGATTACAGCTTCACGGAGCTGATGTCAACCAAGTTGTTGACAATGGCATAGATGGTCAGTCCTGCAGGACTGTGAATCTGCAGCTTACGGGCGATGTTACGACGGTGGGTGATGACGGTATTCACCGAGATACACAGATGGTCGGCAATCTCTTTGTTCGTCATTCCCTGCACCAGACTAACCACCACATCTTTCTCGCGGTCGCTCAAGGCATCCCCGTTGTCAGGGTTCTGACTGATCATCTTCGAGATCTTCACACTCACATCATTCTGTTTCTGCTGTCGTTCCAGCTGTCGGATGGCAGGAACAAAGATATTGTCCTCCACCTCAGCGTGCTGTCCCAGCCATTCCTCGTTCTTATACAGGTCGTACAGCACCCTCGTCAGCTTATTGTTCCGCTTCGTGTCCGAAGGAAGATACTTGATGATGATATTCTTCAGCTCCCGCAGTTTCTGGGTAATCTGTGTATGATGCTTCGAGAACGTATCGATATCCTCATCCCCTATCATCTCCCCCTTCAGCAGTCGGTCAACATACGGGAACACGTTCAGTTCCTCATATTTCATATGCACCCGGATCTCATGCGCATACGAGTCGTACAGCTTCATGATGAGTCGTGCCAGGTTATCCTCCTCATCCAGTGCCTCCTTCAGCTCCTGTCGGATATCAGGCAGCTGGAAATCCAGGTAGTATTCGTGTGATGCCTTCAGGTAATGCAGCAGTGTAGGCACCGACATCCGTCTGTTGTCATCACTATGCCGGTATCCGTTGATGGAATAGTTCACCACGGCCAGGAAGGTATAGGTATCCACGCCCTGATCCTCGCACACCTCCTTCACGGTCTTGTCACCGAACCCGAGGTTGATGCCGAAGCGTCCCAGACTCTCCAAGAGGTTATAGTTGTCGGCAATCAGACTGATCATCTTATCGTCGGCCTCATACATTTTCTGATTTCTCATACACGTTACCTATTTCTTATTATCGCTTGCAAAATTACGGATTATTCCCGAATTGTGCAATAATCATATTTAGGTATTTTCGAGCCCAAGAATCCCCGAAAAGCCTTTAGCGTCGGAAATTTCATCATTTTTAGGTATTGCGCAACCAATGCTAACGCAGTACCTTTGCAGCGGTTTTAGGTACATTATAGCTTTAAGAAAATGAAAAGATTGGTTAGTATGATGGCTTTCACCCTCCTGTCCGCCTCGGTCATGGCACAAACCCATGCCGGCGACAGCGTGATGCTGCATGCGAAAGGTAACAGACTAAGTGTAGGCGGCTACGGGGAGGTTGGATATACGCGTGAGTTCTTCAGCGACCACGTGAACCGCTACAGCTCCCCCGCCAACTACAAGAACGATCCCAGTCATGGGAAGTTCGACATCCCTCACGCTGTGATCTACCTCGGTTACGACTTCGGTAAGGGGTGGACCATGGGAACGGAGATTGAGTTCGAACATACAGGCACCGGCTCTGCCATTGAGAACGAGGCCGACGAGGCTGCCGAATGGGAGTATGAGCAGGAGAAAGGTGGTGAGGTGGAACTGGAGCAGTTCTGGATCAACAAGCAGTTCTCCAAGGCGGCCAACGTGAAGTTCGGACATATCATTGTGCCCGTAGGACTGAACAACGCAAAGCACGAGCCACTGAACTATTTCACGGTGTATCGCCCCGAGGGTGAGAACACCATCCTCCCTTCCACCTGGCACGATACGGGTCTTTCCTTCTGGGGACGCAGCGGGAAACTGAAATATGAGGTGATGGTGGTGGCCGGACTGAATGCCATGCTCTTCAACCGCGACAAGTGGATTCACCATGGTGCCGGCTCTCCCTTTGAGTTCAAGCCCGCCAACCAGTATGGCTTTGCAGGAAGAGTTGACTATTACGTGATCGACGGACTGCGTATGGGTGTGAGCGGCTACTATGGTAACTCGGCACATAACACCTTCCCGAATGATCTCAAGGGCGATGGTAAGCCTTACGACAAGGTGAAGGGCACGGTGGCTGTCGGGAGCATCGACCTGACGCTGAACCGCTGGAACTGGATTGTGCGCGGACAGGCTGACTACGGCTATATCAGTGATACGGATAAGCTGAACACCATCAAGGATGCCAAGGCCCACGCCTCCAACTCACCCGTCAAGAGTGCCATGATCGGTAAGAATGCCGTGGCCATGGGTATCGAGGCCGGTTACGATCTCTTCTCGCAAATAGAGAAGCTTCGTCGCGACAACCAGAAGTTCTATGTGTTCGGGCGCTATGAGTACTACGACAGCTATATCCCCGCCAAGAACAAGGAGATGTTCGACTATACGAATATCCACCGTCTGGCCTTCGGTGTGAACTACCGTCCGGTACCGCAGATTGCCATCAAGGCCGACTATAGTCTGCGCAAGTTGAAGAGTTCGTATAACGATGAGCCGAGTCTGAACATCGGTATCGCGTACGAGGGGTTCTTTCTTTAATTGAAAATTGAGAATTGAAAATTGAAAATTGAGAATTGAGAATTGAGAATTAAAATATAATAGAATGATGAAAAAGAATTTGTTTTTCATGCTCTTGGCAGCATGCTGCATGAGCTTCGCCTCATGCTCCAGTGATGACGACAACAACGACGACAACAAGCTGAATGAGAAAGAGGCCGCCATGGCCGCCATCACCAACCAGTACGTCAACAACGTAGTATTCCCCATCTACCAGTCATTGGCCGCTCAGACCTCCGATCTCTTCGATCAGCTGGTGAGCGCCAAGACGAAGTTCCGCGCAGGAACACTTACACAGAAAGATATCGACCAGATCTGCAACACCTTCATCAATGCCCGCTCGGCATGGGAGAGCAGTGAGTCGTTCCTCTATGGTGCCGCTACCGACTTCGGTATCGACCCCCATATCGATACATGGCCGCTCGACCGTACCGCATTGGCCAAGGCCCTGAGCAGTGCAGAGATCATTGACGATCTGGACGACCTTGATGATGGCGGTATCGACAATGCCCGTGCCCTCGTAGGTGAGCAGCAGCTCGGCTTCCACGGCATCGAGTTCATCATCTTCCGCAACGGAAAGAACCGTACCCTCGCAGCCCTGCAGGGAACAGAGGATGACGAAGCCTTCTCCGGTCGTAACATCACTGGTGAGCAGGAGCTGATCTTCGCAGCAGCCGTGGCAGGCGACCTGCGTGACAAGTGCTTCCAGCTGGAGGTGAGCTGGTTGGGCGACCAGGCTCCGAAGAGTCATCAGGACCGTGTAGAGGAGTGTGAGTTCCCCACTACCGTGGCCGGTGGCGATTCATCCTATGGCGAGAACATGCTCAATGCCACCAAGGCAGGTAGCACCCTGGCCACCTGGCGTGGTGTGATGTCAACCATCCTCGTGGCCGGATGCAGTAACATCTGTGCAGAGGTAGCAGGACAGAAGATCGGTCAGGCCTACCTGGGTACCGATCCCGACTACATCGAGTCGCCTTACAGTCAGCGTTCCTACTACGACTTCTTCGACAACATCAGTAGCATCCAGTACAGTCTGTACGGTCAGACGGGCACCACAGCCCAGTCGAACAGCATCATGGCCTACCTCCAGAAGTACAATGCCTCGATGGCTGCCAACCTGAAGTCGAAGCTGGATGCAGCCCTCTTGGCACTGAGCAATGCCAAGGCAGGTACCCCCTTCGTTGTTGACTCCCACAGCACTGCCGCCAAGGCAGCGATGGATGCCATCAACGCGCTCGACGACACCCTCAACGAGGTGGCGTCATGGATTGCAGCTAACTAAATACGATACTTATGAGTTATTTGAACAAGAAAATGCATTTCTTGGTCATGGCGTGCCTCTTCGTGGGGTGCGCCATGACTGCGTGTTCTGACGATGACGACACCGACGATGTGATCCCGTCAGACGACACGAGTTATGTGGGTAAGTCGGTGGGTAACTTCACCGCCGAGGAATGGTACGTCGGCGGTCTGAAGGGCACGACGATGAACGTCACCCAAGGCTGCTACGAAGATGAGACACCAGCTGTCCGCGAGATGGGTCTCTTGGATGCCTTCAACCGTGGCGAGCAGTTCTTTGAGCGTAACGTGACCGAGTTCCAGAACCCGTTCAGCGGACTCGGTCCGGCGTATGTCCGCAAGTCCTGTCTCGACTGTCACCCTGCCTATGGTCATGGCAAGCGTGTCACCCAGTACACCGCCGAATGGGGTAACGGCTACCTGCTGGTGGTCTATCACCCCAACGATGGCATGAACAGCGACGACGGTCCGTATGTGGCCGAGGTAACCGGTATGCCGCAGACCCGCGCCGTGAGTCCGTTCCTGCCCCCTATCGACGAGCGTGGTATCCACCTGAGCTGGCTGCCCGTCACCGCTATGGCCGACGGCAGTGAGATCTCTCCTACCCAGTTCCCTGATGGTGAGACCTACCAGCTCATCTATCCCGAGCTGAGCATCGACCGTTCGGCCTTCAACACCGATCCCACCCCGTGGGAGACCGGTAACGGCGCCGTGGCCTTCCGTCTGGAGAGCACCATCGGCATCATCGGTACAGGACTGCTCGATGCCATCCCCGACGATTCCATCAAGGCACAGTATCAGCGTGAGGCTCCTTATGTGGAGCTGAACCCCGCCTTCTGGGACAAGGAAGCCAACGACTGGGCGGCATCGGCTATGTATGTCAATGCCTCCAGCGGTGTGGAGCAGGTGAACCGCATCAAGAAGTTCACCTATGCCATGACCCGCGGTTCGCTGCAGGATGGTGCGGGTGCCAATGCCATCTGGAACATCACCAACGTGAGTCGTTCCGACCGTCCGAAGCTCTACACCACAGCAGCGTGGGCGAAGGCGATGTCGGAGAACCCGCAGGTGATTGCCGCCATCAAGGCCGACCCGTCATCACCCTATTATGCCGACGGTACTGAAGAAGGCATCAAGGAGGCAGTGTATAACCTACTGCTGCCCTCCACGAACCAGTTCGACAACCCCTGGCATAACTTCGAGCCGGAGATGTCGGACAATAACTTCTGGGCCTTCCAGGTATGGCACCGCGGACTGGCCATTCCCCGTGCCCGTAACCTGCAGGATCCTGAGGTGCAGCGCGGTAAGCAGATGTTCATGGAGATTGGTTGCGCCAACTGTCACCGTCCTTCGTGGAAGACCAAGAACGACGACTACTGGAGTCCGCAGATCATCACCTCACAGAACCTGCAGCTGCCCCGCTATCAGAACCAGACCATCTGGCCCTATACCGACATGATCCAGCACCGTCTGTACATGAAGAACGGTATCCATGGCTCATGGTGCCGCACCACCCCGCTGTGGGGACGCGGTCTGTCGCTCATCAATACCGGTGCTGAGGACCGTCTGCACGACTGTCGTGCGCGCAACGAGATCGAGGCCATCCTCTGGCACGGCTACTCCAAGAAATCTGATGGCTACGACAGTACCCTGAAGTTCTACAAGCTTCCCAAGGCCGACCGTGATGCCATCGTGAAATTCTTAAGGGCAATATGACCCCAAGAGTTCTTCCCCAACAACAGGCCGCCCACTTCTGTCAGCTGTTCGTCAGCGACGGAGAGGGCGGCTTGTATCCGTTGAGCATGTATGCCCGTCATCTGACGATGCTGCTCTGCGGAGAAGACACCTACGAAGGCTACACCGCCGAGCAGGTGCTCACCGGTCTGATCTTTTTCTATGACGACTGGAAACAAACGCCCCTGACCATCCGAAACGGTCAAGGGCACATGCTGATTGTGGAACTGCATAGCGGACAGACCTTACGTCTCTTCCCGCATCATACCGGAAAGGATGTCATCTGGTATGCCCCCACCGACTCCCTGCCGGGCTCGATGGACATGGAGCATCAGAAATACATCCACGATGTGTTCTCCCATCTAAACAACGAGGTGCAGGCCGGTCGTTGGCAGAACGTTGACCTCTTCATCGACAAGATGATTCAGTATCAGTGTACGTTCAGCAGTGAACCCCCACACCCCTATTCCATCCCGAAGGGTGGCATCAGTATAGCAGCCACGCTTCTACTATGTATCGGCGTGGCTTTGTCAATCCTTATTTCGCGTAAGCGACGCTCCTTGTCTCGCGGATCACGGTGATCTTCACCTGTCCGGGATACGTCATCTCATTCTGAATCTTTGTTGCGATCTCTCCTGAGAGTGCCTCCGTCTCCTTGTCGTCCATCTTATCTGCACCGACAATGACACGCAGTTCACGACCCGCCTGGATAGCGTATGTCTTGGTCACACCCGGATAGCTCATGGCGATGGCCTCCAAGTCGTTCAAGCGCTTGATATATGCCTCCACAATCTCACGACGGGCACCAGGACGGGCACCAGAGATTGCGTCGCACACCTGTACGATCGGTGCCAGCAAGGTGTTCATCTCCATCTCGTCGTGGTGCGCACCGATGGCGTTGCAGATATCCGGTTTCTCCTTGAACTTCTCCGCAATCTTCGCACCATAGAGGGCATGCGGCAGCTCGCTCTCCTCATCGGGCACCTTACCGATATCATGCAGCAGTCCGGCACGCTTGGCCTTCTTCGGGTTCAGTCCGAGCTCCGATGCCATCACCGCACAGAGGTTCGCGGTCTCGCGGGCATGCTGCAGCAGGTTCTGACCATAGGATGAACGGTATTTCATCTTACCGATGATACGGATCAGTTCGGGGTGCAGACCGTGGATACCCAGGTCGATAGCCGTGCGCTTACCGGTCTCTATCACCTCGTTCTCCAGCTGTTTCTTCACCTTGGCAACCACCTCCTCGATACGGGCGGGGTGGATACGACCGTCGGCCACCAGCTGGTGCAGGGCCAGACGACACACCTCACGACGAATCGGGTCGAAGGCAGAGATCACGATAGCCTCAGGCGTATCGTCCACCACGATTTCCACGCCGGTGGCAGCCTCGAGGGCACGGATGTTACGACCCTCACGACCGATGATGCGTCCTTTCACCTCATCGTTCTCGATATGGAACACGCTCACCGAGTTCTCCACGGCTGTTTCCGTAGCCACACGCTGGATGGTCTGGATGACGATCTTCTTAGCCTGTGCGTTCGCATTCAGCTTCGCCTCGTCCATGATCTCGTTGATATAGCTGGCAGCATCCGTGCGGGCCTCGTCCTTCAGACTCTCCACCAGACGTGCCTTCGCCTCCTCGGCACTCAGTCCGCTCAGCTCCTCCAGTTTCTCACGTTCCTGCAGGCGCATCTTCTCCAGTTCGTCCTGCTTCACCTGCAGCAGTTTCTTCTCGTTATCCACGCGCTGCTGCTGCTGTTCCACATCCTGTTTCTTCCTTCCCAGCTCTTCCTGACGCTGGTTCAGACTGATCTCACGCTGTTTCAGTCGGTTCTCGTTCTGTTGGATCTTCTGGTTACGGGCCTGCACCTCTTTCTCCAGTTCGGCCTTTTTGTTCAGGAACTTGTCCTTCACCTCCAGTAGTTTCTTTTCTTTCAGTACCTCAGCCTCTTTATTGGCTGTTTCCATCATTTCGTTGAATTTGCCTTTAGCGACATAACGAAAGATTAGATATCCGCAGAGTCCACCCAATATGAGTGCAACCGCAGCAGCGATAATCGTTAAACCCATTTCTGTATAATAATATTAATAATGTATGATACGTACTCTCTCTGTTCCATGCCCGCAGGCACGGCAAATCATTTCAGCGCTGCCTCAATCTCCTGCGTCAGCTTCTCCAGAATACCATCATACTCGCTAGTATCGTTATTGTCCTTGTTCTTCTCGTATTCCAAGGCAATCACGAGCATAGCGGCATACAGGATCTCCTTCTCGCTTTTCCTTCCTTTGAGGATATTCGAGTAGGTATTCACTGTATCGTTGATAAGTTTCGCAGCGTTACGATAATGAATCTCCTCATCGCGGTTCACTACGACCGCCATGTCTGTATCGTAAAGATGCAATCTTATGTGTAGTCTATCTTCAGCCATCGCTATTGATCACTAAGCAGTGTGATACATTTGTTCACCTCCCTGATGAGCCCTGCGATCCGTTTCTTGGCGGCTTCCATGTCGCCGTCGGTAATCTCGATCATCTTGGCCATCTGAAGGCTTTGGTAATCGTTCCTTGCCTGATTGAGCTGTTCTTGTAACTGCTTGATTTCGCTGTCGCGCTGCGCAACCTGCGCACACAGTTGTTCGTTCTCCTTTTTCGTAGCTTGGTACTGGAGAATCAGCTGCCGCATGCGGGTTGTAAACAACTTCAAGATACTACTTTCCTCAGCCATAGGATTGAATTTGTCTACAAAGTTAAAACATTTTCCGTATTCTGCAAAATTTCTCAAACAAAATTTTGTAAATATCTCACATCTTTTACGTTTCTCCCACCCAGATATTTTATTTTCTCACAGAAAATATAGGTTCCCACTGAACTGGAATTTATTTGTCCCGCAGATTTTTTTATTTTTAGTCCCGCAGAATAGTTGTTTTTTTGTCCCGCAGAAATAGCGGAAATGGCAGAAATTTGATTCTCATGGTGATTGGCGCTAGTGGTAATCAACTCCCCTCCCATCGTAGGGGAGGGGTGAGCGTAGCGAGGGGTGGGGTCAGTAACTTCAGCACCCCGCCCCCCTTGCCAGGAACCCCGCCCCTTAGAGGGGTGGGGAGCCGAACGAGCAACGGGCCTGCAGGTTTGGGAGCTGAACAAGCCAACATGAGGATCATCATGCCGCATGGCTGGGCGCAGCCCCTTTCTGCTATTTCTGCCATTTCTGCGGGACAAAAAAAATCTATTTCAGCGGGACTGAAAAGTTTCTTTGTGGGAGAAAACCGTTACTGCTCAGCAGGCTTCTTCTCCTTCTTCGCCAGCATCACGATCTGGTAGATGAAGTCGGTGACCCACTTCTGTGAGAAGCCGAGGCGTTTGTTGTAGTTACGGATGGCAGCCACTGCTTTCAGTGTTCCCGCATCGGTGAAGTCGTTCTTCGTAAAGATGTCACCCACAGTCTTTTCCGTGGCTGCGTAAATCACTTTCTTGAAGATCGACGGCACGCGCAGTTTGAACTTCATCAGGTTCCCTGTGAGCATCATCAAGTCTTGCGAGAAGTTCTGGAACTGGATCAGGTACGTCTGCACGTCCTGCATCTTCTTGCAGTTCTTCTTCACGCTGTTATCGATCTCCTTGAAGAAGTCATCATCGGTCTTGTAGAAGTCCTTGAGCATCTTCTTGCACTGGATTTTCTCGGCGATGCCCAGTTTGTTCTTCATCGTCGGCACCTTCAGTGTATTCTTGAACACGCGGAGGTCGGGCAGCATCGCCAAGTTGGTGATGCCTGCCGTCTCTGCTATAGCAGCCTGGAAATACACCCGGATGAGTGTCATGTAGTCTTCCATACCGCCTGCTTTCTTCTCTTCTGCACCCTTCTTTCCGAAGAGTTTGTCAAATATTCCCATTGTATTTTATTTTTATATCGTTTCGCATGTTTCACATACTCAACTCTTGTGGAGTGTGGAGTCTTTTTTGTGGAATGTGGAATGTGGAGTGAGGAATGAGATATGATTTCAAGAACAAGTGGTTTGATACATGAATACTTTATCTCAGTACTATTCTCATTCCACATTCCACACTCCACATTCCACATTCTTTCCTCCATTCTTTCCTCCACATTACACATTCCACACTCCACACTTTTTCGGTTACGCGAGGAGCTTTTCTCCAAAAAATCGATGCAAAATTACAAAAATTCTGTGGATTCTTCGCTATCTATGGCATAAAATTATTATCTTTGCACAGTTTTTATAAAAGATTGGACTTAAGTTTTCGAAACGATATGAAAGGAATCGTTTTAGCGGGCGGTAGCGGCACACGTCTCTACCCCATCACAAAAGGAATCAGCAAGCAGCTTATCCCGATATTCGATAAGCCGATGATTTACTATCCCATTTCGGTATTAATGTTGGCAGGCATCAGGGAGATCCTGATCATCTCCACGCCCCACGATCTGCCAGGTTTCAAACGTCTGTTAGGTGACGGCTCCGACCTCGGTGTGCGCTTCGAATATGCCGAGCAGCCCTCTCCCGACGGTCTGGCCCAGGCCTTCATCATCGGCGAGGAGTTCATCGGCAACGACTGTGCCTGTCTGGTACTGGGCGACAACATCTTCCATGGTGCCGGCTTCACCTCTCTGCTGAAGCAGAGCGTGATCGATGCCGAGCAGCACGGTAAGGCTACGGTGTTCGGCTACTACGTGAACGACCCCGAGCGCTACGGCGTGGCAGAGTTCGATGCCGACGGTCGTTGTCTCTCCATCGAGGAGAAGCCCCAGCATCCCAAGAGCAACTATGCCGTGGTAGGACTGTATTTCTATCCCAATAGCGTCGTAGAGATTGCCAAGCACATCAAACCCAGTGCCCGTGGCGAGTTAGAGATCACCACCGTGAACCAGGAATACCTCAAGCAGGATGCCCTGCTGGTGAAACCCTTCCTGCGCGGCTTCGCCTGGCTCGACACCGGTACCCACGACAGTCTGTCGGAGGCCTCCACCTTCATCGAGGTCATCGAGAAGCGCCAAGGTCTGAAGATTGCCTGCCTCGAGGAAATCGCTTACAAGAAGGGCTGGATCACCAAGGAGCAGCTCATCAAGGTGGCGCAGCCCATGGCGAAGAATGATTACGGTCAATATTTGCTAAGGCTGGTGGAGAGGTAGGTTTCTCGGGGGTACGGGGGTACGGAGGTACGGTGGTGCGAGAATAGTACTGAGATACAGTTTCATATTCCAATCCACATGTACATAAAGCATATCTCGCGCCACCGCACCACCGCGCCACCGCACCACCGAAAAGCGAAGCGTCTATAATTTAGCAATCAAAAATAAAAAAGCAATATGTCAGAAGAAGTAATTAAGTACCCCCTTGAGGTAGAAGAAGAGAAAGGATCGTTCTTCGACCTGCGAGCCATCCTTGATGTGCTCATCCTGAACTGGCAGTGGTTTTTGCTGTCGCTGATCATCTGCCTGGGCATCGCCTGGCTGCATCTGCGCTACACCACTCCTTATTACGCAGCCTATGCCAAGATGTTCGTCAAGACCAACAGCACTACGAACATCCGTTCCATCAATGCGCTGGGCGAGGTGGTACAGAGCTACGGTATGGAGAACGAGAAGCTGATTGTCAAATCCACGGCCATCGCCGAGGAGACCATCCGCGACCTGAAGCTCTATACCCGTTACAACGCTAAGGGATTGATCCGCAACAGCAGTCTGTACAAGAACCAGCCCGTCACGGTGGAGATCGACCCCGTAAGCGTGGAGAAGCTCAACCTTCCCATCAACCTGAAGATCACCCGTAAGGGCGATGAGTACCATGTAGAGGGAACTTATTACATCCCTGTGGATGAGGTTACCTCCAAGGGTCCGTATGGCATCGACCGCATGTTGTCGAAGTTCCCGTGCACCATTCGCACCAAGGCAGGCTACCTGACGTTCTATACTACTAATAATGTGTTGGCCGATGGTGAGACGGAGCTTGTTTCCATCAACTCCCCCGCCCGTCTGGCCGGCTCGTATGCCGGTAGGTTGAATGTGGCCGAAACCGAAGGAACCTCCATCCTCAACCTGTCGATTGTGGACGACCTTCCCCAGCGCGCCATCGATTACCTCCGTCAGATCGTGACCAGCTACAACCGTCAGGCCAACGAGGACAAGAACGAGGTGGCTGTGCGTACCGAGGAGTTCATCAACGACCGTATCGCGAAGATCAGCGGGGAACTGAGCAGTACCGAGAGCACCATCGAGAGCTACCGCAACCGTCAGGCCCTCAGCGAGATGAAGGCCACGGTGCAGAAAGCCTCTGAGAATGCCAACCAGACCGAGCGTGCCATGAACGAGGTGAACATGCAGCTCATGTTCATCAACGACCTGAGTAACGCCATCAGCTCTCCCACCAACAAATACCAGATGATGCCGGCCAACGTTACCGACGCTTCGGTATCGCAGCTCATCGCCCAGTACAACACCATCGTGGGTCAGCGTAACCGCTTGCTCCGCACCGCTGCAGAGAACAGTCCGGCCGTAGAGCCCCTGACACAGCAGTTGGACGAGTTGTACAACAATATCAAGATGACCCTCGACCAGGCCCGCCACAATGCTGAGTTCCGTCGCAACATGCTCATGCAGCAGCACGGACAGTATGTGAGCGCCGCCAACCAGTCGCCCGAGCACGAGCGTATGCTCTCGCAGATCGGTCGTCAGCAGGAGGTGAAATCGGGTCTGTACCTGATGCTCCTCCAGAAGCGTGAGGAGAACTCCATCTCCCTGTCATCTACTGCCGACAAGGGTAAGCTGATCGACACACCGAAGATGGGTGCCCAGGTGTCACCGAATCCCAACAAGGAATATCTCATTGCCTTAGCTACCGGCTTGGCCATCCCGAGTTTGATCTTCTTCCTCATGTACTTCTTCCGCTACCGCATCGAAGGTCATGAGGATGTGGTGAAGCTCACCGACCTGCCTATCCTGGCCGATGTGGCTGTGGCTAACGAGTCGGCCAAGGCCAAGGCTGATATCGTGGTACACGAGAACCAGAACAACCAGATGGAAGAGGTGTTCCGTGCCATGCGTACCAACCTGCAGTTCATGATGAAGGAGAACGACAAGGTCATCATGTTCACCTCCACCACCTCGGGTGAGGGTAAGACCTTCAACGCCGCGAACCTCGCGGTGAGCTTCGCCCTCCTGCACAAGAAGGTCATCCTGGTAGGTCTGGATATCCGTAAGCCGAGATTGGCCGAGCAGTTCGACATCGACGACGAGGTGCACGGCATCACGCCGATCCTCACCCACGATCATCCCACGGTGGAGGATGTGCGCGCGCAGATCCTGCCCTCAGGTGTACACGACGACCTCGACCTGCTGTTGGCCGGTCCGATACCACCCAACCCCACCGAGATCGTGTCCCGTCAGTCGTTGGACGAGATCTTCCAGATCCTGCGCGACGAGTACGACTATATCATCGTCGATACCGCCCCTGTAGGACTGGTTTCCGATACCCTGCAGATCGGTCGTGTGTGCGACGTCACCGTATATATGTGCCGCGCCGACTTCACCCCGAAGACCAGCTTCGAGCTGATCAACGGACTGAGTGCCGACAAGAAGTTGCCGAACATGGCCATCGTCATCAACGGTATCGACATGTCGAAGAAGAAGTACGGCTACTACTACGGCTATGGTCGCTACGGCAAGTACAGTCGTTACGGCAGCTACGGTCGCTACGGTAAGTACGGACGCTACGGCACCTACGGCTCGTATGGCAGCTACGGTACCTATGGCACCTACGGCAACTACTCGAAGAGCCGGTACAGTAACCAAGATGATGACTCCGTGAAGCGTTAGAATTGTGGAATAAAAATGCTTATAGCAGTAGATTTCGACGGTACCATCGTCGAGCATGAATACCCGGCAATAGGACGGGAGATCCCATTTGCCACGGAAACCCTCCGCATGCTGATCAACGACCGGCATCAGCTCATCCTTTGGTCGGTGCGCGAAGGCGAACTCCTCCAGGAGGCTATCGACTGGTGCCATGAGCGGGGTGTTGACTTCTACGCCATCAACCGCGATTTCCCCGAGGAGGATGTGGAGAAGAACATCCATTTCTCCCGCAAGCTCAAGGTCGATCTCTTCATCGACGACCGTAACGTGGGTGGCTTGCCCGACTGGGGCACCATCTACCGCATGATATCCGAGAACAAGACGTGGCGTGACATCATCCGTGAGCGTCAGCCCGAAGTTCAGGAACCACCCAAGAAAAAGTGGTGGCAGAGGTAGCCCCACTCCCCTCCCATCAAGGGGAGGGGTGCCGAAAGGCGGGGTGGGGTCAATTTTTAATTTTTAATTTTCAATTTTCAATTTTCAATTAGTAAAGTGCCCGCAGCCTACATATTCATCATCGCATCATTCCTGATATCGGCCCTTATGGCCTGTGTCATCATACCCCGCATCCTGCTCATCTCGCACAAGCACCAGCTGTACGATATCCCCGATGAGAGGAAGATTCACGACACACCCGTGCCGCGACTGGGCGGATTGTCGTTCTTCCCCGTGATCGTTATCTCTATCTCGTTGATGATGGCCATACGCTATGTCTTGGGCTATGATGTGATCTTCATACCCGAACGCACCGTACTGATAGAGTTCCTTTTTCTGTTGACTGGCTGTACCATTCTTTATGTGGTGGGTGTGGGCGACGACCTGATCGGTATCAGCTACCGGTCGAAGTTCGTGGCACAGATCATCTGCGGACTCCTCCTGGCCGTCTCAGGCTTGTGGCTGCACGACCTCGACGGGTTCATGGGCTTTAACACCCTTCGTGCCCGCTACAGCTATCCACTCACCATCTTCATCGTGGTGTATATCACCAATGCGTTTAACCTGATAGATGGTGTTGACGGACTGGCCTCCGGTCTGACCATCCTGGCCCTTACGGCCTTCGGATTCATCTTCATCAAGGAGCGGCAGCTCATCTATGCCCTCGTGTCGTTCTCTACCTTAGGTGTGGTAGTGCCTTTCTGGTTCTATAACGTGTTTGGGAACCAGAAACGCGGACATAAGCTGTTCATGGGCGACACGGGCAGTCTAACGCTCGGCTTCATCATCAGTTTCCTTGCCCTCCGCATCTGTCTGACCGGTGCCGAAGGGGTAAACACCACCAACCATGTCATCGTGGCCATCAGTGCCCTGCTGGTGCCGGCGTTCGATGTGCTCCGTGTGGCGGTACACCGCATCCGCAAGGGTCGTAACCCGTTCAAGCCCGACCGCAACCATATCCATCACAAGCTACTGCGGGCGGGTATGCACAAGCGCTACGTGGTGATCACCATCGTGAGTCTTTCCCTGTTCTACATGGTGTTCAACTACTACCTGAACCGCTACCTGAACGTCACGTACATCCTCCTCATCGACTTCGCCCTATGGCTTATTCTCCATGGGGTCATCAATCATTTCATCAAGAAAGTCGAAGGGGTTCCACACAGTATATAGTCTCACAGAGAGAGTTTATTTCACACAGATATAGAGTTTTAACCTCACACAGAAATCACAGAAATCACAGATTTTTTTGTCCCGCAGAATTGGATTATTTTTGTCCCGCAGAAATAGCGGAAATGGCAGAAATGGGCTTCGCCCAGCCATGCGGCATGACTATCCTCACGTTGCTAGCTCGGCTCCCCTACCCAAACCTGCAGGCCCGTTGCTCGCTCAGCTCCCCACCCCTCTAAGGGGCGGGGTCCCTGGCAAGGGGGGCGGGGTGTTGAAGTTACTGACCCCACCCCTCGCTGCGCTCACCCCTCCCCTACGATGGGAGGGGAGTTGATTACCACTTGCGCCAATCACCATAGCATAAGATTTCTGCCATTTCCGCTATTTCTGCGGGACAAAAAAATAAACTCTATCAGCGGGAAAAAAACTGCGATTCCTGCGGGACTTGAAAATCTTTATCAGCGGGATAATAAAATCCCCCTCCTTATGGAGGGGCTAGGGGTGGCTCTTTCGTCTGGTACCCCCTCAGCGCCGAGGCGATGAACTCCTTGAAGCACCAGAGGGTGTCGTGGGGGAACACCCGCAGGTTACGCGCATACACAGGTATCTGTCCCCAGAACGTAACGATCTTCTTCGCAATCGGGTTCGCCCCCTCCTTCAGCTGGTCCTGCTTCTGCTTCGCCCCGAAGTTACCCGTCTTGAAGATGTTCTGCAGGACAATCCGTCCTTTCCCACTGTTCTTCTTACTATACAGCGGCATCAACCCTTCGGGGAATCCCAGCTGATCCACCGCCATGGCCCCGAACACCTCCCAGTATTTCCTCAGTCCTAAGAAATCCAGATCCTCCTCGAGCGTCTGGAGATTAACCTCCGCAATATGCTGGTGCAGGAACATCAGCCAGTCGGACACCTGACGGAGTCCTACCCCGCCCCCCTGATAATGCCCTAGCATGTGGGCAAAGATAAAGAGTACGTCGAACTGAACAGGGGGTAGGATAGCACCTTTCAGCAGTCCTTCCTCGATGTGTCTGCCACCCTCTGCCAAGCGGTTCTTCTTCCATGCTGACGTATGGAGTCGGCACTGTTTGTTGATATAGAAGCGGAAATCGCCATGGACCTCGATGGTCATGCCCTTGTAGTTGAATGCGGAGTGTTTCCTTCCCACATCCTCGCCCTCTATCTCCTTGGCAATCATCAGCATCAGTGTACGTGCCTTCTGATACTCCTCAGCATCCATCACCAATAGGTCGATATCGCCCACCACGCGGTGCAGCGGCTGTCGGTAGCACGTGGCCACACCCGCCCCTTTCAGCAGCATCGAGTGCACCCCCTTGCGCTCCAGTTGTATCATCAGCTGAGGTACGAAGCTGTTCATCCTGCGGTTCTCATCCTCCAGGTTCATCGTACGGGCATAGAACTGCATGATCTTCGGGCGCGGACCGTGGAACTGCTTGGGCAGCGCCGATATACCGTCGGTCACGACACCCACCACCGTCTGCTCCTTCGTCAGCTGGTACACCATATCCCAGTCGGTATCCTTTCCAAACATCGACACATCCGGCTCACTGCCCCACAGTCCGGCCTTCAACAGCGCCAAAAACACCCTTTTATTCTTCATTGCTATAACGATTCTGCTGCAAAGATAGTTAATTTTTTAGACAAAAGAACATGTTTTTAGACATAAGAACAAAAGAACATATATTTTTTTAGACCAAAGAACCAAAGAACCAAATTTATTGCAGACATAATAACATAAGAACATAAAGGTAACTTCTCACGCAGAAATACTTATCCTCACGCAGAGGCGCAGAGAGCGCAGAGGTCCCGCAGAGGATTTATCGTCCCGTTGCCTCACTCGGCTCCCCACCTCAAGCTATAGGCACGTTGCCTCACTCGGCTCCCCACCCCTCTTAGGGGCGGGGTACTGGTAAGGGGGGCGGGGTGTTGATACAGGTGGGGTGTTGAAGTTACTGACCCCACCCCTCGCTGCGCTCACCCCTCCCCTACAATGGGAGGGGAGTTGATTACCACCGGGTTTGGCCTTCTTCCCTAGCTGCAGGCACGATGGCACGTTCGGCCCCTCACCCTAGCTGCAGGCCCGTTGCTCGCTCGGCTCCCCACCCTAGCTGCAGGCACGATGGCACGTTCGGCTCCCCACCCCTTTAAGGGGCGGGGTCCTGGCAAGGGGGGCGGGGTGATATCAAGGCGGGTGTTAACAAAGGCCGGGTGATATCAAGGGCGTGGTGAAAAATCAGCATCATCTTTAATCAACCTACCCACCCGCACAATCTCATCCACCACAAAATCAAGCCCCTGCCATACCTGCTCATTGCTGAACCTCAACACACGTATTCCCTGATTTTGAAGAAACTCTGTACGCTGCTCATCATATTCATACTTATAATCATGAGAACTACCATCAAGCTCCACGCACAAACGCAACTCAGGACAATAAAAGTCCAACACATAAGGACCGATACCTTGCTGACGCCGGAACTTCATGCCGTCGGCATTTCTACCTTTCAGCATCTTCCAGAGTACTGCTTCTGCAGGAGTAGCATGGCTACGTAGTTCTTTACGAAGAATCTTCTGTTCAGATTCGTTTGCTTTCGCGGTTTTGTAATGCATGTTTTTCTTTATTTTATTTGTGTGTTTTTATTACTGAATTACTAACCCCACCCCTCGCTACGCTCACCCCTCCCCTACGATGGGAGGGGAGTTGATTACCACCGGGTTCGGCCTTCTTCCCTAGCTGCTGGAACGTTAGCTAACTCGGCTCCCCACCCCTTAAGGGGCGGGGTACTGGCAAGGGGGGCGGGGTGTTGAGGTTACTAAGCCCTCGCTTCGCTCACCCCTCCCCTTAGATGGGAGGGGAGTTAATTACCACCGGGTTCAGTTCTCCGCCAACCTGCAGGCCCGATGGCTAGTTCGGCTCCCCACCTCAAGCTGCTGGAACGTTAGCTAACTCGGCTCCCCACCTCAAGCTGCTGGAACGTTAGCTAACTCGGCTCCCCACCTCAAGCTGCTGGAACGTTAGCTAACTCGGCTCCCCACCTCAAGCTGCTGGAACGTTAGCTAACTCGGCTCCCCACCCCTCTAAGGGGCGGGGTACTGGTAAGGGGGGCGGGGTATATATATGTTCTTATGTTATTATGTCTAAAAAGTTCTTCTGTCTAAAATTCAGCTTTTCCGCAGGAACTTCATATACACCCACGTGCGCAGCCAGTTCGGCATGAGCAGCTGAACGATGCCGCGCACCGCACAGATATACAGGAAGTAGCCGAAGGAAATCAGTTTATGTTTATACATGTACCAGAACACGCGCACCACGCTCTTGTAGAACCGCCATCCGCCGCGCCGTGCCAGCTGATCCCTTCCCGACCGCACGTTCACCACGATGTCTGGGATGTTACGGAACTTACACCCATGCTCCATCATTCGTGCCCACAGGTAGTGGTCCTCCTGTTTCCAGAACGGCTGGTAGTTCCCGCTCCTGAGCAGATCCTCCTTCTTGAAGATCACCGTGACATGGTTCACCGCACACCGTCCTCGCATCATCTTCTTGATGCCCGCATCATCCAGTGGCAGGATACGCTCCGCGATGATGTTCTCCGGTTCCCCGTCAAACTCCGTAATCATTCCACCCACGATGCTCAGCTCCGGATCCTCCTCGAAGCATTTCATCTGCTTCTCGAACCTGTCGGGCAGACAGATATCATCCGAGTCCATGCGTGCCAGGTACGGGTACTTCGCTGCCTCCACCGCGATTCGCATCGCCTCACCCAGTCCGCCGTTCTTCTCCTGCGGCAGGTACGTCACAATGGGTTTCAAGTCGCGAGTTTCAGGTTTCAAGTCCCCCTCGCCGTCTTTGTTCCCCTCGCCCTTTGGAGAGGGGCTAGGGGTGAGGCTTTTCACTACCTGTTCCAGCTCTGCAGGAACAGGACCGTCGGCCACGATCACGATCTCATCCGGCAGTCGTGTCTGGTTCAGTAAACTATCCAGAGCGATGCGCACATATTCCGGTACATCACTCTTATAGATCGACATGATTACGCTTATCTTCAAATCATTCATATCCAATTCTTTTCGTTGACCTTCCAAATCGCATGCAAAAGTACGGAAAAAAAAGGAATAAGACAAATCTTTCCTTGATTTCCGCTTCTTCTCTACGAATTTGACGAATTTGACGAATTGTTTTAAGCTCACACAGAAAGAGAGTTTTAACCTCACACAGATCTCACAGATCTCACAGAAAGGCCATGCGGCATGACTATCCTCACGCAGAGGCGCAGAGAGCGCAGAGGTCCCGCAGAGATTTTATTGTCCCGTTGGCTCGCTCGGCTCCCCATCAAACTGCAGGCCCGTTGCTCGCTCGGCTCCCCACCCCTTTAAGGGGCGGGGTACTGGCAAGGGGGGCGGGGTGTTGATACAGGCGGGGTGTTGAAGTTACTGACCCCACCCCTCGCTGCGCTCACCCCTCCCCTACGATGGGAGGGGAGTTGATTACCACCGGGTTCGGCCTTCTTCCCTAGCTGCAGGCCCGTTGCTCGTTCGGCTCCCCACCCTAGCTGCAGGCACGATGGCACGTTCAGCTCCCCACCCCAACCTGCAGGCACGTTGGCTCATTCGGCTCCCCACCCCTTTAAGGGGCGGGGTACTGGCAAGGGGGGCGGGGTGAATATATGTTCTTATGTTATTATGTCTAAAAAGTTATTATGTCTAAAAAGTTATTATGTCTAAAAATAAAGGCTGCGCGCTATAACAGCGTGCAGCCCATGAACAGCATAACCATTGAGGTGCATAACATGATCCACCGCAAGGTGACCAGTCAGTCGGTGTCGGCCGTGGCACTACCGGTGAGCAGACCGAGTAGCGCGGTAGCGATGGCGATGAGCACCTTGGTCAGCATCGACCACTTCTGGTTGTCCTTCTCCTTCTTCATGATTTCCTCCTTTCATTACTTCTTAGACCTGTGAATACTAACCCTGTGCGTTGTTGTCGTCGCCGCTGTTGCTGGTGCCCTCGTCGGTCACCTCCGTATGCTTCGGCATCTCCATCACCTTACAGCCCGAGAGGAACATCTGCGTACGTTTCTTGTTGGTATCGATATGCACCTCCGGCTGGAAGTTCACCCGCAGTCCTTTCACGTTCTCCATCACCTTGAACTTCTCCACCGACTCGGCTGAGGTACCGCGGATACCGATCTTGAACGATCCGAAGCCATCGAGTTTCACCTTGTGTCCGCTCTGCAGCTCATCCTGCATCACCTCCACCAGCTCGGTGAGTACAGCCAGCACGTCACTTCGCTTAGCGGTACAGTTTCGCTGGATACGGTCGGCGAGCACCTGAAGGTCGGCGGTATCTGTGATCACTGCCTTGGCGTACACATTACCGTACGAGGTGCTTTTAGGGTTGTTGTTTTTTTGAAGTCTGTACAATACAGCCATAATTTTTCTCCTTTCTTTTAATTAAATAATGAATACTTGTGTTTATGTTCTCTTAGCGCGCTATTTGTGACCGCAATGTCAGTGCGAGCCGAGAGCAATCGAGCTTGTTCGAATTGCCGAGGCGATGCCTGACTTCGCAGCCTGTTTTTTACAGGTGCAAAGGTACTGCAAGTTATCGGTTCCTGCAAGAAAAACCGCTTGCGCTGGAATCCAATTTACTTGTCACACTGAAATGTTTATCCTCACGCAGAGACGCAGAGAACGCAGAGGTCACACGGAGAATTTTATTATTTCACACAGAATAAGAGTTTTAACCTCACACAGATCTCACAGATCTCACAGAAACGACGAACGAGTGAGAACAGAGTTATACTTGTATAAACTTTGTCGAGCGAGGAGGAGGAAGACGGTAGTCAAATTTGATTCTCAAAGTGATTGGCGCTTATATTTTTCCATAACGGAAGAAACGGAAAAATAAACGGAAAAACGGAAAAGACCTCTGCGCTCTCTGCGCCTCTGCGTGAGGATAATCATGCCGCATGGCTGGGCGTAGCCCATTTCTGCATTCTATGTTAAATTCCTAATATATTTTTCGTTTTAACTATATTTTTAACACTTTGACCTTCATGCCACCTTTAGTGCTGCATAATAGTCGTGATCCGGGTTGTATCTTTCTCCTTTTCTAATCA
>Ga0256404_1000783_pt1 | contig 81461 bp, 70 predicted proteins | sample RumenRJG_01DNA_FD_185990 | JGI IMG/M metagenome (GOLD analysis project Ga0256404, IMG submission 185990) | Bovine rumen microbial communities from Lethbridge, Alberta, Canada - RJG_01 | ecosystem: Host-associated > Mammals > Digestive system > Stomach > Rumen | place: Canada: Alberta | collected...
GGATATATACAGCTCCACCGACAGAACATAAGCCAGAAATACGATAGTTTATGGTTGCTGACAATTGAGAGCAGATCTGCTGACAGCTGAGAGCAGATCTGCTGACAGCTGAGAGCAGAACTGCTGACAGCTGTCAGCAACTATCAACTCGCAGTATTCACAATATATATCGTGGCTTCTGAGAGGTGTTAAGCGCTTACTGCCACGGCAAGATAAAGGAATGATGCTGTAGGAATACCCGCATTTTTCATTTCTAGCCACGGAAAAATCCGGTACGCCCCAACAATTCGGAAACAAGAGCAGAAGATTCTTTATTGCAATTTACTGGGGAAGAAGCTTAATCCAGTTCATACCACGGCCTGAAAGAATACAACCACCAATGATGTATGGGTGTTCTTATTGGAAGATATATCCACAAAAGACTTGATTCGGCCTTCGGGAATCATTACCTTTGCAAATGTAAGCAGGTGGTGAGGCAACTTCTCGATTAGGAAAACATGCGATGGGAGCCAGACCTCCTACAGTCAGAATGAGAAGCACAACAGAGAGAGAAGAGAAAAGAAGAAGCAGAAAAAAGCGTGAAAGACCGATAACTTTTGAGCAAATGTTTCACGGCCGTTTTTTCAGCCCTTTTCAGGCACAAAAGTTTCCCACGTCTGGTCGTCGTAGAAGACGCGGATCTCTGTTATCTTGCGGGGCTTTTTTTCAACAATTTTGATAACTTCTTTCGGTTGAGGTGCAGCCACCGGTTGCTGTCCGAAAAAGGTGGGTTCAGCGTAAGGAGCTGTAGTCGGACGCTTGACATCCTGAGAAGGATTGTCGACCGCAGAGGCAGGGTGGGGAGTAGCATCTTGATCGGTGGCTGACTGCGGAGCAGGTGAATCCTTCTCGAACATTTCTCCGCGACCAAACAGAAGCCAGTCGGTAGAGATTTTCGGAATTTTGTTTTTTATAGCCTCGACGATATTGAGCGTAGGTTTGGTACGACCGTTGAAGATGCTGCTGAGTGCACCTTCGCTCATACCTATAAAATTAGCGAAGACTTTTTGGGTCTGATGCTGGTTCTCCATTACGAGACGTATTCTGTCTTTCATCAACTCTTCCATAGTTGTCTGTTCTGTATCGGTTAGGCCGCTAAAAGGCCAAAATTAGTCGTTTTCTTTACGATTTACAAAGGTAAACAATATTTTCGAGACAAACAACAAATGTGAAGAGTATTTTGTTCTGAAGATTCGTATTTTGATATTTAAATATCTACACTTTAGTTTTGAAAACTGAATTTTCGGTATTTAAGATTACAAATTCAAATTTTCAGTTTTAAAGCGGCTTAAAGACGCCAATACAGCGTTTTTTCGCAATTAATTGGGTTCTAATAGGTTGATTTACGATTTCTCGATGAATTTCAGCCATTATCCGGCCCTGAAGGGGTTTAGAGAAGAGAAAAGTTCGCCTTTTTATTCTTTAAAAGTGTATATTTTATTGGGAATCAATAGCTTATGCTCACTTTTGAAGACCGTATAAAAATAGGTTTGTATTTTAAAATCTAAATATTTTGATTTTAATTTATTGATTTACAAAGCAATTTAATTTTGTATTTTAAAGAAAACGATTTGATTTTGCAAATTAAATGCTAGTTTACAACTGTAAATGTCGAAATAATCAACAATTTAAAATGTTATCAAATGTGAAGACTAAATTCATAGCTTCTTTTGAGACTAATTTTGGGCGTTTTTGCAATATTCTGAACCGACGGCAAGACGAGGCGAAAATACGCGATTTTTGAGAGGGCTAAAATTGGCAAAAACACCGATGAATAAAGGGATTTCCAAAGAAAATTTATGGCATTTCAGATTCTCGAAATAGACGAAAATAGGCCGAAAATAAGGGGAAAAAGCCAGAAAATCGACACTTTTGGCTGGATTTTAGAAAAATCAGAATCTGATGAAGGACCTGAGAAAATCAACCAGAATGAGCCGAAACAGGCCTTTCCCTTTGGCGGAAAAGGCCTGTTTTTTAACGTTTTAGCCGATCGTAAACATGATTTGGAGAGGATTTTCAGAAGCCCCTCCCCGCTTCTATTTCAGTGCATAATGAAGAACACAAGCTCTTTCATCAGTTCTGCCGGGCTTGTGCTGGGGTTGTCAACACCCTTGTTTTTCATATCTATCTCCTGTATCTTCGCCAGGATTTTCATCACCTTCACACCTGTGTAATTTCTCATCCCGATGAGATAAGGGCGGGCGGCCCAGGGCGACTTCAGATCGAGATACTGTGCCACGCTTGCCTCTGTCTTCTGTCCGGGAGTGTAGTAGGCGATCATCAGATTCTGGAAATAATTATAGAGGGTGGGCAACAAGAGGAAGAGTCCCGCTGTCTTTGAGTTTTTGTCAAAATAATTAATGATCTGATTGGCTTTGAAAATTTGCTTGTTGGCGATGGCATCACGAAGCTCAAAACCGTTGAAATCTTTGCTCACTCCTATCTCATGTTCCACGACCTCCGGAGTGACTCTTTTGTTGTCCTTCGGAAGCGAGATGAGAACCTTGTCAAGCTCCGAAGTCAACCGATGCAAATCTGCACCGACATGGTCGGCGATCATCTGCGCGGCCTTGTCGTCGATGGCTGCCTGATGAAGTTTAAGGTAGCCACTGATGAAAGCCGGCAACTCATAGTCGCGTTTCTTCTTACTCTCAAACACGACAGCCGAAGGCGGAATCTTTTTCGCCACTTGCGAGCGCCCGTCAATCTTACCACCTTTATGGCAGAGTACGAGGATCGTTGTGGGCGCAGGTTTTTCAAAATAGCGTGCCAGTCGGCTTCCGTTGCCTTTCATGTCCTGACTCTCCTTGACGATCACCACTCTGTGGTCGGCCATCATCGGGTAGGCCAGCGCCTCATCGGCCACGCGCTGGTCGGTGGTCGCTGCACCGAAGAGTATCACCTGATTGAAGTCGCGCTCTTCCGGCTTGAGAACATTCTCTGCCAGATAGTCGCAAATCTTGTCGATGAAATACGGCTCATCGCCCTGCAGGATATAGATGGGCGCAAACTTGCGGTTCTTCAGGTCGCGCATGATGGATTCATACGTGGCCGTTTGTTTTTTCTCAGCCATAAATTATATTACCGGAAACTTAGAATTCATATTTTTTTGCTACCTTTGCAGCCATGCAAAGATAACAAAATGATTCCAATCAACCTACCGCAATACGATATAAATTTAGGTGGGACGAAAGACAACCCCACAATTTTCGATATTCTGCGCCACAGATTTGTGGCCCTGACCCCAGAAGAATGGGTGAGACAGCATTTCGTCCACTACCTTGTTGACCATCTCCACTACCCTGCTCCCCTGATGGCCAACGAGGTGAAGCTCAGCGTTGGCAACAAAAAGCTGCGTGCCGACACCGTGCTCTACGACCGTACACTGCGCCCGAGGATGATCATCGAGTACAAGGCTCCCAACATCAAGATTACCCGGAAAGTGTTCGACCAGATTTTGGCCTACAACACATTGCTTCATGTGGAGTATCTTGTGGTGTCTAATGGACTGTCGACCTATTGCATGCAGACCAACGCCAACGACAACACAACGAAATTTCGGGATTCTATACCCGAATATAAAGAGCTCTAAAACTCGCGTATTTTTGAAGAGACGTACAGTTGGTCGGAAATATTAAAAATATGAGGAAGATAATTCACGTGGATATGGATGCGTTTTTCGCGTCGGTAGAGCAGCGCGACCACCCCGAGCTTAAAGGCAAGCCCGTGGCCGTGGGCTTCGACGGTCCGCGCGGCGTGGTGGCCACGGCCAGCTACGAGGCGCGACGGTTCGGCGTGCATTCCGCCATGGCCATGTCCCGAGCCAAGCAGCTCTGTCCCGACCTCATCATCGTGGGCAGCGAGCACCATCATTATAAAGAGGTGTCGATGCAGGTACACGAAATCTTCCAGCAATATACCGACCTCATTGAGCCCATCTCCATCGATGAAGCCTTTCTCGACGTGACCAAGAACAAGAAAAACATGGGGAGCGCCATAGAGATTGCCAAAGAGATCAAACAGAAAATTCGTGAGGAGACACAGCTCACGGCCTCCGCAGGAATATCCTATAATAAGTTTCTCGCCAAGATTGCATCCGACTGGCGCAAGCCCGACGGGCTGTTCTGCGTCACTCCCGAGGAATCCCTCGAGTTCATTGCCCAGCTGCCCATAGAGAAATTCTGGGGCATAGGCCCTAAGACGGCAGATCGCATGCACCAGATGGGCATTTTCTTAGGTTCACAGCTCCGTCTTGTGTCGCGCAAACATCTGGTAGAAGTATTCGGCAAAGCCGGCAACATCTATTACGACTTTGCTCGTGGTGTGGACAACCGACCAGTGATTGTGGAGCGCGAACGCAAGTCGGTGGGATGCGAGCAGACCTTTCTAGAAGACCTCACGCTGCGCGGTCAAATCATCATCGAACTCTATCACACCGTGGAGGAACTCATCACTCGCATCAACAGCGCCAACTTTGAGGGTAAGACGCTCACGCTGAAAGTGAAATATGGAGACTTCACCCAGATCACGCGGTCACAGACATCCACCCATACGCTGAAGACGAAAGAGCAGATCCTGCCCTTGGCCAAGCAACTGTTGCGTCAGGTTGACTTCTCCCCCGCCCATCCCATCCGACTCATCGGACTCTCGGTGAGCAATCCGTCGCAGGAAGAGCCGAGCAAGCCACGCTGGGTAGAAGGCTGGCTGCCACTCGAGTATTCGGAGTGATTGGAGTTATCCGACTAGTCCGAAAAGTCCGACTGGTCCGAAAAGTCCGAAAAGTCCGACCAGTCCGAAAAGTCCGACCGGTCAGAAAAGTCCGACCGGTCAGAAAGCCCTCTAATTTGCTGCCCCACTCTTGCGGTATTCCTGCGGTGAGAGTCCTGTGTGCGACTTGAAATAGCGGCAGAAAAAGGAGGTGTCGGTGAAATGATAGAGCCAAGCCAGTTCCTTGATGGTGATACGGCTCGTGCGCAATTGCAATTTTAGCTGCACGATGACATAGTGGTCGATGATGGTCTTGGGATTGCGGCCCGTTTTTCTATTTACGATCTGCCCCAGATACTTTGGCGAGATATGAAGTCCCGACGCATAAAAGGCCACATCGCGCTGCTCCCGATAATGTTCCGCGACCATCCGCATAAACTCCGAAAACAGTCCGTTCACCCTATCACTGCCCAACTCCTGTGGGCGCCGCTGGGGATTGCGCTTCAGAAAGTCGCTGAATCCCAAGAAAAACGCCTTGAGCTGCAGCAGCACCAGCTGGTCCAAGCATTGACAATTGGGCTCAGAGAAGAACACCTGCAACAGATTCATCATATTCTTCACGATGGCCGACACTATCGGTTTGTCGCCTCTGCAGCGGTCCACCCGCAACAGGGAGTAGACCGTGTGCTCCATCTGTAGCGAAGCCTCGCGCAGCATTGCCGTATCGTAGCAAAGCAACCGGGCTGAAAAGCCTCCCGAGGCCTCAGCCAAGACCACATCTCCGGGGAAGAGAATGATGACACTATCAGTTGTGAGGCACCACTGCTCGAAGTTTACTTGCAGTTTAGCCTCACCGCTAAGGCAATAGAGCAGCACCCCCTCATTGAGCACAACCGGCGAATGGCTCCATTCGTTTAGGTCAGAGGTATATAATTTTACTTGATGAAGTATTGTCAGATCTTCGTCCACCATAATTCGTTAATCCGTTTTCAACCACAAAGTTCGGAATTTTATGCCATATTTCAAGTTTGTTGTTCCGAAAAATACCATGAACAAAGGAAAATCGTCAACGGAATAACGCAGGATTAGCCGTAACTTTGCATCCGATTTCAAAGAACGAGTAAACATGTATAGAAAGAGAAGCGTGCTGTTTGGTGCTTTTCTGATAGGGTATTCCCTCACCGTCACAGCACAGTCATCCATGAGAATTTCACTTCCTGAGCTATTCCAGCTTGTAGAGAAGAACAGTCCGTCGCTACAGGCAAGCCGAAGCGACACTGAGGCTGCCGACGAGGCCCTGCGAGCTGCCAAAAGCCAACAGCTACCCGATGTGAACGCATCGCTCTCGGCTAGCTACATCGGCAATGCACTCATGACCAACCGCCATTTTGGTGATGCACAAGGTCTGCATTCCCCCCACTTCGGCAATAGTTTTGCACTCGAGGCCGCGCAGACCGTCTATGCCGGCGGAGCCATCAGCGCAGGCATACGCAAGGCCGAGATTGCGGGTCAGATGAGCCAATCGCAACTCTCGCAAACACGGGAGGAGGAGCGCTTCATGGCTTTGGGACAATGGCTCGACCTCTATCGCAAGGACAACGCCGTCAGCGTGGTGAAGAAAAACATTGAGCTGACCCGCCAGCTCATCGATCAGATCAAAGACCGTCAACAACAGGGACTCGCCCTGAAGAACGACATCACGCGCTACGAACTGCAACTACAACAGCTGCAGCTCCGCCTGACGCAGTTGGAGAATGAGCGCCTGATAGCCAACCATAGCCTCAACAACACGTTGGGCCTCGACGCCCGGACGGTGGTGGAGTGCGACTCCACAATCGTGGCGCAGGCTTTCAGTCGAGAGGCTGAAAGCGTATGGCAGCAAGCCGCAGCACAGTCGCCCAGAATGCAACAGGCACGCCAGGCCGCCGACATGGCCCAGCAGGACGTGAAGTTGGCCAAAGCCGCCATGCTGCCCAAGGTGAGCATCTTTGCCGTCGACAATTTCAATGGTCCCATCACCTATGAGTTGCCGCCCATCAACAAGAACATCAATGTCTGGACGGTAGGCGTCGGCCTCAGCTATCCCATCTCCGGGCTGTTCAAGAGCAACCATCAGCTCCGCCAGGCACGCAAGGCCGAAGCCGCAGCGCAGAGTCGCTTCGCCGCCGCGGCCCATCAGACCGACAATGCCATGCAGCAAGCCCATACGCTCTACCTACAGAGCTACGTGGAGCTGGCCACCCAACAGAAGAACGTGGAGCTGGCCCGCCAAAACTACGAGGTGGTCAGCGAGCGCTATCTGAACCAGTTGGCCCTCATCACCGACATGCTCGACGCCAGCAACTCCCGTCTCGACGCTGAACTCAGTGAGGTCGATGCCCGCATCAACATCGCATACGCTTATTATAAAATGAAATTCATCGCAGGTACATTATAAAACAATTATATGAAGAATAGAAACATGAAACGGCTCTACAATGCCGCCGTTATCCTGCTCATCCTCCTCGGGGTCGTCTATGCCGCTAACCGACTGTTCCACTTCGGGTCATACGAATGGACCGACGACGCCATGGTGGTTCGCCATATCACGCCGCTCAACACTCGCATAGAGGGATTCATCAAGGAGATTCGCTTTGACGACTACCAGTATGTGCACCAAGGCGACACACTCGTCATCCTTGAGGATGCCGAATACCGCTACGCCCTTGCCCAGGCCGAGGCCGGCGTGCATGGGCAGCGGTCGGGCACCCACGCCGTTGCAGCGGGCATCACCACCACCCGGAGCAATGTCACTGCCGCCAGCGCGGGCGTGGAGGCCGCCGAGGCTGCCATCGCCGAGGCCAAGGCCAACATGGAGAATGCGCGCCGCGACTATCTGCGCTACCAGGCCTTGGTGGGCAAGGATGCCGTCACCCGGCAGCAATACGACCAGATGAGGACGCGTTTCGACGAGGCTCGCGCCCGCTATCAGGCCACCGTGGCCCAGCGCCGGCAGGCTTCGGCCTCACGCCAGTCCACGGCCCTCACCACCCATGAGCAGAGTGCGCGCCTCAGACAGCAGAGTGCCGGTGTGGGTGTGGCCCAAGCCGCGCTCGACATCGCCCGCCTCAACCTGTCCTACACGGTGATCACAGCCCCATGCGACGGCTACATGAGCCGAAAGGACATCCACGTGGGACAGTTGGTGCGCCCGGGTGAGACTCTGGCCAAGATTGTCGACCAAGCCAACGTGTGGGTGTTGGCCAACTACCGCGAGACGCAGCTCCGCCACATCCACATTGGAAGCAGCGTCACCTTCAAGGCCGACGCCATTCCCGGCGTGGTCTATCGTGGCCGTGTGGAGTCTATCAGCGCCAGCACCGGCGCGGGCTACAACCAACTACCCGTCGACAATGCCACGGGCAATTTCGTGAAGGTGGAGCAGCGCGTCCCCGTGCGCATCGTACTCGACCGCCACACCGCCGCGGCCGACATCAAGCGACTGTTGGCCGGACTGAACGTGGAAACAAAGGTGGATTATTAATATGGCAGGACCCATACCCGCAGGAGGACCGTTCACCATGCCGATGTATCGCGACTTTGTGCCCAAAGCGATACGTCCATGGATCTATCTGTTCTTTCTGTTTGTCTTTCAGCTCACGGGCGTCTACTATTTGGGCGCCGCCCAGCAGATAGCCAGCACCACGTCGCTGATGAACTACGACGTGATGATGGTTGGGCTGTGCAACGTGGTGGGAGTGAACATGCCGTTCCCGCTGCTGTTCCGATTCAAGTTCCGCTTCACCAACCGGCAACTCCTGCTCAATGCCGCCATCATCATCCTGATCTGCGACATCGGCGCGCTCTACACGCAGTCGCTCTTCGTGCTGTGCATCCTGAGTTTCATCGGGGGCTTCTTCAAACTCTGCGGCACGTTTGAATGCGCGTCCAACATCCAGCTCTGGATGACGCCCAAGCGCGACTTCCGCGTATTCTTCCCCATCCTCTACATCTTCGTGGTGGGCGACATCAGCCTCTCCGGTTGGCTGGCCCAGGTTCTCACTTATTGGTGCGGCTCGTGGCAGGCTATGAACTGGTTCATCGCCCTGCTCCTGCTCATCGTCATCCTGGGCGTTTTCTGCCTGACGAAGAACTTCCGCTTCATGAAGCCCTTCCCGCTCATCAGCGTCGACTGGCTGGGCTGCATTCTGTGGTCGCTCATGCTCCTGGAGGTGATATGGCTGTTCAACTATGGCGAATACTACAATTGGGCGCAAAGCCGCGTGTGGCTGACGGTGCTGCTGATGCTCATCGTCACTGCGGCCGTCAATATCCCGCGCATGTTCTTTATCCGTCATCCCTATATTGCTCCAGCGGCCTTCAAATATAAGACACTTGTGCCCACCCTGCTGCTCTATTGCGTGGCCGAATTCATGAACGCTACGCCCAAGGTGTTGGAAAACACCTTCACCGGAGCGGTGATGCATTGGGGATCCTATACGGTGTCCGTGCTCAATCTCGTTGCTGTCGCAGGTACGGTCTTGGGATGCGCATTCACTTTCTTGTGGTGCAAGATACTCAACTTCCACTACACGCGACTGCTGATCATTGGATTTGCCGCTCTGTTGGGCTATCAGATCATGATGTATTTCTACATCACTCCCACCCTGCCCCTCTGGCGGCTCTATCTGCCCACAATACTGCGCACGTTTGGCTACGCCATCTATTTCACGGCCCTCACCATCTATCTGGAGGAACTGATGCCCTTTGAGCATTTCTTCATGGGACTCACGATCTCCGGTTTTGCGCGCAATGGCATGATGGAGGCCATCTCTACGGGCTTGTTCAGCTACGGCATCCGCTATCATGTGGCCGACAACATGGCGCGTGCACTGCCCTTCGGTCCTGAGGCGGCCTTGCTGACGAGCATTAAGCAGATGTTTGGTCTGGTTTGCCTCTTCGGTGTGTTCTTCCTGCTCATCTATATGCTCTATGATGTGCCGCCCGTGAGAACAACGATGAAGAAGATGCCCTACTGGAATCAGGTGGGCAAGCAGCTCATCCGCTCTTTCACCCGCCCGCGAAGATTCAAGCGCATCGACTAACAACAAAGCGGCATCAGAAAGTCTCTTCTTTCTGATGCCGCTTTTATTCTGTTCTGTTCGCTGAAGATCACTCACACCACATCGGTTAGATCAGCAAATCGCTCAATGCTCCTCATGCGATCATGCTGAAAAGGCTGAATCTCCTCGTGCTTCCAGGTTACGTGGAAAGGCACGTAGACAGCACTGCAACCCACGCTCAGCGCAGGGGCAATGTCCGACTTGAGCGAGTTGCCCACCATGCAGAGTTCCTGCGGTTCCACGTCCAGCTCGCTGCAAAGGCGCCGGTAGCTGTCGGGAGTCTTGTCGGAGACGATGCTCACCACGTCGAAAAATCTTCTGAGTCCCGACCGCTGCAACTTATTCTCCTGGTCGAGCAGCTCGCCCTTCGTAAACACAGCCATACGGTAGCAACCACGGCGGCGCAAGGTCTCCAGTGTCCCCACTACGCCTTCGAGTGGCGTGGAAGGCAGTCGCAACAGTGAGCGACCCAACTCGAGTATAGCCTTCACGGTGTCGCCGCTGACCCGTCCGCTGCTAATCTTCACAGCATTCTCGATCAGTGACAGGGTAAAAGCCTTACTGCCATAGCCCAGCTCGGGCATATTGGCGGTTTCGGTCTCGAACAGCGACGCCGAAACCTCGCGTGGCTTGGCATAGTCGGCGAGCAACTCACAGTAATCCTGCTCCACTTTCTCAAAATACGACTGGCAATCCCAAAGGGTGTCGTCGGCATCGAAGGCCAGCGCCTTCACATCGTTCAATTTCTGTCTCATCATCTTCTTATTTCGGTTCCGTTCTCCGCCACCCATCGCTCGGCAGCGGCACGGGCAGGCTTTCCGGTCTCGGTCATCGGCAGGCGGGCTATATGGTAATAACTCTTGGGTTGCCAGTATTTGGGCAACACATGCTGACAAATGGCCCTCACTGCTTCCAGATTACCGTTTTCCGTGAGCAGCACAACCACTTCTCCAAACTTTGCGTCTTTTTGGCGGCTCACCATGAAGGGCTCAGCCAGATATCGGCGAAGCCTCTCCTCCACTTCTTCAATCTGTATCTTGATGCCACCCGAACAAATGACGTTGTCCTTGCGGCCAAGGATGCAGAAGCGATTGCCGCTGATCTCCACCCGGTCGTTGGTCACGAGTGGTCCATCGTGTACCAGCGGGGCATCGATGACCAGGCATCCCTCCACGTTCCTACTAATCGTGACGCTATTGAAAGGCGTATACCAATGGCTTGCCTCCTCTCCGTTGAGACGTCGCAAGGCAATATGCGAGAGCGTCTCCGTCATGCCGTAAGTCGACCATACGGCGTTTGGGAAAGCCTGTAGCTCCTGTTCCAGAGAGGCATCGATGGCACCGCCGCCGATGATGAGATGGCGCGACTGCATGAGCAGTCTTCTCTCCCGCTCCACCTGCAGCGTGTTATAGACCTGCATCGGCACCATGGCCACGAGATCGAAAGGCTTCTCGTCACCGAGCGTGGCAAAAGGATGCCCCGAAGGCTCTACACTGACCAGCTGCAGCTTGCGCTCAATGCTGCGCACCACCATCATCTTGCCGGCGATATAGTCGAGCGGCATGCAGAGCAGCGCCCTATCGCCAGGTTGTAGACCGAGAAAGTCACAGGTGATGCGTGCCGAATTGAGCATCTTTTGTTTCTCCACTTCCATGGGTTTCGGGCTGCCCGTCGACCCACTGGTATAAACCGTTAAAGTCGGCGAGGGGCTGTTCCAGTCGTCAAAAAAATCTTGTAAGGTCATATTTTTTAATGCAATCAGATACAAAAATATAAAAAAAACGCCTAAGTCAAAGGAAAGGTAATAAGTTTTTTCTTATCTTTGCGAATGAGTGGAGACGTGTAGGGAGGAAAGGTTGCTGTGATACAGCAACTTACTAAACTTTCGCGCACAAAGGACTTTCGCGCACAAAGGACTTTCGCCCCCACTAAAAACCGATGATTTAGCGCTAAGCATACAAGAACCAAAGCAAATAAGGAACTATGGATCACAACACATTTTCGCCCCGAAGGCCTTTCGCTGGTGACAAGGTGCCTTCCATGACCCGCCGCTGTGGTGATTACGACTATACACAGCGTCGCATCTACATGATAACCATGGTCACAGAGGGACGCCGGCGGCTTTTCGGGCAGATTGTCGGCGACAGCGAGGCCCCCAAGGCCACAGAATGCTATCCCCATATTCTGCTTTCGCCATTGGGGGAGGCTGTAGCCCAAAACTGGAACGACATTCCCAAATATCATCCCGAGGTCAGCATTGTTTCCCTTCAGATGATGCCCGACCATTTCCACGGCATCCTGTTCGTAAGGCAAAAGCTCCCTGTTCCTTTAGGCAAAGTGCTTCTCGGTTTCAAACAAGGCTGCAACAAAGCCTACCGGGAGTTTTTCCCCAAAGTCGCGTATGCTGCTGTATCACAGCAGCCCACAAGGAATCACGGTCTCCTCTTCCAGCCCAATTACAACGACAAGATACTATGGCGCAAGGGCGAGCTCCAAGCGTGGATGCACTATCTGGAAGACAATCCTCGCCGGCTGCTTGTCAAACGCCAGCACCCCGAATACTTTCAAGTAAGGCACAGCATCCAAGCCGGAGGGCACACTTTTGATGCTATCGGCAACCTATTCTTGTTGCAACATCCATCCAGACTTCAAATAAAATGCTCCCGCAGGCTAACCGATCCTGAAATCGAAACCCAATGCCAATATGCGCTCAAAGAAGCATCACAAGGTGCCGTGCTTGTATCGCCTTCTTTTTCCAAAGGTGAGAAAATCATCATGCGTGCAGCCTACGAAGCCGGTTATCCGCTCATCCTGTTGCAGGAGAACGGGCTGACGGCTCTCAGCAAACCACACGGCAAGGCTTTCGAAGCCTGCTCAAGAGGGCAGATGCTCATTCTGGCGCCTTGGCAGCACCACAATGAGCATCTTGTCATCCAGCGAAGCCAATGCCTCCAACTGAACGACATGGCCCACGATCTGTCCACCTATTAGCGCTCGCTTAAGGGAACTGCGGATACTTGTCGAAGTCGGGCTTGCGCTTCTCCAAGAAGGCGCGGCCGCCCTCCTGAGCCTCGTCGAGCGTATAGTAGAGCATGGTGGCATCACCGGCGAGTTCCTGAATGCCGGCCTGACCGTCGAGCTCGGCGTTGAAGCCAGCCTTCATCATGCGGATAGCCAGCGGCGAGCGTTCCATGATGGTCTCGCACCAGGCCACGGTCTCATCTTCGAGCTTATCCAGTGGCACCACTTTGTTGACCAGCCCCATCTGCTCAGCTTCCTTGGCTGAGTATTGGCGACAGAGATACCAAATCTCGCGAGCCTTCTTCTGCCCCACGATGCGTGCCAGATAGCTGGCGCCCAATCCTGCGTCGAACGATCCCACCTTGGGGCCTGTTTGTCCGAAGATGGCATTCTCTGAAGCGATGGTCAGATCGCAGACCACGTGCAACACGTGTCCTCCGCCAATAGCGTAGCCGTTGACCATAGCGATGACGGGCTTCGGCAACCGGCGGATTTGCATTTGTACGTCGAGCACGTTCAGACGTGGCACTCCGTCCTGTCCCACGTAGCCTCCGCGGCCTTTCACGTGCATGTCGCCACCCGAGCAGAAGGCCTTGTCGCCAGCACCGGTGAGGATGACCACACGAATGTCGAGCGTGTTGCGGCAGTAGGTGAAGGCCTGGCTCATCTCCCACACCGTCAGCGGCGTGAAGGCATTGCGGTAGCGTGGCCGGTTGATCGTGATTTTTGCTATGTGATTGTATTCTTCGAAGAGTATCTCTTTAAAGTCAAACCCTTCTATCTTTTTCCATTCTCTTGGCATATCGTTGTATTTTGTTTATAGGTGTTAGTCTTCTTGTGCTTCCTCCACTTTGACGGTCTTTCCGCCGTGCATGATATAGTTGGTCACGGTGACCGTTGATATCAGCTTACCTTCGCTGTTCGTTACATCCACCCGCCAGGTGTGCAGCGTTCTACCTTTATATATAATATGTGCGATAGCGGTGACGGTGTCGCCTTCAAGCACACTGCGCACGTGATTGCCACTGACGTTGATGCCTACGCATATTTTGTCGGGACAGAGCGCCAGACTTCCCACTCCGGCCAGATTCTCTGCCATTGCCAGCGATGCACCGCCCGACAGGAATCCGAAGGGCTGGCTATTGGTCTTGTTCACTTTCAATCGTGCACCCACCGTATCAGGCTCAGGGGTGGAGAAAAACTCGATTCCCAAAGTCTGGGACAGACCGTCATTTTTCAATCTGAAGGCTTTCAGTTTCTCTATGTCCATAGTATTCTTCTTTTATTTTATCTCTAAGATGCAAAGATAATAAATTCCTGCAAAAAAACGCCATGAAAATTTTGTTGGTAAAAGAAAAAACGTTAGTTTTGCAATTGAAACAGGTTATCTGCGACAGCAGAGACTTGTTGTTCTCCGCAAGGAGAAGGACGTTCGGCAAATTATCTTCAACTGCAATCTGGTAACTAAAAAGTAACGTTGATAATCTTGCAAGGGCGTCCACGCGATTGGTATTGTGGCAACTACAACATGTAGCAAGAATAGATATCAGTGGCGTGGACTTTACTTGTTACACGTTACAGGTTTCACCAGAGCCGCAGTTGAGTAATGGGTTTAGACTCCACGCCACACTCTTAATCCCAGGACAACGACTTGTCCTATGTTTCTACCAAGAGATGGCTACGCAAACTTGGGGTTGCCCTCCAGCAAAGGGCAACCAAGTAAAGAGTCCGATTCAATTCAGTTCTTAAGCTGCAAACAATACATTACATGATCATTTTGACAGTATGCGATTTCAAGTTTCATGATAGCGAGGACAACCTTGCGTCGTAAAGGAAATTCGGAGAGACACCGGACCTCCTACTTACACGCTATAATCGATGCAGCGCCGAACGCTACTGTCTATAGTATGGCAGTCCCTGTTCGAGAGAGTCAGGACGAGGAAAGAATAGAAATTACACTAATTTGGTTATACATTCGGACTCATGAAGAGACATGAGTTAACTTAAGTTCGAACAGGGGCCACTGTGAAGTGGCCCTGTTTTTTTTCTGACTGCGATAGCCTCGCTTCCGACAACTTGTCATTCGAATTACGACATTCTGACATGTATTCCTGCTTGGTATGCTTCTTGCAAAAGATAGGGTGTAAGAATTTGAATAACAAATTAAAAAGGAATAATATTATGTACAGTAGAAATTTTTGGTTCCCCGAAGTCTTCAACGACTTCTTCGATAATAACAATATGGCACCGGCAAGAGCCACAGCTCCCGCCATCAACGTATTAGAAACACCTTCCGGCTACCGCGTGGAGCTTGCCGCTCCGGGCATGAGAAAGGAGGATTTCGATATCAACATCAATCAGGACGGCAATCTCACCATCAAGATGGAGAATCACCGCAAGCAAGAGGAAGAGAAGGCTCACTATCTGCGCCGCGAATTCTCCTACACGACCTACGAGCAGACGCTCATTCTGCCCGATGAGGTAGACAAGAACAAGATCAGCGCTCGCGTAAGCGACGGTGTGCTCACCGTTAACCTGCCCAAGATTCAGGCTGAGGAACAGAAGGTTGCCCGCCAGATTGGTATCGAGTAAGGCAAAACAAGCAGAATGTCAAAAGTTCACCCTCTTCAGGATTTTGACATGAGCATATATATAAATAAGTTGTGTGATTGTTAGTTTTTTAAGCCTCGTATATGTGAATATACGAGGCTTTTTTGTATTTTTGCACTGCTCAAACTTGAGCCAGGGCGCCCGTAGCGATAAAGCGAACACCCTCAGAGGCGCTAAGCCACACTTTCTAAATTGATAAAACGACTATGATAAATTTACTCTTATTCTCCTTTGCCCCCTCATCACTGCCCTTGCAGTTGCTGGTGATTGTCGTGGGCATAGTCATTGTACTCTATGGTGCCGACAAGCTCACCGAAGGTGGAGCCGCACTGGCACGCCGAATGCACATTCCCCAAATTGTCATCGGACTCACAATTATCGCCATCGGAACAAGTATGCCCGAGTTCTGCGTCAGCTTTGTCTCGGCCTTGAAGGGTACGCCCGACCTTGCCGTGGGCAACATTGTGGGAAGCAACATCTTCAACGCCCTGCTCATCGTGGGCTGCGCGGCCATGGTGGCGCCGATGACCATCCTCCCCTCCACCGTGAAGCGCGACATTCCCTTCGCCCTCGTGGCCTCGGTATTGCTGCTCATCATGTGCCTCGATGCCACCATCTCGCGCCTTGATGCCGCCATTCTCTTCGCACTGTTTGTCATCTTTATGGTCATCACCATCCGCGGCGCCCGCAACAGCGGAAGCGATGAGCAACAGGAGGAGAACAAGAAAGAGATCTCACGTCTGCGTGCATGGATCTATATGCTTCTCGGACTCGTCTGTCTTATCTTTGGCAGCAATATCTTTGTCGACAGTGCCTCAGCCCTTGCCTCATCGCTCGGCGTCAGCGATGCCGTGATCGGTCTGACCATCGTGGCCGGAGGTACATCGTTGCCCGAACTGGCCACGAGCATTGTCTCTGCGCGCAAGGGACAAAGCGGCATCGCCATCGGCAACGTGCTGGGGTCCAACGTGTTCAATATTCTGATGATTCTCGGCATCACGGGGCTCATCCAGCCCATGCAGATCACGGGCATCACGTCTGTCGACCTGTCAATGCTCGTCATCTCGATGATCCTGCTCTGGCTCTTCAGCTATACGAAGTACACGCTCAGCCGCTGGGAGGGCGCTGTGCTGACCTTGGTCTTCTTTGGTTACCTGGGCTGGTTGCTGACAAACGCATAAGCAGAGAAGCCGCAGCAAGGCATAAGCCAATGAGCTGCAACAGCAAAGAACGATAATACAAACATCACTATAAAGCAACATCAACAATGGAAATCGGAAACAAAGCGCCCGAATTTCTCGGGCTTGACGAGAACGGCAATGAGATCCACTTGAGCGATTTCAAGGGCAAGAAGCTCGTTCTCTATTTCTATCCCAAGGACTCCACAGCCGGTTGCACCCAAGAGGCCTGCAACCTGCGCGACAACTACGAGCGTTTTCTCGCCAAAGGCTACGCCGTTGTGGGCGTGAGCGTACAGGATGCCAAGAGTCATCTCAAGTTTAAGGCCAAGAACAATCTGCCCTTCCCCCTGATTGCCGACACCGACATGAAGCTCAACGAGGCTTTCGGCGTATGGGGCGAGAAGTCGATGTACGGCCGCAAGTATATGGGCACGTTCCGCACAACGTTCATCATCAACGAAGAAGGAGTCGTAGAGCAGATTTTCGGTCCGAAGCAAATCAAAGTGAAAGACCATGCCAATCAGATTCTCGGCGCCGAATAGTCGTCCGCACCCCTCACAGGCATGAAAAAGGCTGTCACAATTGTGGCGGCCTTTTTCGTTTCATCTATTAGAAGTGCGGGCTTATCAACTGCCTTACACCACCGCGCGGCCATAGAATAGCACCTTGCATCGCCGCGCAGCCAATTATGAATTATGAATTAACTTTCTCAAGCAGCCACTCCCGCAGGTCATCCTTTGGATCAAGTCCAAGCTTCTTGCGGATGTTGCCTCTCACGGTGCCCACGTTGCTCAGGCTCTTGCCTGTGGCCACGGCAATCTCCTTCAACGACATGTTTTTCAATATCAACCTTGCCACTTCCAGTTCAGCCGGAGTTAGTTGGGGGAAGACGGCCGACAAGTCCAGAGTCCGGTCGCGCTGCTCATTTTTCAGATAAGCCCCCAAGGCTATCAGGTTGTGACGGGTATGCTCCGAGAGATGCGACAACACGCCCTTGTCCATCTCGCCCGCACGTTTTGTTCCCCGGCATAGCTGGATGAGGGCTACGAGCTCGGTCTTGCTCATGTGGAACATGTCGAGCACGCTGTCCTGAAACTGCTTGTAGTTGCTGATCTCGAGACTGGTTGAGTTGACCAAGCGCTGCACCATCAAAGAGTAGAGCCAGATGCCCGTCATGCCAAAGAAGATGAGCATCACAAACTGGGACAGCATCACCTCGGGACAGATGGCGTAGGCCACCCCCATCGACACAAAAAATAAGATGAATACCACCGTTGGAGCCAAGGGCACCAAGCCCATGCAGATAACGATGAGATTGCAGAGCGACAGGATTTCATTGATGAGCATAAGCATCTGATGGGCCTCCAGCCATCCCTGCTGAGCCATGGCTGCCAGATATACGATGCGCACGCTCTCAAAAAACTGGTAGAGCACCGCCCTCCAAAAGAAAGATTTCTCCAGGCTCAACCGCCGGGTCAGAAAGAGAGTGAGCAGGATGAGGTTGCTCAGCCAGATTGATGCGGATATGGCTTGAAGCGGAATTCCCCGGTAGCCTATCAGACCGAAGACGAAATGCAAAGGCATGCCGAAGATGGACATGAGCGAAACCGTGAGGAACAGCACCAATTGCATCTCCTCTTTGCGGCCACTACAATGCAGGGCCGGTAAAGAGAGAACACGTGTTTTGAGGTTTAAGGCTGTTCTCGCAATATGAGTTTGTGTGTGTAATGTTTTCACTTCTGCCGTATAAGATGGTTAAGAGATCAAGAGCGCGAATTGCGCTTAATGGCCGCCAGCAGCCATTCCCTGAGGTCATCCTCTGGCGCAAGGCCGAGTTTCTTACGGATGTTGCCTCTCACCGTGCCCACGTTGCTCAGACTCTTGTCGGTGGCCACGGCAATCTCCTTCAAAGTCATGTTTTTCAATATCAGCCTTGCCACTCCCAGCTCTGCCGGCGTGAGCTGAGGGAAGATAGCCGACAGGTCAGTGGTCTGGTCGCGATGCTCATTTTGCAGATAATCTCCCAAGGCGATAAGGTTGTGGCGAGTTTGCTCAGTTAGGTGCGACATCACGCCCTTGTCCATCTCGCCGGCACATTTTGCTCCCCGGCATAGCTGGATGAGAGCCACAAGTTCGGTCTTGCTCATGTGGAACATGTCGAGCACGCTGTCTTGAAACTGCTTGTAGTCGCTGATTTCATGTCTTGTAGAGTTGACCAAACGCTGCATCACTAAGGAGTAGACCCAGACGCCCGTCATGCCAAAGAAGAAAAGCAGTACAAACTGGGACAGCATCACCTCGGGACAGATGGCGTAGGACACGCCCATCGACACGGAGAACATGAAGAAAACCACCGTTGGAGCCCGGGGCACCAAGCCCATGCAGACGACGATGAGATTGCAGAGCGACAAAACCTCATTGACGAGCAACAGCTTCTGATGCACCTCCAACCAGTCCGGACGGGTCATGACCGCGATGTAAACGATGCCCACGCTCTCAAACAACTGAAACAACACAGAAAGCCAAAAGAAAGCCTTCATCAAAGTCAGCCGCCGCGAGAGGTAAAGAATCAGGAAGACAACCCCACAGAGCCATACCGCAAAAGAGATAATCTGAAAAATTCCCTCATATCCTATCAAGCCAAAGCCGAAATGCAAGGGCATGCCGAAGATGATCATGGCCGAGAATACCAGATAGACCATCAACTGCATTTGTTCCTTGCGGCTGTTGCAATGACCATCAAGAAAGGTATATATGTGAGCTATGATGAATTTTCCGCGTGTCATCGTGCAAATATACGAATTTTTGAGGAATTTTGAACCTTTTTGAACCTCTTTTTTTTGCTTTTGAATCTCTTTGCAGTGACGTTTTTTTTGTCAATACTGCTTGGAATGCCTAATTTTGCGTGAGGAAACAACAAACATATCCATGGGCTCATTTCGTCTCTCAAGGATGATAACAACTGTGCCTACTACCCTTAGACAACATCATCAATAACAACACATATCAATAACATGAAACATCGTCAACTAATGAAACGTCGATTAATGTTACGTCCTGTTCTTATTAATATACTAATAGGATGTTTTACGGTTCTGTCCGTTCTGACGGCATCAGGACAAAATGTAACGATCTCGCCCTCATCGGGCAGTCTCATCGCGGGTGTCACAGCCAGCGGAGAGGTAGGTTTTGAGAATGGCTCGTCATCACTATGGCGGCACAACCAGCTGCCCCTCACCCTGCATGTGTCTGACTATGGCACGTTGACAGAGAGTGGAGTACTGAAAGAGCCCGCCGGCGACATCCGTCTGGACGACGTACTCAATCAAAATCTTTATCTCATCCATGGTGGATCTACGGTAACGACGCACCTCAACATCTCTTTGCCCAAAGGCTACCGCTTCACGGGCTACCGAATGGTGCTGCTCAACAATATGAATGGCAGAACGGTAGCTGGACAATACAGAACGGGCATGAACAAGCGGATGTATGAGACTAACAGCTCATTCGAGTACAATAATGCCTTAGCCTCAACGCCGATGATGGGCAGCACAAACTCTAATCAGGAGTTCGTGATTGAGCGCACCAGCAAGACGACTACCGACATGGGCAACAACCTCTATTTCTACTTCTGGAGACAATACGACAAATTCTACGCCTGCACCATCAAGTCCATCGAACTCTACTTCACTGCCGAAGCTGAGTTCCAGGCTGAGGGCGTGCCCGGCACTCCCAGCGAAATCATCAGCGAGGGCGTCAACATGGTGGGCGCCAGCTTCACCACTGGAAAGATTGACCTCGGTACCATCCAGCCCAACACCAAGTCGGGCGAAACCTACTATAGCTACAACTACCTGAACGTCATCGACCTCACAGCGCAGAACTGGCTTTATCAGGAGGATGCAGTGACAGCAGGCAAACTGCCCGCGACCGCAGGCCGCGGAAATATCCAGGTGCTGCAAAACGACGGCAAGCTCTACTATGCCCTTGGCAATGGTACCTATTATATAGAGACGCCCACGGAGACCAAGAACCAGAACAATAAGACCATTCCCCTGGGTTATCGCATCACGGGCGCACAGATCAATGCGCATTATGGCACTCAGGCTTCCGCTTCTACTATCAACTATGATTCAAATAGTGGAACAATCTCATATAAGAGCGGAAGATTGTGGAGTACAACTTATTACCTTCAGACAGACGGGACTTGGGACACTAGCCCAGCAACCGAATGGACACTGACCAACACCGGAAAACTGCAAAGTGGCAACACGTATCTCTACGTGCAGACATCGGGGTCGGGAAATAGCACCCAATACATAGCCAATACAACTACGGATATCAATCTAGCCAGCAACTTCACTGTGAGCAACGACAGGGTGATGTGGGGAGTGCTGTATCTGTCTTTCTATAGTCAAAATTCAAGAGCAAGATTTTATAGCAGCACCAGATACAGTCCAGCCACTTGGAATGCCATCAACGGCTCCACTACGAATCCAGCCTATACTCCCTCTGATTTCAGACTCTATCTCTACGGTACAAGCAAGGACAATGTGGAAGAAATGGCCCACGTCAGCAGCACTAACAAGGATGCTGCCCTCGAAGTCAGCGGCTTGAACAACGACGCCGTGAAGTTCACCATCTCCGGACTAGCCGACGGCGCCAAGGCGCTCATCACCTACAACCTCACGATGGAGCAGCTCAACCCCTTCATCAACACGCTCGACATTGTGTGCCGCTCCAAAAAGATTGACGGAGCCACCATCACGCAGCGCTTCACCAGCAACGACTTCCAGGTGTCCGGCGGTGCCTTCCACTTCTATGTACCCACAGAATTCGCCGATGAGAACAACAACTGCCAGTTCACCTTCGAGAACCTCACCAGCAAGTACATGGACTCCACCTACGGCCATGGCACCAACGGCAACAGCCGCAACTACTTCGTCAAGTCGGATTACTACAACCAGTTTGGCGACGGCTTGCAATATACAGCAACGGGCAACGAGGAGGCTTCCACGAAAGTGAGCACAGTCATGTGCGGCGACCAGCCCTTCAAGTACAACAACGCCCACGAGCTGGCCAACGACAAGGTGACCGCCACTGCCGCCACTCTCGAGGAATATCCTTACTCTGAGGCCCTCTACACCGCTGCCGACGGATCGGGAACCACCACGGGCGAGCCAGGTACCTTCACCAAGGAAATCGAGCTCGCCGTCAACTCCGATGCCAAGGACTGCTACCTCACCACCGGCGACGAGACGCGCTACAACATCGCGCCCACCACGGCTATGGAGCACCGCTACTATGCCTTCTACCTCATGAAGATAGACCTGCAGGTGAAGGAGTACGACGCTTACTGCAAATTGACAAAGCTCTACAACGCCACCTTCTACGGCGATGGCCAAGAGGAGCCTATGTACGGAGGCTCCTTCGAGGCCTACGAGAAAGGACATGCCGGCGAGACGGGTTATCAGATTCCCAGCGAGCAGGCCTTCCTTACTTTATCAATGATGAAAGATGCCCTGGATAAAGCTAAGGCAACAGAGAATATATCTCTCAAACAGATCCTCTATCTCGACCACACGGAGCTCTACTCTGTCTTGTTGGAGAACATGGAGAGCATGGCCACTCTGAAGGCCGAGCTCAACCCCAACTGCCTCATCTTCTTCCCCGAACGCTCTGTGTATAGTGCGGACAACTTTGTGTCGAAGACCAAGAGCGGTGACTTCCGCGCCTGCAAGAACATTGTTATCACCGACAAGCAGCCGTTCTACTCGCCCTACAAGATCACCGTTCCGGCAGAGAACTACGCCTCCTACTCGCGCCAGATCACGAATCCTATGAACGGCAAGGCCACGCTCGCCACCCTCGTGCTCCCCTTCTCCATCGAGTTGAGCGACGGCGTGCATAGCAACGACGACTGCAGCTTCACGTTGCGTCAGATGGTTGCCAGCGACTGCCTGTCCACCGACAGCGAGACCGGCTCCGAAGGCAAGGACTTCTGGGGAACAGCTCATTTTGAGCCAGTTACCGAAGCAAGGACAACACCCAATAGGCCTTATATGGTAGAGGTGAACAAAGCCTCATCTGACGAGAATACTTCTTTCGAGATCCTTCAGTATGGTTCCGATGTCTACGCAACACCCGGCGATATGAACGCAGATTACACCTTCAGCGGCGAGACCGCCACAGGCAGTATTAACAACGTCGGCTACACCTTTACCAATTACGGATCCTACAGCGGCAAGAAGTTGCCGAAGAATGATGGATGGTACTATTTCGCACAGGGCAAGTTCTACAACTCGAAGAACCTCTCAGCCAAATATAACAACGTCTACATGCAGCCCTTCCGCGCCTACTTCGACTACGACGTCAGCGGCGGCAGCGCCAAGGACATGGCTGGTTTCGAAGTCTCCTTCGATGAGCCGACATCCATCAACGCTACGCCGGTTGTCAGCAACAACGGTCTGAACATCGAGACAGGCAAGGGCTACCTCACCATCACCGCTTCGCGTGAGACGAACGTCAGCATCGTTTCGGCATCAGGCGTACTCGTCTGGCGTGCTCAGGTCGAGAATGGTCAGCAGGAGACCGTAGCTTTGCCTTCGGGACTCTACATTGTGAACGGTAAGAAAGTAATCATCCGCTAATAAGAAAGTTGTTATGAAAAAGAAATATATTGTCCCAAAGACCACCCTAACTGCTGCTTACGAGCTGCCAAATCTGTTGGCAGGAACAGAGCAGTCTCCCTATGCAGATGGCAAGCAGTCGGACTTCAGTTTTGATTCAGAAGATTCCGATCCTTGGGCTTCAGGGAAGGATAAAGACTTTGATCCGTGGAATTAATCGGTAAAGTCAACACCCCCTATCCATAAACTTAGCGGCCGTTACCCTTCAAGAAAGGTAACGGCCGCTTTATTATTTATACGCAGGAAAGAAAGAGAAGACCCACCCCCAACCCCTCCCTACAAAGGGAGGGGAGAAACAAGCGATATGTTAACGTAGGAAATCCGCATGGTAGGAGGGCCGTCATTTCTGACGGCCAAGAAAGAATTACAACCTCCAACTCACAAGTAAAATCTCGTCACTCAACGCTAGGTGTCTATAAGCGCAATCATCCGTGACAAATGTCACGTTTGTTCGTGACAAATGTCACGTTTGTTCGTGACAAATGTCACGTTCGTTCGTGACAAATGTCACGTTCGTTCGTGACAAATGTCACGTTCGTTCGTGACAAATGTCACGTTCGTCGGTGACAACTGTCACGTTGTTCCGTGACAACTGTCACGTGACGACCATCACGTTTCTTCGACCATCACGTTGTTCTGTGACGGACGTCACGAAAGATCGTAATAACCAAAATGAACCATCGAGAAAACCATCACGAACAACCATAAAAACCATTACGAGCAACCGAGAAAACCATCATGAACAACCATGATAACAGAAACGAGCAATCGAGACAGCTGACGCAACACATTGGTCAACGATAAAAGTATGTAGTTTGACGCTTCTCATTCCAACCTACAGCAAAATACCGGAAACATAGGAATTGTTCATCATCTGCCTTAGAGGAAAATATAGATTAAAATAAAGGGGAAAAATGCACTACTGTAGTTTTGCTTTTGGTAGGCTTCTTGTAATAATGGTACCGCTCCGTACGAAAAACTTTGTATGGCGCGGTTTTATTGATACTGTCAAGATCAAGATCTTTCATAACACAAAGAAAGAAGTGGGCTTCTTACCAGTGCGCTTTTCACACTCAATGGTCATCTCTTCTTTCATCTTCTCAACCATCTCATGTTTTCGCTGCTTGGCATCCTCGAATTTTCTGAGGAAGTCTTCTCTTTTCTGTAGTGTATTTGCTTCCATAACTGATTGCTTAATATAACGATATGTTGCAAAAATAAGAAGAATATATTGAAATAGCAAATTTTACTCCGACAAATTTAACTATAACCTCTACGTGTCCTTCTAAGAATTTAACGGACTTCAAAAATGATTGGCAAAACAGCTATTCATACTTGTAAAGATTAGGAGTTAGGATTCGTAAGTCGAACTCCTAACTCCTAATCTCTCTACTTTATAATTCCTAACTCTTGGCTTGAGAAGCTCATAGACAATAGAACGTCTCACTTGAAAAAAGCCCGACCTCTGCCGCGCAGCCAATTATGAATTATGGATTATGAATTCAGTATCCGTAGATCTCTTTGAGCTTTGCCGTAAGCGCAGTGCCGCGCAGGTCGCTGGCCACAATCTTGCCCTCAGGGTCGAGGAGCACATTGCTGGGAATGCTGTTCACGCCGTAGGCCGTGTGGGCAGCACTGTTCCATCCCTTGAGGTCGGACATCTGAGGCCAGTCCATACCCAAGTCCTTGACCGCTTTTTTCCAAGCCTCAGCCTTGGAGTCGAAGCTCACGCCGACGATCTCAAAGCCCTTGGCCGCATGATAGCGCTTGTAGGCATCCACCACATTGGGCATCTCCTGACGGCAGGGGCCGCACCAAGAAGCCCAAAAGTCAACGAGCACATAGTTGCCCTTTCCGGCCCACTGGCTGAGTTTCACCGTCTGCCCGTTCATGTCCTGCATTTCCAAATCTGTGAACATTAGTCCGGGGCGACGCTTCTCCAAGGCTTTCAGTTGCATCTTGGGGCGATCCAACAGTTTGCTGTTGTAATAGGCTGCTGACGAGTCGAGCATCGAGTTGAGCTCGTCATAGTCGAAGCCGTAGAAAGCCTGTGCCAGATAGTAGGCCGGCGTGACGTCGCCCTTATGCTGGGCCACGTATTTCTTCAACGCCTCATTCTGCTGTTTCTCAAGTCGCTCCTCCTGCTCAGCCAGGGTCTTCATCTTGGTGACGTTCTCCACCGTCTCAGCCTGCTCGCTCAGCGCACGCTGCTGCTGATAGAGTTTCATGATCTTCTGGTCGTAGCCATTCATGTCGTCCTGGAATTCAGAGAACTGCACGTTGAGCGGTGAACCCGTCATGGAGCCGTTCTTGAGGTTCATCGTCACGGGCGTACGGTCGTTGACCATTGTCAGTCCGCCCTGCCTTCCTGAGAGTACGGAGATGAAAGCATTCACCGGCGCCGTTCCCTCTACGGAGAATTTGCCGTTCGTGACGGCTACCTGACGCATGGTCTTCTGGTCGAGATCCTGCACTACGACTACCTCCTTGACAGAATCGGGCACTGTACCTGTGATGACATACTTCGTGTCTTGGGCCTGAGCACCAAGCGAGAGGACTGCCATCAATGCTAAACTAAGTATTTTTCTCATATTATTCATGTTTTTGTGATTTGCGGCAAAAATACAACAATAAAATCAATATTCGCCAATTTTATGGATTTTTTTCATTACCTTTGCACCCCAAATTGATGATTCACGGTTCAGTCGTGCTTGAATAATAGCGAACCAAGAATCATCGAAGAGTGCTTGAACACCTCTTAAAAAACAAGAAAATGGAAAAGGAAAAGAATGTGAGCGTGCTGTTTATGCTTTTCAGCATTCTCTTTTGCGTTTGCCTCATCACGGCCAACGTTCTCGAAACAAAGCAGATAGCCGTTGGCCCCATCAATCTGACGGGGGGCCTGTTGGTTTTCCCAGTATCCTATATCATCAACGACTGCGTGTGCGAAGTGTGGGGCTATCGGAAGGCCCGCCTGCTCATCTGGATGGGCTTTGCCATGAACGCCTTCTTCGTCATCATGGGAGCGCTTTGCGATGCCATCCCCGGCGCGCCCTACTGGCACAATGAGGAGGGTTTTCATGCCGTCTTCGGCTTGGCTCCGCGCATTGCCTGTGCCTCGTTTGTGGCCTTCCTCTGTGGCAGTTTCATCAATGCCTACGTGATGAGCCGCATGAAGATTGCCGATGGTGGCCGTCACTTCTCGCTGCGCGCCATCTGGAGCACTGTGCTGGGCGAGAGTGCTGACAGCCTGATCTTCTTCCCCTTGGCCCTGGGCGGAGTGGTGCCGCTGACCGAACTGCCCAAACTTATGCTGTGGCAGGTGGTGCTGAAGACGCTATATGAGGTGGTAGCACTGCCCGTCACCATTCGCGTGGTAAAGGCTCTGAAACGCCATGAGGGCGAGGATGTCTACGACGAGGGAATATCCTACAATGTGCTGAAGATATTCAACCTTTGACCGCATGTTATTTCGACGGAATGTGAGAGCACCACGGTCTTTCGAGTTCATCATTGAGGATTGTCGAGTGAATGATTGTCAGATGTTTTAGCCATCCGTCGGCAACAGATACCCATAGACAAAAAGAACAGCAAGAAAATGGAAAGAAAAGATGAAGGGTTGAAGGTTCTTGGAACCAAGACCCAATATAAGAGCGACTATGCGCCGGAGGTGTTGGAGACCTTCCAAAACAAACATCCGGAGAATGACTACTGGGTTCAGTTCAACTGTCCCGAGTTTACCAGTCTGTGTCCTATCACGGGACAGCCCGACTTTGCTGAAATCCGTATCAGCTACGTTCCTGCAGAGCGGATGGTGGAAAGCAAAAGCCTGAAGCTCTACCTGTTCAGTTTCCGCAACCATGGCGACTTTCATGAAGACTGCGTCAACATCATCATGAAAGACCTCATCAAACTGATGGCTCCTAAATATATAGAGGTGACGGGATTCTTCACTCCCCGCGGCGGCATCAGCATCTATCCCTATGCCAACTACGGCCAGCCCGGAACGAAATGGGAAAAACTGGCTGAGCATCGCTTCTGCAACCACGGCATTGATGACAACTGCAACACAGCTCGGCGTTGAAAGAGCCTGTGACATGATTCATATCCACATCTGAGGAATCAACACAATAAGGGGCAGACCTCTCGTGAGGCCTGCCCCTTATCGTCTTCAAGTGTTAGCGGAGATTACTCCTGCTCTTTACGGTCGTCGACATTGTCGCCCTCGGTGGGTGCGAGAACCGACTTGAAGTCTGTATATCCATATTCGACAAGGATATTGTACCACTGCAGCAGCTTCTTGATGTCGCTGTCATGAACGCGGTCCTGGTCGAAGTTGGGCAACACCTCAGCGAAGTAGTCGCGCAACTCCTTGCTTGAGCACTTCTTGTAGTTGAGTGAGGCCACCTTACCCTCTTCTTTCTTGCTCAGATTGTCGAGCACCTGCCACAAGGGCACGTCCTCTGCATCCGTATACATAGCGATGTCGGCCAGCGAGGTCACGCGGTCGGTAGCGAAGGCAGGCATATGATGATGCTTGGCATCGAGAGATTCCACAATCAGATTCATCTTACCGCGGCTCACCATTTTGTAGAGTCCTGGCTTGCCGGCTATAGAAAGAATTGTTTCCATTTTCTTGTTTACTTATTGTTGATTTGTTTTAAAAGTTCTTGTATTTGCGGATGGAGTTCCCTTCCGTCATTGATGATGACGTAGTCGCTCCGGCGCTCCACCTCCTGCTGGCCCAACTGCCGGCCTATCCACTCCATAGCCTTCTCGCGCGAGATGCCATCACGGTTCATCACCCGCCTGACACGCACGTCGAGCGGCGCCGACACGCAGACAATCTTGTCGAAATGCACGCGTCGGTAGAAGCCACTATCGAAAAGTATGGCACTCTCCAGCCAGTCGAGTCCCGATGAGAGGAAATCAGCTGCTACAGCCGGATGCACCACTTCGTCAACAGCCAGTTTGTTGGCTTCTGAGGCAAGGAGAAATTTGGCAAGGACGTTCTTCTGCAATACCTTATTTATATATACGCCATCGCCTACCAAACGGCGGAGCCCTTCCTGCAGTTCTGCAGACTGGGCCATCAGGCGCTTAGCCCCAGCATCACAGTCATAGACGCTGATGCCATAGTCGGCCAACAGCCGGCAGAAGTAGCTCTTCCCGCTTCCTATTCCACCTGTGACGGCTATTTTCATGGCTGCTCAATGAGATAGTCCACCTGCTTAAGTTCCAGCTGCGCCTTGGAGACGAACTTCGGAACCGACTGCAAGGAGAGATTGCACTTCTCTGACGGATGAGCCATCAGGTCGTTGTAGTCGACGACCACATAGAACTGGTCGGGCTTCACGAGATTATACTGGCTGACGCCCACAACGAATCTCACGTAGACTCGCTGCGGGAAGGTGCGCAGAATCTTTCCTTCGGGCATATTGATTGCCTTGATGGGCACTTCCACACGTCCCTCGGTGAGGATGTCGGGAAGAATGCGAATCTTCACCGTCGACGGGATAAACTTGGCTCCCGGAATCTGCTTCAGTTTTACGCTTACTTCCGTTGTGTCGTAGATGTTGCGCAAGCGAATCTTCTCTGTCGGAATGGTCTTCAGGCTATCGAGCAGTCGCTCGCTGGCATAGACCACGACACGCGAGGGTATGGTCACGACCTGAGAGATATAGTAGTTGCGCGCAGCCGTGAAGCTGCCATCCACCGTGACGGGTATCTGTCGGCGCAGACCATAGTTGAAGTAGAACTGCAACTTGTCGGGCTTCACGGCCGTTATACGCGACGAACTGTAGAGCCGCTGATAAATCATCTTCTGCAAGTCGGCAGCCGACACGCCTCCCGTGAGCGTCTCCGTGTTGGCATAGGTTGAGAAGGGCACGTTGATGGGCTTGAAAGTATGACCATACTCATAGGTGGCCAGCGTGTAGCCCTTGTCGCGCACCGTCACCTTCACAGTGTCTGACATTGGCGTGGTAATGATGGCATTCTTGGGCACTCCGGTAAGCTGCACAGGAATACTGTATTCCATCTCGTAAGTCTCGTTGAGTGCCATGAGAAGCCAGAACACTCCACTGAGGGCGAGAAAGAACAAAAAAATCAGAAACTCTTTGTTCACGATGGCGAACATAGTGCTTCTGACTATTTTACGCAGGCGCTGCCATCCACCTTTCATGGGCTGCGTCGTTAAGCGTTTTGAGGTTGAGAAGTCGCGTTGGCGAAGACGTAGCCTTTGTCTACAGTGATGACGACACCACGGGCGATCTCCACATCAACCGTATTGTTGTCATTGTTGATGCGCTTCACCGTGCCGTAGATGCCACCACCGGTGACAACCTTTGTGCCCTCGCTGAGCGCGTTCTGGAATTTGCGTATCTCTTTCTGGCGCTTCTGTTGCGGACGAATCATAAACCACCACATGATGGCGAAGATAAGCACCATCATCACGATAAAACCCCAACCGCCTCCGGCACCTTGGGCTTGGCCTTGTGCTGCCAAAATCAATTCTGTCATAATCTATTATTCGGTTTATTTATTTGAATGTATTTATTTAATTTCCTCTGTTGTTGTCATCATCTCTCTCGTCTTCGATGTCCTGACGGCGCTGCTGACCGCCCTGGTGACGACTGCGCGGGTCGGGCAGCGGCTTGAACATCTTATGGGTTCTGACAAGGAACTGCGAGATGGCGTCGAGCATGCCGTTGATATAACGGCTGCTGTTGGGCGTGCTGTAGTATGAGGCCAGATCAACATACTCGTGGATGGTCACGCTGACGGGAATATTGGGCATCGTGAGCATCTCGGCAATGGCAATCTGCATGATCACCACATCCATATAAGCCAGGCGATTGAAGTCCCAGTTGCGGCTGGCATCGCTCATATAGCGCTGATATTGGTCGGCATTGAGAATCGTGGCCCGGAAAAGGTTGATGGCAAAGTCGCGGTCTTCCTCATCCCGGAACTCGGGAAGCAACTCCTGGTCGGCCTTGTTGGCGGGATCAAAACGCTTGATGGTCTTCAGCACGAAGGTGTCGACGATGAACTTGTCGTCGTTCCAGTAGAGACTCTTCTCTTCCAGCACGCTGTCAAGTTCCTCGTTATCCTGAATGAGCTGTCGATATAGCTTGCGCCAAACCTCCCGGTCGGTCTCGTAGTCATCAGCCTCGTCGGCCATGTAGTCTTTATAAGTCTGGCTCTGCTCTATCTGGTCAGAAAGTTTTCTGACGAATTCCACATCGTCATCCCATGTATACTTCTGGCTCTCGATAAACTCACGCAGCATCTTGTTGGATTCGAGCTGAACGGCGAACTTGTTTTCACAGAATTTTGTTGAAGGTTTCTCTGTTCCTTCTCTTTCGGCACGCTTGCCCAACACCTCCACTCTGCGGCGCTCCTCTTGAGTGACGGCGACTATCAATTGGAGAAGATAGTTGTAAAGATGATAAGCCTTCGAAAGACTGAAAAACAACTCTTTCTCAGCCTGGGGCAAATCTTTCCCGTTTTGATAGTATGCATAGGTTAACTGAACGATCTTAATACGTATTAATTCCCTGTTAATCATACCTGGCTTTAACTTGATTGTAAATATTCTCTGCAAATTTAGAAATTTTTCCTTATCCGCACAAGAAATATCACTTAAAATAAAGTTTTTTTTGATTAATCTTTGCCGTTTGGTGGAAAAGTGGTAACTTTGCACCGCTTTTCGTGAGCGCACGTCTCGTGTGATGGCGAATTAAGGCAACAAATTATCAACTTAATTTAGAGTAACACAAAATGAAAGAGATTAATGTTACAGGTCAGAAGCGTACAGACCTTGGAAAGAAAGCTTCTAGAGCATTGCGTAAGGAGGGACTCGTTCCCTGCAACCTGTATGGTGAGAAGAAAGATGAGAACGGCAAGCCCGTTGCTATGGCTTTCGCCATTCCTATGAGCGAGCTTCGCAAGCTTGTCTACACTCCCCACATCTATGTGATCAACCTCGACATCGACGGCGAGCATCACACAGCTATCCTGAAGGAACTGCAGTTCCACCCCGTGAGCGACGCGCTGCTGCACGTTGACTTCTATGAGGTGAACGATACCAAGCCTATCACCATCGGCATCCCTGTGAAGCTCGTTGGTCTGGCTCAGGGTGTTCGCGACGGTGGTCGTATGAACCTCTCTATCCGCAAGATCAATGTCACCGCTCCCTACCAGCAGATTCCCGAGCACCTCGATATCGACGTTACCAGCTTGAAGCTTGGCAAGAGCATCAAGGTTGGTCAGCTCTCATTCGAAGGTCTTGAGCTCGCCACTCCGAAGGATGTCGTCGTCTGCTCTGTGAAGATGACCCGTCAGGCTGCCACAGCTGCCGCAACCACTGAAGATGCTGATGCTGCTGCAACCGACACTGCCGCCGCAGCTGAGTAATTATGGACAAGTTTTTGATTTGTGGGTTGGGAAACCCTGGTGACGAATACGCCGGAACCCGCCACAATACAGGATTTATGGTATTGGACGCTTTTGCAAAGGCGTCCAATATTCATTTTGAGGACAAGCGTTACGGCTTCATTGCCCAAACGAGCATCCGTGGCCGTAAGGTGTTCCTGCTGAAGCCGACGACCTTCATGAACCTCAGCGGCAACGCTGTGCGCTACTGGCTCGACAAGGAAAACATCGACCAAAGCCGGCTGCTCGTCATCAGCGACGACGTGGCTTTGCCCTTGGGCGCTTTCAGGCTGCGCAAGTCGGGAAGCAATGGAGGCCACAACGGCTTGGGCCACATCATTCAGCTCATCGGCGAGAACTTCGCCCGACTCAGGGTGGGAATAGGCAACACCTACCCGCGTGGCGGACAGATCGACTGGGTGCTGGGCCACTACAGCGAAGAGGACATGAAGACGCTCCAGCCCACGCTTGAGCTTGGCGGCGAGATCATTGAGAGCTTCGTGCTTCAGGGCATTGACGCCACCATGAACCAGTACAACAAATTAGGAAAGAAATAATGGCAGACAGCGCAAGAATAGACAGATGGCTTTGGGCCGCACGCGTATTCAAGACGCGCAGCATCGCCGCTGACGCCTGCAAGAACGGCAGGGTGACCATCGGCGGCGTCAACGTGAAGCCTTCCCATGTGATCAAGCGGGGAGAAGTGATCAACGTGAAGAAACCGCCCATCACTTATTCTTTCCGCGTCATAGACTGCATTGAACAGCGTGTGGGCGCAAAGCTCCTCCCGCAAGTATACGAGAACGTCACCGCCCCGCAGCAATACGAACTGCTGGAGATGAGCCGCATTAGCGGTTTCATCAACAGGGCACGTGGCACAGGCCGCCCCACGAAGAAAGAGCGGCGTGCACTCGACGCCTTCATCGAGCCCGCCATGTTCGGCTTCGATGATGACGACGACAGCGAAGAGGAGGAGTAAGGCCTATGCATCACTTGGCTATTTTTGTCTCAGGCAACGGCAGCAACTGCGAGAACATCATCCGCTATTTTGCCGACAAGAAGTCGGCCGATGTCCGCTTGGTGGTGAGCAACCGGGCCGACGCCTTCGCTTTGGTACGCGCCCAGCGGTTGGGCGTGGAGACGACGGTGGTGAACCGGCAGGAATTCAACGCCCCGAACGTCATGCTTCCGCTCCTTCAGCGCCACGATGTCGACTTCATCGTGCTGGCGGGTTTCCTGCTCTTCATTCCCGACTACATGATAGAGGCCTACCCTCACCGCATGATCAACCTCCACCCTGCCCTACTGCCCAAGTTCGGCGGAAAGGGAATGTGGGGCCACCATGTACACGAGGCTGTGAAAGCTGCAGGCGAGAGTGAGACGGGAATGACCGTCCACTGGGTGTCCAAAGAGATAGACGGCGGAAAGATTATCGCCCAATTCCGAACGCCCATTCTTCCCTCTGACACGGCCGACGACATAGCCGCCAAAGAGCATCAGCTCGAGATGAAATACTTTCCTGAAGTAATCGAAAAAACGCTGGAACGACTTTAGAAGTTGTTCCAGCGTTTTTTCTGTTCTATATTCTGTCAAATCCACTTTATATTCCGCCAAATCCACCGAAGTGTCCTCTTGGACCGGGACCAGGACCACCTGGACCAGGACCGCGCATACCGGGATGATTGAAGTCGGGACGGCCATTGCGCATGTTGTCTCTGGCTTCCTTACCACCAAACAGGTTCAGACGATAGATGGCATGCACCATCACGTAGCTGTTGATGGCATTGTATTCCGTATCGCTGCGCTGCATGGCCGAGATGGTGCGCGAGAAGTTGCTCTGCTTGTTGAGCAGGTCGTAGAGCTGAACGCTCAGCGTCAGCGGCTTACCGCGGAGGAAGCTCTGCGAGAGCTGCACGTTCCATATCAGCTCGTTGGTGTTGAGCGACGCATCCGAATAACCACGACGGCTGTTCTCATGAATATCTGTCGAGAGAGCTGTCCCCCAAGGCGCCGTCATGCTGAGGTTGACTCCGTAGGCGAACTGCCACACGTCGCTATTGCTTGTAGTTTGCAGGTCGTTGCGTGAGTGGCGATAAGTAAGATTGCCGTCGAGCTCAACCTCCAACCACGTGTTGCGATAGCTGCCAGCCAGACGTTCGTTGACGGTGAAATCGCGGGTGTTGTTCTTCTGTGCCGTTGCGCTGCGGTCGAGGTTGACATAGCCCACATAGTTCTGATAGCCCAGCATGGTTCCGGTGTTGACGTTCCAGTAGCCGGCAGAGTCGAGCGCTGTGTTGAACATCAGTCCTCCGTCGACGTTCCATTGACCGTTGATATTCTGCGGCTGCGAAGTGCGTCCGCCGGTCGTCGGGTCGTAGGTCACCATATTGCTGATGCTGTTGCTCGTGGTGTTGAATCCCATCCATGTGGCCCACACCTGCTGGTAGTGGTTCACATTGTTATTGTTGTAGAACAGGCGCAGCGACTGGGTGAAGGCGGGCTTCAAGCCAGGATTACCCTTGGTGATGTTGAGCGGGTCGCTGTCATCGGTGATGTCGAGCAGGTCGGTCATTGAAGGCTGCGTCGTAGTGCCACGGTAGTTGATGCGCAGGTTGCTCTGCTTGGAGAAGCGGTAGTGGAAATCCAGTGTCGGCGAGAAGTTGGTCACGTGGCGCACGGTGTCGACCTTCACGCCCTGATAGTCCTGCATGAACTTCGTCATCTGCGGCTTCACCATCACGCCCACGTTGAAGTTGAACTTAGGTTTCACCATGCGGAACATCACTTCCAGGTCGTGGGTGTAGGTCTTGTATTGCGCATAGCGGCTCAGCGACTGTTCGTAGTAGCTGTCGAGAGGATTGGTGAGGGTGTTGAGATAGTTGTCCCACGTGCGGTATTTCGGCGTGAGGGCATCGAAATAGTTCTCGCCAAGATTGGAGAAGTCGTAAGTCGACCGCTCGCTCTTGTTGTAGCCATATTCGAAACCATAGATAAACTGCAGGAAGGTGTACTTCCACAACGGCTCAGAATAGGTCAGCTCCACCGAGTAGTTCCAGTTCTTCGTCGGGGTGAGGTTGTAGCGGTTGGTCTGATAAGTGGAGTCCTGCCCCAGCACGTTACGCAAGAGGAAGAGATGTACATTGTTGGTCGAGAGGGCAGTATTTTTCGTGTCCGTATAGCTGGCCTCGGAGACGAGGGTGATGTTGCGTCCCGACTGGCTGAGCTTGCGGTTGATCTGCAAGCGGCCTCCCACCGTTTTCGACTCGCTGTAGCTCATGCTCATCTGCTTGCGCATGTTCACCATGAGCGAATCCTCATTGAGCAGGGCAATGCTTTGGTCTGAAAGAGGATTGTCAACATACTTATAAGGATCGTCGTTGTAGCTGGCGCTTTGTCCGAGCGAGAGTCCATCTTTCTTGGTCCAGCTTACGCGCGGACGGAAAAGAATATTGGTCAGCGTGTCGGGCGTCCACTCTATACGGAAGCGAGCATTCCATCGGTTCTCCCTTGTGTAGCTCTGTGAGTTGCTGTTTGAGAAGGCACCCACAGAGGATATGTAATTCTCAGTGGAAGAAGTCGAATGCGTATCGTTGTCGCTGTGGTTCCATCTCACCATTCCGTTCACCTTCAGCTTTCCCTTGTCTTCATAGTTCACGTTCACACCCGTCATCTTGGCCGCCGTGAGTCCGGTGCGGCCACGGCCGAACATGCCGCCACGGCCGCCGAAGCCCATATCGTTGACGTTGTTGAAGTTGCCGAAGCCCATCACGCGCCACTTATCTTTAAAGTAGGCAGCCATAATCTTTTCCGAATATCGGCTCTTGCTGCCTATACCCAGATCGATGTTAGAAAACATACCCTTGTTCATTCCCTTCTTCAATCCGAAGTCGAGAACAGTCTCTTCGTTGCCATCGTCAATACCGGTGACGCGTGTCAGGTCGCTCTTCTGGTCGTAGGCCTTCACGGTCTGCACGATGCTTGTGGGGAGATTCTTGAGTGTAGTCTTCGTGTCGTCGGTAAAGAATTCCTTACCGTCGACAAGTATTTTTTTCACCTCCTTGCCGTTGATGGTGATCTTTCCGTCGTCGTCAACCTGAGCTCCAGGCAGACGCTTCACGAGTTCCTCTATCGTAGAACCCTCCGGTGTACGGTAGGCAGAACTGTTATAGACAAAGGTATCCGCCTTCATGGTCACCTTCAATGCCTGTGCCGTGACGACGGCCCCTTTCAGCATGACGGTCTCGCCGTTCATCACGACATTGCCCATATCGAGGTCTTGATTGTCATTGATTTTCAGTCGCTTCAAGGTTTTCTCATAGCCAACGCCTGTAAAGCGAATCAGGTAATTGCCATTCTCGGGAGCCTGAAGGGTGAAAGTACCGTCGTCCTTTGTCGTCATACCGCCGACAAAGGTTGAGTCTTGCTTCAGCAGCTGCACGGTTATATAAGGTATAGGTTCCTTAGTGTCGCGGTCTACAAGCACACCTTTCACCGTTCGCGTTTGTGCCAACACACCAGTCACCGACACAAGAGCGAAGAGCAGGGTGAATAAAAATTTTTTCATCTGTTTGTTTTTTGAATACGTCTTTATGACGAAATCCCGCAATATTCGTTTAATCTTCTATCCTGCTTTTTGACGGTCTCTTCAACAAACCACGGTTTTCTACCAGTCTATCAGTTGTTTTCAAAAGCCAACGACTGTAGTTCTCCATGGGGCCTGCACTATCGTGGGGTTAAGAATAGGGTAAGCGGAAAATCTGCGGATGAAAAACAACACAAGAACAAATGCACACCTGCAGGGAGGAATGAGCAATTTTTGAGTCTGGAGTCTTAAATTGTTTTAATTTACAAGTCAATTAACCGCACAACAGCTAAATTATTGCTAAATTTGTAAGAAACGTATATGTTATGGAGCAGAAGATTATAAATACCAATAGCCTGGAATTGACCCTCACCGAGGCCATCTCAGAATGTGAGCACGAATCCATTTTTATCCTCACCGACGACAATACAGAGAAATTCTGCTGGCCATCCATCAGCGATTTCCTTGTGCTGCGCAATGCCACCGTCATCAAGATTCCGTCGGGCGACAGCCATAAAGACATCCAATCGCTGATGCATGTCTGGGAACAGCTTGAGGCCGGCCATGCCACCCGTCATTCCCTGCTCATCAATCTTGGAGGAGGAATGGTGACCGACCTAGGCGGTTTTGCCGCATCCACCTTCAAGCGCGGCATCGACTTCATCAACATCCCGACAACGCTGCTCGCAATGGTCGACGCCAGCGTGGGCGGAAAGACAGGCATCAACTTCAACGGTCTGAAAAACGAAGTGGGCGTATTCAACAATGCCCACTGCGTCATCTTCAACACCCCATTCCTGAAGACGCTTGACCAGAAGAATCTCCTGTCGGGTTATGCCGAAATGCTCAAGCACGGACTCATCGACACGGAAAAGACCTGGGCCGAAATGTTGAATTTCGACCTCTCCAATCCCAATTGGGAGGCGCTCTCGAAGCTGGTGATGAAGTCTGTAAAGGTGAAGCAGCGCATCGTCAAGTCCGACCCGAAGGAACACGGACTGCGCAAGGCGCTCAACTTGGGCCATACGTTTGGTCATGCTTTCGAGGAATTCTCTTTGAAGCACGACTCCGACCCCATCCTTCACGGCTACGCTGTGGCCTACGGTCTCGTGGCCGAGCTCTATCTCTCATCGGTGAGATTCCAATTCCCGGCCGACCAGTTGCGCCAGACGGTCAACTTTATCCGCGAGTATTACGGAATGCTATCCTTCACTTGCGACAACTACGATGAGCTCATCGACTTCATGCGCCACGACAAGAAGAATCACGACGGACAAATCATCACCACCCTATTGGCTGGCATTGGACGTCTGCGTCTCGACCAGAGCGTGAGCGAGGAGGAAATCAAAGAGGCCCTCGACTTCTGCCGTGAAGGATAAAGGGAGAACGCTCAGAAGCGGAATCCATAAAAAAGACGCAGGCGGAATTTCTCCCGGTTGACGTAGAGTTTGTCGCGGTCGCCCGTGGGCGAAGTGTTGTAGACCATGGTCAGTCCCACGAACTTGTTGCGCCAGGAGTATACGGCTGCCCCACGGCCGGTAATGATGACGCTGGGAAAGTGGTAGCCCATATCCACTCTGCTGCCGCCAGCCGTGATCTTCGACTTGATGAGAACGTCCATCGTGGGCAGTGTCGAGAGATGGAACAGCCAATGGCGGCCCAGCACCAGATTGTAGCCGTAGCCTACACCGATGCCCAATTCAACGATGCGCAGCCGTGCGTTGCTGCCAGTTTGAAGATAGTTGGCTACATCAGTCTGCTGACCGTCAAAGCTCAGCCCGACCATCACGCTCCCCGCACTGCTCCGCTGAACATAGCTCTGGCTGAAGGCAGCGGGAAACGAGAATCGTCTGTGGTTGAAGACGTAATAACCGTTAAGGTTGACGGCCTGCTGTTTTACCTGACCTTTCTTTATATAAGAGATAATGTTGCCCGAAGTGGCATGCCCCCGATAAGTTTTTGAGGAAAGATAGACCACGTCGAAGCCGAAAGCATTGCTGTAGGAGTTGAGATTGAATTCATTGTCTTTGCTTCGGCCCGCAAGTTTGGCGGGATTGATGGCAACTCCCGCAGCAATGCCACGATAGGCCACGGCAACACTCATCGTGCCCCGGTAGTCGGCCTTGAGTTTACCGTTGAAGGGCGTACCGTCGTCAGAGCCCTCAAACTTGAGCATCGCTCCCGAGAGATTTCCCCGCAACTTGATGGTCCAGCGCCCGTCGGGCCTGGCTATATAGAGTGTGTCGAAGTTAGCACGCTTATACCTCTCTTGCAGCAGTTGATCGCCATGATGGAGCCGGCGGTCAACCTTTTGCAGGCGACGGTGCAATCGCTCAAATTTTGCAGAGTCGATTTCTCCCCTATTCATTTTGGCGCGCAGAATGCTGTCGCCCCACTGCAGCAGCCGTCCCTCGTCGGCAGCCTTTCGCATCTCCAGCCTGAGACTGTCGGCCAAGGCAAGCCGACGGGCAATGCGTGAGCTATGGCGGGGAGTGGCTGTCTGTGCCTGAACGCCAAGACCACTATTCAAGACAAGAACCGCCACAATCAAAACCGCTCTCCATAAGCCTGTGACAGGGAGATTCCTTATATTATCGGAATCCAGCCTCATACGACTATGGAAAAATTTGCTCTTAGGGCAGAAAAACACTCTATTACTCATGGCTTTAGTTTTTAGCGCAAAATTACAAAAAAGCCGCTATATTGCTTCAGAAGCTGTAGATATTTTCCGTACCACATCATTATTTTATCTGACAGAGACTTATGTAAAGCTGCAACTAACCCCGCATGAGCCTACCTACGAAGTGGATTGCGTTAATCACAAAGCTTTGTTGAGGTTTGTTATAGCCTCTATATCAATCCACAGTTAGCCAGAATACCGATAATTGATGGTTGCTGACAGCTGTCGACAGATCTGCTGACAGCTGTCAGCAGATCTGCTCTCAACTGTCAGCAGATCTGCTCTCAATTGTCAGCATGAATACTTGCTTGATAATCGGCAAGCCGCAATCTACTCAATAACAGACGGAGCCTCAACGGTTGCTCCACCAAAACACGGATATTATCCCGTGCGCTCCAAACCCTCTACGCTCCGTCCGCTTGTGGCCGTCTGCCAAATGATCTATAGCTTAAATGTTTCACAATAGCCATACATCACGATTAATTGGCACTGGGCGTTTGAAATCTAAAAAATTATTGTATTTTTGCAAATAAAACAAAGACATCACCGCTTATGAAATATCGCATACAAGTTCTGCCCTGCATCGTTCTCATGTTGTCGACGCTCTCAGCATGGGGACAAAGCCCCCACTATTGGCACCGGCACAATGTAGCCATCGGTTGCAACCACCACAGCGCAGACTCATTGCTCGTCTCGCGGTTCAACATCGGACTGTCAGGCAGTGTTGATTCGCTGCGCGGAGTACAGTTGGGACTGTTCACCGCCAACGTCAACAATGACATGCGAGGTGTGAACATCGGTCTGTTTGGAACACGCACGAAAGGCGACATGCGCGGTCTGCAACTCTCGGGCACGGGCAACATCGTCGGGGAGACAACACGCGGATTGCAAGTTGCTGCGTTTACCAACTATGCCACACAGCTCAAGGGAATGCAAATGGCCGGCATCATGAACATCGCTGCCCAGCCCGTCAGCGGCTTGCAGCTCGCCGGTGGTGCCAATGTGGCCAACGGAGTAGACCATGGCGTACAGCTGTCGGCCCTCGTCAACGTGTCGGCAGGACGCATGAAAGGACTGCAACTGAGCGGCTACAACTATGCCGACACCCTCGACGGATGGCAGACGGGATTCATCAATGTAGCCGCACAGCACACCAAAGGCTGGCAGTTGGGCGTCTTCAACTACTCGCGCGACACCACAGCCCACAAGATTGGCCTCATCAATATCAACCCTAAGACCAAGATAGACCTGCTGGCCTACTTGGGTACAAGTTCTATCTTCAATGGCGCCGTGCGCTTCCGCAACCGCTCCACCTACAGCATCATCGGCGCCGGCACCCACTACATGGGACTGGACAAGCGATTCTCGGGCGCACTCTTCTACCGGCTCGGACAGTACTTCCAGCTCTCGCCGCGGTGGTCACTGAGCGGCGACGTTGGCTATTACCACATCGAGACCTTCGAGGAGAACAGCCGCACCAAGCCCGAACGGCTCTACTCGCTGCAAGTGCACGCCAACGTCGACTACACCATCAACCGCTCGTTGGGCGTATTCGCTTCGCTGGGCTATGGCGACACGCGCTACTACGGCCATCATCGCAAGTATAAGAACGAGTTCATCGCCCAGGCTGGCATCGCCATCCACTGGAACCACCGACAGTCGAACTACGACATTCTGGCTCCGAAGACCCGCCGCAATGTGTCGCCGTCGGACAGCATCATCGCCCTCTGGAACAATGGATACAAGAACTACTGGCTGGCAGCCGCCGAGGCAACGGGCATCAACGTCTTCGTCCACTGCTTCGACCGTTTCATCATGAATGAGGATTTTGCCCAGGTTCACTTCAAGGACATCGCTCGCAACTGGCGCAATGCCTTCGTCTGGGACAACGACCAGTTCTCCACCAACCTTTTCGCCCATCCCTATCACGGCAATCTGTACTTCAACTCAGCCCGCTCCAACGGTCTGTCGTTCTGGGAGAGCGCCCCTTACTCGCTGGGCGGCAGCCTGATGTGGGAGTTCTGTGGCGAGGTGGAACCACCAGCCATCAACGACGTTCTGGCCACCACGTTTGGCGGTATCGCCATTGGCGAGGTGACCCACCGCATCAGTGAACTCATCCTCAACAATTCGGCCCATGGCTTCAGGCGTTTTCTGCGTGAGGCCGCAGCGACAATCGTCAACCCCATGGGCGGCTTCAACCGCATCGTGAAAGGCGACGCCTGGCGCATAGACAATCAGCATCCTTACTACTACGACCGTCAGAACCTGCCCATAGACTTCTCGATGTCGGTGGGTACACGCTATCTGAGCGACGATGGCGGACTGTTCCGCGGCGAGTTCAATCCCTACGTAAATCTGTTTCTCGAGTATGGCGACGTGATGAATCCCGAGAACACCAAGCCCTACGACTTCTTCTATATGGAGGTGACGTTCGGTATGTCGGCCAACCAGCCACTCATCAACCGCTTGCATCTTCTCGGACGCCTGTGGGGACGGAGCATAGAGACCCGACACAAGCTCGAGGTGGAGACCGGAATCTTCCAGCACTTCAACTATTATGATTCCAAACCGGTGAAGAACGGAACGTCGCTCACCCCCTACCGCATCTCGGAGGCCGCAGCCTTCGGTCCCGGCGTCATCCTGCGCTTCCCGCAGGTGGGCTCGCTGCAGAAGCTGGAGCAGCGCATCTTCCTCAGCGGCATCCTGCTCGGCGGTACCAAGAGCGACTACTACAACGTGATCGACCGCGACTACAACATGGGCTCGGGATTCAGCATCAAGACCAAGACCCATCTGGAATTCCGCAACTTCGGACGATTCATCGTCAAGGGCAACTACTACCGCATCTTCACCTGGAAAGGCTACGAGGGCAAGGACCTGGCCACCATCAACCCGCTCTACCTCAACGCTCAGGGCGACAAGGGCAATGCCGAGCTGGGTGAGTTCACCACGATGTGGGAGTTCGACTTCAGAGGACCGCTCAGTGCTTCGGCCGCAACCTCCTATTTCTTCCGCCACACCCGCTACTCCTATCATCCCGACGTAAGGGCCAAGACCTTTGAAGTGAAACTGGGACTGACTTATCACTTCTAAAGCGAACGCCCCCTATCCACAGACAACAATGACCAACATATAAACTTATACTCATGAACTGGAAATCAAACATCACATTAGCGGCACTCCTGCTGATGGTAAGCTCTGCCGGACAGGCCCAAACCGGCACGGCATCAGAGCCGGTGGCCTACACGGGAGGAGAGATATGCAATCCCCGCCTGCACGACGGTGGATTCCGCTATGCCATCGGTACGGAAAACATACAAGTGACAAGAGCCAACCGCACCTCCCCCCAACGGGCCGAGGGATTCGGCTGGACCTATAACCACGCGCCCAACCTGACCTACTGGCACGGCCGCTTCTATCTGGAATATCTCTCCAACCCGAAGGATGAGCAGCAGCCCCCAGGCCACACCCTCTACGTAACCTCGACCGACGGACGCCACTGGGGCAAGCCGCAGATTGCTTTCCCTGAATATAAGGCACCGAAGGGCGTCGGCTTCCCCAAGGGCTATTATGGCTACATCATGCACCAACGAATGGGATTCTATACGGCTCCCAACGGCAAGCTGCTCATCGTCGGCTTCTATGGCCACAGCTACAATCCCTTCAAGGAGGGAGGCATAGGCCGCGTGGTGAGAGAAGTGAAAACTGACGGCACACTCGGCCCCATCTACTTCATCCGCTATTCGTCGCATACCTCCTGGAATGAGAGCAACACGTCCTATCCGTTCTATACCCGCTCGAAGGACAAAGCCTTCAAGGCAGCCTGCGAGGCTCTGCTCCACGACCGTCTGAAGACTCTGCAGTGGATTGACGAAGACCGCGGACTGGACGGCTTCTATACGCTGAAGGACTCCATCAACACCGTTCAGGCCACATCCTACTTCCACCGCCGTGACGGCAAGGTGGTTGCACTCTGGAAGTGGTCCTACGCAGCCCTGTCGGCCGACGAGGGACAATCGTGGTCAACGCCCGTGAGATGTCCGTCGCTCATCATGGCCGGCGGAAAAGAATGGGGACAGCGCACGCGCGACGGCCGCTACGCCATCTGCTACAATCCCATTGAGACCCAGCCCTACCGTTATCCGCTGATCGTCATCACGAGCGACGACGGCATTCGCTTCGATTCTATGTGCGTCGTTCATGGTGAGGTGCCGCCACGCCGCTTCATGGGAGAGAACAAGGACTTCGGCCCCTGCTATGTAAGAGGTATCACCGAGGGCGAGAGCCAGCCCGACGACTCCAACATGTGGCTCACCTACAGCGTCAACAAAGAGGACATCTGGGTGAGCCGTGTGCCCGTGCCCGTCAAGACGACATGGAGGGGTCCCGTCGACGACGACTTCAGCAAGGTCAGCGCCAACGCGCCCGTACCCAACTGGAATATCTACCGTCCGGAATGGTGCCCTGTATGGGTGAACGAGAACCACCAACTCTGTCTCGCCGACAGCGACAGATACGATTATGCCCGTGCCATCCGCGTGTTCCAGACCGCAAAGAAAGCCTCGATAAGCATCCGCATGACCGTGGACAAGGAAAACGACGACCCTCTCGAGATCGACGTCACCGACCGGCATGGCACCAGAGCCGTGAGCCTGCAGCTGCATCGTGGCCATATCACCTACAACGGCAAGACCGTAGGAGGCTACAACCTGGAACAGCCGTTCCTGCTCAGCTTCAACTACAACGACGGGAAGGTGAGTATCGGCGGGGCCACCTTCGACGCTCTTCATGCCGTGAACGATGTGGAGCGGCTCAGTATCCGTACGGGACTCTACCGCGACAAGCCCGACCGCAACACGCCCAACCAGAAGGCCATGCCGCCACTGGAGGGCTGCGACAGTCCCATTGCGCCGGCTATGTACCGGATAGAGAAAGTGGAAGTGAGATAAGAGCATGCAGAAAATGTGAATCATTCAAAAAAAGCTTAGCTTATTTTGTTTTTCGCTCTATTTGCACTAACTTTGCGGTTGAACACTAAATTATACTACCATAAATGGATATAACAGAAAGATTTATCAATTACACGAAGTTCGACACCCAGTCGGCGGAGGACTCCAAGACTGTCCCCAGTACTCCCAAACAGCTCATCTTTGCCCGTTACCTCAAGGAGGAACTGGAAAAAGAAGGACTCAAAGACGTGGAGATGGACGACATGGGCTATATCTATGCAACCTTGCCTTCGAACACGAAGAAGGAGACGCCAACCATCGGCTTCATCTCTCACTACGACACAGCCCTCGATGCCAGCGGTAAGGACATCAAGGCACGCATCGTGAAGAACTACGACGGTGGCGACATCGAGCTCTCTCCGGGCATCATCTCCTCACCCAAGAAGTTCCCTGAGCTCTTGGCCCACAAAGGCGAAGACATCATCGTCACCGACGGTACGACTCTTCTCGGCGCCGACGACAAAGCCGGCATCGCCGAAATCGTTCAGGCCATGTGCTATCTGCGCGACCACGACGAGATCAAGCACGGCGACATCCGCGTTGGTTTCAATCCCGATGAGGAGATCGGCATGGGCGCCCACCACTTCGACGTCGAGAAGTTCGGCTGCGACTGGGCCTACACCATGGACGGCGGCGACATCGGCGACCTCGAATACGAAAACTTCAACGCTGCAGCCGCACGCGTCAGAATCAAGGGCGTCAGCGTTCATACCGGCTACGCCAAAGGCAAGATGGTGAACGCCAGCCGACTGGCCTGCGAGTTCAACAACTACATCCCGGAGACCGACATTCCCGAAACCACCGAGGGATATCAGGGATTCTATCATCTTCTGGGCATCGAGAGCCGTTGCGAGGAAGCCAAACTCGACTACATCATCCGCGACCACGACCGCGAGAAGTTTGAGAACCGCAAGCGCTTCATCGCCGACATCGCCAAGAAGATGAACGAGAAGTATGGCGAGGGAACGGTCAGCGTAGAGCTTCGCGACCAGTACTACAACATGAAGGAGAAGATCGACCCCAACATGCACGTCATCGACATCGTGCTGAAGGCCATGGAGAAGAGCGGCGTGAAGCCGAAGGTGGAGCCCATTCGTGGCGGTACCGACGGAGCACAACTCTCCTTCCGCGGACTCCCCTGCCCCAACATCTTTGCCGGCGGCGTCAACTTCCACGGTCCCTATGAGTTCGTATCTATCCAGGTGATGAACAAGGCTGTCGACGTGATTGTCAACATCTGCGCCATCACGGCTGAATACAACGATTAATGCATCACGAAGGATATCCCCTGCTTCCCGAATTTTCCCCGAAGGAAGCAGGGGATTATATTATTGCATATAATACAGCAAGAATCCATACCCGTTTTTTAATACTTCACCCGACCCAATGACGTAGCGCCCGAATTGCCCATACGTCTATACATTAATTATATATGGAGAATCTTCCCAACCTCATCAAGGACCTTGCCCTCATTCTGTTTGTTGCAGGCATCGTCACCTTGCTCTTCAAGAAACTCAAGCAGCCCCTCGTACTGGGCTATATCGTTGCGGGCTTTCTCGTCTCGCCCCACATGCCCTATCTGATGTCGGTCATCGACAAGACTGACATCCAGACGTGGGCCGACATCGGCGTGATGTTCCTGATGTTCTCTCTGGGACTCGATTTCTCCATCAAGAAGATTCTGAAGATGGGCATGGCGCCAGTTATCTCCACGCTGACCATCGTGTTCTGCATGGTATCGATAGGCATGATGGTGGGTCACGCCTTCCATTGGGGGCGCATGGACTGCATCTTCCTCGGCGGAATGCTGGCCATGAGTTCCACAACCATTATCTATAAGGCATTCGACGACATGGGACTGAGTCAGCAACGGTTCGCCGGTCTGGTCATGTCAACCCTGATTCTTGAGGACATCCTCGGCGTGGTGATGATGGTCATGTTGAGCGCTGTGGCCAGCGGCAACAGCAGTGCGGGCGACGAAATGCTCGGCTCGCTGCTGAAGATTGGTTTCTTCCTCGTTCTGTGGTTTGTCGTCGGACTGTTTATCATCCCCACATTCTTCCGCTCCACCCGCAAGCTGATGACCGATGAGACGCTGCTGATTGTCTCGCTGGGACTATGCTGCATGATGGCCGAAATCTCTACGGCCGTAGGATTCAGCTCTGCGTTCGGAGCCTTCGTGATGGGCAGCATCATTGCCGAGACTGTAGAGGCGGAGCGCATCATCCGTATCACTGAGCCCGTGAAGAATCTTTTCGGCACCATCTTCTTCATTTCCGTAGGTATGCTCGTCGACCCACAAATCATCGTCAGCTATGCCGGACCTATTCTCTGCATCGTCTTGGCCATCATCATCGGCCAGTGCATCTTCGGCACGGCGGGGTTCATGCTCAGCGGTCAGACGCTGAAGACGTCAATGCGATGCGGTTTCTCGCTGACGCAGATTGGTGAGTTTGCCTTCATCATCGCTTCCTTGGGTCTGAGTCTGGGCGTCATCAGCAACTTTCTCTATCCCGTAGTGGTGGCCGTGAGCGTTATCACGACGTTTCTCACGCCCTACATGATTCGCGCTGCCGTGCCTGCCTACGGATTGCTGGAGCGACATCTGCCCCGCCGCTGGATGAGACGCATCAATCACTTGGGCACAGCCCATCAGCAGACTGCCCAGGAACAGAATCTCTGGAAGCTGTTGCTGCGCAAGATGACGGTCAACACGCTCATCTATACCATCCTGGCCATAGCCGTCACGGCCATGATGCTGACGTTCTTCCTGCCCTTCTCTCGCACGCTGCTGCCCCACTGGTGGGCCAACGGCGTCACCGGACTGATCACCGTGGTCATGATTGCGCCCTTCCTGAGAAGCATCGTGATGAAGAACAACCACAGCGATGAGTTCCGCACGTTGTGGACGCAGAGTCATCTCAACCGCCCGCCACTCGTTTTCACCGTTCTGGTGCGACTGTTCATCGCCGCTTCCATTCTCTTCTACATCTGCAATTACCTTGCCCGCTTCGCCAATGCCATCGTCATCACGCTCGCCATCGTAGCAATTGCGCTCATGGTGATGTCGCGTCGGTTGAAGAAACGCAGCATCCGGCTGGAGCGTCTCTTCGTGCAGAACCTACGCTCACGCGACATCGAGGCTGAGGTTCTCGGCCGTAAGCGTCCGCTCTTCGAGGGCCATCTCCTCGACCGCGACCTCCACATCAGCGACTTTCAGATTCCCGAAGGCTCGGAATGGGCCGGCAAGTCGCTCAAGGAGTTGGAACTGCGCACACGCTTCGGGGTGCAGGTGAGCAGCATTCTGCGTGGCGGACAGCGCATCAACATACCAACGGGCTCGGCCATTCTCTTCCCAGGCGACAAGATCCAGGCCATCGGCAGCGATACGCAGCTAGCCAACCTCAACCGCTCCATACGCTCGGAGATCATTACGGACGACCCGGAGATAGAAAAGCGCGAGATGAAGCTGCGCCGCATCACACTGCGAGGCGGATGCACCTTTATCGGCAAGACGCTGCGCGAGAGTGGAATCCGCGATGTCTACGGCTGTATGGTCATCGGATTGGAAGAAGGTAAGGAAAGCCTGACGCCCATAGAACCCACCTACAGGTTTGAAAGCGGCGACATGCTGTGGATTGTGGGCGAACAAGACGCCATCAACAAGATAGAGCAACTGTCGGAGTCTCCTGCCGAGCCCAAATAAGAGCAGAGCAAAAATTACGGATTCTACGGCGTTTCTGTTATTTTTTTAGTACCTTTGCAAAAAGCAATCAATCAACTATGGGAGAATACATCGTATCAGCCAGAAAATACCGCCCGATGACTTTCGACAGTGTGGTGGGACAGAAAGCCCTCACCACAACGCTCAAGAACACCATCAAAAGCGGCAAACTGGCTCATTCCTACCTTTTCTGCGGTCCGCGAGGCGTGGGTAAGACCACCTGCGCCCGAATCTTCGCCAAGGCCATCAACTGCACCAACCTCACCCCCGACGGCGAGGCTTGCAACGAGTGCGAGAGCTGCAGGGCCTTCAACGAGGGACGGTCGCTCAACATCTTTGAACTCGACGCGGCCTCGAACAACTCTGTTCAGGACATCCGCGACCTGATATTGCAGACACGCGTTCCGCCACAGTCGGGACGCTACAAGGTATTCATCATCGACGAGGTCCACATGCTCTCTCAGGCCGCCTTCAATGCCTTTCTGAAGACGCTTGAGGAACCGCCAGCACACGTCATCTTCATTCTTGCCACAACCGAGAAGCAAAAGATTCTGCCCACGATTCTCTCCCGCTGTCAGATCTACGACTTCGAGCGCATGACCGTGCAGGGTACGGTAGACCACCTGAAGAACGTGGCCGCTAAAGAAGGCATCACCTACGAGGACGCCGCACTGACGCTCATTGCCGAGAAAGCCGACGGCGGTATGCGCGACGCGCTCTCCATCTTTGATCAGGCCGCCAGTTTCTGTCAGGGCAACATCACTTATCAGAAGGTGCTGCAGGACCTCAACGTGCTCGACGAGGACAACTATTTCAAGATGGTGGATCTCTCGCTGAAAAACAACGTTCCGGAACTGATGGTGACGCTCAACAACATCATCAACAAGGGCTTTGACGGAGGCCGCATCATCAACGGACTGGCCGCACACATGCGCAATGTGCTGATGGCGAAGAATCCGGAGACGCTGCCCCTGCTCGAGACGAGCGACACGCAGCGCCAGCGCTTCCAGCAGCAGGCACAGAACTGCCCCACCTCTTTCCTCTACAAGGCACTGGAGATAGCCAACCGATGCGACGTCAACTATCGCAACAGTTCCAACAAGCGATTGCTCGTAGAACTCACGCTTATCGAGATAGCACAGATTACGCAGCCCGACGACGCGGCTGCGGGTGCGGGGCGCAGCCCTAAGCGTCTGAAAAACCTGTTCAAGAAAATCGCTTCTCAGGTGAAGCCGGTCCCGCAGGTGGCTGGCGCGAATAAGCCGGGGAGCAAGTCTGCCGCTACTGCAAAGCCCTCTCCGGCGCCTACAATCCACGTTGAGGTGGCCCCGCAAGCGCAGAACGAGACCAAGCGACCGGCTTTCAAGCTCGGCAACATCGGCATGACCTTCAACGACATCCGGCGCAGTGCCCAGGAGAAGAAGCAGGTCATCATGCCCCAAGTGACCAACAAGGGAGAGAATGCCGACTTCAACGAGGAGCAACTCTCCTTTCAGTGGCTGTCGATGTGCAACCGCATGCCCAAGGAAATGATTGGTATGGCGCAGCGCATGAAGAATATGACGCCCCACATCACGGAATTCCCGAATGTAGAAGTGGTGGTGGAGAACGAGATTCTTCTCAACCAGATGGAAGGCATTAAGGCCCGCATCCTCGCCACACTGGCCAAGGAACTGCATAATGCCAACATCCACTTCTCGCTCAGGCTGGCCGAAGCCAGCGAAGTGAAGAAGGTGCTCAACAAGCGCGAGCTCTTCGACCAAATGAGAAAAGAGAATCCAGCCATCGAGACCCTGCGAAAAGGATTGGAATTGGAACTGGCATAGAACCCAAAATACTGAGAGTCAGGAGAAGATTCTGCTGCGAGGTTATTGCCCGCAGTAAGAATCTTCTCCCGACTCTCTTTATCTGACGCGGACAGGCATTCATACTCTCCCGGAGTTGAGCGCATTGCCCATCGTATCCGACCAGAATTCTCCCAACACATCCGACGCGCAACAGCTATTATTGCCGAATGGAATTGCGCATCGAACAACACAAACCGTTGGATTCTTACCTGATTTCCACTGATTTTTTTTGTCTTCTTTTATAATAGTCGTACCTTTGCAATGGATTTCACCAAAGAAAAGTTTACAAAGCAATGGACTATCAGAAAATCATTGACCGGTATTACCCCGACGACAATAAACTAAGATACATATTGATGACCCACAGCCGTCTGGTCTGCCAGCGCGCGCTGAAGATATGCGATGCCCATCCCGAACTGGGATTGGACCGTCGTTTTATAGAGGAAGCAGCCATGCTCCACGACATCGGCATTTGCCGTTGCGACGCTCCCGGCATTGAATGCTTCGGCACCGAGCCTTACATCTGCCACGGCCGCATTGGTGCCGCCATGCTTCGCGAGGAAGGACTGGAGCGCCACGCCCGCGTGTGCGAGCGCCACACCGGAGCCGGACTCACAAAAGAAGAGATCATCCGCCAGAACCTTCCCCTGCCCCATCAGGACTTCTTGCCGGATACTCTGGAAGAGAAGCTTATCTGCTATGCCGACAAATTCTACAGCAAGACGCATCCCGAACGTGAGAAGAGCTACGACAAGGCTCTCAAAAGCGTGGCCAAGTTTGGCGAAGCCGGCGCTAAGCGCTTCAAAGAATGGACAGCTCTCTTTGAACCCGAAAACGTTAAAAATTGAAACTATCAGCGACAAAAAACCAACGGTCAGGGGATTACTATCAACTTTTTTATAACTTTGCATCTTAATGAGACGCCTCGCCTTCATAATACTACTTCTCTCTGCTGCAATTTTTGTTGTGGCAGGCAATATGGTATCGCCGCAGAAACGCCGCGTGAAGGGTAAAGCTGTAACCGCTGACTCCGTACGCAATCCCAACGACACCACACAGATGGACTCGCTGGAGAAAGCCGTTTGGCTGCACAACAAAGCCGTCGACGACTCCATCCACCTCGACTCGCTCAACAAACAGAAGAAAAACAGCATCGAGATGCCCGTAGACTATACGGCCGATGACTCTCTGGTCTACGATGCCACGACCAAGATGGTTCACCTCTACGGCAAGGCCGACGTGAAATACGAAGGGATGGACTTGTCGAGTGAGAAGGTGGCTATCAGTATCGACAGCAGCATCGTCCATGCCACAGGTGTTATGGACACAGCCAAGAAAGCACTATCGGGCACGCCGGTCTTCAAGATGGGCAACGACTCCTATCAGAGCGACACCATCGCCTTCAACTTCAAGAGCAAGAAGGGACTCATCAACAACGTGAAGACCGAACAGCAGGAGGGCTACATCACCAGCCAGCTGTCGAAACGTATGGACAACGGCGACATCTACCTGCAGCACGGACGCTACACCACCTGCGACAAGGAACATCCCGACTTCTATATTGCCCTGAGCCGAGCCAAAGTTCGTCCCAACAAGGACGTCGTCTTTGGTCCTGCCTATCTCGTTGTGGCCGATGTTCCGTTGCCATTGGCCATTCCTTATGGCTTCTTTCCCTTCACCAAGCACTATTCCTCCGGATTCATCATGCCCACCTATGGCGACGAGAACGACCGCGGTTTCTATCTGCGCGACGGCGGATACTATTTTGCCATGAGCGACAAGTGGGACCTGAAGCTGCTGGGCGAAATCTACACCAAGGGCTCGTGGGGCGTATCGGCTGCCTCCAACTATAATAAGAGGTATAAGTTCAGCGGTTCGTTCTACTTCAGTTATCAGGACACAAAGACCGGCGACAAGGGTATGCCCGACTATTCTGAGCAGGAAAGCTTCAAGATACAGTGGAGCCACCGTCAGGACGCCAAGGCCAATCCTTACTCCACGCTGTCGGCAAGCGTCAACTTCGCCACGTCGAGCTATGAGCGCAACAACCTCAACAGCATGTACAACCCGCAGACGATGACGCAGAGTACGCGTACATCATCCGTGAGCTGGAGCACGGGCTTCTCCAGTCTGGGCCTAACCTTGAGCTCTTCGGCCAACCTGTCGCAGAACATGCGCACTAACGAGCTGAGCATGACGCTGCCCGACCTCAACGTCAACGTGTCGCGCTTCTATCCCTTCCGCCGCAAACAGATGGTCGGAAAGGAGCGCTGGTATGAGAAGATCTCGATGAGCTACACCGGACAACTGTCCAACTCTATCACCACCACCGAGGATCACATCCTCCACAGCGACCTGGCCAAGGAATGGCGCAACGGCATCCAGCACAACATCCCTATCAACGGGAACTTCACTCTGGCCAAATATATCAACGTGACGTTGGGATTCAACTTCACCGACCGCATGTATTTCAGCAAGGAGAACATGCAGTGGGACGATGCCACGCAAGCAGTGGTAACAGACACTACCAACGGCTTCTACAACGTCTACAACTGGAGCGCCAGCGTCGGTGCCAGCACGAAGTTCTATGGCATGTACATCCCCAACCGCAAGATCTTCGGCGACAAGATTATGGCTGTCCGCCACGTCTTCACGCCTACGGTCAGCTTCTCTTACGCCCCCGACTTCGGCAACAAGTACTATGAGACCTATCAGCGCACCAACGCCGACGGCACGGTGGAGCTGGTGGAATACAGTCCCTATCGCAACAGTCTTTATGGCGTACCGGGAAGAGGCAAGACGGGAAGCATCAACATGCAGGTGAGCAACAACATCGAGATGAAAGTCAGAAGCGACAAGGACTCTACCGGCGTCAAGAAAATCAGCATCATCGATGAGCTCGGCGCACAGATGAGCTACAACTTCGCCGCGAGCTATCACAGATGGAGCGACCTGTCGACAAACCTGAGACTGAAATGGTGGAAGAACTATACCTTCAACCTCAATGCCGTGTTTGCCACCTATGCCTACGAACTTGATGCCAACGGACATCCCTATGTGGGCAACCACACGGAGTACAGCAAAGGCCGCTTCGGCCGTTTCCAGGGTATGAGCCAGAACATCTCGTTCACGCTGACTCCCGACAAGCTGAGAAAACTCTTCGGTGGCGGCAACAACGATGACGACAATAAGAACAGCGATGACAACGACGACGATGAGGGCGTAGACACCAACATCGAGAGCAACGTCGACGAGGACCTCGTCAAAGGGCAGCACGGCGCAAAGAAGAAGTCGGGCGGCAGCAAGGCCGAGACCGACGACGACGGCTACATGCGCTTCTCAATGCCTTGGTCGCTCACCTTCGGCTACGGCGTAACGATGCGCGAGAACACCAGCGGCAAGTTCAACACCAAGAGCATGCGCTATCCTTACAAGTTCACGCAAACGCTCAACGTCAGCGGCAATATCCGCATCTCCGACGGCTGGAACATCTCCTTCTCTTCTGGCTACGACTTCGACAACCACGCCTTGTCAATGACGACGGCCTCGCTTCAACGAGATCTCCACTGCTTCAACATGAGTTGTTCTGTCGTGCTGAAGCCTTATACGAGCTACAACTTCTCGTTCCGCGCCAACGCCTCAACGCTGATGGACGCCTTGAAGTACGACAAGCGCAGCGGATACAGCAATGCCGTTCAGTGGTATTAATGCTACATACATTATTATAGTTCTAACGGATTCATCCTCCGTAAACAGAAAATAAAATGGTTCACCCGACATGTCGAGTGAACCATTTTATTTTCTACGCTTCTTTTCAGCCACATGTCCTCTGCAATCCTATGTTATTAAACCAACGATTACAGGCAATTACTCACTTCCATACCATTGGCATCTGGGACATTCATCGATTGTTACTGTTTTACCACCGAGTGGTAATGTGTTTACCACCGAGCGGTAATCTGTTTACCACCGAGCGGTAATCGTTTTACCACCGAGCGGTAATCGTTTTACCACCGAGCGGTAATCCCGTAAACAAGCACAATTCGAGCTGGAACTATGCGCATATCGAAGGGGAAACATGGGCAAATCGAACATGGATTACGCACAAAACCGATTGATATAGCCCGTAGCCTTCCCCTTTGCAGCCGAAAAATTATGGATTATGAATTCGTAGCTTTCCACCCTTGCAGCCGAAAAATTATGAATTATGAATTGTGAATTATGAATTAAATGAGTTCCATTCCCAGCTTGCGGCACTCCTCACGCATCTCATCGGGCCAAATGCTGGCCTGAATCTCACCGATATGGGCTTTGTGGAGCATCAGCATACAAAGGCGGCTCTGTCCGATACCGCCGCCGATACTCAAGGGCAACTTGTCGTTGAGCAACTGCTGATGGAAGTAGAGTTTCTCCCTATCTTCCTTCCCTTCAAGTCTCAGCTGGCGCAACAGACTCTCCTTGTCCACGCGAATACCCATAGAACTCAGCTCAAAGGCACGTTCCAAAATGGGATACCAGATGAGGATGTCGCCATTGAGTCCCATCTTGCCGTTTTCGCCCATCGTCGACCAGTCGTCGTAATCCGGAGCACGTCCGTCATGTTTCTTTCCGTCAGAGAGTTTACAGCCGATACCTTCTACAAAGACGGCCCCATACTTACGGCAGATGGCATTCTCGCGTTCCTTGGGCGATAGTGTCGGATACATGTCGAGAAGATCCTGAGCATGAATGAAATAGATATCCTCGGGCAGGAATGGCTTGATTTGCGGGAAGGTCTCATAGGTGAGATACTCCGTACGGCGCACGGCAGCATAGATTCTGCGCACCACGTCTTCCAGGAAGGCCACCTTGCGCTGATCTCGAGTGATGACAGCCTCCCAGTCCCACTGGTCCACATAGAGCGAGTGCAGGTTGTCCAGTTCTTCATCGGCCCTGATGGCGTTCATGTCGGTATAGATACCGTAGCCCGGCTGGATTTTGTATTCGGCCAGCGTGAGTCGTTTCCATTTGGCCAGCGAATGCACCACCTCCGCCTTGGCGTCGCCTAAGTCCTTGATGGGGAAGGTCACGGGGCGCTCAACGCCATTCAGGTCATCATTAATACCAAGACCTTTCATGACGAACAGCGGTGCGGTGACGCGCGTCAGGCGAAGCTCAGTTGCCAAGTTCTGCTGAAAGAAATCCTTTATCAGTTTAATGCCCTGCTCTGTCTGATGTTTGTCGAGCAGCGACTCGTAATGTTTTGGATAAATAATATTACTCATTCGTTCTTATTTAATCAATTTGGCATGCAAAGGTAGGAATTAAATATTAAACCGAAAACATTTTAATCAATTATTGTTTCTTTTTGTAACATTTAAGAGGCAAAAGCAACAGTTGTGCTGCAATTCTTGGGGAGGTTCTGCGAGAGAAGTCCGCTATTTGTTTTTCCTGCAGCACTTATCCTTCCCGTCCAATCCAAGGCTGACATACAGTCCTACGAATCCACGCCAACCACGAAAAAAACAATCCGTTTGTTTTGTTCTTCGGCCGATTTCTGCTACCTTTGCACTTAAATCAAAAAGACATGCCAAACAAATTCAACGGTTTCTGGTCGTTTGTTTCCCATTATAAGTACGCTATCGTCATTATCGTGGGCACACTCGTTGTTGTATTCTTCGACGAGAACAGCGTGATGAAGCGCATACAGCTCGACCTGCAGATTGACGACTTGGAAGACGAAATCAGTTCCTACAAACAGCGCAATGCCGACAATGTCAGACGCTTGTATGAACTCAAGCGCAATCCTGCCGCAATAGAGAAGATAGCGCGCGAGCAATACTTCATGAAGGCCGACAACGAGGACATCTATGTCTTGAGCGACGACAAGAAAGCTCCCGACCCCAACGACAAACTCACAGAAACAGACGATAACAATTAATCCAAAACTCTAAAAATGAAAGAACTCAATAAGTGGCAAAGCATCCTCTTCGTCGTTGGCGGTTGCATAATGACGATCGGCGCCATTGGCTTCATCGTTGTATTAGGCAACATCGACGTGCGACGCGTCTTCAGCTGGGTATACCTCGTAGGAGCGGTGGCCTTCTCCATCATGCAGACTTTCCAAAGCTATGAAGGCGTCAACTTCGTCATCCGCCGCCTCAAGCGCATCCAGGGAATTGCCAGCCTGCTCTTCATCATTGCTGGATTCTTGATGATCGACAATATGTGGGCCGTCACCCGTCCTTTCTTCAACAACGACATCGACTATCTCAACACCATGGGCAACAAATGGGTGCTGGCTCTGCTCATCGGAGCTATCCTCGAAATGTATACCGCCACACGCATATCGATGGAGTTGAAGAAGGAAAATACAAAAGAAGACAACGAATAGGCGATTCCCGTTTGAAAAAAAAACATAAAAGAAAGCCCTATTGAATTAATTTGAATAAAATTTCTTTTCTACTTAAATATTTGATATTACCTTTGTAATGATGAAATAAGGTTCAACATGAATAAAATTCTTTACGCATTTACAACCCTCTCTGCATTGTGCTTCGCATCATGTGCCAGCACCTATGATATAAAAGGTACGTCCAATGACTCCAATCTTGAGGAAAGCAAGATTTACCTCACTGTGCTGCACAACAACGAGCCCAAGAATATTGATTCCTGCGAAGTGGTTCACGGTCAATTCCAATTCAACGGCACCGTGGATTCCGTGCGCGTGGCCATGATTGGTCAGCTGCCTGTCGTGCTGGAGGAAGGTGAGATCACCGTAAAAGACGATAACACACAGAGTTCGGCTACAGGAACGCCACTCAACGACAAGCTCACTGGTTTTATGCGTAAATACCAGCAAATCATCAACCAGTATTCCGAACTGCAGCGCCGTCCCTATCAGGCCATGATGAACGGCGAGGATATGAATGCCGTACAGGTTGAGGTAGACAAGAAAAGCGACGAACTCAACGCCAAGATGGACAAGCTGCTCACGGGCTTCGTTACCGAGAACTTCGACAACGTGCTGGGTCCATGGGTATTTCTCAATGCCTGCTCCATGCGCTTCAACGGCGTTCCCATGACCGATGCTTGGGTGGAAGACATCATGAGCCGCGCCACCGACAAGTTCAAGAACAATCCGATGGTGAAAGACTACTATCAGAAAGCCCAGGAGAATGAGCGCATCATGAACGGTTCGGAACAGGCTCCCAACGGTCAGGCTCCCCAAGCCGCGCCTCCCACACCCCGACAGATGGCACAGCCAGCAGATTCCACAGCACGTTGATCACATCTAAAGATATGAACAGACATGACAACATTGATTTACGGCGGACGCATTGTGAATGAAGGCCGGACTTTCAGCGGTTCGGTCGTCATCGACAATGGCTTTATTGCCGATATTCAGGAAGGAAACATGCATCCCCGTGGCAACTACGATCATACTGTAGATGCCACGGGATGTTTCGTATTGCCCGGCATCATCGATGAGCACGTCCACTTCCGCGAGCCGGGACTCACCTCCAAGGCCGACATCGAGAGCGAAAGCCGCGCCGCTGCCTTCGGTGGTGTGACGTCCTATCTCGAAATGCCCAACACCGTTCCGCAGACGACGACCATCGAAGCGCTGGAACAGAAATGGCAACTTGCCTCCACGAAAAGCCACGTCAACTATGGCTTCTTCTTCGGGGCTACCAACACCAATGCCAATCTGTTCCAAAGTCTTGACCGGAGTCTCATCCCCGGCATCAAGCTCTTTATGGGATCCAGTACGGGCAACATGCTCGTCGACCGACGGGAGGCGCTCGACAGAGTATTCTCCGAGTCGGCACGGCTCCATCTGCCCGTGATGGCCCACTGCGAGGATACCGACATCATCAATCAGAACATGCGTGAGGCAAAAGCCACTCATGGCGACGATCCCGACATCAGCCTGCATCCCCTAATCCGTTCGGCCGAAGCCTGCTATGCCTCTTCAGAGAAGGCGGTGGAACTGGCCTGCCGCCACGACGCCCGTCTTCACATCGCCCATATCTCCACTGAGCGCGAACTGGCCTTGCTCGACAGCCCGTCAGGCAACGAGCTCCCGCAGATTACCGGTGAGGCCGTGCTGGCCCACCTGCTTTTCGACGAGAGCGACTATCAGCGATTGGGAGCGCTCATCAAGTGCAATCCCGCCATCAAGACAGCCGCCGACAAGCAAGCCCTGCGCCAGGCTCTAACGTCAGGACTCATCTTCGCCGTCGGCACCGACCACGCCCCACATCTTCTGGAAGAAAAACAGGGCGGTGCGGCAAAGGCAAAGTCGGGTATGCCCATGATTCAGTTTTCCCTGGTGAGTATGCTGCAACTGGTCGACGAAGGCGTGCTGAGCATTGAACGGCTGGTGGAACTGATGTGTCACAACCCCGTCCGACTCTTCGCCATCAACCGTCGTGGCTATCTGCGGCGCGGCTATCATGCCGACATCACCATCGTCAAGCCCCACACGGGATGGACGGTGACAAAGAAAGTGATACAGAGCAAATGCAAATGGAGTCCCGTGGAAGGCCGCGTCTACAACTGGCGCGTCGAACATACCTTCTGCAACGGACTGCACATATATAATAAAGGAATGTTTGCTCCCGACAGCAAAGGCGAGCAACTGCTGTTTGACAACCGATGAGAATGCGAAAAATACTCCGGTACAGTGTGGCCCAGCTCCGGCCCTACATCAACTGGATATACTTCTTTCACGCTTGGAGCATGAACGGAAAGCCCGAGGAGGAGCGGCAGTCGCTGCGCCGCGATGCCGAAGACCTGCTCTCCTCATGGCAGGGACGCTGTGAGGGGCGTGCCGTCTTCGCATTGTTTGATGCCAACAGCGACGGCGACGACATCGTGACCGACGACGGACGCATCCCGCTTCTGCGCCAACAGCACAGCGGCAGTGAGCCCAACCTTTGTCTGGCCGACTTCGTCAAGCCGCTCTCCATGGGAGAGAAAGACACCATTGGCGTGTTTGCAACAACCGTCGACGCACCGGTATCCGACGCGGCTTCCGACCCCTACGCCTCACTGCTGTCGCAGACGTTGGCCGACCGACTGGCAGAAGCCACAACCGAGCTGATGCATCTCGAGGTGAGACGCAACTATTGGGGCTATGCTCCCGATGAGCATCTCTCCATCGACGACCTTCTCTCCGAGCGCTTTCAGGGCATACGTCCCGCCGTGGGCTACCCCTCAATGCCCGATGCCAGCATGAACTTCGTCTTCGACTCGCTCATCGACTTCTCGTCCATTGGCATCAGCCTCACCGAGAGCGGCATGATGTTGCCCCATGCCAGTGTGTCGGGTCTCATGTTCGCCCATCCAAAGTCCAGGTACTTCACCCTTGGTCCCATCGGTGAGGATCAGTTAAAAGATTACGCACGGCGCCGCGGTAAGTCAGCCGACGAACTGCGGCGTTTCCTGCAAGCCAATTTAAACAACAATTGATTTGATACACAGGATTCTCATACCACTGTTGCTTTCCATCATCCTGCCAGAGATTTACCTCGATTGGCATTTTCTGCGCAGGCGTTTCCGCCAGCATCCCTGGTGGCGGCTCGTTTGGTGGCTGCCGACGCTGGTGATGGTGGGCTATACGCTTGTCATGGCAAGCCTGCGCACATTTGCCCCGACCGACGTGGTATGGCTGAAAGTGTATATGGGACTCTTCGCCTTTACGTCAGGACCGAAGCTGTTCTTCTCCATATTCTCGCTGATTGGATATGGTGTAAAGCGGGTCTTTCGCACAGCCTACAACTATGGCAACGTGCTGGGAATCTTTGTAGCCATTGCCGTCGTCGTATCCTACTTCTACGCCTGCGTCTATGGCATACGGCAGTTTGTAGTGAAACACGTAGAGCTGGAGTTTGCCGACCTTCCGCCCGCCTTCAACGGCTACCGCATCGTGCTCTTCTCCGATGCCCACGTAGGCTCTTTCCACGGACGCAACAAGCGCCTGCTCCGACGCGACTTGGACAGTATCAATGCGCAGCATGCCGACATGATAGCTTTTACGGGCGACTTGGAGAACTTGCAGCCATCTGAAATCAAGCCCTTCGTGGGAGAACTCTCGAAACTGAAAGCCCGCGATGGCGTCTTCTCCGTGCTTGGCAATCACGACTATAGCTTCTATATCACGGCCGACAGCGCTGTGAAGGCGGCCAATGAGCGCGAGACGCAGCAGCTGGAGCGCGCCTGCGGCTGGCAACTCCTGCAGAATGAGCACATAATCCTGAGGCGTGGTGGCGACTCTCTCGTCATTGCCGGCGAGGGCAACTACGGCGCTGGCGTCTTTCCCGACCGCAGCGACCTGCATGCCGCGCTGCACGGAGTGAGCAAACAGGCCTTCGTCGTGATGCTGCAGCATACGCCGAAAGCCTGGCACAGCGACATTCTCCCCCACTCCAACGTACAGCTCACGCTGAGTGGACACACCCACGGCGGTCAGATGAGCCTATTCGGACTCCGCCCCACCGAGATCCACGGCGATCCAGACTTTGGATTATACAGTGAAGGCGGCAGACGGCTCTATGTCACGGGCGGCATAGGCGCGCTGGTGCCTTTCCGGTTCAACATGCCCGCCGAAATAGTAGTAATTACCTTAAAACAAAAACGATGAAATATCTCTATCGCATCTATCAACTGGTGGTCTTCGCGCCGCTATTCATCCTGATCTCACTGGTCATCTCCATTATCACCGTATTGGGATGCACCTTGGGCAACGGCCATTTCTGGGGTTATTATCCAGGCCGCTACTGGGCACGCTGCGCCATCCGCCTGCTCTTCCTGCCCGTGAAAGTGACCGGACGGGAGAACCTCAAGCCAGGACAGAGCTACGTCTTCGTGGCCAATCACCAGGGAGCGTTCGACATCTTTCTCATCTACGGTTTCCTGAACCGCAATTTCAAGTGGATGATGAAATATCAGTTGGGCCGTATTCCCTTTGTCGGCTACGCGGCCAAATGCGCCCACCACATTTTTGTCAACAAAGGTGGAGCCAGCAAAATCCGCAAGACCTACGAGCAGGCACGCGAGATTCTGCGCGAAGGTATGTCGCTCGTTGTCTTTCCCGAAGGAGCCCGCACCTTCAATGGTCACATGGGCACGTTCCGCCGCGGAGCCTTCATGCTGGCCGATGAACTGCAGCTCCCGGTCGTTCCGCTCACCATCAACGGTTCGTTCAATGTCATGCCCCGTATGCGCGACATGCATTTCGTCATCTGGCATCCCCTGACGCTCACGATTCACGAGCCCATAGAGCCTCAGGGCAAGGGCCGCGACAACATCCTGCGCATGGAAAAACTCAGCTATGATGCGGTGATGAGCGGTCTGGTGCCCGAGTACCAAAGCTACCGGGAAAACCCCGATCAATAAACTTTTGAACGATAGGAGAACTACGATTCCGGAGAAAAAGAAAAATAATGATCTTTTATTTCCACTTTTCTAATAATATTCGTAACTTTGCAATATTAAATTTCAGTACGAGATGAATTCCAGCGATTCAATTGTCATTATACCGACCTATAATGAAAAAGAGAATATAGAGAAGATAATCAGGGCCGTCTTTGGTCTTGAGAAGTGCTTTCATATCCTTGTCATCGACGACGGAAGCCCCGACGGCACGGCCAGCATCGTAGAACGGCTGATGAACACCGAGTTCAGCGACCGTCTCTTCATCATCAAGCGCAAGGGCAAACAGGGATTGGGCACAGCCTACATCACCGGTTTCAAATGGTCGCTGGAACACAAATACGACTACATCTTCGAGATGGACGCCGACTTCAGCCACAATCCCAACGATCTTCCACGCCTCTACCATGCCACTCACGACGAGGGCTACGACGTGGCCATTGGATCGCGCTATGTCAGTGGTGTGAACGTTGTCAACTGGCCCATCGGCCGCGTACTGATGAGCTATTTCGCATCGCAATACGTGCGCATCGTCACCGGATTCAAGGTGCACGACACAACAGCCGGATTCGTGTGCTACCGCCGCCGCGTGCTCGAGACGATTCCCCTTGACCAGATTCGTTTCAAGGGCTATGGTTTCCAGATAGAGATGAAATTCACGGCCTATAAGATTGGCTTTAAGATTAAAGAGGTCCCCGTGGTGTTTGTCAACCGGCGCGAGGGGACGAGCAAGATGAGTGGTGGCATATTCAGCGAAGCTTTCTTTGGCGTCATGCGCTTGCGTATTGACGGTTGGTTCAGGAAATATCCCAAAATCAAAGAATAGCCCCAATTGACCACACAAGAGTTTCTATCCCTCTATGCCAAGGCTCCACAGACAGGAGCTCTTCTGAAAGCACTTACCGACGACTCCATCCGCACAGTCTCTTTAGGCGGACTGCAGGCATCGGCAAGTGCTGTCTTGTTTGCTGCCGTTGCCCAAAAGATGAGGGGGGAGGCGGTTTTCATCCTTCAAGACGCCGACCAGGCCGGATATTTCTACCACGACCTCACGCAACTCATTGGCAACGACAACGTTCTCTTTTATCCCTCTTCGTATAAGCGTGCCGTGAAGTACGGGCAGCGCGACTCGGCCAACGAGATTCTGCGCACCGAAGTTCTCACCCGTCTCTCGTCGCGCGACGCCAACGCAGCATCTTCTTTATATATTGTGACCCATCCAGAGGCCTTATCCGAGCTGGTGGTGTCGCAAAAGCATCTCGACGAACGGCGCATCACGCTCAAGCGCGGACAACGGGTGGACATCATCGACGTGGAACACAAGATGCGCGGGTTCGGATTCACCCAGGAGGACTACGTCTACGAGCCCGGACAATTCGCCGTGCGTGGCAGTATCCTCGACGTTTATTCCTACAGTTGCGAACTCCCCTACCGTATAGACTTCTTCGACGACGAGATCGACAGCATCCGCACTTTCGAGGTTGAGGACCAGCTGTCGAAGGACCTTTGCCAGGAAATCGTTATTGTGCCTGAGCTTGCCCAGATCAAGAGCGATAAGATACCGTTTCTTTCTCTGTTGGAAAAAAATTCCATTGTCGTTGCCAATGACTTCGACTTCATTCGCCAGACCATTGGTCACACCTATGAGGAAGGATTCTCCTCGCAGGCCCTCACCGACCGCATGGCGGGTGCAACGGAGATGGAACAGCAGGCCATCAAGGACGAGCTGAAGAGCGAGAACACGCTGATGCCCCTTTCGGCATTCGACCAGTCCATGATGCCGTTGCGGCTGGTAGAGCTGAGCAACGACGCGAAGAAGGACGCCCAGGCCAAACTGCGCTTCAACATCTCGCCGCAACCCTTGTTCCACAAGAATTTCGACTTGCTCAGGCAGACGATTGAAAGCTACCTGATCAAGAACTATCATATCTACGTCCTTGCCGACAGCCAGCGTCAGCAAGAGCGGCTGCGCGATATCTTCAACGGCATGGATGAGTCGGGCGAGACGATGACTCTGCAAAACGGTGAATGGTCGCAGCGCCCCATTGAGTTCACGCCCGTAGAGAAGACCATCCACGAGGGCTTCATCGACAACACACTGAGGATTTGCTGTTTCACCGACCATCAGATCTTCGACCGCTTCCACAAATACAGTCTCAAGAGCGACCGTGCCCGCAGCGGAAAGATGGCGCTCACGATGAAGGAACTGCAGGAGATGGAGCCCGGCGACTTCATCGTCCACGTGGATTATGGTATCGGCAAGTTCGGCGGCCTTCTCCGCGTCCCCACCGACAAGGGATTCAAAGAGGTCATCCGCATCATCTATCAGAACAACGACAAGGTGGATGTCTCCATCCACTCGCTCTATAAGATCAGCAAGTACCGCTCCAGCGAGACCGGTCAGCCGCCACGGTTGAGTGTACTCGGCACCGGAGCCTGGGACCGCATGAAGGAGCGCGCCAAGAAGCGCATCAAGGACATTGCGCGCGACCTCATCAAGATCTATGCCAAGCGACGCTACGAGAAGGGATTCGCCTTCAGCCCCGACTCCTACTTGCAGCGTGAGCTCGAGGCCAGTTTCTTTTACGAGGACACGCCCGACCAGCTGAAGGCCACGCAAGACGTCAAGGCCGACATGGAAAGCGCCCACCCCATGGACCGTCTCATCTGCGGCGACGTGGGCTTCGGAAAGACGGAGGTGGCCATTCGGGCTGCCTTCAAGGCTGCCTGCGACTCCAAGCAGGTGGCCGTGCTCGTCCCGACAACGGTCCTGGCCTATCAGCATTATCAGACTTTCACCCGTCGGCTTCACGACTTCCCCGTGCGCGTGGACTATCTTTCACGCTCGCGCTCAACAAAGCAGACCCACCAGGTACTCGACGATTTGGCCGCGGGAAAGATCGATATACTCATCGGCACCCACAAGCTCATCGGCAAGGCCGTGAAATGGCACGACCTCGGATTGCTTATCATCGATGAGGAGCAGAAGTTCGGCGTTGCCACAAAGGAGAAGTTGCGCAAGCTCAAGACCAACGTCGACACACTCACCATGTCGGCCACGCCGATTCCCCGTACGCTGCAGTTCTCGCTTATGGGAGCACGCGACATGAGCATCATCCGCACTCCGCCGCCCAACCGCTATCCCATCCAGACGGAACTGACAACCTTCAGCCACGAGGTTATCGCCGACGCCATCAACTTCGAGATGAGCCGCAATGGGCAGGTCTATTTCGTCTGCAGCCGCATCAGCAACTTGCAGGAGATGGCCAATCTCATCCATAAGTATGTGCCCGACTGCCGGGTTGCCATCGGTCACGGTCAGATGAATCCTGAGGAGCTGGAGAAAATCATCCTCGGCTTCATGAATTATGACTACGACGTCTTGCTCTCCACGACCATTGTGGAGAACGGTATCGACATCCCCAATGCCAATACCATCATCATTGCCGACGCACAGCGCTTCGGGCTGAGCGACCTCCACCAGATGCGCGGCCGCGTGGGACGCAGCAACCGCAAGGCATTCTGCTATCTGCTGGCCCCGCCCAAGAGCGTTCTGCCCGTTGACGCGCGCCGGAGACTTGAGGCTCTGGAGAATTTCTCCGAACTGGGAAGCGGATTCAACCTTGCCATGCAGGATCTCGACATCCGTGGAGCCGGCAACTTGCTCGGTGCTGAACAGAGCGGATTCATGGAAGACTTGGGCTACGAGACCTATCAGAAGATATTGAGTCAGGCCGTGACCGAACTCAAGAACGACGAGTTCAGCGACCTATATACCGAGGAGATGGCCCAGGGAAGAGAGTTCAGCGGCGACGAGTTCGTAGAGGATTGCAACATCGACAGCGACTTGCAGATGTACTTCCCAGACACCTACGTGCCTGGAAGCGGCGAGCGCATGCTGCTCTATCGCGAACTGGACAACATTGAGGACGACCGCACCCTCGAAGACTACCGCAAACGCCTCATCGACCGCTTCGGTCCGATACCAGAAGAAGGCGAGGAACTCCTGCGCGTGGTGCTCTTGCGCCGGCTGGGCAAGCGACTGGGCTGCGAGAAGATCTCGCTGCGCGGAGGCAAGATGGTGATGCAGTTTGTCTCCAACCCTCTCAGTGCCTACTATCAGAGCAAGGCTTTCGATAAGGTGCTCAACTACATCGGGCGCAATCCGCGCCGCTGCGCTATCAAGGAAGTCAAGGGCCGCCGCCTCATGCACGTGGACCATATAGCCACAGTGGCCGACGCCGTTGACGTACTGAAGAATATTGACGAAGACAACAAAGGAAATAACAAGAAATGAAAATAGTCAACGCCCAGCGTTCCTGGGCTTCCTGGATCGCCTCCCGCATTATGGAGGCCATGACTGACGAATGCTGTCTGAATCTGACTGGTCCCCGACAGGGACTGGCCTCCTTCCACCATCTCATGACCGACCTTGTGGAACGGACCGACACACAGTACAGCTATCTCAACACGCTCGTTGCCCTTAGTGACGATGACGAACTGGCCGGCATCTGCGTCAGCTACGACGGCGCATCGCTTTTGCGGCTCAGAAAGCCCTTCATCGATGAATCGCTCAAACGCTTTGGCATGGACCATAGCAACATGAAACCTGAGACTGAAGAAGGCGAGCTCTATCTTGACAGCCTCTGCGTCGATGCCAACTTCCGCCACTGCGGAGTGGGCACAGCTCTGCTTAAGGCATCTATCGACAAGGCACGCCGGCTGAAGCTGCCCAAGGTGGGACTGCTCGTAGACAAAGGCAATCCGAAAGCCGAGCGCCTCTACCGCTCTCTCGGCTTCGAATACGTTGGCGACTCAGAATGGGGTGGTCATCCCATGCGCCATCTTCAATACGACCTTGCCCGTCCTTGAGGGGACTTATGGAGTCCATTTACATAGATTTCAAAGGAAATTTCGCAAAATAATATAGAATAATGAACTGAGGGAGTCAAATTAGATAATTTTAAGTCTTTTTTGGAAGAAAAATTATCTTTTTTCGGATTATTATTGTTATATTTGCAACTGAAAAGAGCAAGAAAGCCGATTTCGAGACCAAACAAAAGAAAAAAGAAACGGCAATTGCTCCTTAACATAAGTTTGACATAAAGTTTTTTAGAAGTGAATATATAGTTTGTAATAGTGGTAATAGTAACAGTAGTGAAGGTATTTCGTCGTGAGGACGGGATACTTTTTTTTAGTTCATTTCTAGTTTCTGTAGTGACGAATAGCCTTACGGACGATGTCCCATCATCGTAGTTCAGAAACTCGAAAAATTGATTTCTTGATGCTCAGATAGGAGGTTTTTAAGAAAAAATAAGAAGATTCAGCTAACGTCCCATCAGTGCAAACAAAACGTAGCAAGTAATCGGCAAACGCCCGAAATTCCATTATTTTTAGAGCTCAAACAGCCTATATAAGGCCAGTTTCAAGAACTTCCGCATTTAAACTTTACAGACTCTCTTTGCGTCAAATAAGCAGTTTAATCAATAAAAAGATTAGGAATATGAAGAAATTGATGATGACCGCCATGTTGATGCTTGCGATGACAGCAGCCATGGCACAGAGCAACAAACCTGCAAAGATGGACGCAGCAACCCTGACCGAGTTTCTCGTAAAGCAGCTGGGACTGAACAGCACTCAGAAGACGAAGGTGTCGGCTCTGAACAAGAAATACGAGAGCGTGCTCGGTGGTCCGGGCATGGGCGGTCCAGGCATGGGCGGACCGCGTCCTGAACGTGGAAACAGAGAGGGCAACAACGAGCAGCGCGGACAGCGCCCCGAGCTGACTGATAGCCAGAAGGCCGAGATGCAGCAGAGACAGACCCAGCGCCAGGCCTACGAGAAGGAACTGAAGGGCATCCTCACCGACGACCAATACAAGAGCTACCAGAACATGGGAAGACCTCAGGGCAACGGTGAAGAGCGCAACCATGAGAGCAGATAAGGATTAGAAAACTTCAGGATAACAAAACAGGATAACAAAATTTATAAAGAATAAGGATTATGAAGAAGATTATTTTGATGTCATTGGCTCTTGCAGCCGTCATGGGTGCCCACGCACAGTCATCATTGACCTCAACACTGGCAAAGGAAGCTGCCAAGACAGCACTGAGCAGTGCTGTCAGCAAGGTCACCGGCAACGCAACATCAAGCACTTCGTCAGTCAGCGACGCTCTTTCGGCAGCCAGCAAGGTAAGTTCTGTGGTCAGCAAGGCCCAGTCTGCTGCCAACACGATAAAGACCGTCAGCAGCGTTGCCAAGGCTACCGGTACCACATCGGCATTGACAAGCGCAGCTAAGACTGCGGCCACCAATGCCGTGAAGGCAGAAGCCTCCAGCTTGGCCGAGAACGCCGTGGAGAAAGCACTGACATCAGCAAGCACTAGCAGCGCAAGCACTGCAAGCAAGGCTGCGGCAACGAAGAAAACTGCGACAACGAAGACAAAGAAGAAGAGCTCTAAGAAATAAGCCCAACTGCCTCTATTCGGACATCAATAACGCCGAATGGATTTTATGCGAGCGAAGCAAAGCAATTCTATGTCCGAAGGACAATTTTCTGTTGTGAGCAGGCTTGTTGCCGAAGGCATGGGGATAAGTCCGGTCGGCCAGGCGCGAGCTTGCTCGCAAGCCATGCCGACCGGGCTTAGACCCAATGCGACGGCAGGAGCGGAAGCCTGCTCACAACCATTTTCCTCAAATATCATCACCCACAGTATTTTTCCAATGCGCCGTTTTTTGGCTGCGGGGCAATAGCCTATCATCCTCATGCTTTGGACGCTATGATAGTCCGTATTGAGAAAGCTGTCAGAGCAGTTGCAGGTCAACAGGGCAACGCACAAAGACAATATTGTGATATTATTATATCTCTGTCGTTTTAGTATTTATACGCCACCAAGGGCCGCAAGGCGTCATTAGCACCTTTGGCGGGAAAGGGTAATTCTTTGTCAAGCGCTACCTGTGTAAAAGTCTAACAGTCATCAACAAAAGTCTGGAAAAATTTTGCGTTGTCTCTGTTTTTTATTACTTTTGCATTCGCATTATAATTGGACCCCTAGCTTAGCTGAATAGAGCGTCAGATTCCGGTTCTGAAGGTCGTGGGTTTGAATCCCACGGGGTTCACGGTAAGGTTGGCTAAATGGCCAACCTTTTTTTGTGCAGAAACAATTATCAACACTCTCTTTCTACTGAATAATGGATTGCTGACAGCTGAGAGCAGAACTGCTGACAACTGAGAGCAGAACTGCCGACAGCTGAGAGCAGAACTGCTGACAGCTGTCAGCAAACATTAGCTCTCGGAAATGAAAGGTACTAATCCAGATTATCAACAGGCAAATAAAAAGAAACCGGGCCAACGAAACTCTTGCTTCGTTGGCCCGGTGATTATACTAAAGTTGTTGTTGTCTACTTGACTATTCTGCGTGGTCGCGCTCGATGTAGGCAATCACGGCTCCCTTACTGATCTTGGAGCCTTGCTTGGCATTGATCTCTACAAGTTTGCCACCCAGGTCGGCCGGTACGGCCACGAATTCACCCCATGAGGTGAGGATGTAGCAGAACACGTCGCCTTCCTTGTACTCCTTGCCGATGTAAGGCTCAACGGCGGGAGCTGCCTCACCGTCGCCCTGGAACTCCCAGAACACCTGTCCCTTGACAGGAGCCACGATAGCGTCGGCCTTTGCGTGCTTGTAGGCTGCGGCCTCCTCGGGAGTCATCTTTGCGCCCATCTTGGCATCTTTCTTAGCCTGCAGGTCGGCCAGGAAGTTCTTCTTGGCCTGACCGCTCTTGTAGTTGCGATACTGCTCGGGATGCATAGCAAGCTCGAAGAGTTCCTCATCGTCCTTGCCGTAGTCCCAACCATTCTCGTCCATCTCCTTACGGAAGTCGGGCAGAGCGTCCTTGAGCAGAGTGTGAGGATCAGCATCGGTGAACTCGCGTCCCTGCTTTTTGGCCAGTTCCTTCAGCTCGGGAGCAATCTCTCCGGGCACCTTACCGCTCTTGCCGAGAATCATACCCCACATCGAGTCGTCCATCATCACGAAGCGGCCCTTGCCCTGCTCCATGGTGAGGAGGTTCATCAGAGCGATGTTCTTCGTATATTGTGAGAACGGCGTCACCAATGGAGGATAACCCACACGAGGCCACACGTAAGCCACCTCGTCGAAGAGCTTGATGAGCAGGTCGTCCATAGAGAGTTCTTCCTCGCCCTTCTTCTTGCGGAGGTTGTTGATAGTAGTGCGCATGCCACCCAGATCGGCCATCATGGAACCCATCATGCCGCCGGGCAGACCGCAGGTGAGCAGGAGTGAGCTCATCACCTTGTTCTGCGGGTTGATGAAGTAGCCCAGCCACTCATCGATGAACTCCTGCGTGAGGGCGCGTGCCTTCATGTAGGCCTTCATGTTGATGTCGGCCACCTCGAAGCCTTCGTGCTTGAGCATGCTCTGCACGGAGATGACATCGGGATGCACCTTACCCCAAGAGAGAGGCTCGATGGCTGTATCGATAACGTCGGCACCATTGTTGCAGACTTCCAAAATAGAAGCCATGCTCAGTCCGGGACCGCTGTGGCCGTGATACTCGATGATGATGTCGGGATGCTTCTCCTTGATCATCTTGGTCAGCTGACCAAGGAAAGCGGGCTGACCGATACCGGCCATATCCTTCAGACAGATTTCCTCTGCACCGGCCTCGATTTCCTGGTCGGCCAACTTGCTGTAATACTCCAGCGTGTGAACGGGAGAAGTGGTGATGCAGAGCGTGCCCTGCGGGGTCATGCCGGCCTCTTTGGCCCAACGGATGGAGGGAGCGATGTTGCGGATATCATTCAATCCATCGAAGATTCTGGGGATGTCTACACCCTGAGCATGCTTCACCTGATACATCATCCGGCGCACATCGTCGGGCACGGGATACATACGCAGCGCATTCAGACCGCGGTCAAGCATATGTGTCTTGATGCCTACCTCGTTGAAAGGCTTGCAGAATGCACGCACGGCATCATTAGGATTCTCGCCTGCAAGCAAGTTGACCTGCTCGAAAGCGCCACCATTGGTTTCTACTCGGGAAAAACACCCCATGTCAATAATGGCAGGGGCTATACGCTCCAGCTCATCCTTGCGGGGCTGAAACTTACCGCTACTCTGCCACATATCCCGATAAACGAGACTGAACTGAATCTTTTTTTTCATATTTAGATTAAATTCCTAATCTGTATTAATAAATAAGTTTTTGTCTGCCATATCTATAAAAGGCAGGTTAGATAAGTACGGGCTACAAAATTAGACAAAAAAAATGGAATTCTGCTGATTGTGGTTGTTTTTTTATGATTTATAACGAATTAGTTGACATAGGTGCAGTCATTCTTGCTTGCAGAACAAAACAGAAGAGTACTCTGAAAGCGCTCAGAAGATGACGAAAAAACCTGTTGCCAATATTCGTTGGGATACCTCTGCCCTACCCTCACACTGCATGGTAATCTGAAAGCAGACGAGTCACGACGGATCAGATCACGACCGCCGTTCCGCTCGTGGCCACCATCATCATGGAGTTGTGGCTGCCGATGGTCTCATAGTCGATGTCGATACCCACGACAGCATTGGCACCCAAAGCTGCAGCACGGTCACTCATTTCCTTCAAGGAAGTGTCCTTCGCCTCGCGGAGAACGTTCTCATAGCTTCCGCTTCTGCCGCCAACAATGTCGCGTACGCCAGCAAGGAAATCCTTCACAAAATTGGCACCGATAATGGTCTCTCCAGTAACGATACCTTTGTACTCCTTAATCACTTGACCTTCAATGGTCGGGGTTGTTGATAAAAGCATAAGATGAAATTAGATGATTGTTCAATATTTTCGGTGCAGCCACTTCATGATGACATCCACGACATAGGCTTGCTCGTCGGCTGTGAGCTGGCGACCTTTGGGTATGCCATGCCACTTCTGAAGACAGTTGCGGCAACAGCAGCCCGTGGCATGCTGCGCGATGAATGGAGGGAAGATGCCATGGCGCATGGGCGTCTGGCGGCCGTCGTTGGCAATATAAGCGGGAGCCAGCCTGCGGGCTATGACTTGGGCCGTATCTCTCCTCAGCTTGGCCCAGCCTTTCTCCTCGATATAGCTACGGTCCTTGGCGTTGAGATAAAAACTGCTTCTGAACTTTGATTGAGCCAGGCGCTCGAAGAGGTCGGTAAAATCCATTTTCTGAGGGGGCTGTAGCTCCGTCGGCTGACCATCGAGGCTACAATTTTCATCCTCATCGGGCTCGAACCCCGGAAGATCAAAGAAGCTGCCTTCAAGCTCATCACGACTTTTCATACCGACCTACTCCGTTTGCTCCAAAGCTTTCTTCGATAGCTGGTCGGCTATCTTCTTGGCTTTCTTGTTCACCTCGCCGATGTTCTTCTTCTTGTAATAGCTGCGTGAGGCGCCATCGCTGCTCAGCACCAGCGAGTCGCCATCGAGATAGGCGATATCGCACGTGTCGTTGTGAAGATTCACCACCGTCATGTTTCCTTTGCTGTCCTCTTTAGGCGTTCCGCTGACGATGATGAACTTGCCATTCCAGATATGCCAAGCCGTGAAATAGCCCAACGCAGGATAGACCACCGGGCTCTCGTCGGCCACCGAGGGATCCTCGCGGATATAGCCAACGCTCTGTGCCATCCAGTTTTGCTTCACCCAGAAACCGTATTCGCGGGGGATGTAATAGGTCTGCTTCAGCGAGTCGGGCATGGCTGCCAGCTTTCGGGCCTGCTCGCGGTTGCTCATGTTGGTGAAGTCCTTGAGTTTTGGCATGACAATGTAGCACCAGATGCCCATCAGGTCTTCCAAGTCGATGACGAGTGTGGCCTTCTTCTTGTCGTTGGGATCCAAAACCAGCGCCAAGCGGTCGCCAATGCTCACCTTGCCACGAATATTTCCCGCGCGGGTGGCATCGAGAATGTTGTAAGTGACGGGATCACTGTTGTCGAGGGGAAGCAGTACGATCACCGTATCGTTGCAACCCTCGCAAGCCAGTCCATAGACGGTCTTGTCGCCCTTCATCGTCGTAGTGAGCAGTTTCTCTTGTTTTTCCTTGGGCTTGAATGTACTGTTGGAATTGAAAACCACATCAAGGACACAAAACAAGACAAACAGTCCCAGTATCGTGTAGACAATGTATTTCTTCTTCATTGTTTCAAATTATTTTTCCATTTCTGCATCAATCAGACAAGCCTGACAGGCGGACGGCAGTCCTGCCACTGTTATAGACTTACCTCAAAGACCGCTGCAAAGTTACAAAAAATCATTTAAAAACATTTTTTACGACAACATTTTTAGTTTAGAGGGCGATAAAAAAGTTGATTGCTCACACATTGCCCAATTTCACTCGCTTGATACCTTCTTCTTTGGCTATTGCCCGGGCCTGTTCCAGTTCGGCCAACGGCGTCGGCTGCAAGTCAGGCATTCTGTACTGCGGGAAGAAGCGCGTGATGTGGAGCGGCACATCGGCAAATCCGTTCTCCACCAGCCAATGGCACATGGCGCGCGTCATCTTTGGGTCATCATTAACGGTCGGGATGAGCAGATGGGTGATCTCCAGCCACACGCCGGCTTCCCGGACGGCCTTCAGCGTGTCAAGCACTGGCTGCAGCGAAGCCCCGGAGACCTGATGATAGATAGCGTCGCTGAAGGATTTCAGATCGATATTTGCTGCATCCAGGTATGGCAGCAAATCCTGCAGGGGCTTCTGACATACGTAGCCAGCTGATACGAGGATGTTTCTCATACCGGAGTCGTGGGCCAGCCGGGCCGTGTCGCGCATGTATTCCATCCACGTGAGCGGCTCGGTGTAGGTATAGGCTATCTGATCCTGATGGTAGCGGCGGGCCAACTCTATCAAGCCCTCTGGCGAAAGGTCCTCCGAAGGCACATCAGAGGGTCGGACCTGAGAGATGTCGTGATTCTGGCAGTTCTTACAGGAGAGATTGCATCCCGTGCAGGCTATCGACAGGCATTCGCTGCCCGGATGATACCAAGCCAGCGGTTTCTTCTCGATGGGGTCGATGGCCAGCGCACACGGATGACCGTAGGCCTCGCTATAGAGTTTTCCGTCACGGCAGACACGGCTGCGGCAGCGCCCACGGCCTCCTTCGGCGATGACGCAATGGTGCGGACAAAGGTCGCATCTTACTTTTCCATCATACAAAAGATGATAATATTCAGCCTCTTTCATTTCTTCTCCTCCTTGAAAATAATGGCTTCGTAGGTGTAGAGTTCGGCATCGCGCCATCCGTCCCATCCAATTTCTGCCTTGTCCTGGGCGCAATGACCCAGAAATTCCTCCTTGGTCCAGTTCACTTCCTGAGCCACTTGAGGCAGGAAGGTTCCGCTGTGATAGCCCTTGCGCATATAGATACCCTGACGGCCATACTGAAACTCGCTGATGTCGTGGATGCGCTTGAGGGGCGTGAGCACGGAGATTTCTATCTCTATACGGTCAAGTTCACTGATGTTGACCGGCATGAAGCGTGGATCCTCGGTTGCCGCGGCAACGGCCATTTCCTCTACTACTTTATATAAAGGTAGGTCGGAGCCGAAGTGGCCTATACATCCGCGCAGCCTCCCGTTCTCGTTGAGCGTCACGAAGGCTCCGCAGCGCTCTTTCAGCGCTGGCGAAAGACTTGCTGTGTCTGTGCTCCACGCTTTGTCGCCCCTGACGGCATTCTCTATCGTTCCACGTGCGATTCGAAGCAACTGCCTGCGGTCATCGGCAGACAAGGAGAATCCGCTCTCCTTCTTGCGAAGCGTGACAAAGGCATTGTAGCCCACCACTTCGTCTTTTCCGCCATAACGGCTGTCGCCCGAATTGCAATAATAGAGATGACGGCACTCTGCCGTGGAATCCTCTTCCGAGAGCATCGCATTGACCAGGATGCCGCAAAGGCCGCAGGCGCTCGTGGCAAGATTGTGGATGCCGGCCGAAATATTCTCGTTCACGGTCTTGGCTATTCTCCGCAAATCGCCACTGGCAACGGCATCTGCCGTACGCTTGTCCACGCGCACTGCATCGTCGTATTGGGGATAATGGCTGAAGTCGCTACTGATAACGAACAAGTTGCGCTCGTTGAACCACGGCTTGAGCGCTTCCGCAATCTCTTTAAGCCGGTCTGCCTGCAGCGTACCGATGATGATGGGCACGATGGGACTCTCGTTCTTCAGCCACACTTGCAGCATCGGCAACTGTACCTCCAGGCAGTGCTCGCTGGTGTGGGCGTGTGCCACATAGCTGAAGCAGCGGTTCTCTCTGTTGAGCTTCGCAGCCAGTGCCGTATCTACCTTGACGAGACCCAATGGAGTCTCGTAGTACTCGAAGGCATCATTGACCGAAGCGCCGTCGAAGGCAACATGATGACTGGGACCAATCAGGAAGATATGATCCCAACGGCCATCGCGCGGCAACTGGGCATAGCTCCATGCTGCGGCGTGGGCCGAGAACACATAGCCTGCGTGGGGCACAATGACGCTCTGAACAAACTGGTCCTCACCAACGACATTCTTCACGCCCTTGAAGCTTTCATCAATCATCGACCGGAGCGTATCGGCATCTGCGGGATAGAATTGGCCAGCAACGGCCATCGGTCTGACAGAAGGCTCCCGCAGGCCTTTGCTGCCACAAGACTGCGTATGTATCATAATGATAAGTATTAAAGTCAGAAGGATATTTCGACGCATGTTACTTCTGCTGTTTTCTTTGGCGTAAAGATAAAAAATTATGATGAGAACTCCAAGTTTTTCAACTTTTTTTCATAAACGCAAACATCCCTAATACCATATAGAAACAGTAAAGCCTCAGAACCGAATAGGATCTGAGGCCTTATCTCTTTGTTGACAGGAGGAATTAATCCTCTACAGGGCTGAAATCTTCCTTGCCTACGCCACACAGAGGGCAGGTGAAATCATCGGGAAGATCCTCGAAAGCTGTTCCGGGAGCAATGCCATTCTCGGGATCGCCTACTGCGGGATCATATATCCAACCACAAGTGTCACAAACGTACTTTTTCATAATTCAAAGAATTTGATAGTTATTGATAATTCGTATTCGGAAGCGAAGATAACAAATTTCTACCAATCAAGCAAGAAAACTATGGGATAAATGTTTGAAAATAGTTTTTTGTTGTTGTTAGCTTCGGATGAGCAATTGGAGAAACATTCACCTCAATACCTTATCAAACAACTAATTGGCTTAAAAAAGATGCCCATTGATTGAACAAATTTGGGCGTAACGAACAGAAAGCTTACCTTTGCAATCACAAAAAGATGTTTTAGGCGCATGAATAGGAAATAACAGCAAAGCACTGTGAAACAAAAGACTTTGAAACGACACAGACAAGCCGGAAGTCTGCTAATCAATCAAGGTCAACCAATTTGAAAAGAAGTCTGTGCAGACATTCACAAATAAAGAAAAATCGGTAAGTAGCAGTAGTACAACAAACAGATTGACTTAGGTCTCCATAAAGGAGACTTAAAAAAAGGATGTTAATTACGGGAGGCCTCGCGAGGCTTCCCTTTGTTATGTATCAGGCCAAAAATTGTAGCAAGAGTAACAATAAGATGTAAATCCTGTTAAGAACCTTCATCCACACAAAAAAAATATGGGGAAAAACTTTTTTTGTAATCGGTTTTATTATATATTTGCAATATCAAAATAATATCAATTCCAACAACTAGAAAATTACCATTATGGAGAAAAAAGAATTCGCCTTTATGGGCAAAGTAGAGAATGGATTTCTGATGTTGTTCGTTCTTCTTGCTCTGCTGATTGCGTCAGCAGTTCTCGTCGTAATCAATTCAGACTGCATCAATGCTTTTCAGATCTGCGCAGTCGTATTGGGGGTACTGATCTTCTTAGGTGCACTTTTCTGTATGAGCGGTTTCATGATGCTTGAGCCCAATACAGCACGCGTGATGATGTTTTTCGGAAAATACCGCGGCACATTCACAAAGACTGGATTCTTTTGGGTGAATCCCTTCTACAGCACGAAGAATCTCTCACTCCGTGCCCGCAATCTCGACGCTGAACCCATCAAGGTCAACGACAAGGCGGGCAACCCCGTGCTCATAGGACAGGTGTTGGTTTGGAAGCTTCACGACACCTATAGAGCCAGCTTCGAAGTGGATGCTAACGACAGCGCCATGGATTCAAAGCAGAGCCGCATGGCCTTCTATGAGAACTTTGTAAAGATCCAGGGAGATGCCGCATTGCGCAAAGTTGCAGGCGAATATCCCTACGATGAAGCCGACGGACAGGCATCAGAGCTTACGCTACGCGGTGGCGGAGAGACCATCAATAAAGAACTGGAGGAAGAACTTCGCAAACGCCTTGACCTGGCTGGCATAGAAGTGGTGGAAGCCCGCATCAACTACCTTGCATACGCACCGGAGATTGCAGCTGTCATGCTGCGACGCCAGCAAGCTTCGGCTATCATCATGGCCCGTGAAAAGATCGTAGAGGGGGCGGTGAGCATGGTGAAGATGGCTCTTGACAAGCTCTCGGAGGAAAACGTTGTTGAACTCGACGACGATAAGAAAGCGGCCATGGTGAGTAATCTGATGGTCGTCCTCTGCGGTGACGACACGGCTCAGCCTGTTGTCAACACGGGAACTTTGAATATGTAACAACGTTGAGGAAAATGGCAAAGAAAGCGAACAGTACCAAGAGTTTCATTCTCCGTGTGGACGCTGACACAATGGACGCTATTGAGAAGTGGGCCGCCGACGAGTTCCGCAGCATCAACGGCCAGTTGCAGTGGATCATCACTGACTCGCTGAGGCGGAACCGCCGTTTGCCCAAGCACAGAAAAACTTCTGAAGAAGACAAAGAGGTCTGAAAATATGCCGTAAGCAGTCTCTGATCAAACTTCGACTCTCCAGAGACTGAGAGCAAACAAAAAGCCCATGGATGACGTCCAGACGCTCATCCATGGGTTTTTACTTGCTTTTTTCAAGCGCAAGGTCTACTGTATTTCAATGTATTCGGAAAATATGTTGATCATGCTCGTCACTTTTCAAAGTGCTGGTAATCTTTCAACGACCTCCAGGCGCCCCCCCAGCGAAAGCCACGTTGTGTGAAGTACTTGTAAGCCACATCGTCCCGGGAAATTTTGTGAGCGAACGCTGCCTTACGGTCGATATATGGCAATCCATTGGCTGGCTGGACGCTTCTCCTCCCCCTAATGGTACGCACACAAGGATTATAAAGAGGATTCACATCTACCGCAAGTCCATGCGCATGCTTAGAAAGCTTCGTCTGTCCCTTCACTTTGCGATAGCAGAAGCAACTGGTGTTGTTGGCCTGCATCGAGTGTTCGTCGTCTGCCCCAAAATCATCAATAAGCCTCATACTCCCGATGGCGTATCGCTTGTCGTAGAGCTTACGAAAGACAAAGAGCAGGTCGTTGGCGATAGACTTGTTGCAAACCATCTCGCCAAGTCTTATCCTGCCGTTGAAATCATAATGAAGCACCTTCAGATAACGAAGGTCTGACCGTTGCACCTCGCAACCTGAGGGATAGGAGTGGCCACGCATGCGCTGGAAAACAGCATCTGGTATGGCTACGGCCGTAAAACATCGGTTCAGCCCATAGCGCTCCACCTCTGCCCTACTCACCACTGCACCCGGCGTCCAGGCCGAAAGCGAAGATTTCGTAGGACTCATTAAGAGAACAGCTAGGCAGCAGAAAAGGAATAATTTGATTTTACTCATTTTTGTTGTACAACATCATATATTGACTGCAATTCGGAATATCCAGTAAGAGCAGTGCGAAAAAAAAATCAGAGGACCTGCGTGAGACCCTCTGATTGAATATGAATCATTTTACTTAGTTTCAGTTTTGCTTTCCTCACCTTCGGGAGCTTGTTGTTCCTCCTTGCTGGCGGTATCGATAGCCTTGATCTTGTCGTAGAGCAACTTGGCCTCATCCTTGAGCTTCTGGACCTTGCGGTTCATCTCATCGATCAGGCTATTGCCTTTCTTGCTGCTCACGTTGAGGAATCCGATGTTGTTCTCGTAAGTATTGATCTCGCTCTTCAACTGCTCATAGCGGCGGAACAGACGGGCACGCTCATTGTCGATAGCATCGTCGCCGTGCTTGGCCATATTCTTCAGATTGCTCTTGAAGTTGTCGAGTTTGCGACGTGCTACGGAGATATTGAGCTCCTTGTTCAAGCGGTCCAGAATGTCGTGGAACTCCTTATAGATCTTGTCCTTATCGCGGAAAGGCACATGGCCGATGGAGTTGTACTCATCGATAAGATCCATCACCTTGTCCTGAGCGTCGGCCTCAGCCTTGTCGGCAATTTCCTTGAGCTGGGCAACGATGCTGCGCTTCTTCTCCAAGTTGGTCTTCTCCTCATTGCGAACGCTGCTTGTGGCCGTATTGCGGGCCTCGAAGAAGTGGTTGCATGCCGTGAGGAAGTCGCTCCAAAGTTTGTCACCAATCTTCTTGGGCACAGGACCTATCGTCTTCCATTCCTTCTGCAGGGCAATGAGCTTGTCGGATGTCGACTTCCACTCTGTAGAGTCGGTGAGAGCCTGCGCTTTCTCCACGAGCGCCTTCTTCTTGCCCACATTATCATAGAGCATGGCCTTACGCTCCTTGAAGTATTCAGCCTTGCGGCTAAAGAAGTCGTCGCAGGCGGCACGGAAGCGCTCAAAGATCTTCACGTTCATCTTCTGGGGTGCGAAGCCAATGGTCTTCCACTCCTTCTGCACGTCGATGATTTCCTTTGTATGGCGTTCCCAGTCGGCATTGCCCTTATTCTCTTCCTTAGCAATAGCCTCCACCTTCTCGCAGAGGGCGGTCTTGCGGGTGAGGTTGTCTTCCTCCTTCGCACGCATATCGTCGAAGTACTGCTGGTGGCGCTTGTTGATCACTGTAGAGGCCGCCTTGAAGCGGTTCCAGATTTCCTCGCGCTTCTCTTTGGCCACAGGACCCGTCTCGCGGTACTGCTGATGAAGCTCCTGAAGCTGATGGAAGGCACTGATCACGTCGGGCTCGTCGGCGAGTTTCTCAGCCTCTTCGCAGAGATGCGTTTTCTTCTCCAGATTCTTCTTGAAGTCATATTCGCGTGCCTCACGGTTGAGGTTGAGCAAGTCGTAGAACTGCTCTACGTAGAGCTGATAGTTGCGCCAGAGCTCATTGGCCTTATCGGCAGGCACAGCTTTAATCTCTTTCCATTCCTGTTGCAGGGCCTTGAAGTCGTTGTAGCTCTTGTTGGCCTGCTCAGGTGAGGTTGCCATAGCCTTGATCTTCTCGATGATGTCGAGTTTCTTCTGCAGGTTCTCCTGCTTCTCGGCCTCCTGCTGCTGGAAGATCTTGGCGCGCTTTTCTCTGATGATGGTCATCTCAGCCTTGAAAGCCTCCTCGTCCTCGTCGGGCTTCACCTGGTATTTCTCGGGATCGCCACCGGCTTCGAGATATTCTTTTTGCTCTTTCTCGCGCTCAGCAATGTGCAACTTGTAGAACATGGTCTTCAAGTGGTCAATCTCCTCCTTGTCGGGATTGTCCACTTCCTGCGCAATCTGCCGAGTGCGTTCCAGCACTTCTTTCTTGGTTTTGTAGACCTTGTGGGCAAGGTCGTTTTCTTTCACCCCTTCATCCTCAACTGCTGGAGCCTGCTGCTCCTCAGCGTCGGTATGTGGTTTAACATCGTCGGCAGCAGCCGTTTCTGTTTGAGCTCCGTCAACCGCAGTCTTCTCCTCGGGTGTTGCGACATCCGTGGTGTTGGTTTCGGTTTCCGTAGCTTTGACCTCAGAAGCATCGTTATTAGGCTTCTGCTCATCCAATGTTCCCTGATTCAGGGCGTTCTCTTGAGAGTCCATCATTTAACTTTTAGTTATGATATAAGTATTCCCGATGGCAACAAAACGAATGTCGCCACCTTATTCGCTGCAAATCTAAACAAAAAAAATTGAATACCGCACGAAATTTCCGATTTTTTTTAAACTAATGACTCATAATAGTCTTTTTGTGCGAAGAATCCACCAACTCAATCCACTAACAAAGATGGAGATGGTCAGCGCGATGGGGAAGCCCCACGGATTTTGTTCCATGCCGTTAATGAGGTTCATGCCGAAGAGGGATGCGATGAGCGTGGGGAACATCATGATAATTGATACGGAAGTCAACGTACGCATCACCGTGTTCATATTGTTGTTGATGATACTCGAGTAGGTGTCCATCGTCGACTCGAGGATGTCTGAATAGATGTTTGTCGTCTCGCGGGCCTGCGTCATCTCGATGTTGACGTCTTCGATGAGGTCGGCATCAAGCTCATCCACCTGAAGCTTGAACTTCAGTTTCGAGAGCAGATTCTCATTGCCACGAATGGAAGTAATAAAATAGGTCAGAGAGTCCTGCAGTCGGCTCAGGCCGATAAGGTTCTCGTTGTTCACCTCATGGTCGAGATTGTGCTTAGCCTTCTCGATGAGCGCATTGATCTGCTTGAGTCGTTTCAGATACCACACTGCGCTTGAATAGAACAGGCGGAAGATCATATCTACATAATCGGTGAATCCCACGCCACGCTTCTGCTGGTAGCTGACGAAGTCGATCATCATATTGGTCTCGAAGTAGCACACGGTGATGGTGACGTCGCGCTTATGGATAATGCCCAGCGGCACCGTAGTGTAGGGCGTGCGCGAGCGTATTTCCTTCACATAGGGAATACGGAGGATGATGAGCATCCAGCCGTCGTCGTACTCATAGCGGGCGCGCTCGTCGGTATCACTGATGTCCGAAAGGAAATAATCGGGGATGTGATAGCGATCCATCAATTCTCTTTGATCTTCATCGCTGGGGCAAGTCACTTGAATCCAGCAGTTGGGCTGCCACTCCTTGAGGGCAGTCAACTTTTCGTTGATGTTCCAATATGTTCTCATTTTGCTAATCTCCAAAGACAAGTCAACAATGTGGGGATTAGCCTCTGAGGCTCATCCTCACGCTCTCTTCTTGTCGTTTTCCGCGTGATAATCGTCCATTTGTATTGTTGATATTGATTTTTGCAATGCAAAAGTAGAAAAAATAAACTATCCCTCCAAGTTTTTTTGCGTTTTTATCCACGTTTTAGAAACAGTTTTTGGATTACGGCAAGGAAGTTGAGAGCCGTACAGAACCACCCGCATGCCCATCCTCGCCGCAGAGAGGAGACAACCGCAGTCCTTCTCCTTATAATATAGTATTTGCAGAAGAGGCGGACATCGTCCTATAAGGGAAGCGCCCATCTGCTTTACCTGATTGATTACCACTAGAAAACATAGAATCTATAGAGAGATGTTTTTTATAGCTATAAAACGGAAAATCTTATTTTTAATCGCGAAAACAGGACTATTATTCACGAAAGCAGCGATTAAATTTTGATTTTTAGCGATTTTGTT
>Ga0256404_1000784_pt1 | contig 81221 bp, 63 predicted proteins | sample RumenRJG_01DNA_FD_185990 | JGI IMG/M metagenome (GOLD analysis project Ga0256404, IMG submission 185990) | Bovine rumen microbial communities from Lethbridge, Alberta, Canada - RJG_01 | ecosystem: Host-associated > Mammals > Digestive system > Stomach > Rumen | place: Canada: Alberta | collected...
ATACTCTTTTGAGCCTTGCTTAATAATATCAGCTGCAGCGTATGTAGTATAATCATCCTGCTTAAAACGTACATTAATGTATTCTTCGTCCTTGAGCCGTTCCTTTTCACTGTCACTCAATGGAAATACAAGATTCCATTTATCACCAATAATAAGCTTAAATATCTTATCTCCTTCTTTAACTACTGAATTACTAGTAAGGGTTGTTTTATTAAGCTTATCTACATCGAAGCTATCCAAATCGAAATTATCCATGTTATATTCTTCAAATCCATCAAGGGTTAGCATAAATAGCCCAGCCTTTGGTGAAGGATACAGACTGTATGTACCATTATCATGGGCAGTCCTAATATCCTGCTCTAAGGAATCTAGTGCAGTACTTGTATGAATCTGATCAAGGCTCGAGGATAAATTATTCTTGAGTATGCTACTTCTTATGAAATTACTATTAGAATAACCCTCTACAAAGGAATCAATTTCATTATATATTGGATTAAGCACTGAATCAGGCAGTTTATTAATGTCTGTGTTAATACTATTAATCTTATTAGTAATCTCACCAGTTGTATCTATTGAATAAATAATAGATTTCATTCCAACCCTGGAAGAATCCTGCTTAAAATACTTAATAGTACCATTAGAATCAGCGTTATATACCTCTTCATTACGAAGAACCAGCGCGTCCTTTCTAATAGAATCGCTAATTGTTCCTTCTTTAACCTCATAGACCTTAATATTCTTATCAGTAAGATATGAAAATACATGGAACAACACATAGATAAAAATAATAATTACAATTACAATACCAATATTAAATTTATAATCTTTTTGAAATTTAATTGTGTTATTACTCTTATTCCTTCTCAAAACATCCCTCTCACACAAAAAGAGTCCGCAAGTGCGAACTCTTCAATAATATCTAGTATTACAAAGAAACAATTACTTTGTCTTGAACTTCGCTTGGGAGATCTTCCTTTACTTGAGATATACTAACAATGAATTTGACACCAAAGCAATCAGAAATCTTCTCTAGTTCCTCTAATGATGACAATAAGCCATTATTAGTATCAATAAATGCAATTGTCAAAAATGAATCTAAGAAAATCTCTTCAATATCATTATTCTGTGATATAACTCCACTTAAAAAACCTAGAAATTCTCCAGTTGTGCTGATTGGAAACTCAGTAATATTAATCAATCTCACCTTAGAATCCAAGTCATACATATGCTTCGAACTTTTGTCTACAAAAATAATGCTTCCATTAATGCTCTTAATATCTTCATTACTTCTTTCAAGTAGAACCTTAGTCTTGCCCTTACCCTTATCTCCAGCTACAATCTCGATCATAAATAATCCCCCTTAATCATTAAGATTTATATATAAATTATATTATACCCTATAAAAAATAACAACTATATTATGAGCCAAATGTTTCTAACAACTGATTCATTACATAATATAGGTTATTTCTTGAATCAGCCTTGAATACAATAGAGACAATCTCTTCATTCTTATTATTTCTGCTCAGTAGTACAAGGCAGTATCCGGCAGGATTGGTAGTTCCAGTCTTGCCGCCAAGAACTACAACCTCTCTAGGCTTTCTTACCTGATTAGTAAGATACAAATTGGTATTAGCCCATTTTTGCTGAACAGGCGCTCCTGCACTGTTAGTATATGCAGCATCATATTCCGTAGTTGTAATAATGTCATATAACAGCTTATAATCTAATACCTTATCAAATATTAGATACATATCATATACAGTAGTATAATGGTCTTCATTATGAAGTCCATTAGCATTTACAAAATGTGAATGTGTGGCGCCGCACAGATTAGCTTCTTTATTCATAAGCACAGCAAATTCTTCAACAGTACCGCTCATACCCTCTGCTATTGCAATGGCTGCATCATTTCCACTACGAAGTAATAGTCCATATAACAGGTTTCTGTAGGATATACGGTCACCAGGCTGCAATCCACATACAGATGAGTCGCTAGTTTGCTTGCAGGCATATTCAGATACTGTAACTAAATCATCAAGATTAGCGTATTTAACACATACTAAAGCTGTAAGAAGCTTTGTTGTACTTGCAGGGTACATCTTGCCAAATATATTTTTAGAATATTTAACCTGATTAGTATCACGATTAACTAATATTCCACCTTCTGAGCATGCTGCATCAACATTTTCAACACCCTTATCGGCACCGGTTGTAACACCTAAATCCTTGGCAAATAGGTTATTATCTGAATTAGCCGAACCTGATATCAGGTTATATCCCTTCGAGCTTTCATAGATATCATATGTAATATCATCCTCATAAGGTGAAGCCCCATCGTCACAGCCTGTCATGGAGAATGCAATTACAACAATAAGGCAAATGCTTAATAATGATTTAATCTTCTTATTTATACATGTCACGCCACTCAAGATCTCCTCTGTCTAATGATTTGATAAGTAATTCTGCAGTAGCAAGATTAGTTGCTAAAGGAATATTGTTAGCATCACATATTTTTACTATGTTATTAACATCAGGCTCATGAGATTTTGCGGTCAACGGATCTCTTAAGAAAATAATCAAATCCATCTCATTATGTTCTATCTGTGCTCCTAATTGCTGTGTTCCCCCCAGATGACCAGCAAGGTACTTATGAACAGATAGATTGGTAGCCTCTTCAATAAGACGACCAGTAGTGCCTGTTGCAAATAATTCGTTCTTACTAAGAATACCCCTATAAGCTATACAGAAATTTTGCATAAGCTTTTTCTTAGAATCATGAGCTACAAACCCTATATTCATAGTTAATACCTCCTCAGTACTTCTTGCTTTGTAATCCTACATTTAGCACCAGTCCAATTCCAATATATAGCGTAACAAGACTTGTAAGTCCATAGCTTAAAAATGGAAGTGGCAAGCCTGTATTAGGCATTAGACCAGTTACAACGCATATATTTACAAAGCTTTGATATCCAACAAAGCAAGCCATCCCCATACATATTAGCTTGCCAGATAAATCTTTAGCCTTACGTCCAATTGCAATACATTCTAAAACAATTGCTAATAATAATATTACTATAATTACGGAGCCAATGAAACCTAATTCTTCACCAGATACGGCAAATATGAAGTCAGTCTGTGGTTCCGATATATAATTTCCATTCTTAACTGAGTCAACACTGTTGTTATATAAGCCTTTTCCGAGGAATTGTCCCGAACCTATAGCCATAATGGAGTTCTGCTGTTGATAAGAGCTTTCAGGATAATCCTCAGGTCTTAACCATGCTAAAATACGAAGTCCCTGGTATTCACTTAGGATAGTCTGTCCTTTCCTCATTATAAGGAGCAGTAATACTCCTATTGCTGGAATTGTAACTCCAAAGAATATTGCAACAATCTTAGCACTTAGTCCTGCTAAGAACATAAGAGTGAAAATAATTGCAAATGTAACAATAGTTGTTGATAAATCAGGCTCTCTTATTATTAAGAATAAAGGAACTGCCGCAAGACCAACAGTTATAAGAAGTCTCTTAGGCTTATTAATATCATCTTCATATATCATAAGATATCTTGCGAAAAACAATATTAATAGTATCTTACATAGCTCAGAGGGCTGAAATCTAATTCCGAAATCAATCCATCTTGTAGCACCACCTACTGTAGTACCAAATATTAATACAAGTACAAGTAGTACACAGGTAATACCATAATATACCCAATGGAAATTAAGTATAAAATCATAATCTATTAAGGATACAACAACCATTACAACAATTCCAATAACAAATCCTATGATTTGCTTTGACTGGTAATCCTGCTGGGCAGAACCAATTACAAGAATTCCAATAATAGTAAGTACCACTACATATATTATAAGCTTAAATCTGTAATTTTTCAGTTTATAGTTTCTAAAAAAGGATAACATATTATCTCCTATTTGATATGCTTAAGTATTCCTGACTTTAATGGCTCTATTAGCAGTTCATTGCCATTCCATACAATTACGCCAAGAGGCTCTGATTCACGCTTTGAAGTCCTTTGATACCATTTCTTATGCATCTTAGGCTCCTTGGTAATGCCGCCTATTGTCACAACGTCTGTCAGGAATTCCTGTGCAACCACATACATGGTCTTATCATCAGGATATCCTGCATATACCTCTCCTTCTAATGTACCAATAATTATAATATTGCCTTTTGCCTCAACCTTGGCACCCTTTTTTACATCCCCTAGTATAACGATACTACTATCAGATGTAATCTTAGACTTATTCTTAATGCTACCTTTAATTATTTTAGCATTAACATAGATATCATCAGTATAATACTTGTCAATCTTATCCTTCATTCTAATGTCACGAATTACATTTTTGTCTTCTATCAAAATGACCTTGACATCAGAATTAAGTTCAATAGCCTCTACTATGCAAGTAGTCTCTTCTGGCGACAATTCTCTTCCCTGTAAGGTTATTATCAGTTCAGAATTGCCCCAGAACTTGCGTGACTGAGCAAACTTATAGCAAATGTCCTTAACAAGCTCCTCAAAGCTTATAAGCTCATCAAGAATTAAGGTGATACCATATTTAGTTGATTTTATAATAACAGAGCTATTCTTCATAATTAAATATCTATTCCATAATCCTTAAATATTAATCAGTACGCGTTGTCGTAGCTGAAGCAACAGATGCCTCTCCGTTAATCATTTGCAAGTATTCAGGCATATTATAATAGCATCCAATAATCGCCTTAGATACATCAGCCGCGTTATGAGATGTATATCCAAATGCAATTCTTGTAGCAATAGTGATATCAGGATTATCATATGGCGCATATCCAATAAACAAAGCGTGGTTAGGTTTATCATATGATTGCTGGGCTGTACCTGTCTTACCTGCTACTGGTACAGGGAATCCCGCAAATCCTTCATAAGACTCTACCATCATTCTCATTCCGGAATGAATTGCACCCCATTGACTTGCATCAAGAACTCCAACCTGGTCCTTTAAGTCTGGTCTATATGATTCAATAACATTTCCATTAGTATCAGCTACGTGATCTAATAATGTCAGGTCGTATATATTACCTGAGCTTGCAATGGCAGTAACATATCTTGCAAGAGCGATTGTTGTAATATTGTGGTTAGACTGACCAATAGCCGCCATTACTGGGAATTCTGTAGCAAGAGTTGATGTGCTCTCTTCAACTTCTACTCCAGTTTTTTGATCAAGCCCGTATAAACTAGCATATTTTGATAATCTCTTAATACCATTAGCATCATTATAATTCTCAGAGCCAGCAAGCCTGTAACCCACTTCATAGAAGAAGTAGTTACAAGAGTCTCTAATTGCTTCTGCAACTGCAATTGATCCATGAGATCCCGGATAAATCCAACATTTAGGCTTATTAGAAACCTTATCATAGATTCCCAGGTCTGTAATTCTTGTTCCAGTATCAATAACACCCTCAGCAAGTCCTGCTGTGGAACTAACTATCTTAAATGTTGAACCTGGCGCTGTCTTTTGCTGTGTAGCATAATTATACATAGGCCTTGAATTATTAAGGCTTATAAAGCTGTAATATGATGAATCCTTAGGATTAGCCAGCTTATTACTATCATATCCAGGATATGATACACAGGCTAATATCTCTCCTGTCTTAGAATTCATAACAATTGAAGAACCTGAGCATAAATCAAGTCCCAACTGACCAGGTGTAATCTCTAATGTCCTAATCTTAGATAATAGGAAATCATAAGAGGATGCTCTTCCATTTGCCAAAGCATTCCTTGTAGCCATATCCTCTGGCAAAAAGCCCTGATCATATAAAGCAGCACATAAATCGTTAGGTGCTATATAATCATCTAATATAGCATATTTATATATAGATTTTGTGAAATCATTATCTTTATAAACTGCCTGTAGTATATAATCAACAAGAGAATTATATAACTCATCTGTATCAGAGTATTTTGTAGATGAAGAAAGAACTGATATATCAATCCAATTCTCTTCTATTGCATATTTTAAATACTCATTTACACTAATCTCACCAGCAGCCCATTTTAGATATGTCTTATCATCCTTATCTATCTTATCTGTCTTAAGGATATTCTGGGATTTCATGAAGTTAATAATAAATGTAATATAATTCTGATATTCCTCTGGTAAATCCTTAAATGCCGGAGAATTATCATCTAAGAGGATATTTCTAAGTGAGCTTTGCACTTCCTCATTCTTGGCAAGATAAGCATTATAAATGGATCTCTCACAATCGCTGGCATCACTATCATTAAGCTTCGTCCTGTCAACAAGATTATTAGCTATCAAAGCATAATATACATCATATATAGGAATTAGAATCTCCGAACCATTAGTGTTCTCATCTGTCGGAAAATCCTTAATATTAGCTATCTTAGATACTAGAATACCGGCAATCTCCTGCTCTAGAAGCTTGTAAGCACTAATCTGTAAATTCTTATCAATAGATAGATATACATCCTTGCCAGATTCTGGCTCTTTTGTCTTGGTTGATGAAATAGGATTACCAAGCGAATCAACGTATATGGTTTCAGAGCCTTTTGTACCAGTAAGATATGTATTCATAACCTTTTCAATTCCAACCTTACCAGTAGAATCATTAAGCTCAGCATCACCAAATTCTTCTTTTAGCTGTTCTAATTCATCAGTTGATACTTTTCCTGTATAACCTACAATGGAAGAAAATGCTTCAGCCTCATCATATTTTCTAATAGCCTTCTCTTCAATGGCTACACCAGGAAGCTCGTTCTTATTCTCCTCAACGTAAGCAACTGTTTTCTCATTAACATCACTTGCTATAGTTGTAGATATATATTTTTGATAAGAATTAAGCCCCATATTGTATCTGACAAGAGCAATCTTATATTGCATTTCTTTCGGATAGTCAGAAGAAATGTCATATCTGTAATTACAAAGATAATCCATAATCTCATCAGGTGTAGCTGTGGCCTCATCAAAGTTCATCTTCTTATTAAACGTCAAATCGCTAGGGTCAGAATAACCGAACACATCTGCTCTAAAGCGTTGAAGCCTCGTGCCTTCTGGATTAACAAACTGATAATTACCATTATTATCAAGGGCTATTCCAAAATCATTAATAACAGAATCACCATTTTTCTCAATATTAGTAACAAGTTTCTCAGCAGTAGAGTTAAGGACACTATTCTTCTGTTTGCTTGTCTCGTATTCACCAATATCCTGAATTGTAACAGCATAAGATAGCTCGTTATAGGCAAGCAGATTACCGTTTCTATCGTAGATATTACCTCTTGTACCATCAATAGACTGTGTCTTCTCAACCTTAAGGTTATAGTTGTCCTGATAGCTTGAGCCCATAATGATTTGTAGCACAAAAAGACGTATTAATAGAATTACAGTAAATAATACGAATAAAGCCACAATAATATTGGTTCTGCTGGAAAATATTCTATTTTTTAAGTCAACTAACCAATCAAACAAACCTTCTACGGCTCCTTTTTTCCTTCTTGTCAATAAACGAATTCAACTTAAATAATATAAAATATAGGAAAATACTCACTAGTATTGTATACACAACCTCTGGCAAAATGATTGACTTTAGATAAAACAGGAAGTCGAATTTGCCTTTTACAAGGAAAAGTACAATATATACAACTAATGAATATAACAAATCACTTATAGCTATTAATATTATTGGAAGTCTAATGTCATCACCAAAGAAATATTTAGCGAACAAACCATTTAGATAACCAATCAACAAAAACATTAGCGCATACATTCCAAAATAAGAACCTGCGCTTAAATCAAGCAATAATCCACTAAAAAAGCCCACAAACATACCGTCAATTCTGCCTCTCATGAAGCCAAAGGCAGATGTGACAATAATCAACAGATTAGGTGTAACATTTGCAAGCTTAAGATGTGAGAACACGCTAGTCTGAAGCAAATAACACACTATAATCGTAAGTGCAATGACTATTATTTTTTTAATTAGTGGTTTCGCTTCCACCATCGCTAGTCTCCTTCTTAGTAGTAATAACAAGTACATCCTGTAAATGCTTAAAATCAACAACAGGTGTTATCTTGCCTGACTTGGTAAGATGATTATCATCTTCAGATATGCTGGTTACATATCCTATTAATAGACCTGGCATATATTTATCAGAGATATTAGAGGTCACAACAGAATCACCGGCTTTAACGACGTTCTGCTTGTCCTCAAGATTGCTTAATAAAATCATATTGTCATTGGTCATATCCTTAAGGGAGCCTGATACAATACAATTATCGTTAGATGATGTAACCATAGCAGACACAGAGGATGTATCATCAATGATTGCACGAACTATAGAATAGTGTGTTCCAACATCAGTGACTATTCCAACAAGCCCAGAGCCTGCTATAACATTCATATCAACCTCAATTCCATCGGCACTTCCCTTATTTATGGTAAATGAATTGAACCAATTACTTGTATTCTTGGCAATAATACGGGCACCAGTCTTCTCATAGTTGCCATAGAACTGGTCAAGCTTATATAACGCCTGAAGCTGCTCTAATTCATTTTGCTGAAGCTCCATATTATTGACCTGGTCCGTCAATTCATTAACCTTATTCCTTAATTCTTCATTTTCGGCAAGCAAAGTTTCCTTGGTCTTACTCTCCTCAGAATTAAGAAAAATTGTGTTTCCTACATAATCAATACCCTTCTGCATAGGTACAAAGAGGTAATTAGCAAGTGAATGTATTGGTCCCGATGTAAAATTCACAACATAACTTGTGAATAATAGGATAATACATACAAGTACCATGATACCTAATATCAATCTGCTGGGTATTTTATTACGATTTTTTCTTCTCATAGATTATATTTACCTTACCCAAATATTCTTGTGTGCATCTCAAATCCGAATTTTGCATATTTTGGATCTGAATTAACAGCATTAAGTCCCTTTGCAACAGTTTCAGAACTGTCTTCACATACAATAACATCAATATTGGTCTCTTCATTGAAGAAATCAGCCAAATCCTTAAGGTTAGAGCCGCCACCTGTAAGATAGATGCCAGAATGAACAATGTCCTTGGCAAGCTCTGGTGGAACCTTCTCAAGAGCTCTCTTTACTTCAGAACATATATTGGATAAATCCGTCTTAATGGCATCAAATATAGTTGCTGAATCAACTTCGAATTCAATTGGAAGGCCACTTACTACATTGCGACCAACAATTGTCATCTTGCCCTCGCCACCTTCTTTGGCAGTTCCAATCTCTTCCTTCAATGTCCTGGCTGTCTTCTTACCAATTAGAAGATTAAACTTTCTCTTCATATGAGTAACGATAGACTCATCTAACAGATTGCCACCGAATTCTAATAGCTGCGTCTGAACAAGACCGCCTAGAGATATAACTGAAATCTCGGTAGTATCTCCACCAATATCAACAATCATAACACCTGTAGGCTCTGTAACATCCAGCCCGATACCAAGAGCATCAGCAATTGGCTTCTCGCAGAGCTTTACATTTTTGAATTTAACCTTAGATTTTAGGAACAAATCCTGAAATGCCTTCTTTTCTACCTCTGTAATATCTGTAGGTACTGCAACAGTTATATCAGAATTCTTAAGGCGGGCACCAAGGTCAGTCTCAAGTATCTTAAGCACCATCGTCTGCATATTGTCAAAATCTGCTATAACGCCGCAGGAAACAGGAAATGATACTTCAATATTATCTGGTGCCTTCTCATACATCGAATATGCATAATCACCATAAGAGTACATCTGATCACCGTCAACTACAGCTATTGTATTACTTATATTAAGAATCGTATCTGACGAATTATCATATATTTTCAGATTGCTTGTTCCAAAATCAATACCATAAGCATTGCCCATTTTACTTAAATCTCCCTTCTTGTAGAAAAGCACACAAAACTATGTTAAATTGTATCATAACATGCTGTCTATAACAAGTTTAGCGTCATAAAGTTTTTGCAAAGAATTAATAATACCAAATCTAACATGTGGCCAGGTAAGACCACCTTGAAAATACACATTATATGGCTCTTTCAACGGTCCATCAGCACTTAATTCAATAGAGGAACCTGATATAAAAGCGCCTGCAGCCATAATAACTTTAGAATCGTATCCTGGCATATCCCAAGGTTCTGGAGTTACATAGCTATCAACCGGAGCTGCGTATTGAATTCCTTTGCAAAATTCAATCAAAGCCTTCTCTTCTCTTAATTCAATAGCCTGGATTATATCGTGGCGCTTATCCGCACCCTTTGGAAATGCGTTATATCCCAAGCCTTCATACACATTTGCCGCAAAAATAGCACCCTTAAGAGCGCTGGCTGTAACAGTAGGCGCCATAAAAAGCCCCTGATACATTGAAGAAATAACATCAAGGGAAGCACCAACCTCCTTGCCAAGTCCAGGAGATGTAAGGCGATATGAAGCATTTTCAATGCATTCCTTCTTACCTACTATGTACCCTCCAATTGGAGCAAGGCCACCGCCAGGGTTCTTAATCAGAGAACCTACAATCATATCTGCGCCTACTTCAAGAGGCTCCTTCTCTTCTACAAATTCTCCGTAGCAATTGTCCACCATTATTATTACATCAGGCTTTAATTTCTTGATAAAACTTATTAATTCTCCAATTTCGTCTACTCCGAAGCTTGGTCTTGTATCATATCCTCTGCTTCGCTGTATAGTAACAAGCTTGGTCTTATCGTTAATAGCAGCCTTGATTCCATCATAGTCGAACTTCTTATTACCAATAAGGTCAACCTGTCTATAAGAAATGTTATATTCAGCCAAAGAGCCTTTGGACTCACGAATACCTATAACCTCTTCTAGCGTGTCATAAGGCTTACCTACTGGGGAAAGTAATTCATCTCCAGGTCGTAGATTACTCATTAAAGCAAGGGCTAAGGCATGGGTTCCACATGTAATCTGCGGTCTGACTAGGGCATCCTCTCCTTTGAATACGTTTTTATATACTTCCTCTAATGTATCTCGTCCCACATCTCCATAGCCATATCCTGTGGATTTATTGAAGCATTCTACCGATACCTTGGCGTCCTGCATGGCTTTAAGGACCTTAAGCTGATTAAATTCAGCCATAGAATCAATAGCTTCGAACCTGTCTTTAAGTCCATCAAGCACATTTTCACAGTATTTATATACTTCAGGCGAGATACCAAATTCTTTGTATTGTTCGAACAAATCAATCATTTTATAATTCACCAATTATCTCTGTCATTTTAGACAGAATCCTTTCGTCATCATAGTTATACTCATATTTTTCTATCCAATTAACATTTTCTTCACGGCGAAACCATGTTAATTGTCGTTTTGCAAAATGTCTTGTATTCTTCTTGATATTGTCAACTGCTTCATCTAATGAGCATTTGCCATCAAGATACTCAACTATCTCTTTATATCCTATACCCTGCATTGAATTATAAGAAGAATCAAGCCCCTTATCTAAGAGGCTACTAACCTCTTCAACAAGGCCTAATTGTATCATTTTATCAACTCGTTTGTTGATTCTTTCATAAAGCAATTCCCTCTTATCATTAAGCACAAAGTATTTGGCATCAAATACGGCTTCCTTGGCCCTTTCAGTTTCATTATGAAGAGAAATTGGCTTATTGTTTAATCTGTAATACTCTAAAGCTCTAATGACACGCTTAGTATTGTTAGGGTGAATTTTCATTGCAGAAGATTTATCAACCTTGGCTAACTCACCATGTATATAATCATTACCCTTTTCTCTGGCCAATTCTTCTAATTCCAATCTAATCTTGGAATTATCCTCTTCATCAAAATCAATATCATATATAATTGATTGAATATAGAAGCCCGTTCCGCCTACAATAATAGGTATCTTGCCCCGGGAAATAATATCTTCTATTGCTTCTTTAGCCATCTTTTTGAAGATAAATACATTAAAATCCTCTGTTGGTTCAAGTACATCTATCAAATAATGCCTAATTCCCTGCATTTCTTCTGGCATTATCTTAGCGCTTCCAATATTAAGTTCTTTATAGACCTGAATTGAGTCCGCAGATATAATCTCTCCATTAATAGCCTTGGCTAATTTAATGGAGAGTTCGCTTTTTCCTACGGCTGTAGGTCCTGTTAGTATTATTAATTTGTCCATAGCTTATTTCTCTTACAGCGTTCTTCTGAACTTCTTTTCTATTTCCTTCTTAGTCATCTTGATTATTGTTGGTCTTCCGTGCGGGCAATGAAATGGATTATCCAGGCTAATTAAATCGTCAATTAATTTCTTCGATTCTTCTATGGATAATATGTCATTTCCTTTTACAGCAGCCTTACAAGACATGGAAGCTATTTTTTCTAATATGAGATTGCTGTTACTGTTAATATTTATTTCGCTACATTCGCCAATCATATCCATAAACAATGCCTTAGGATCAATTCCATATATATTATCAGGAATCCCATTAATTGCATATTCTTTACCACCAAACGGTTCTAGTCTATAGCCTAGAGAGTCGAAGGCATCTATGTTTTCTTCAAGAAAGTTCAATTCTCTGTCAGATAATGTAACAATAATAGGTGGCGATATTAATTGAGTTGTCATACTCTTGTCAGCTAAAGAGCTAAGAGTCTTCTCATACAAGACCTTCTCGTGTGCAGCATGCTGGTCAATAATATATAATTCATCTTCTAATTCAACAAGCCAGTATGTGTCAAATAGCTGGCCAATTATCTTATGTCTCTTAACTGATTCTTCAGACAAAAAGGATAATTGCTCACCTGTATCCTCTTTGGAATTATTAAATTCATCTTTAATAATTGATGAGAAGTCTGATTTTATCGTATCCAACTTATTATTTTCATATGGTTCAATTATATCATTACTACTGCTTTGCTTTTCTTCATTATTCTTACTTAGACCATCTTCATTATTATCTGCTACAATACTGTTTTCTTCTAATTCCTCTTCTAATTCCTCTTCTAATATTGTTTTTTCTGATAAATCATCAGACAAATCATCAGTATTAACATCAATCCTGTTATCATACAGATTAGTTTCTATTTCAACATCAACTTCATCCTTAACATTATAATCAATCTCTTCTGTACGAATATCCTCAAGATTATGTAATGCATTATGAATACTCTTAGTAATAAGGTCAGTAAGCAATATAGCATTATCTATCCTGACTTCTAGCTTTGTAGGATGAACATTAACATCAACAGTTTCTGTGTCAGTTTCTATAAAAAACACGCAGAAAGGATATTGATGCTGCATAAGATATCCTATGAAGCCCTCCTCTATAGCACTAGATAATAGCTTGCTTTTAACGTAGCGACCGTTAATATACACATTTTCATAAGCGCGATTACCACGAGATATTGTGGAATTACCGATATAGCCTCTTACTGTCATATTATCAGAGCTTTCATTAATCTCTATTACATTTTGGGTAATTGAGCGACCATATATCTGATATATACAATCCTTTAATTTGCCTCCTCCTACAGTAGATATCTTGGATTTGCCATCTACAATCAACTGAAATGCTATATCTGGATGAGATAACGACAGTCTTTCAACAATTTCTGTAATATAGTTTCCTTCTGTTTTTGCACTTTTTAGGAATTTCTGGCGTGGCGGCGTGTTATAGAACAGATTTCTTACTATAAATGTTGTTCCGTTAGGCGATCCAATTTCTTCAAGTTTTTTCTCAAGAGCCCCTTCAATAACATATCGCGTTCCAAGAAGCTCATCCTTGGTCTTCGTAATTAGCTCAACCTGGCTTACTGCAGCAATACTAGATAATGCTTCACCTCTAAAGCCTAAGGATGTAACAAAGGACAAATCCTCTGCTTTCCTAATTTTACTAGTGGAATATCTAAGAAATGCTAATGGAACCTGTTTTTTCTCAATTCCGCAGCCATTATCAGAGACTCTAATCTTAGACAAGCCTCCTTTATCTATATCTACAGTTATTATGGTTGCACCAGCGTCAATTGCGTTCTCAACTAGCTCTTTAACAACTGAAGCAGGTCTTTCAACCACTTCACCTGCAGATATCTTATCAATTGTATCCTGACTTAATAACTCAATACTTGGCATATTACCATCTGTTCCTTACTTTATTAGATAATTCATTAAGCTTATTCATGGCTTCAACAGGAGTAAGATTATTAACATCCACCTCTCGAAGCTCTCTAATTATATCCTCATCCTTAATAGTGTCAAATAGTGACATTTGCGACATATCAACATCGTCAAGTTTTTGTGCTTTAGGAGCCTTGGTCTTTACAGTAATAGATTTCGCAATGTCAGCAATATCATTTTCAATTAATTCATTAATAATCTCTTTCGCCCTGTTTATTACACTTTCAGGAACACCAGCCAGCTTGGCAACCTGTATTCCATAGCTCTTATCAGCACCGCCTGGAACAATTTTTCTTATAAATACAATATCATCGCCATTTTCCTTGACTGCAATACAATAATTATTAACCCCATTAATTTTGCCTTCTAACTCAGTTAATTCATGATAATGAGTAGCAAATAATGTCTTAGCACCAATTAACTTAGGATTAGCAATATGTTCAACCACAGCCCAGGCAATTGAAAGCCCGTCAAATGTTGATGTTCCTCTTCCAATCTCATCAAGAATTAATAGTGACGAAGAAGTGGCATTTCTTAAGATATTAGCAACCTCATTCATCTCAACCATGAAGGTCGATTGACCTGATGCCAAATCATCAGATGCTCCAACTCTTGTAAATATCCTGTCAACAATACTAATACTAGCATAATCAGCAGGTACGAAGCATCCAATCTGCGCCATTAGAGTTATAAGCGCAACCTGCCTCATATATGTAGATTTACCAGCCATATTAGGTCCTGTTATAATAGAGACTCTGTTATTCTTAAGATCTAGATATGTATCGTTATCTACGAATATTGAATCCTTCATCATCTTCTCAACTACAGGATGACGGCCAGCCTTGATTTCTATAATACCTTTACTATTAAGATTAGGTCTTACATAATGATTCTTCTCTGATATATGAGAAAGTGATGTAAATACGTCAATGTAAGCAAGTATTTTGGCGGAATTCTGTATTCTTACAATATTATTATTAATTGTATTAATGACATTTTTGTAGATTTCATGCTCTAAGGACACAAGCTTATCATGAGAATTAATTATTGTATTCTCCATATCCTTAAGCTCAGTTGTGAAGAATCGTTCACTATTAGTTAATGTTTGCTTTCTAATATAATAATCAGGAACCATATCAAGATAAGAATTAGTAACATCAATAAAATAACCAAACACGTTATTATTCTTGATTTTCAGGTTCTTTATACCTGTTTTTTCACGTTCCTTCTCCTGTAAAGAGGCAATCCACTGCTTTCCTTCTGTTTTTGCTACTCGGAACCTATCAACATCTTTATTATATCCACTTTTAATTATGCCGCCATCTTTAATAGATATAGGAGGTTCATCTTCATCAATAGTCTCATCAATTAGAGTGTAAATGTCCCTTAATTCATCAATTTCCTTATTCATTGTTACGAATAATTCGGACTTATAATCCTTAATTAATGATTTGATATGAGGAATTGTGCCTATAGTATTCTTAAGGGCAATCAAATCTCTTGGATTAGCAGTTTCGTATGATACCCTTGTAATTAATCGCTCCAAATCATATACAGCACCTAAGTATTCACGAATCTCTTCACGGTTATATACATCATTACACAATTCTTCTATTACATCTAAGCGATTATTAATATCTCTTGGATTAACAAGGGGCTGTTCTACCATCTGTCTTAGTGTTCTTGCTCCCATAGCAGTTCTTGTCTTATCAAGCACCCACAGAAGTGAACCCTTTTTTTCTTTGTCCCTTAATGTCTCAGTAAGTTCAAGATTTCTTCTTGTTGAAGCATCAAGAAGCATATAATTACCACATACGTATGTCTTAATACTATTAAGCTGCTTTAAGCTGGACTTTTGTGTCTCAATTAAGTATGACAACAGTCCGCCAGCGCTGACACTTCCTACTTCGAAGTCCTTAAGGCCTAATGCACCAATATTTTCAACCTTAAAATGTTCTTTTAGAACTTCAGTGGACGAATGCTCTTCATAATAATGATTATTTAAAGCAGAAACAGAAGTATTAAAGTTATATTTAATATTTTCAATCTCATCATTGCATAACAAAAAAGCCTCATTACATACAAGTTCACTAGGAGAAAACTTATTAATCTCATCAATTAAACTTCTTTTCTCATCAACCTCAGTCACAAAAAAATCACCAGTAGTAACATCACAGGCTGAAAGTCCAAATTGATTATCCATATTAACTATACTCATAATATAATTATTCTTAGTCTCGTCTAATGAATTAGAATCAATGTTGGTTCCAGGGGTTACAATTCTGACAACCTCTCTTTTTACCATGCCCTTTGCTTCTTTAGGATCTTCAACCTGTTCGCATATTGCTACTTTATAGCCTTTTTTTACTAATTTGGTAAGATAGCCTTCTGCAGAATGATATGGAACACCGCACATTGGGGCTTTTTCCTCTAAGCCGCATGCTTTAGCTGTAAGTGCAATCTCTAATTCTCTTGATACAACCTTCGCATCTTCGTAGAACATCTCATAGAAGTCCCCAAGTCGATAGAATATAATACAATCCTTATATTCATTCTTAGTATCTATATAATGTTGCATCATTGGTGTAAGCTCACCCATAATACTAATCCTTTCTTGCTATTAACAGTCGCTATTATATTTATCTATTATAGCTTCAGCGACCTTCATTCCATCCATTGCAGCAGACATAATGCCTCCTGCATATCCAGCTCCTTCTCCACAAGGGAAGATATTATCAATATTACTTATGAATCTGTCATCTCTAATTATTCTAACAGGCGAAGATGTTCTGCTTTCAACTCCTGATAGTAAAGCATCATCCTTATCGAATCCCTTAATTTTCTTACCGAACTTATGAATTCCTTCAATAATACTATCATTTATCTCATCAGAGAATAGCTCTCTAAGATTGGCAAATGCTGTATCACATATATTAGTAGGCTTAACAGCACCAAAGCTATTAGATTTTTGATTATTCTTATAATCCCCAAATAATTGTATTGGAATATTGCCATTCCCGAGCTTATATGCCTTTCTTTCAAGCTCTCTTTGGTATTCAATTGCCTTTAACGGATTAGATAAATCAAATTCATTCTCTCCAACAGTAACAATAATTGCACTATTAGCATTAACAGAATCTCTTTTTTCATTAGACATTCCATTAATTGCTACCATTTTATCTTCAGAGGAAGCATTGATTACATATCCACCAGGACACATACAGAATGAATACACTCCCCTGCCATTATCAAGATTAGCAGTCACTTTATATGGACTAGGTTCAATATCCTTATATTCATCCATATAATTAAATCCATATTGAACTTTATTGATATCCTCTTGTAAATGTTCAATCCTAAGGCCTACTGCAAATTGCTTTCCCGTCATATTAATATTATTATCATATAACATCTCGAATGTATCTCTTGCAGAATGACCAATTGCCAGACATAGATAGTCACATTTATAATTACCCGCACTTTCTCCTGTTAAATCGATTGAGTCTATTTTATTAAATTTATAATTAATTTTCTCTAGTTTTGAGTCAAATAGGAAGCTTCCACCTAAATCAATGATTTCATTTCTTATATTGGACACAACATTGATAAGGCAATCTGTTCCCATATGTGGTTTTGCATCATAGAGTATCTCAGGATTGGCACCATTTCTTACAAATGCTTCTAGCACATATTTTATTCTTCCGAATTTGTCTTTAACCTGAGTATTCAGTTTTCCATCAGAGAAAGTTCCTGCACCACCTTCACCAAATTGGACATTTGAATCAGGATTTAACTTCTTATCTCGCCAAAATGTCAGTACATCTTCCCTTCGCTTTTCAACCTTAGAGCCCCTTTCGACTATTACTGGCCTAAGACCTGCCTTAGCAAGAATTAACCCGCAGAATAATCCTGCAGGTCCAGCTCCAATTATATATATTTTTTTATCATCATTCTCACATACTTCTGGTTCTTTATAATAAACAGGCTTATATCTATCAATTTTTTTATTTCTATTAGCCTTTAATATCCTGTCTTCATCTTCTACACTAACTACTACCTGGTAATTATAGAATATATCAGGCTTTTTTCTTGCATCAATAGACCTTTTTATTATCTGTAAATCTTTAATCTTATCCAGTCTTACTCTTAAAAGAGATGCACTCTTCTTAATAAGCGCATTTTTCTGATAATTTAAGTCATTATTTAATTTAACTTTAATATCTCTTATTATTATCATTTCTTTATTATCTAAGTATATGCATTCTATCTAATACATCTATAAGCAGCTCACCTTTAGGAATTCTAGCTAAGTCATTTCTAGTAACTCCCCTCATCAAAATCATTATAATTCCGTATGCCAAAGCACCAATAACAATTGATACAATACATCCAACAAGATTAGAATTGAATAAAAGCATACATAATTTATATAAACCATATACAATCAATCCCATAATTGCTGAAGCAATTCCAGGAATTATATAGGTTGATTTCACATTTTGCCTTGCTCTGGTGCTTTTTCTAAGTGGAATTGAATTAAGAATACACATCATAAAGGCATAGAAGGTATTGGCAATAACAACAGCATATATATTCAAATAGAAGAATTCCATCAATATAAGAAGTAATATAATATGTACTACCAGCGCAATTAAGGCATTAATAACAGGAATTCTCATTTTATCAATTCCTTGCAATAGTCCATTAGACAGACTTGATATTGAATAGAATATAATTGCTAATGAGCCAACTATTAGCATAGTACCACTTGTAGGGTCAGTATCAGCAAAGAGAAGCTCCATTATAGGCTTCGCAAGTACAATGAAGCCCACTGTACAAGGAAATGCGAATATCATAATGAATCTATGGGCAGAATGAATCTGTGAACGTAAGGTTTTCCTGTCTCTTTGCTCATACGCCATAGTAAGTGCGGGCACAGCAGACGCAGCTATAGACGAAGCTATTGATATTGGCACATTAATTAGCACTTTATACTGACCTGTGAATACACCCCACCATTCAGAGATTTGAGATGCACTATATCCTTGTGCAACGGCGATATTTTTGAATATTCCCTGGTCAATAATTGCACTAATATTGAATAAAGTTGTACTAAGAAGTACAGGTATAATCGTAAGAATTAATATTTTAACAACACTAGGATATGATTCATCGTGATTAGACTTATCACGCATAATTTTCCTTCTAAAACGAGGCATATATGCTGTAAATACAAGAATCATGAAGATTAAAGCAACGACAGCTCCACTAAGGGTACCTAAGGTTCCTCCAGCAGCACCATAAGCTGCAGCATAACCATCAACATCATTTAATACACCACCAACCTTAGCACCATAGCCAACAAGTGCCATTGCAGCAACTACTGACACTATGGCATTAACGATCTGTTCAGCAATCTGGGATACTGCAGAAGGCATAGTTGTATTAAGTCCCTGAAAAAAGCCTCTAAGCACACCTACAATAGCCACAACAAATAGCGTAGGTGCCAAAACCTTAAGTGCAATAACAGAATAAGGCGTCTTAAGTAATGTTCCGGTGAAGAAGTCGGCAAATTCATATACAAGAATAGCCGCCAGTCCTCCCGTTACAGCAGAAAAAGCCAATGAGCCTATTAAGACTTTATTGGCATTTTTTGCTTCACCATTAGCAATCCTAGCCGCCACTAATTTAGAGACGGCTAAAGGAATACTAAATGACGAAATAATCAATATTATGTTGTACACTTCAAAAGCTGTACCATAATAGTCATTTCCTCGTTTACCAATAATTGCAGTAAGAGGAATTCTGTATACCAGACCAACTATTTTACTAATAATCTGCGCTATGGCAAGAATTGAGCCTTGAAGCAAAAAGTTATGATCACTCTTTTTTGCGTTACTCATTAAATATTAGTCCTTACATTATTTCCATTAATTATTTCGAATTAGCAGCTGCGTTATACTCTTCTACAGTTGCATAGTACTTATTCTTCTCTTTGTACTTATTCTCAGTTGTACATACCCATGTTCTACCCTGGTTAATTACGATTTCATTTCCCTGTAAATCATAATACTTTGTAACATCATTTTCAGTAGGACGAGACCATGTAATATCAATCATCTTACCCTTGGTAAAGTATTTACCAGTACCCTTACCAATTGTTTCACACCAGATATATGGGCTATTAGCAGTATCATGCTCTTCTAAATCATGACTATCTACATCCTGGAAGATAATATTGTCACATACAATCTGTGAATTATCATTTCCATCGATTTGTTCCTTGCCGAACTGGAATCTCTTATACTTCTGAGTTGCAGGATCATATTCAAATCTTGGCAAGTTAACGAAGAAATATGGCTTAATAACGGCAACATCTGTTGCACCTTCTACGTTAAGAGCGTTAACCTGCTCTGGCTCTTCTGTAAATGTGAATTTCTTAGGCTTGTTGGTATCAAGACTTGTTCTATATCCCATCTGCTGAACACCCTGCATAATCATACCACGATTGGTATAGATGTTACTTGGTGATGGATGGTCTTTAGTCTTGAAGAATACAACTGTATCAAGCTTGGCATTAATAACACCACTAATATTATCAATATAATCAGTAGCAAGCAAATCAATAGCTCTAACAGATGCACCCCAGTTAACATATATGGCATCGAATTCATGCGCAAAATATATATAATAAGGTCTACTCGAACGCACATTTCCCAGCTTCAAATTATCGTCTATATTATTATCATATAGAACCATGAATCTTGTTGAACTACCTTCAACTGGGCATTCATAGATAACACCTGATGAATTAAGTCCGAATAATGGGTGATTGTGCTTTTCATTCTCCATCATAATAGCTAGTGGACGTTGTCCCACAACATTCTTATCCATCCATTGACCAGTAAGAATACTCTGGGCCTGATTAGGATGCTTGTCAACAATCTCTTGCTGTTTTACTTCTTCTTCACTTGGACGAAGCAAAAAGAATGCTGTTACACCACCGCCAACTAATACAACGGCAGCCACAATAATTGCGATTATTGCCTTTTTACTCATAATATATCCTCCCTCATAATGAATATATATTATAAATCTCTAGTAATATCCAGAGATTCTAATATCTTAGTTTGTTTCGCTTCCATAATCCTTCTTTCATCATCTTCCATATGGTCAAAACCCAATAGATGAAGCATAGAATGGGTTATTAAAAATGCATATTCCCTTAATATGCTGTGATTGTATTCCTTTGCCTGAGAATATATCTTAGGAACACAAAGGACAATATCACCTAACGCAACCTCTCTAGTATCAGGATTGTAATAGTCTATTTCATCCCCAATAAAATCATACATTTCATTAGTTCTATCCTTGATTAAGGAGAAATCCTTATCATAATCAATCATAGGAAATGACAATACATCTGTCGGCTTATCAATACCCCTGTATTCTTGATTAATGGCTCTAATAGCGTCTTCATCAACAAATGATATACTAATCTCCACTTCATATTGGAAATGCTCATTAGTAAGAACCTTCTTAATTACATTAGATGCAATTCTCTCATAATCAAAATCAAATAATCCATCATTATTATCAATTTCAAAATCATAATATATTGTCATAGAAAGCTTTCCTCATTAACAAGTTTCTGTCTGACTCTCAGAAATTGATTCATACTCAGGCCACTATTATCATAGAATCCGGCCTGGGAAAAATCATTCAATGTCTGATATATAACCATATCCTGATTCCATTCTGATGACATTGTATCTTCATCTAGTAATTCTATCTTAGTAACAAGGCTGTCAACCATGTGAACTATAGCAGATTCTGGTGTACTAGGCTTAGATATTATTCCACCATATTCAGATATAATGGTAATTACATCCCTTGGGAAGCAATTCTCCTCAGCAAGACGAATGGCATTATCAATTTCAGGCTCCCCTTCCATACGGCCTAGTCTGTAATAGAAGCCACCACATGCTGCGCAACGCTCATTTGCGTTAATTTCAATTGCACATTTCCGAGATAACTCCGACACCTTAACAGCATGTGTATATTCCGCTAGGGAATAATTCTTGATATCCTTAACAAGGTTATAGTTTTTATTAAGGATTGTGGTGTATTTGTTAGTATAATCCTTGATTGACTTATCTAATAACAGATTAAATAAGAATCCAAAAAACAATGTAACCACAAGCCCAAGTCCAAATGCATACAATAATATAAGCCAGGTCATATTATAATTAGCAAGGTAATAGCATATTATTGTTATAAGCACATTAGATGTAAATAGAATAACTAATACATCAATCCTCATTCGTTCATCTATACTCTTCATATAAGAAGATACAGCCTGTGATATTAACACCAAAAGTATATAGCATATAATAACAAGATTATTAGAATGATGAACATAGCACAAGGATACAACCATATATATAGAGACAGACAGCGAAACCATCTCTTCACATACAGTTGTAAGTATTATTGGAAGCAATGCCACCGGCACAAAGAATTCCGGAATAAAATTCCCTGTAATTATTATTATCCAACAATAGAATATTCTAAGGCATAGTCTGCTATAAGATGTGTCAAAATCTACTATTTTTTTGCCATTTCTCTTATGTATTATTGTTATGCATATAACAATGGAGAATACAATCGTCACAAAAACCATACATAAGGTCTCATCAATAAGCAAATCGTTTATTAATGATATGGCAACAATGCTTATTAGACTTATGGCAAATGCTAAAAGAAGATAAAGCACTCTAATCTTAGCGATATGTTCTCTATTTTTTATTTTTGTTTTCGTATTTTTCATATGCGTTAACAATCTTTTGTACTAACGGATGACGAACAACATCGACGCCTGTTAGAGTACATATTCCTATATCATCAATTTTGCCAAGTACATTTGTTGCATTATTAAGTCCTGATGCAACACCCTTAGCCAAATCTATTTGTGTATTATCTCCTGTAATAACAGCTTTAGAACCAAATCCAATTCTTGTTAAGAACATTTTCATCTGAGGGCAGGTGGTGTTCTGCGCCTCATCTAATATTATGAATGAATTATCAAGTGTTCTGCCTCGCATATAGGCAAGAGGCGCCACTTCAATCAATCCTTTTTCCATATTGCGAATAAAGCTATCCGCCCCCATTATCTGATACAATGCATCATATAATGGTCTAAGATATGGGTCTACCTTGCTCTGTAGGTCTCCAGGAAGAAATCCCAGCTTCTCGCCAGCTTCAATGGCAGGGCGCGTAAGTATTATCTTTCCTACCTCTTCTCTTTGAAATGCTGTAATAGCCATTGCCATTGCAAGATATGTCTTGCCAGTACCTGCTGGGCCAATACCAAATGTAATCATATTATTCTTAATAGAATCAATATATTTCTTCTGGCCAATTGTCTTAGGCTTAATAGGCTTGCCCGAAACAGTGTGACATATAGTATCCTTAAGCTTAAGGAAGGAATTATCATTATCCATTCCAAGACTAATGGCATAATTAACTGACTGTTCATTAATATCATTGCCATTCTTATATGATTCTATAAGATTAAATACTACTCTCTCAGTACAGGCTACATTATTCTCCTGTCCAACTATCTTCACATAATCATCCCTTGGAATAATCGCTATATTAAAAGATTTCTCAATCATCTTGGCATAACAATCACGTTCACCAAGAATAACCGCTATTTCATTGTTAGGAATATTTATTTTACTTGTAACTTTATCCATAATATCCAAATAACTATTTTATAATATTAAGTATCATCTTAGGCCTGCTAATCTCTCGTTCACTAATAGTGTAAGCACTAACAATTTCTTTATATGCTTTATCTACATTCTTCTCGTCATTAGCATATATAAATGCAAGAACCTGACCAGTCTTAACCTTGTCAGCAACCTTCTTATTAACAACAATTCCAACAGCAGGGTCAATCTCATCAGTCAGTTCTTCTCTTCCGCCTCCTAGGAGCAATGAAGCATGTCCAATTAAAGTACCATCAATCTTATGTACATAACCACTACTTTCCGCCTTAACCTCACGAATAATAGACGGTGTAATAAGAGGATCATAATTCCTGATATATGATGCGTCACCACCCTGCCTTTCGACAAATTCAATGAACTTATTGTATGCACTACCATTATCAATTGTAGCCTTCATTAACGATGTTGCTTCATCAACTGTATTTGCTTTCTTAGCAAGGATAAGCATCTGGGCGCCAATTGCATATACAACCTCTAATAAATCTGCAGGGCCATATCCCTTCAAGGTACGAATAGCCTCAACAACCTCTAAGGCATTACCCACAGAATTACCAAGTGGTTCATCCATATTTGTAAGGACAGCAACTGTTTCTTTACCACAGCTTTTACCAATATCAACCATTTTCTTAGAAAGAATCATTGCCTCTCTAGGATTTTTCATAAATGCGCCACTACCAACTGTAACATCTAATACAATCTTGTCGCATCCACTTGCCAGCTTTTTACTCATAATTGAAGACGCAATAAGTGATACTTCATCAACAGTACCAGTTACATCACGAAGAGCGTATAGCTTCTTATCAGCAGGTGCAAGCTCAGCAGTCTGACCAGCAATTGCTACGCCTATAGAATTAACATTTTCAATAAATTCATTAATCGTAAGATCTGTATTGAATCCAGGGATACTCTCTAACTTATCAATTGTACCACCTGTATGCCCAAGGCCTCTGCCACTCATCTTGGCAAATGGCACATCAAGGGCCGCAATAATTCCAATAAGCACAAGACTTACTTTATCACCAACACCACCAGAAGAATGCTTATCTACTTTGATTCCGTTAATGGAAGATAAATCAAGTATCTCCCCAGAATCTCGCATTGCCAATGTCATATCAACAGTCTCTCTGTCTGTCAGGCCATTGAAACACACAGCCATAAGAAATGCTGACATCTGATAATCGGTAACATTACCATTGGTATAATTATCAATAAGCCACTTTATCTCTTCAGTAGTTAGTGCTTTATTATTCCTTTTCTTAATAATGAGGTCAATAACTCTCATTAACGCTCCTCCTATATTAGTAGTTACTTGTGATATGGTTCATTATTGATAATTCTATATGCCCTATATATCTGCTCTAACAATATTACCCTCATTAACTGATGTGGAAATGTCATATCAGAAAAGCTAAGAAGCATATTAGCCTTACTTAATATATCCTTATGAATCCCTACTGAACCACCAATAACAAAGCATATATTAGATACTCCTCTAATTCCCAAATCATTAATGCAATTAGCAAATTCTATGGAATCCATACCTTTACCATCAATAGCAAGGGCAATGACATAATCTGAATCGTTAATATGCTTTATGATTCTATCAGCTTCTTTTCTAAGGACTACATCGTTTTCCTTTTCTGAAGCATTTTCCTTAGTCTTTTCATCGTTAACTTCTATAATACTTAGCTTACAATAGGATGTAAGCCTTTTAGAATATTCAGCTATGGCATCCTTGTAATACTTTTCCTTAATTTTACCAACAGTAATTAGTTTTATATTCAATAATATCCACCTTATTGCATTTAATATGGAGACTCGCACATTTTAGCTTCGACTTCGTCGAATAGTGCTCGTCGTGCAATAAGGAATCCGTCACTTCGTGACACCTTATTGCATTTTAAGGAGTAAATTCATAATTAGCTCTAAATACATTAGATGACATGCCATTCTTATCAACAAGAATTACAGACAATACATTATTACCCTCTGGCATATCAATAGGTCCATAATACTGTTCAGAATTAGGTGTAGGAATGCTACCATCCCAAGTATAATATATCTTAGCGCCCTCTAAGTCCGTACTAATTCTAATACTAGTAGGTGCATCATAATGACCACTTCCTGGGGAAACCACAGGATAATCTGGAGCCTCATAATTAATCTGATACTTTTCAGTCATAACAACACTTTTTTCACCATCCTTGTTATAAGCAATTGCTTTAAGTGTTGTCTCACCATTTTCAATTTTAATTGGATCGCTGTATAACTTGCCTGTCTCTTTATCAGGAGTTGTCTTGTCTAATGTATAATAAATTGTATCTCCTTTATCGCATGTCAAAGTAACAGTTTGATTTTCTTTGTATTTACCACCCTTAACAGAAGCTTTAGGAGCTGTCACAACAGTAGAATCAAACAATTTCCTTATGGAATCATTTGGAGCACTAGCTTCAAGTTCCTGTAATTTATCACTATCATTCGTAGCCGAATACAACAAAATTAAAGCTTTATATACTTCAACCGATTCATTATCAAGCATCAATGCTTCAAGTAATACTTCCTCAGCCTTATCATATTTTTCCAATATTATATAGTCTTTACCAAGTGCAACTCTTGCATCTACAGAATCTTTTTTCTGATCAAGGGCTTTATTATATACTTCAATGGCATCTTCATATTTCCCTTTAGAGTCTAAGTTGCCGCCTTGAATCATCTTAAATGTATAAGATGTAAAGAATAATATGGCAGCAATCAATACTACTAATGCAACACATACAATTATGAATGCAATTCTATTCTTCTTAATATTCCATATTCTGTCTTTGAAGAAATTACCAGTTGGTTTTGGTTCATCTTCATCCTGAGAAGTATTATTCCTACTGTCAAGCTCTTCTTGTTTCCTCTTAAGAGCTGCTTGTCTTCTTGCAAATGCGTCATCATCTTCCAACAGTGATTGCAATACTTCGTCTTCAAGAACGTTGTAGTCTGATACAATCATGGCTTCTTCACCACAATACTGACAATATACACTACCAACCTTTATTTCTTTGCCACAATTAGCACACTTCATAAGTTACTCCGTAATATCTAATATATTCGTTTTCAAATAACTTTTCTTGACAACAAAGTCTACGAAAAGTTTTTGAAAACTTACATTGTCTTTATTAATTCAATAGATTGTACACAGTTATACATTAGCATAGCTATGGTCATAGGACCAACACCACCAGGAACAGGAGTTATTGCACTACAATGAGGTGCAACATCATCATACTTCACATCTCCTGATAATTTGTTATTCTCATCTCTATGAATGCCCACGTCAATTACTACTGCACCTTCCTTGACATATTCAGATGTAACAAATTCCTTCTGACCAAGTGCAACAATAAGAATGTCTGCAGTTTTACACACCTCTTTAAGATTCTTAGTATGAGAATGTGTAATGGTAACAGTAGCATTATTATTAAGCATCAATGAGCCCATAGGCTTACCAACAATATTACTTCTTCCCATAATAACGCAATGTTTACCATCTATTTCTATATTGCTTCTTCTAAGAAGCTCTACAATACCAGCAGGCGTACATGATACAAAGCCATCAACACCAAGGTATAGACATCCAGCACTATATGGGCTGAAACCATCAACGTCCTTCTTAGGAGAAATAGCATTTATAACCTTGTTAGGATCAATATAATCTGGAACAGGTAATTGAACAAGTATGCCAGTAATTGATGAATCATCATTTAGCTTATAGATTAAATCAAGTAGCTCTTCTTCGGTTGTATCTCCTGGTAATTCAAATGACTTAGAATTAATTCCAATATATTCACAAGCCTTCTTCTTATTTCTTACATATACAGTACTTGCTGGGTCATCACCAACTTGAATAACTGCAAGTGTAATTTCAACACCCTGTGATTTATACTCAGCCACCTTTTCTTTTAATTCATCCTTGATTTCCTTCGAAATTCTTTTACCATCAATAATAAGTGGTTCCATTAATTAACTTACCTCCAAATATGATTACTTATTCTAGAATAATCCAGTAATTACGCCATCATCTGTAACATCTATGCTAAGAGCAGCTGGCTTCTTAGGAAGACCAGGCATTGTCATAATCTGTCCAGTAATAGCAACAATGAATCCTGCACCAGCTGATACAGTAATCTCTCTAATGTTCAATGTAAAGTCAGTTGGTCTGCCAAGAAGTGAAGCATCATCAGATAATGAATACTGAGTCTTGGCCATACATACTGGCATATTATCAAATCCTAGCTTCTTTAACCTGGCAAGCTCTCTACTAGCAGCCTTCGAATAAGCAACATCCTTAGCGCCATATATTTCTTTCGCAACCTTCTCAATCTTTTCTTCTATTGTAAGATTATTGTCATATAATGGCTTGAAGTTACTTGGTTTATTGTTAATAGAATCAATTACAGCCTGAGCTAATTCAATGCCGCCTTCACCACCTAATTCCCATACCTTAGATAAAGCGAATTCACAGCCTCTCTCTTCACAGAAATTCTTAACGAATTCAACCTCTCTGTCAGTATCAGAGACAAATGCATTAAGAGTTACAACGATAGGCACATTGTATTTTTGAAGGTTCTCAATATGCTTCTCAAGATTACATATACCTTTCTTCAATGCATCAACATTTTCACTAGTAAGCTCATCCTTAGGAACGCCACCGTTATATTTTATTGCTCTAACAGTTGCAACTAATACAACACAATCAGGCTTTAGACCTGCCATATTACATTTGATATCGAAGAATTTCTCAGCACCAAGGTCAGCACCAAAGCCAGCCTCAGTAATAGTATAATCAGCAAGCTTCATAGCCATCTTAGTAGCTCTTACTGAGTTACAGCCATGAGCAATATTAGCAAATGGTCCACCATGAACAAGCGCTGGTGTATGCTCTAGCGTCTGTATCATATTAGGCTTCAAGGCATCCTTAAGAAGCGCTGCCATTGAACCAGTAGCTCCTACATCATCAGCTGTAACTGGATCACCATTAAAGTTATATGCAACAATAATTCTTCCTAATCTCTTCTTAAGGTCATTCATATCATCTGCAAGACATAGGATAGCCATTATCTCTGAAGCAACAGTAATTACAAAATGATCCTCACGAACCATTCCATCAGCCTTAGCTCCAAGTCCAACAACAATATTTCTTAGATTCCTGTCATTAATATCAAGACATCTCTTCCATACTACAGCTCTTGGATCTATACCTAATTCATTACCCTGCTGTATATGATTATCAACCATTGCAGCAAGCAAATTATTAGCAGTAGTTATTGCATGGAAATCACCTGTAAAATGTAAATTCAAATCCTCCATAGGAACAACCTGAGCATTACCGCCTCCAGCAGCTCCACCCTTTATTCCAAAGCATGGTCCCAAGGAAGGTTCTCTTAATGCAAGGCATGCATTTATTCCCATTTTGCCAAATGCCTGACCTAGACCAATACTTGTTGTTGTCTTACCTTCACCAGCTGGTGTAGGATTAATGGCTGTAACAAGAATCAGCTTACCATCAGGATTATTTGAAGCCTTCTTCATACATTCGTCTGACAGCTTTGCTTTATATTTGCCATATAATTCCAAATCATCCTCGCTAAGTCCAAGACTTGCAGCCACCTCTTTAATTGGTTTAAGTTCGGCATCCTGTGCAATCTCAATATCACTTTTCATAATAGACCTCCATCATACTACTTAATTAACTCTTCAAATTCATCTATGGTAACAAGCACTCTACGTGGCTTAGTTCCCTCTTCTGGTCCAACTACACCCATTTCTTCAAGCTGGTCCATAATTCTTGCTGCTCTATTGAAACCAATCTTGAAATTACGTTGTAGCATTCCAATTGAGCCTTTACCCTTATCAATAATCAACCTGCCACAATCTGCAAAGTATTGGTCCTTATCATCATCCTCTTCAAAGCTTGCATTACTTGCAGGAGAAGAAGCCTGACTGATTTTCTCGGCAATTTCTTCAGAAGCACTATCATCATAGCTATTATTATTGATAATGTATTCTGTAACCTTGTGAATCTCTTCATCAGAGACCCAGGCACCCTGAACTCTGACAGGTCCTGTGGCTCCTTGTGGGAAATACAACATATCACCTTTACCAAGCAATCTCTCAGCACCAGCCTCATCAAGTATAACTCTCGAATCTATTGCTGATGATACAGCAAATGAAATTCTCGAAGGAATGTTAGCTTTAATTAGTCCAGTTACAATATCAGCAGAAGGACGCTGGGTTGCAACTATCAAGTGAATTCCAGCAGCTCTAGCGAGCTGTGCAATACGACATATTGCAGCTTCAACCTCATTAGAGGCAACCATCATAAGATCAGCTAACTCGTCAATGATAATAACCATCTGATACATCTTCTCATTGACTACAACTTCTTCGCCGTACTCGTCAGTAACCTTGACTTCCCCAGCCTTAATTTTCTCGTTATAGCCTTCAATATTACGAACTCTGGCTTTCTCGAACTTACTATATCGCTCCATCATCTCAGACACAGCCCAATTAAGTGCTTGAGATGCCTTCTTAGGGTCAGTGACAACTGGTATTAACAGATGAGGGATGCCATTATAGTTACTAAGCTCAACTACCTTAGGGTCAACCATAATTAGTTTAACTTCATCTGGGCTTGCCTTATATAGAATACTCATAATAATAGTATTAATACATACAGACTTACCAGAACCTGTTGCTCCTGCAATTAACATATGAGGCATCTTGGCAATATCAGCAATAACAATATCACCTGCAATATCCTTACCAGCAGCAAATGCTATCTTAGACGGACAATTCCTAAAGGATTTATCTCTCATTAAATCAGAAAAAGCAACTGCCGAATTCTTTGCATTAGGAATTTCAATTCCTACTGTTGATTTGCCAGGAATTGGTGCTTCAATTCTAATATCCTGTGCAGCGAGATTAAGCTTGATATCATCAGCAAGATTAACTATCTTACTTACCTTCGTACCCATCTTAGGACTTATCTCATATCTTGTTACAGTAGGACCACATGTTATCTCTCCAAGCGTAGCCTCAACACCGAATATTTCAAGAACATGTATAAGCTTGTTAGCCTGTTCCTTAATATACTGCTTAGAATCTCCTGAAGACGCTTTAGAAGGCTCTAACAGATTAAGTGGCGGATATTTGTAGCTGCTATTCTTTCTAGGTGAATGATTAGAGGAAGGCTTGCTTACAGCTTCCTTCTTAGTAGCTTCAGCTACCACAGGTGTAGGCACTGCAGAAGGTTTAGTAACAGTACTTTCAACCTTTACTGGCTCTTCTACCTTTGTCTCTGCCACAGGAACATTATCATTTGCAGGCTTGTCATCAACAACACCGCGAATAACAACATCATCATCTTTAGGAACATCATCTGTAAAATGTATCTTGGATGGTGAGTCAGCATCTGAAGTAAGGGGAACTCTTCTAACATCAGAAGGTTCTATATTCTCATCCGTCTTCTCATCATACAGACTAATGCTAATCTCATTCATTCCGTCTATATCTGATACATTAACATTGTTATTAGCAGTCTCATTAGGCTGTACTTCAACTTCTCTTAGAGAGGTTGAAGACAAATCAACACCATGAACCTTTTTAGAAAATCGCTCCTTAGTATTATCACTAATATCTCTATCTATATCACGCTTATGCTTAATCTTCTCAACTTCTCGTCTATTAGTTGCTCTTCTCTTATTATCTCTTGATTTATCAACTGCATCCTTTGAGGAATTGCCAAGCTTCTCGAATATACTTGAAAAGCTAGACTTTTTTACATGAAGTATAAAAAATATTATGAGAAGGACAATATCAATTATTAGCGCTCCTACTTCACCAAAGCCACTACAGAATAAAGCGGCAAATGCTCCACCAAAGAAGCCTCCACCTGTTTTGTTATCAAATCCTTCATGAAATGCCATAACAGGCCCAATATAATCGCTACCATTCATGGCAATCTCAATAAGCGTTGCAAAGAATATATAGAACATGAATATATATACCATCTTAATTATTGCATCAGCTCTTTTGTCATAGAACATCTTATAGAAGACTGCAACAAAGAACACACCTGCTAATAATAAAATTGGAAATACATATGCAATAACTCCGAATAAACCAAAGAAGAAGCCAGCTAATACATCACCGAATTTGCCACATATACCAAATGAACTAAGGAATAGTAAGATACAAAAGCCTATAGTTACAAACAACAAAATGTCTTTTACAAGATCATTTTTGACAGGTTTATTATTGGCATTATTACTCTTAGCCGACATTACCTTAATTACATCTCCCTTCATGTCATTAAATAACTACTATATAATACCATCTCGACTATCGTCTCGATGGTTTCGCTCATCAAATATCCATTCACGCAAGCGTGATTACATTTTCTTCGCAATTATACCACATTTTGTTGTTCTTGTCATAATGTTTGCTAAAAATATGCTATAAATTGTGGTTGTGAATTGAGTAGAATTTCGTATGTTATGACTATATACATCTTTCTTAGTAATATTTCCCTAAGAATAAAAAAACCCTGCCAAGAATGGCAGGGGAAAAGACAATCAACTAATATAACAATTATTGTCCATTTTTATTAAATTTTCATTGCAACATCCCATGCACCCCAGATAACGCTTCTAAGGTTTCCAACCTTCTTAGCATCACCTATTAAATGAACATTATTAGATGCATTCTCTAGTGGCATACTATGATATCCAACTGACATAATTACAGAATCAGCAGGAAGTTTTGTCTGCTTCTTATTCTTCTCCTCAACCAAGACGTAATCCTTACCAATCTCTTTAACACCACTTTCAAGGTATACAGGGACCTTATTGGTCTTGAAGAAATCACGTAAATAGCTGGAATTAGCAAGACATAGATTTGGAACAGCCATAAGATCGTTCTTCATCTCAATAATAACAGGCTTTTTACCCTTATTATATAAATCTAGTGCCATCTCACAACCTGTAAGTCCACCACCTATAATTACAACATTTGTGCCTACTTTCTTCTTCTCTAATAAGTAATCACATGCATCCATTGCGTACTCATCAGCACCAGGAACAGGTATATGATTGGCTTCAGCACCAGTTGCAATAACATATTCATCAGCATCAATATCAGAGAGACTCTTAACTTCAGTATTAAGCTTAACTTCAATACCTCTCTTCTTAACCTGACGCTTGTACCACTCAATTAATTCCTTATCATTCTCTTTAAATGAAGGAGCTGCAGCTGCAATAAATATACCACCTAACTTATCTGATTTCTCGTAAATAGTTGGTATATGTCCTCTTATTGAAAGTATTCTGGCAGCTTCCATACCACCAATACCACCACCAATAATAGCAACCTTCTTAGGATTCTTAGTCTTCTTAAGTCTATAATGCTTAGAATTCATAGATACAGGATTAACAGCGCAACGACACATATGAATTGTATCATTGAAATCCTGATCATTGCCTGTTCCTTCATGCTTAGACAAATTAAAGCATGCAGCATGACAGCAAATACATGGTCTAATATCTTCTTCTCTTCCCTGCTTAAGTTTCTTAACCCATGTAGGATCAGCAAGGAATTGTCTACCAACAACCATAGCATCAATATCGCCATTCTTTACAGCTTTGGCACCAGCATCTGGCTGCATACGTCCAGCACATGTAACAGGTATATCAACAAATTTCTTAATATGTGATACATCATCAAGATTACAATTAAGAGGCATATATTGTGGTGGATGAGCCCAATACCATGCATCATAGGTTCCATTATCGCAGTTAAGCATATCATATCCTGCATCCTGTAGATATTTAGCAGCCTTTTCAGATTCTTCCATATCACGACCGATTTCAATATAATCTTCCCCAGGCATAGCACCTTCTCTAAAGGCTTTTGTCTTAGAAAGAACTGAATAACGTAGAGATACAGGATAATCTTCTCCGCAGGAAGCTTTAATAGCTTGTACAATTTCTACAGGGAAACGATACCTATTCTCGAATGAACCACCATATTCATCTGTTCTTTGATTAGTATATTTTAATGTAAATTGATCTAATAAATATCCCTCATGAACAGCATGAACTTCTACTCCATCTACTCCAGCAGCTTTACAAAGTCTTGCTGTCTCAGCAAATGCGTAGATAATATCATCTATTTCTTTTTTAGTAATAGCTCTTGTTGTTACATCATCAGCCCATCTATTAGGAAGTACTGATGGAGCAGCTGTAAGATATTCAGCATCAATAACAGGTTTTGCAAGAGTATTAAGCACTTTATTTTTTGCAAGTAGTGCTAATGAATCTGAAAGAGCCATAGAACGTCCAAATCCAGCAGTTAGCTGTACAAATAGCTTTGCTCCTGTCTTATGAACTTCATCCATAAATTCAGCAAGTTGTGCGAATTTTCTCTTATTCTTATATAGCCATTGTCTTCCCAGCACATCACGAACTGGCGCAATACCTGGAATAATAAGGCCACAATCATTATCTGCTATCTTCTTAAGAAGTTTGGCTGCTTCCTTATCAAAATGGTTAGGCTCCATCCAACCAAATAGACAAGTACCACCCATAGGCGCAAGCACAATTCTGTTCTTGATTGTGAGATCTCTTATTTTCCATTCAGTAAATAACGGCTCATAATCTTTGTTCATTGGCATATAATCCCCCCCCTTTATTATAGCTTATAACACTTTAATTATTATGATGTTAACTTCTTATTCTTCTTATATATTTCTCTAGCTTCTTTAAGCTTTTCAACTGCATTCTCAACATCTTTAGCTGCATCTTTTGCTAAATCAGCAGCATCAGTTTCTCCTGCCTTCTCTAAATCATTAGCAAGGTTTATAAAATCCTCTGCATGATGTTCATTATGATGTATTGTATGATCCATTAAAATTATAATTTTATCATCTTCCATTATTACTTAAATCTCCTAATTCTTTATTTCTTCTTATTAGCCATACCAAGATGCATTTCTTTCATACCTTCAACTTCATCACATACTTTCTTGAAATCACAATGACCACAATCTGTTGCAAGTCCATCTAGAATATGAGTAAGGGATTTTGTTATATCATCTGCAGTTTTGGCATAAGGACTAAGGCTTTCAACAAGTTCTTTGTTAGTAATAAAAATAATTCTTGCATTCTTAACATGTTTGATAGCCTTATACTTCTCAATATAAGCCTTACCAATACTAGAGAAGTTAATACCACTTTGCTTTGCTTCTTTACTAATTCGAACCTGTTCCTGATTACTAAGGGAAGACACCCGCACCATGTATCCCTTAGGGAATACATGGTAACGAGCAAATTCCATATTTCTAATTGCGTCATAAGCATCTTCTGCTTCACCAATTTCATCTGTCTCTAATATTACAATTCTGGCAAAAGCACAATCAGAATCAATATTCTTGATATCATCTCCAACAAGGAAAATTCCATCTTCCTCTACAAAATTCTCAGTAGAAACAAGTGTAAAATTAACAGAAGGATTAGTGCCGCCTCCCAGTTCAAATGCACTATCTCTTTGCATTACCAGCTCACTACTTTTTGTTACTGGCCATGCTGATTTTGCATCATCTGTAACTTCAATAACACCTGCTTTTTTTGTTTCATCAAGAACAGTTTTAATAATACTATCGTATAATTTCATATATTCTTGTTCTTTCTTTTATTATTTATAGTTAGAAATTAATATCGGCTTTTTTTCTATCAAATATTTCATTCACACGACGATAAGCCCATTCCATTAGCTTTTGATCCATGTTCCAAAAATATACAATAAAAAGTGCTCCGATAGCTATAAAAAGAAAGGTTACTAATTTCTTAATTACCTTCATTAGTGTTTCACCGATCCTTTCTGACGCGCATATTCAGCAGCACCAAGAGCGCCCATAAGTTGTGGGTCAGTTTTAAGATTAACAACCTTTAATTTAAGAACCTGCTCTATAGCTTTCTTAAGCCCATCATTTTTTGCACAACCTCCTGTTAAAGTAACAGAATCTGTTGCACCAGATTTCTTAGCCATTACAAAACATCTCTTTGCAACTGACATCTCAATACCAGCAGCTATCTCATCCATAGCTTTTCCTTCACCAACAAGGGTTATAACCTCTGATTCAGCAAATACAGTACACTGAGCAGATATAGGTACAACATTTTTAGCAGAAAGAGATAACTTAGAAAAGTCAGAAAGAGACATTTCAAAAGATCTTGCCATTGCTTCGAAGAAACGTCCTGTACCAGCAGAACATTTATCATTCATAGCAAAGTTCTTAACTGTTCCATCATCATCAATTGCTATACCTTTAATATCTTGACCACCAATATCAATAATCGCTTTAGCATTAGGATCTGTTACATGTACGCCCATAGCATGACATGAGATCTCCGAAATATTCTCATCTGCAAATGGAACTTTATTACGACCATAACCTGTACCAATAAGATAAGTAAGGTCTTTAGAAGACTTTAAATCATCAACCTTTCCTATAACTTCTTCCATAGCCGCTTTTGCTGATTCTTCTGCATTAATCTTAGATTTAATAGTAGTATCAGCAACAATCTTTCCATTTTCATCAAGAATAACAGCCTTTGTGTAGGTACTTCCTACATCACATCCTCCAAAATATTTCATTGTAACCCTCCTATACATAATTATTATCTGTATTAATTATAAACTAATCACCTTAAACAACACATAATTTACCAGCTTGCATCATCTTCAAAATCAACTAATGAAGGATCAATAGGTTCTTCACGCATAACTGTTCTCATGTATTCATTAACTTTTGAACGCATATCTTTTCTAGATACTGTACGAGGATCCATAAGATCATGCTCAATCCAGATTAGACGAACACCATGCTCTCTAGCCTGATCTTCAAAAAGTCCATTAAGTGTTGCCATATTCTTACAAGATACATGTTGATACATAATTACAATATCAGGTTTCCATATCTCAACTTGTCTCCATAATTCTGTAAGAACGTGATCATAACCACCATTAGTATGACGTCTCATAACCATACGTTCATATAGTCTTGCCATATCTTTTAGAGCCTCTTCTTTATCCTCTGTCTCAAGAGGTCTTGTATAATTAAGACTTTCCATTTCAACTAGTACATTAATGCCCCAGCAATTAGCAAGCCAGTTAGAAAAATTAGCATAATAATGAGCAGGAACAGACCATACAATAGCACGATGTCTCATCTTGCCTCTCCATGGTTCTTCACGATTCTCATAAGCTTCCATCATAAGCTCATCAACCTTCTCGAAGGTCTTCATAATTCGTGGATCAATACCACCGTCCATCTCATAATTCCATTTTCTAAATAGCTCATAACAAGGTCCAATAAGTTGAGGATAAGGTGTCTGGTTAACCTCCCATTTCTGCAATTCATACTGAGTCTCTTTGTTAAATCTCTTCATTGCAGCAAAGTAAGCATCCCAGCTCCATTTTGCTCCAGTTTGTTCTTCAATAAATTTGATACAACCCTTAATATCCTGTACCGCAGAATTCATTATAGACTCATCTTCATAACGAACAGGGAATGTAAGGTGATATGTAGGAAGGTCTTTAAACCTTCTTGATGTATAACTTGATGCCATAACAGAACCATCACAAGGCATAGAACTTGATATAAAGCAAGCACCCATGTGTGGAAGCGCATCAATAACACATGCACCACATTCCGAAGTCGGAACAGGACAAGTATCAGATGGAAGTCCATAAGATTCAACTGCATCAATGTAAGGCATACAAGCTAATTGGTCAATCTCAGAAAGCAAGAATACCGGCATAAGCTGATAAGGAATTCCAACAAGATCTGGGAATCCCGCCATAATTTGTGCCATAGTCATTTCATCAAGAAGAACTACCTTCTTAGAAAGTTCTTCACAATTTCCACCTTTTTCATCAGCCTTCATAAGGAATACAAGGTTCTCAGCTACATAACGAAAGATTGCATAGATAAGTTCATGATGCATCTTAAGTGCTCTACCACGAAGTCCTAAAGTATTCTTATCCATAAAACTATGACAGCAGAAATATGAAATCATCCAGCGATAATGAAGAGCTCCATTAAGTGCAGGAACAAGATCTTTACTAAATGTTGTAAGAAGCATTCCCCACATCTTCATCCATTCATAGAAATCAGCTGCTGTATCTTTAATGCCTCTAAATTCACGTCTAGCAGTAGCCATTTTCCCACTTTGATAAAGCTTACCTAGCTGCTTCTCTCCATTAATAAGAAAATCCTTCCACTCATCAATGCTCATATTCTTAGCAAGATTAGCTTCCTTCTTAAGTCTTTTCTTTGTTGCATTGAAATCAGACTTAATATGCTTTCCTACTTCTTTCCAATCTGTCTCTTTAATCATATCTCCGATAATACCGGAAACTTCTTTAATATTTTCTGCCTGAAGTTTGAAATTCATATGATCCTTCATGCGAAAAAATTTGGAATCAGGATATCCACTCACGCTACACTACCCCCTTTCCCTTTTTGAATTTTCTTAATCTCTAATGCTTCAACAAATGCCTGGAATCTTGTTCGAAGTTGTCCAGAGCTCCTTACATTATAAGGCCTGTCAATAGAGAGCACTGGCCAGTTATACTCCTCTTGTAAGATATGAGAAGCAAGTGGTCTCTCAAACGCCCAGAAATCACAGAATTTCATTTGTTCATAAATGATTCCATCAGCCTTATACTGTTTTGCATACTTGTCAACAGTCTCTCTTCTCTGGCTAATCTTCTCTTCACTCATATATCTAGCACATTCAGAAGTTCTCATGTAATGCTCAACAATCTGAGTCAAGATATCTTTCTTCTTATCAATCTTAATCTCTTCTCTACCAGGCTTTGAACCGTAACAATAACGATCAAATACTACCATAGCACCTGCTTCTTCTATAAGTCTTGTAAGATCAAGATCATCAACCTCTGAACCAACAAGAGCAACTCTTGCACGATACCAAGGTTTGCTATCCACTTTACGATTCTTAATTTCTTCTAAAGTCTCTTCAAGCTTAGGAAGAATAAGAGATGTAGGACAACAATATGACACAAGACATAGAACATGATATTCATATCCTGTAATTGGTGGATTCGCTTTCTTTCTCATATCACCAATCTTAGTCATAACTTTACACATCTTATTATGCTCTTCAACAGCTTTAAGAAGAGCTTCATCTGATGTATCAGTGTTGTGTTTCTCTTTCAAGACATCAAGAAGACGATGACGCATTTGAATCGTCATTGCTTCAACTGTGTAGTCCTCAATCTTATACGGAATGTCACAATGAGTAACGAAGAAATCTTTCTTGTTATTAATCTCAAGAATCTCCATATGCTCATAACATCTGTTCATTGCAGAGCAAGCGTCAACTCCAGCAATACCATCAAGGAATTGATAACCCCCTTCAATACCTCTCTCAAGTAGTGACCTCGCAAATTCACAGGTATAATTACTCATATAATAAGTAGATATATCTATGGATGTACTACGAGGTGCACGAAGTCGGACCGAAAAACAATTATCAACATTAAGAAGCACCTCCGGCATGTGATAACAAGTGTAACCTATGGCTTTCTGCCCGTCTTTCTGAGCCTGCTTTACAAGATCATTGTCCGCATCCTGCAATAGATTTTCGAACTCGATCATGTACTTTAAATCTTTCACACTCTTCCCCCCTCTCTTAAATAAGAAACTCTACAAGAATATCATCTATTTTATTGTCCTCTTCTCAACCTCAGAATCAGACATAACATTTTCTTTCTTTTTGTAAGGTGTCTTAAGATTATCTTTTCTCTTCATCTTGTCATACCTTGTTACTGCATTAGGCTCCCAGATGTAATATAAGAATTTTCCATCTAAATCGAAGTAGAATACAATAAATAGGATAACATATGATATACCACATATTTTTAATAAAGTAATAATGAATTTTTTCATAATATATATTCCTCCAAATATACACGTTTACCAGCTCTCATCATCATCAAAATCAAGTAATGATGGATCAAGAGGCTTTTCATCCATAACTGTAATCATATAATTATTAATTATTGAACGTATTTCTTTTCTAGAAACAGTACGCTTATCAGGTAGTGCGTGAGGAACCCATATGGCATGAATATTTCTCTTTCTAAACTCATCCTCGAACATACCCTTAATACCCTGCATACCTTTACATTGTAACTGATCATACATAATAACCATATCACAATTGAATTTCTCCATATATTCCCATAGTTGGAATATATGTTCATGTCCACCAACTGCCATAGAACGCATAGGTGCAAGCTCATTATATCTAGCAAGATCATCTAATGCATGTTCATATGTATCAGTACGAATTGTCTGGTCAAACATAAGAGAATCCATATTAATAACAGTATTAATCCCCCAACAATTGTATGCCCATGTACACCAGTTAGAATAATAAAGAGGTGCGCAGGACCATGCAATGGCACGATGACGTGTATTTGGAAATGTTTCTATTTTTTGTTCTACACATTTGTCCAATATCTTCTTAACATGTGCATCAGTTTCATGCCAGATCTCTCTATCACCATCTTGCGAATAGTAGATACGATAAAGCGCCTGTGCAACACCATTAATAGGATAATAAGGTGTATTAGCGGCAACATCCCACTTCTCTCGTTCAAATAATGTAAGCTCGTTCTGGGCATCTGCATGCTTCTTAAATTCTTCCCAATTAAATGGTTCACCTGTCTCTTTCTCAATGAACTTCCAGCACTCTTCAATCTCTTCCATACAATGCTTATGTACTAAAGGATCATCAAATCTCATAGGCTGAGGCATTGCAAAGAGCGGTCTGTCTAAAAACCAGTCAGTAATAATTGAAGTTGCGACTGAACCATCACAAGCCTCATTACTTGTTACCATTACAGGACTATAATCTGGGTAATCATCAAGAACAAATATTCCAGACTCAGCCTGACACATTGGACATGGATCTGCAGGAAGTCCTATAGACTGCATTGCATCAATATAATTAAGAACAGTCTTATTATTAACATGGCATGATACGAAATAAGGTATCATCTGAAGAGCTACATCATCAAATCTATCTCTCCATCCATAGAAGATATTACCAGATACTGTCTCATCATGAGCAATTGTCTTATACCAATACTCGTTAGCCTCATCAAGATGTAATTTCTTGTCCGCTGAAAACATTCTCATGAATTGGCGAATAGTCTCACTTACCATAGCACGATAATGCCATGCAGAAGCTTTAAGGGCTTCACCTCTAAGACCTTCCAGACCTCTGTCAAACCAATGCATAACAGCAAGGTATGTCTGCCCCATCCAACGATAACGAAGTACTCCTTTGAAGAAGGAAAGTGGCTCATCACCTTTAAAAATATCTTTAACCATATTGATATAGTTATATAGCCAAATCATATTAAAATAATACATAGTATCTTTGACACCACGCCATTCACGATGCTTATACAGACCTGTATTACCAATATATAAATCTCCAAGACGTCTCTCGCCGTGAGGTTTACCATACCAAAAATCACGAAGAGTCTTCTTCAAATCAAAGTCTTTTCTCTTATCTCTTATTGATGAATGTAATTCTTCTCTTTTATTTGAAATCACACCTGATTTTGCGTCATTTACAACTTTTTTTCCAGCTTGTACACCGGTGAATTGATTCAAAAAACCCTTAACACTGAAATTCTTCATATTACACCTCCTACGTCTCAGAATCTGCATGAAGTTGTTTCAACTCTATGCTTTCAATAAATGCCTGGAAACGTGTTCTAAGCTGTCCAACTGCATTATTAACATATTCCTTCTCAATTGAACAGGTAGGAACTCCATAGTCCCTTGGGAATATAAGAGTATCAATAGTTCTTTCATAACTCCAATATTCACAGAACTTCATTGATTCAACAATTATTCCATCTGCTTTATATTCCTTTACAAGATTAGCAATATAATCCTTTCTTTCTCTCATTGTATGCTGTTCCATAAATCTACAACACTCATTATATTCTAAGTAATGTCTAGCAACAGCTCTAAGAGGTGTCTCGCCTTCTCTAATCTCTATTTCCTCTCGTCCTGGAAGTGAACCATAGCAATGACGATCAGCTACAACAAGAGCACCACATTCTTCAATAAGCTTTGTAAAATCAGGATCATCATTTTCAGAACCTGCAAGTACAACTCTTACTCTATATGGATTCTTCTCATCCGGAACTCTAGTCTTAAGATCTTCTAATACTTCCTTAATTTTAGGGATAATAAGATATTTCGGGCAACATAGTGATACAAGCATAATTAACTGGAACTCATAGCCGGTAATTACAGGATTCTCTTTCTTCCTGTATTCTCCTATTTCTTTAATCAGACGGCATAGTTCATTATGCTCATTAATAGATTTCATTATAGCTTCATCAGAAACATCAATACCAAAATGCTCTTTTAATGGATTAAGAACATGTTCTTGAAGTTGAGTCTCAAAATGATCTATAGAATTCTTATTTTTCTTAAATGGAACATCTGTAAATTCACAGAAGAAATCTGGACTTTGAATAACATCCATCATCTGTAAATGTTCCTGAAAACGACAAGTAACCGTACAAGTCTCAGTAGCCATCTGCGCATCTAAAAAGTTGAAACCACCTTCTAGTGCTCGCTCTAACAGACAGCGACCATACATACATGTACGATTACTCATATAATACGTTGCAATATCGGGACTAGTACTTCGTGGAGCACGAAGTCTCACAGAAAAACAACCCGGAAGATCAAGTAATACTTCCGGCATGAAATAACAGGTATAACCAAGCGCGCGTTTTCCATCTTTTTTAGCCTGCTGTACTAGTTCGTTATTTGCCTCTTGAAGCAAATCTTCAAACCAAATCAAATGCTTAAGATCTCGCATGTTCACTCCCCCTTTTTAACTTGTTAAAAAAATAACCTTCCCCTATAACATATAATATAGCACATTCTTACTAATAATCAACCATTTATCCTATTATATTTGTGATAATACACAAATCCCGCCATAAAGGCGGGATTTACACACTTAAGCACCTATTAAATGATTATATAGGCCTTCATAATTAAATTTTGACGCATTCCAAGAATAGTCTTTCTTCATACCGCGTTCAACCATCTTATTCCATTGTACCTTCTTATCGAAAAAGATATGCTTAGAATAATTAATCGTATTAAGAAGCTCATCACCATTATAGTTGGTAAATGAGAAGCCATCTCCTGTATGCTCATATTCATTATAAGCTTCAACAGTATCCTTAAGTCCACCAGTCTCACGAACAATTGGTACTGTACCATATCTAAACGATATAAGCTGTGTAAGACCACAAGGCTCGAATCTTGATGGCATTAAGAATGCATCAGCACTTGCATATAACTTTCTTGCGAGGTCCTCATTGTAGCAAATATTAGCTGAAATCTTATCTGGATATTTCCAAGCATAATGACGGAACATATTCTCATATCTAGATTCACCTGTACCAATAATTACGAACTGCGTAAAGTCATCAACGATTCCTTCAATTGCATAATTAATAAGGTCAAGTCCCTTCTGGTCAGTAAGTCTGGAAATAAGACCAATCATATATTTCTTCTTATCAACAGTAAGTCCAAGCTCTTCCTGAAGGTTTTCCTTATTCTCTTTCTTATTAGTTCTGAAGTTATCAGCATTGAAGTTCTTATAGATACGCTTATCTGTGGCAGGATTATACATTTCATAATCAATACCGTTAAGAATACCCTGCATATCAAAATGTCTTGCAGAGAGTAGTCCATCTAGGCCTTCACCATAATAAGGCATCTGAATCTCTTCAGCATATGTCTTACTAACAGTAGTAATGTAATCAGCATATACAAGACCACCCTTAAGCATATTACCGCCCTTATTGAATTCAAGCTTATCAGATGTAAATAAATCACCAGACAATCCAGAGAGGCCCTGTAATGTCTCAACATCCCATACACCCTGGAACTTAAGATTATGAATTGTCATAATTGTCTTAATACCCCAGAAGAACTGATTGTTACTGAATTCATTCTTAAGATATACAGGAATAAGACCTGTCTGCCAATCATGACAGTGAATCAAGTCAGGCTTAAAATCAATAACAGGTAGCATAGAAAGAACTGCTTTATCAAAGTAAGTGAACTTCTCCATGTCATATCTAACATCGCCATATGGATAGAAGCACTCAAAGTATTCTAAGTTATCAATAAAATAATATGTAATATTCTGATATTCATACTGGAATATACCTACATATTTTTCGCCACATAAATGACCCATACCCATATAGAAATTAGTAACATATTCAAACTTATCTCTAAATTCAGGTGGAATACATGTGTAATTAGGAAGAACTAATCTAATATCCCAATCCTTTTTGTCAAATTCTTTTGGCAATGCTCCTACAACATCAGCCAATCCCCCGGTTTTTACAAATGGTACACATTCGCTGGCAGCATACAATATCTTTCTCATACTACTTCTCCTTTGCTTTTAATATCTGTATATCATCTATTCTTCAGTAACAAAGTTATGAAATACTTCCTGTACATCATCCTCTTCATCTAGTAAGTCAAGAATCTTATTGATATCCCATAATTCTTCTTCTGTAGTAAGGGTTACATAATTCTGAGGAATCATACTAACATTAGCATCAGCCATCTTAATTCCTTCCTTCTCTAATGCTTCTCTTACTTTAGAGAAATCAGCTGGCGCAGTAAAAATCTCGAAGCTGTCATCTTCTTCATTGAAATCTTCTGCTCCTGCATCAAGCGCTAGCATCATCAGATCATCTGCATCCATATCACATTCTTCTTTGTCTATAATAATCTGACCTTTTTCGTCGAACATAAAGGACACACAACCCTGAGTTCCAATACTTCCATGTCCTTTAGTAAATGCATTTCTTACATTAGCCGCTGTACGATTCTTATTATCAGTAAGGCACTTTACAATGATAGCTGTTCCGCTAGGTCCATATCCTTCATAAGTACATGTCTCGTAATTAACTGAATCAGCATCACCAGCGGCCTTCTTAATACCTCTTTCAATTGTATCATTAGGCATGTTATTTGCCTTGGCCTTAGCAATAACATCTCTAAGCTTGTTATTGTTAGCTGGGTCTGGTCCTCCCTCCTTAACAGCTACAGCAATTTCTCTACCAATTACTGTAAATATTTTTCCTTTAGCTGCATCATTTTTTTCTTTCTTATGTTTGATGTTTGAAAATTTTGAATGTCCTGACATTTATTAACCTCTTTTCATTTTATATTTATGATATTATCATTTATCAGTTTCGTTATCAAGTTTTGTGACCTTAACATCTTGAATAACTTTATTCTGAACATCAATAACCTGGAATTTATATCCATATGCTTTTACAAGAAATGTTGAATTCTCCGCAGGAATTTTTCCATTCATATAGGTTAAGAAACCATTAAGTGTCTCGAAGTCACCATCTATTTTAATTCCAAGAATTTCTTCAACCTCTTCTATGTTAGTAACACCCTCTATACGATATTCATCCTCAGTAATCTCTACTATTCCTGATTCCTCATCATCATTTTCATCAATGATATTACCAACTATTTCTTCAAGAATATCCTCCATGGTAATAATTCCAGAAGTCTGTCCATATTCATCGACAACAATAGCTATATGATTCTTCTTGATCTTCATCTTGTTGAATACAGAATAGATAGCATTAGTTTCGGGAATGAACCCAATCTCACGAATCAGACCATCAATATCCTGAATCCTTTTCTTAAGATTCTTAGAATCACTAACATATTTTAACAGCTGCTTAATATGCACACTACCAATTATATCATCAATATCATCAAGATACACAGGATATCTTGAGAAACTATTGTTATTAATAAAGCCAATGGTTTCTTCTAATGTCATCTTACCATCTAAGGCAACAACGTTCTTTCGATGAACCATAACATCCTTAGCATCTTTGTTACGAATCTCAACAATGTTTTGAATCATATCTGCTTCATTAGTGTTAATAACACCAAGCTCATGAGATTCGTTAACAATTTCCATTAACTCTTCTGATTTGTTTTCTTCTTTTTTGAATAGTTTAGAGAACCGTTTTCCTTTAGCCAATTCTAACTCCTATCTTATATATTCTCTAGGTATTCTCTTGCCAATATCACATGCAAATTCATAGTTGAATCTGCCTGATATATCTCCTAACTCTTCAATGGTAATAGTTTCATCACCATCACTACCAACTAATGTTACCTCATCTAATACATTAACATCGAGCCCTGTAACATCCACCATAAACTGATCCATACATACTCTACCAAGTATGTTGCACTTATGTCCATTTATAAGGACATATCCTGCATTAGATAATTGTCTAGGGTAACCATCCCCATATCCTACTGGAATTGTAGCGACCTTTCTCCTCGAATCAGCAACGAAGGTTCCACCATAGCTAATACTATCGCCCTTCTCAATCTCTTTTACAAATACAACATGACTTTTAATTGACATTATAGGTTTGATATCAATTAGTCTTGATGTCTCATCTGAAGGCCATAATCCATATAGGATAATGCCTGCTCTTACCATGTCAAATGCTGCTTCCTTGAATTGAATTATTGATGCAGAATTAGCACAATGATGAATATCAAATGATACACCACGCTCTGATAATTTATTTATAATATCATGATATTTTTCTAATTGTTTTTTTGTATATGATAAATCCTTTTCATCTGCTTTGGCAAAATGAGTGAATGCCCCTTGCAAATGAATATTTTCAAGCTTATTTATCTCGCAAATTGTGTTAATATCATCTTCATTGTCACGAAAACCTATTCGTCCCATTCCTGTATCAAGCTTAATATGAGCATTACAGGTTGTCTCTAATCTAGCGCATTCGTCATTAAATTCTTTTGCCATTTCCAAAGAAATAATAGTTGGCATTATAGAATAAGTAATCATATCGTGATATGAAGATTTGAAGGTATATCCAAGAACAAGAATAGGCTTTCTAATTCCATTAACTCTAAGCTCCATACCTTCATCTACTGTTGCAACAGCAAAACCATATACATAATCAATTTTTTCTAATACATGTGCAAATTCAACTGCTCCATGGCCATAAGCATCAGCCTTAATAACGCACATAACATCAGCATTAGGATTACAATTATGAATACATTCTATGTTATGCTTTAGATTATTAAGATCAATATAAGCACATACTCTTTCTTTATTCAAAGTTCAAACCTTCCTTCAAAACAACACTTAACATATCTATTATATCAGAAGCACATACAAAGTGGGCACTTAATTTCTCACTAGCTTCATCACCACACAGTCCATGTATAAATACACCGAGTGGTGCTGCCATACTTGGAGTTATACCACCTGCTATTATTCCAGTAATTATACCTGTTAACACATCACCACTACCTGCTGTTGACATCCCATTATTGCCAGTTGTATTAATAAACGAATTGCCATTAGGAAGTGAAACTACACTAGAAGCAGACTTTAACACAGTAATAACATTATACCTATTTGTACAATCTAGCGCTTTACTTACCATATCCTTCTTGATATCTTCAATCTCATCTCCTGTTAATCTTCTCATTTCTCCTAGATGAGGTGTGATAATAATTGGACATGTATGATTTTCTAGAATAGATGTATTGTTACTAATAATATTAATTGCATCAGCGTCAACAACAAGAGGTTTATCATATCTGTTAATTACATATTCAACTATTTTCCCTGAAACATCACTTTGACCAAGACCAGGTCCCATGGCACATACACTCGACCACTCTAACATTTGTGAAAGGGCATTCTCATCATATTCATCATAACAGGATACAATGGCTTCAGGAAGTGATGTCTGAATGATTTCTCTATTATCAGATGTGGTATATACCTTAACTAATCCAGCGCCAGTTCTAATTGCTGCCTTTGCACATAGATATGCGGCGCCACTCATTCCATTTGACCCAGCGATTATTAACACTTTACCATAGTCGCCTTTATTAGAATCCTCATTTCTATTATTAAGACACATTACATCTTCATCATCAATGCAGAATACAGATGGCTTAATATCATCTAAGAAGCTATTATCATTAATCCCAATATCACATACATAGGTTGTACCACAATATTCTCTTCCAGGATAAATTAGGTGTCCTATCTTTCTATAATTAAATGTTACAGTTGCATTAACCTTGCAGGCAATCCCCATAACTTTACCATTATCAGTATTAATACCACTTGGAATATCAATAGCCATTTTGAAACCATTAGCTTTATTGAAGGCTGTTACATATTTTGCAAATGTACCAGTGATATCCCTTGATAAACCAATGCCAAATATTGCATCAATTAACACATCGTATTCATTAACACATTTAATATCAACCTCGTTAATACCGTAATTTCTGCTTATTACTAACTGCTCCTTCAAATCATTAGAGAACTTATCTTCATCACCACATAAAAGAACAGATACATTAAAGCCATAGTTATGAAGAATTCTTGCTAAGCATACACCATCACCGCCGTTATTTCCCATACCTACAAATACCAGAATATTGCTATACTTATCAATATGCTCACTAAGCATTGAAAATACGCTTAAAGAAGCTCGCTCCATCAGCACAGCAGAGCTTATTTTATAATGATTTATTGTATTATAATCACATTTTTTCATTTCATTTGCGCTAAGTACTGTTTTCATAACAAAACTCCTTTTTAACTTTACAAAAATACATCTATCATAAATGACAGATGTATTCTTTATACATATCTTTAATCAGCTTTAATATCTTCTAGCTTCTTAGCCTTCTCTTCTTCCTCTTTGGCTTTCTCTAAAGCCTTCTCTTTGGCTCTTGCGATTGCCATTTCGTTAGCCTTAAGATTCTGCTCGTAATCTTCGTATTTTACATCGAAGAGATTCATAACATCCTTGCCAAATATATCATTCATATACACATATATTTCTCTATTATTAATCTCTCGATTTTGTTTTCTAATAAGATTCTTCTTAAGCTCGATTCGCATTTCTGTAATCCAGCCACTAATCTCTTCTATCTCCGTACTATTTGTTCTAAGCTTCTCATAACAAAAGGACATTGTATCAAGCATTAACTGCTCATTTACAGTTTTAATGCTTTTAGGAATTTCCATCAATCTGTCTTCAATCTCTTCTATCTTCTGCTTAGACTCTTCCATCAATCGCTTGTTATCATTAAGATTCTGCGCCTCTGTAGTGTGCTTGGCACTATCCACACCTTCCATATTCTGAACAATGCCATGCATAAGATTATTCTTAACCTTCTTGTATTCCTTTAATTCAGTAGTAAGCTTACCCTGTTCAGCAAGAAGTGCCTTAAGCTCTGCCTCATTTTCTATGATTTCTTTTGGCTTGCCACTTACAGCGAAGAGTCTGTGCCATTTCTGGTCTAATACAAGTACTGGCACATTAACTTTTTTTAATGCTTCTAAGAAATTTTTCTCATTCATCATTACACTTCCTTGTAATATTATAAGATAATTGCATCAGACTATCTGACAAATGTACATTCTCAACTACAACATCCTCATCATCAAACTGCAAATCAACATGAGCGAAATTCCATATTGACTTAATACCAAGAGAAACTAGCTTATTAGCTGTTTTAACAGCATTATTCTTAGGAAGAGTAAGTGCTGCAATATCAACTCTATTATTCTTAATGAATTCTTCTAATTCATCAAGAGAATAAATAGGAATATCGTTAATCTTAGTTCCAAAAAGCTTAGAATCAACATCAAACATTGCTATAACAGGAAAACCTAATCTTTCGAATTTGTCGTATCTAACAATAGCTTTCGCAAGATTACCTGCACCAACAATAATCATATTATGCACTTTATCAAGTCCAAGGATCTTACCAATCTCTTCATGAAGGAATTTAACATTATATCCATAACCCTGCTGTCCAAAGCCACCGAAATTATTAAGGTCCTGACGTATCTGAGAAGCAGTGGAATTCATCTTAACACTCAATTCATTAGAGGATATTCTCTCAACTCCTTGAGATAATAAATCCCCCAAATATCTATAATATCTTGGTAATCTTCTTATTACTGCTTGTGAAATCTGCTCGTTCATATTAACCCTTTCTATTCCATAAGTAAGCTTAATTCTTCCCATTTTGAATAAAGCGGCTCAAGCTCATTATTAATACTTTCTTTACTTGCCATTAATTCATTAAGCTTAGCAGAATTAGTTGCATATTCAGGATTAGCAAGCTCGCTATCAACTATAGACAGTTTGTCTTCTAACTCCTCTATACTTGCCTCAACTTTTTCAAATTCTCTTTTTAGTTTATTCTTCTTTGCAGCTAATTCTTTTTGTTTTTTCCAATCTTCTTTAGATTTTTCTTTATTATTAGAATTATTCTTATTGGTAAATGTGTATTTATCCTTAACTACATCTTTTTTCTCAATATAGTAATCATAGTTTCCAAGATATTCATTAACACCATTATCAGTAAGCTCTAATACCTTCGTTGCTACCTTATTAACAAAATACCTGTCATGACTTACAAATAAAAGCGTACCATCATAGTCATTAAGCGCTCTCTCAAGAATATCCTTAGATTCCATATCCAAGTGATTAGTAGGCTCATCAAGAATTAAGAAATTCGCATCACTTAGCATCAGCTTACATAGGGATACTCGTCCTTTCTCGCCACCTGACAGAGACTTTATACTTTTGAATACATCTTCATCTGTAAAACCTACAGAAGCTAATGTATTCCTAATAGATGTATTATCCATAGAAGGATACATATTATGTATCTCTTCCATTATATTGTTATTATCATCAAGATTCATTTGTGCCTGATCATAATAACCGATATCAACATTAGAACCGAACTTAATAATTCCATCTGTAGGTTTTTTAACACCTGTAATCATCTTAAGAATTGTAGATTTACCAGTTCCGTTATCACCAAGAAGTGCAACTCTGTCTAATCTATTTAACGAAAAAGAGACATTTTCAAAAATCTTACCATCATCATATATACATGATAACTCTTCAACAGATAACACATCATTTCCGCTTCTTGTGGCAACATTAAATGATAAATAAATGTTGCTTACTCTATCCTCTATCTTATCAATTGTATCAATCTTATCTAATGCTTTAAGACGGCTTTCCGCTCGTTTAATTGACTTTTCTCTATTGAAAGATTGCAGCTTCTCTATAACTTCCTTTTGATGTGCAATCTCTTTATTTTGCTTATCAACCTCACGCTCATTAGTAAGAAGAATATTATCCTTCTGCCTTACAAACTCACTATAATTACCCTTATAGGTACGGGCTGGCTTAGTATTAAGGTCTAATACATGATCAACTACCTTATCTAAGAAATATCTATCATGAGCCACAATTATAAGTGGCTTATTATATCCTGATAAGAAATTCTCTAACCATTCAATGGCATTAATATCAAGATGGTTAATGGGCTCATCAAGTATTAATATATCATCATCAGATACTAGAAGCTTGCCAAGATTTACTCTTGTCTTCTCGCCACCTGAGAGCATATTCATGGTCTTAGAAAACTCATCTTCATCAAAGCCAAGGCCTTTGAGTACAGACTCTGCCATACTCTTATAATAAAGCCCTCCCTTGTCCTGAAATTCTCTAAGAAGCTTATCGTGTTCATTAATGGCATCACCTGTCATATCTTCTTCAAGAAGTGAAAGACGATGCTCCATATCAATCAAATCAGCTCTGGCATTAATAACACTATCAAGAATACAGTCATTAGAATCATCTTCAATATATTGAGCCAGATATCCAATCTTTAAATCCTTAGCTTTAACAACCTCGCCTTCATCAATAGACAACTCATCAACTAATATCTTAAGCAACGTTGACTTGCCGACACCATTACTGCCACATATTGCATATTTCTCATTGTTATTTATCTGAAAACTGACATTATCAAGTACCTTAATATCACCAAAGAACTTGGTAATATTATTTGCAGAGATAATCATAATTAAATCTCCATTTATAATCTACGCTTATTTTATCTAAGAGACACTACGCTCATGAGGAAAATCGCTTAAGTGTCTCTTAGATAAAATTATTGTTAGAGTAATTAACTAATGTGCGCACCATTAAAGTTAACTTTAGCCACCTTATTACCAAGTCCATCGGTGATAGTACTTTCATAGAAGCAAAATCTCCTGCCTTCCTTCATGCACCTGCACTCAGCAATTAGCTTATCATCTTTAGGCTGGCTGTAATAGCTTATATTACCATTAGTAGTTACTGTAAGATGCTCAGGTGTATTAGTTGCTACTGCAAAGGAAAAATCAGCAATTGTATAGAACACGCCTCCCATAACATGGTCTCCTGCAGCCTTATGTTGATCTTTGATTTGTAGGCTAACCTTAGAATAATTATCACCTATCTCATCTATAATTATTCCTGTAGCCTCTGTTGCATATTTGTCTTGAGAAAAGAACTCTCTTGTTTCTTCAAGTGTCATTATAGTAATCCCTCTAAAGTCTCTCTAATAGCAATAATAAAGTCTCTACTATTAAGTACAGTTGGGTTTTTCTCATCTGTTATAAGAGCCAAATCCTTCGTCATCTTACCAGCTTCAATTGTATCAATACAAGCCTTCTCAAGCTTATTAGCAAAGTCAACAAGTTCACTTATACCATCAAGCTCACCACGCTTACGAAGTGCGCCAGACCATGCAAATATTGTTGCAACAGAGTTAGTAGATGTCTCTTCACCATTAAGATGCTTATAATAATGACGCTGTACTGTTCCATGTGCAGCCTCATATTCATAATAACCATCAGGTGAACATAGAACTGATGTCATCATAGCAAGAGAACCGAAAGCAGATGATATCATATCAGACATAACATCACCATCATAGTTCTTACAAGCCCAGATATATCCGCCCTTAGACTTCATAACACGGGCAACTGCATCATCAATTAAAGTATAGAAATACACAATTCCTGCATCATCGAATTTTGATTTGAATTCTGCATTGAATATTTCTTCAAATATATCCTTAAATGTATGGTCGTATTTCTTAGAAATAGTATCCTTAGTTGCAAACCATAAATCCTGCTTAGTATCAAGTGCATAGTTAAAGCAGCTTCTTGCAAAGCTTTCAATAGACTTATCTAAGTTATGCTGTCCCTGTAATACACCAGGACCATCAAACTCATGAATAGTCTCTTCAATAACCTTGCCATCATCTCCAGTAAATACAAGCTTTGCAGTTCCAGCAGATGGAACATCTATCTCAACTGATTTATATACATCACCGTATGCATGTCTTGCTATAGTAATAGGCTTTTCCCATGTTCTAACATTAGGCTTAATATTATTAACAACAATAGGAGCACGAAATACTGTTCCATCAAGAATTGCTCTAATTGTACCATTAGGGCTCTTCCACATTTCCTTTAAGTCATATTCTTCCATTCTAGCAGCATTAGGAGTAATTGTCGCACACTTAACAGCAACTCCATACTTCTTTGTAGCATTAGCAGAATCAACTGTAATCTGATCATTAGTCTCATTACGCTTCTTAAGACCAAGGTCATAATACTCTGTCTTAAGGTCGATATAAGGAAGTAATAACTCCTCCTTAATCATCTGCCATAAAATTCTTGTCATCTCATCTCCATCCATTTCAACAAGTGGAGTTGTCATTTGTATCTTGCTCATCTTAATCTCCTTTGTAGTATATGTATTGATATAATGTGCAATGAGAACCCCTAAGCGACATTCTTAGGAGCGTGGGGTTACTCATTGTGCATAAATTAATTACTTAGCAACAATATTAATGATTCTACCTGGTACATATATTTCCTTAATGATATTGCCTTGTAATCTGTCGCCTAGCGCCTCTTTTCCTGCGGCAATAGCACTATCCTTATCAATGTCCTTGGCAATCTTAATTGTTGTTCTAGTCTTACCATTAACCTGAACTGCAATCTCTATCTCATCATCCACAGTCTTTGCTTCATCATATTCTGGCCATTTCTCAAATGCTATTGTGTCATTATGTCCCATTAACTGCCATATCTCTTCGCCAACATGAGGGCAGATACATGAGAACATCTTAATAAAGTTATCAGCATATTCTCTTGGGCATTTACCAACCTTATATACCTCGTTAACAAAAATCATCATCTGAGAAATTGCTGTATTATATGCAAGGGCTTCAAAGTCATTAGTAACCTTCTTAACGCTCTTATGATAAATCTTCTCTAGCGAGCCATCATTATCATCTGTAAGATTATCAGCTTCAGTAAAGAAATTATATACTCTTGTAATGAATCTTCTAGCACCCTGAACATTATTAGAATTCCAAGGCTTTGATACCTCTAAAGGACCCATGAACATTTCGTATAATCTTAATGTATCTGCGCCATAATCTCTAACGATATCACTAGGATTAATTACGAATTCAGGGAATCTCTTACCCATCTTAATTCCATTCTCACCAAGAATCATACCCTGATGAACAAGCTTCTTGAATGGTTCCTTAACAGGTGATAAGCCCTTATCATATAGGAATCTGTTCCAGATTCTTGAATACATAAGATGACCTACCGCATGCTCAGGTCCGCCTACATATAAGTCAACAGGAAGCCAATGCTTAAGTAATTCTTGATTAGCAAATTCCTCATCATTATCAGGATCAATATATCTCATAAAATACCATGAAGAACCAGCGGAACCTGGCATTGTCGATGTCTCTCTAACACCCTTAACTCCATTCTGATTATACTGCTTCCACTCAGTAGCATTTTCAAGAGGCGCCTTCCCGTTCTTACCCTTATAATCTTCAAGTTCTGGAAGAACAAGTGGCAATTCTTCATCAGGAATAAAGTATATCTTGCCATCCTCAAGGTGAACACAAGGAACAGGCTCACCCCAATAACGTTGACGGGCAAAAATCCACTCATGGAATCTGTAATTAACCATGCGACGAGCAACACCCATTTTCTCAAGCTTAACTGTAATAGCTTCCTTGGCATCTTCAACAACAAGACCATCAAACTCTTCTGAATTCATAAGCTTACAGCCTTTGCCAAGATAATCCTGCTTCTCAAATGCGCATTCACTAACATCTCTACCATCAATAACCTGAATCATATCAATGTTATGAACCTGTGCATACTCAAAGTCACGCTGGTCGTGGCTTGGAACAGCCATTACAGCACCTGTACCATAATTAGCAAGTACGAAGTCACCAATGTATAGAGGAACCTTCTTACCATTAACAGGATTGATTGCATATAAGCCTTTAAGTGGGCAGCCAGACTTAGTCTTATTAAGCTCTGTTCTATCCATATCAGACTTAGTCATGGTTTCCTTAATGTATTCTTCTACATCTTCTCTATTCTCAACTCTGTCAAGAAGGCTCTTAACAATATCTCCTTCAGGAGCAAGGACCATGAATGTAATACCATATATTGTCTCAATACATGTTGTAAATATTGAGAATTTGCCACCACCTTCAATCTCGAAATCAACCTCAACACCTTCTGATTTACCAATCCAATTTCTCTGAATCTGCTTAGTGGATTCTGGCCAGTCAATTTCCTCTAAGCCTTCTAATAGCTTCTCTGCGAATGCAGCCTGGTCAATAACCCACTGCTTCATATTCTTCCTAATAACAGGATATCCGCCACGCTCAGACTTGCCATCAATAACCTCGTCATTAGATAGAACTGTACCTAATTCTTCACACCAGTTAACAGGCATATCGATATATTTTGCATAGCCATCCTCATATAGCTTCTTGAATATCCATTGAGTCCACTTATAGAACTTAGGATCACTAGTTGCAACCATCTTAGACCAATCATAATCAAAGCCTAATTCCTTAAGCTGAGAAGAAAAAGTCTCAATATTCTTCATAGTGAATTCTGCAGGATGATTACCTGTTGTTACAGCATATTGCTCTGCAGGAAGACCAAAGGAATCATATCCCATTGGATGAAGAACATTATATCCTTGCATTCTCTTCATACGAGACATAATATCAGTTGCAGTATATCCTTCTGGATGACCTGCATGAAGGCCTACTCCTGATGGATATGGGAACATATCAAGCGCATAATATTTTGGCTTATCAAAATCCCATACATCTGTCTTGAAAGTCTCGTTTTCTTCCCAGTATTTCTGCCATTTTTTCTCTATTGCCTTATGATTATATGTATTAGACATAATTAGAGTTCTCCTTTATTACATAATTGCACAAAATGTGCCTTTTTTACCATAAATTATTCTAACACAAGCCCTTATTTTGTCAAGTTTTTAACAAGTTAATAACGTATATATTTTAAGTAATTAAAACAGCTGGCTCCATAAAGAAACCAGCTGTCAGACTGCACTTAGCAGATGAGTTATTTAATTCAATTTAAGTATCATTTAAAAAATTCCCCTAAATAACTAAGCAAATCAAATCCTGTCGGTAGTGGAATTGTAATCATAAATATTGTATCAAACACTAAGAAGCATATTGCTAGTACAACTACCGCTACCCTATTAGGAAAATTCTTGAATATAGCCGCAATACCAAGAAGGAATAATACGATAGAATAAATAACTGTAACCAATCCATAGGTATCACTGTTCTGATTATCCTGCTTTCCTTCTTCTAGCTTGGCATTAGCCATATCAATCCCTTGCTTTGTTTCTTCAAAATATGATTCAACAAAGCCTTCTTTTTCGAAGGGCGACTTCTCATTGTCAATTGCCCAACTCACAGCTTCTGCAAATTCATCAGAGACTCCTTCTCGAAGGGCCATTACCTTCTTTTCTAAGACTTCCACCTTCTTAGTATCGCCCTGTTCCTCTGCAAGCTCTGCATCAAATGCATAGTTTTGAATAGTATTCCAGGTCATCATATCCTGCAATAATAGCTGCGAGGACTGATTATACATGGCAGATACCTTTGATGAAATGTTATTACTCTCTGTAAAATGTATTGCCTGCAGCCCAGCATGAAGAGAACCTATCCAGGTAGCCCAAGCTGTAAGAAATGCAGTAATACCCAAAAACACAGCAATAACTATTTCTAGAACCTTATCTTTTCTTTCCTCACTCATTATAATTCACTCATCCAAACATTTATAATTTGTACCAGCCGATGCTTTCATCCTCCCCTGCGCATCTTATAGTCCGTACCAGCCAATGCCTTCATCATTCCAGCCCTGAATAACAAGAGCAAATACCTCGCCTGAATCAGCTGTGTAATGGTGTGCTCCTGGTCCATCGTTATAAGGGTTAAATACTCTATATATTGGCATTCCATTATCTGCAGAATACCATCCAATTCCTTCGTAGTTCCATCCTATTACACTAAGATAGAACATTTCCTCCTCATTAGTTGTGTAATAATGCTCACTGGTAAATGGATTAAATAATCTATATACTGGTGTGTCACTACTTACAGGTGCGTTCCAGCCAATACCCTCATAATTCCATCCTATTGCACTAAGGTAATCCTTCTCTCCTAAGTCAGAAGTGTAGATATGCTCACCTGTGTTAGGGTTGTATAGGCGGTACATTGCTTCTGAGGTAGATACCATGTATGCTTTGATGCTGAAGTTATCAATAGCAAACATCTCTCCACCGCTTTCACTTGCCTTGATAACGGGTATCACTTCAGTCCAATCGGTCCACTTACCTGCATTGTAATAGAAACTCTCACCGGGATTGACTACCGCCACAGCATATTCTGACCTACCTATTTGTTTACATGCCTCCTCATTAAGACCCGTGTTAACATTGAAACCATATTTCTTCTCTCCATTTACTATGGCAGATTCCTCTGCAACTATGGATATAGACTCACCTGGCATAACAACAATGCTTCCGTCAAGCTCCTCACGATGGAATCCTCTGTAATCATATGTTCCTGTTACCTTGCCAAGAAGAGTTCCTTCCTCCGGATTAGTAGTGTTATCATTGACACGATAAATACTGTACTCTACAGTACTATTTGGTGCGGATGTCTTAGTAGACACACTATATAATTTCTGAAATTTGTCAGAGTTGTTCTTGAATACATTGGCTGTCTTAACAACATCAGTAGTATGTACAGTCGAATCGTCCATAAAGCTGAATATTGATGGCATATAGTCATAAGCCCATGTATCAAAGCTACCGCTTTCGCTTACCTTAGCTATATCATTATCGAACACAAAAGTCTCAGGATTCTGTATTGTCTGATCATAGTAAGAGAGATAGAAATATCCTGTGTTCTTGCCTTCTTCATTCTTATAACCCCAGTCTCTCTTATTGATTGTACCTCCTGTACCATTATCATACCAATCTGTCTCAGAGCCCCAGGAGTTCTTCACAATCCATGCACCATCTCCCGGTGGACGATGACCATCGTTGAAATTATCAGCAGAATAATTATCGTCCCATCCAACTATACATACGCCATGATTAGGACCAACCGTTTCATATGTATAATGCGCCCAGGTTTCTAAATTAATATATTTGCCTGTCAATGCTTCTCCCGGCTTTGAGTTGTCAGCATGAAAGCTTATAGATACTCCATGACCCTTCATAAGCTCCGACTTAAGCGCATCAATACCTTCCTGATTAATACCGATCCATTTCCTTTCGGCATCCAGTTTTCTAACTTCCGGAAGAGTATTACCATCTTTTAATGTGAAACCAATATTATAATCACGATTAGCCTTACCCTCTTCATTTACATCGGGAATCGTCCAATCATCAGCATTAGAATAATATGAATTACCGAAGGTAGCCTTTTGAATATCCACGTAATATTTATAGCAGATATCCTGGAACTGCTCTTTTGTTATAGTAGTAGGATTTCCATATTCGTTAAAATATCCTTTATTATTAAGTGTTTTTATCCACATCGGCGTATTATCATCAAAAGGATAAGTCTGACTCTTCAATTCATTATATGCTTCATCAAAAGATTTTCCGCCAAAAAACCTTTGTTCCAAATATTCAATTATTGACGGCATAGCCTTTTCAGGATATTTCTCAGCAAACTGTACATCCGTCAACTTCTCTGCTCCGTTATATGGAAACATTGACTCAAACACAGGGCCTGCGCCTGACGAAAAAAGTGAAGCTACCGTTACATTATATCCTCCGTTATCGTAAACCTTCTGTGGATTAGTTTCTGCACCAAAGGTATGAATACCTTCGCCCGCTTGACTTGGATTAGTCAGAGCGGTAATAGGATACTCTCCAAACCATGCCAAGTGCCTTTCAGACAAATCAAAGTCCTCACCATAAATTGCTTTATATTCATTATTACTCATTCCAAGAAGTGACAAAATACTAGTCTCCGCAGCGGATGTGCCGGAAAATGACCAACAATTTTGCCAAGGGTTCTGCATCTTAACTGGGGTTACAACTCCCCTGTCTCTCAAATCAAATTGTTCTGGAAACTCACCCTCAGCACTAGCTGTTACAGGTGCAATAGCAAATCCTGTAATAACCATTGCTGCTGCAAGAGTTATACCTAATATTTTTTTCCCAATACTTTTATACATAAGCTCCTCCAATACATAATTGACTTTAAATTTGACAAAAGGACCGTCCCCCTGTCAACACAAGGTTGACAAACTTGTGTTGTCAACATTATAGTCCGTACCAGCCAATGCCTTCATCATTCCAGCCCTGAATAACAAGAGCAAATACCTCGCCTGAATCAGCTGTATAATGGTGTGCTCCTGGTCCGTCGTTATAAGGGTTAAATACTCTATATATTGGCATTCCATTATCTGAAGAATACCAACCAATTCCTTCGTAGTTCCATCCTATTACACTAAGATAGAACATTTCCTCCTCATTAGTTGTGTAATAATGCTCACTGGTAAATGGATTGAATAATCTATATACCGGTGTGTCACTACTTACAGGTGCGTTCCAGCCAATACCCTCAAAGTTCCATCCTATTGCACTAAGGTAATCCTTCTCTCCTGCATTAGAAGTATAAAAATGCTCACCAGTATTAGGGTTGTAGAGGCGGTACATCGGATCAACTCCATAATGGTTGTTGACAATCTTATCTAACAACGCAAAATTATAAAAGTCTGTATAATCTACGGTGCCATCTGCTTTCCTCTTGGTAATGTCATAATCAGGTGCAGCACCCTTTTCTACATTTTCACCGCTCTTATAGCACACCTCTTTAAATGCTGAAGCGATATAATAATTGCCAAGAGGCATTCTGAAAAAGCACAAAGTATCTGTTCCGCCACCGCTTGTCTCTCCTATAATAGGGATACCTTCTTCTTTACAAAGACAAGGGAAGAGATTACCACAAGAGAATGAACATCTAGAACACATTACAGCATAATTAAAATCATAATTAAAGTCTTCCTTATCACCTTCAAATACTCCGTCCTGGTCCATATCGAACTCTAAGACCTCTGCCACTTTGTTGCCTGTCATTGTTCCATTAGAATAGAACTCATTATACTTTAGATTAGTTACTGCATTCATCATATACATAAGAGACTCTGATGAACCACCAGTATTATTAGAATCATTAAGTATGAAATTCTTCATACCATGTTCTTTGGCAGTATCTAACGCCCTCTTAAATAGTCTTACTACATTTTCATCGAAATTAGTGAATACAAATATTCCCGTATCATTATATTCAAAATAACGATACCTCTGACTACCTTCTTGAACATCAAAGATAGGAGTATACTGATCGTATAGATATTCATATTCGCGTATTGCTTTTTTTACTGCATTCAGGTCCGCTGCTTTTGAGATGTATTTATCAATAAGAATTGTTCTCTCATCAGTAGGACTATTATTGTAAATGTCGTTAAACTGCTTTACTGCCTCAGTGTCTGAAAGCGCATTCATCATTGGCTCGAACATATTAGTATGTCCACCATCATTTAACATTTTACCTAATGTTCCTACACCAAATACAAAGTCAACTGTATTGTTAGATAAAATTAACTGCTTTACCTTCTGAGTATCTTCATTGTAATTCGAAAGAAAACCGTCAAGTCCATTTGCCTTAATCTCATCAGCGAATTCACAATTGGAAGGATAACCATACAATGTATCAATTAAGAAGCATAGTTCATCATATGTATACTTTATTTCACCTGGTGTTCTCTCTAACGCATCAAAATTTGTCTCCCAATTAACAAACTGTTGGTTACTAGAATAGTTAAAGGAAATCTTGCCATCAGCATATACAGCATTACAATATGTTACACCGGCAAGATCAGATATAGTCGTAAGTGGCATAAACACTTTGTCGCCCTCTGCTTTAACAACATCGATATTGTCATCTCCAAAGAATTCTTTGAAGTCTATATCTACACCAATAGGCTCTGTCTTGTTTTCAACATGAGTTGTTCTTTCATAGACTCTTTCTACTGTGCTAGTTGTGTCATACCTTTCATTGTTGTATAAGAATATCTCAGGCTCATCAAAATGAACAGTATCATTAGCAGGATCAAGAATCATTGAGCCTTTGCCATTCTCTATTACATATGTTCCATTCCCCTGCTTTGATACGGTAAATGGAATAGTATATACATTATTAAAATATTCATCTACTGCCACATATGGTACAGGCATATTTGGAGCTTCTATACATGACATCTCCACTGTATTGTTCTCTGAATACAAATATGCTGTCTTCTTTACTACAGTATCAGCATTAGCAGTTACAGGAACAAAAGCAAATCCTGTAATAACCATTGCTGCAACCAGAGTAGCGCTTACTACTCTCTTAATCCATGATTTCTTCATAAAAACCCTGCCCCCTTTGTATTGTTAAAATATATTAGAATGCTATTCCTTATAATCCATACCAGCCAATGCCTTCATCAATATATCCCAGACCAACTAGAATATCTCTCTCTCCTGCATTAGCTGTAAAACAATGTGCAGCTGGTCCATCTTCATAAGGATTAAACACTCTATAGATTGGCATTCCATTATCTGCAGAATACCATCCAATTCCTTCGTAGTTCCATCCTATTATACTAAGATAGAACATTTCACCCTCATTCGTTGTGTAATAATGCTCGCTGGTAAATGGATTGAATAACCTATATACCGGTGTGTCACTATTTACAGGTGCGTTCCAGCCAATACCCTCAAAGTTCCACCCTATTGCACTAAGGTAATCCTTCTCTCCTAAGTCAGAAGTGTAGATATGCTCACCAGTGTTAGGGTTGTAGAGGCGGTACATTGGATCAACTCCATAATGGTTGTTGACAATCTTATCTAACAACGCAAAATCACGGAAGTTGCTATAGTCTGTTGTTCCGTCAGAATTCTTCTTAGTAATATCATAATCAGGAGTTGCTCCTGCTTCTAAGTCACCACCTCGCATATAATTAAATGTTCTAAATGCTGACATAGAATATTGACTACCTAAATCCATCTTGAAGAATACAAGATTACATGTTCCGCCGGCACTTTGTTCACCGATTATAGGAATTCCTGCTTCCTGACAGAGACATGGGAATATGTTACCACTTGAGTAGGAACCTTGAGAACACATAACAGCGTAATTAAAGTCATAATTAAAATCTTCGTCATCTTCTTCAAAAACACCATCCTGGTCCATATCATATTCTAATTTCTCGTATGTCTGATTGCCTGTCATTGTTGCCTCATAGTAGAACTCATCACGCTTATCCTTCGTTATCGCATTAAGCATATACATACAAGATTCTGTAGAACCACCGCCATTATCGGAATCATCGAACAAGAAATTCTTCATTCCATGTTCTTTGGCAATATCAAGTGCTTTCTTAAAGTATCTTACAACATTTTCATCATAGTTAGAATATACAAATATTCCAGTATTGCCATATTCGTAGTAACGATAGCGGTTATCTTCAACCGTTTCATCGAAAACAGCTTGATACTTATCAAACTCACTATCGTACTCTTTAATCTTCTGCTTAGCGCCCATCTTGCTTTGAGAATCGTTAAACCACTTATTAAAGAGAACAACTGTTGGATTATCAGGTTGTTCTTTCACCATATTTTTAAGCGCATCAAAAGCCGGTGTTCCTTCAAGATCCGTTCGAATATCCATAAATAAATCTGTATGACCGCCATCATATAGCATAGATGAGAGAATTGCTATACCAAAAAGAAAGTCAACTGTATTATTAGAATTAAGAAGCTCTTTTACCTTTCTTGTCTCATCACTGTAACTATCAAGTGTCGCATCAAGACCATTATTCTTAATAGAATCAGCTAATATACAATGTGGTGGATCACCGTAAATATTGTCGAGCGCAAAGCAAAGCTCTCCATATGTATATGCTATCTCACCAGCATTTCTGGCGTCCGGATATTTATAATTAGCCTGCCAATTACATCCCGGTTTACCTGAACTATAATTCAAATAAATATGATCATTATAAAATACGGTATTAGTATATGAAACACCTGTTAAGTCAGCGATAGTTGTAAGTGGCATAAAAACTCTGCCATTCTCTTCTTTAATAGCATCTATATCACCGGTTGTAAAATAATTATCAAAATCAATATCTAATGCATTAGGTGTCTCTCTGTATTCAGTGCCCACAATATGCTCATACACATACTCTAAATCATTACCCGGTTTTAGTTTCTGGTCATTATATAAGAACTGCTCTATCTTATCTGAATGTAATGTATTATTGTTTGCATCTAGTGTCATAGAGCCTTTGGCATTGCTTATCTTATATACACCGCCCCCTTGAGCTTCCAAAGTAAATTGATTATCTTTAGCATATACCTTATTCATATAATCTACAACATCGACATATGGAACGGGTACAGTAGCATCTGTAATGCCATTAAGTGATATCTCATTACCATCTTGATCTGTTGTAGCTATCGCATTGTAAGCACTTGCATTAAATGGAATAACAGATGCAATTACAAGTGCTAGCACCAATACAATACCAACTACTCTCTTAAGTTCCTTCTTCATTAGCGTTTCCTCCTAACATATAACAAAAATCTCTCAATACATATACTTTGTATTATACAAACAACTGTAATATATAATCTATTATACTATCGCCAGTCTTAGGAACCTTTGGTACCTTAGTTGTATCACCGGTATTATCATCGATAGTTGTCTCTACCACGTATGCTTTGATACTGAAGTTATCTATAACATAATGTTCTCCGTCTTCTAAACTTGCCTTGACAGCCGGTATCACTTGTGTCCAATCTTCCAACTACCTGCATTGTAATAGAAGCTCTCGCCCGGATTAACTACAGACACATAATAACTTGGTGAATCTAATTCTTTACTTTTTTCCTCATCAGTTCCGCTGTTAACATTTAATCCATATTTCTTCTGCCCGTCTATTATAGCTGACTCCTCTGCAACTATAGATATAGTCTCACCGGGCTGAATAACAATACTTCCGTCAAGCTTCTCACGATGGAATCCCTTGTATTCATATGTTCCGTTTGCTTTTCCAAGAAGAGTTCCTTCTTCAGGGTTTGCAGTATTATCATTCACACGATAAATACTATAATCTACAGTTGAATTCGGAGCAGACGTCTTAGTAGACACACTATATAACTTCTGAGGTTTATCAGAGTCATTCTTGAATACATTGGAAGTCTTAATCACTTCTGTCGTATGTACAGTTGTATCTATCTGAGGACTACATATAGAAGGCATATAGTCGTATGCCCACACATCAAAGTCACCATCAATCCCTGCAAAATCGGTATCGAACACAATAGTCTCAGGATTCATTACTGACTTATCATAATAAGAGAGATAGAAATATCCTGTATGCTGACCTTGTTCATTCATGTAACCCCAACTATTCTTACCAATAGTACCTCCGATTCCGTTATCATACCAATCAGTCTCTGAGCCCCATGAGTTCTTACATATCCATGCACCATCAGCCGGCGGGCGATGGTCTTCATTAAAATTCTCTGCAGGATAATTATCGTCCCAACCAACTATACATACAGCATGAGTCATTAGAGCATCTTCATATGTATAATGCGCCCATGTGTTAAGATTAATATACTTGCCTGTCTCTACATCTCCCGGCTTAGATGAATCTCCGCGAAATCCTATGCTTACACCATGACCTTTCATAAGCTCTGACTTTGCCGCATTAATACCTTCCTGACTGGTACTTTGATACTCATCATTTTCATCCAGAACAGCAATGTCCGGAAGTGTATTACCGTCTAATAATGTATAGCCGGAATAAACATTACGATTAGCATTTCCCGCTTCGTCTGTCTCAGGAATTATCCAATCATCAAGATTAGTATAGTAAGAGTTGCCGTTACCATTTGATTGATAAACCATATAATAGTTATAGCATATATTCCGAAACTGCTCCTTAGTTATAGTCGATGTATCGTTGTATCCATCAAGAGCTCCATATTGCTTTAGCTTTTTAATCCATTTAGGTGTGGCATCATCAAAAGCCCAATTCTGACTTGTCAATTCTGTATATGCTTCATCATAAGATTTTTCAAATAAATACTCTTCCTCAAACTTAATAATTGAAGGCATAGCCTTATCAGGGTACAGCTTAGCATATTGTACACATGTCAATTTTGAAGAACCAATATATGGAAAATATGATTCAAGTACAGGGCCTACGCCTGACGAGAACAATGTAGATATCGTTACATTAAAGCCACCGTTATCGTATACCGCTTGTTGATTAGTATCTGAACCAAACGTATGAACGCCCTCACCCACCTGAGAAGAATTAGTAAGTGCAGTAATAGGATACTCCCCAAACCATGCCAAGTGCTTCTCGGATAAATCAAAGTTCTCACCGTAAGTTGCTTTGTACTCTTCATTAGTCATTCCAAGTAGCGATAATATACTTGTCTCTGCAGCAGCTATGCCGGAAAAAGCCCAGCAATCCTGCCATGGATTCTGAAGTTTAACGGGTGTTACAACACCTCTGTCTCTCAAATCAAAGTGCGCAGGAAATTCTCCTTGTGCATTGGCAGTTGCCGGAACAAATGCAACTGTGCCGATAACCATTGCCATAACAATGACAACACTTATTACTCTCTTAAACCATGAATTGTTCATGCATTATTACCTCACCAAATTAGGAAAACGCTTCATATAATTGTAATAGTAAATCGAGTAAACTATCACCTGTCTTTGGTGCCTTAGCAACCTTAACTGTATCAGTCGTCTGAGCATTGTCATCGATAGTTGTCTCAACCATATATGCTTTGATACTGAAGTTATCTATAACATAATGTTCTCCGTCCGGCACACCGGCTTTAAGATCAGGTATCACTTGTGTCCAATCTTTCCAACTACCGGCGTTGTAATAGAAGCTCTCGCCCGGATTAACCACAGACACACAATAACTTGGTCCACCAGTAGCCTTACTAGACTCCGCATCAATTCCGGAATTAACATTACATCCGTATTTCTTCTCACCATCTATTATTGATGATTCTTCAGCAACTACAGAAAGAGTCTCACCCGGCATTATAACGATACTTCCGTCAAGCTTCTCTCTGTGGAATCCTTCGTATTCATATGTTCCGCTAAACTGTCCTAAAAGAGTTCCTTCTTCAGGGTTTGCAGTGTTATCATTCACACGATAAATACTGTAATTTACAGTAGAATTAGGTGCAGACGTCTTAGTTGACACACTATATAACTTCTGAGGCTTGTCAGAGTCATTCTTGAATACATTGGCTGTCTTAATTTCCATTGTCGTATGTATAGTTGTATCCTCTTGAGGACTAACCATAGAAGGCATATAGTCATAAGCCCATACACTAAAGTTGCCGTCAACATTTGCAAAATCAGTATCGAATACAACAGTTTCCGGATTCATTACTGACCTATCATAATAAGAAAGATAGAAATAGCCTGTGTGTTGACCCTCGGCATTCTTTACGCCCCAATTATTCTTATTAATAGTAGCTCCCGTACCGTTATCATACCAATCAGTCTCTGAGCCCCATGAGTTCTTACATATCCATGCACCATTTGCCGGAGGTTGATGTCCATCATTAAAATTAGTTGCAGAATAGTTATCATCCCAACCAACTATACATACTGCATGAGTAGGCTGAGAATCTTCATAAGTATAATGTGCCCAGGTTTCAAGATTAATATATTTTCCGGTACCAACTTCTCCCGGCTTTGATGTGTCTCCACGGAATCCAAGAGATACACCATGACCTTTCATGAGTTCTGATTTAACTGCATTAATACCTTCTTGAGAAGTACTTTGATATTTTTTGTCCGCACCTTTAACAACAATATCCGGAAGTGTATTACCGTCTAATAGTGTAAAGCCGGAATAAACATCACGATTGGCATTGCCCTTTTCATTTGCTTCCGGAATTGTCCAGTCATCAAGTGCAGAATACTCTGAATTACCAGTTTTATTCCTTATTTGATCTAAGTAAAAATTATACAAAATCTGCTCAAACTGTTCTTGTGTCAAATCCTTAGGATCCGGATATCCTTCTAAATATCCGTTGGTCTTAAGATAATCAACCATCGCCTGTGTTTCCGCATTATAAGGCGGATTCTTTAATTCATTGTAAACAGTTTCAAACGATCTTTCACTGAACAAAGCTGTCTTTGCATAATCAATAACTGCAGGCATAGCTTTTACAGGATACTTCTCAGCATATTGTAAAGTTGTCAGCCCCTCTTTTCCTCGATAAGGAAAGAATGATTCCAATACAGGACCTACGCCTGATGAGAACAATGTAGATACCATTACATTAAATCCACCGTTATCATATACCGCATGTGGATTAGTATCAGCTTTGAAAGTATGAATACCTTCGCCTACTTGAGTAGGATTAGTCAAAGCTGTAATAGGCTGCTCTGCAAACCATGCCAAATGTTTTTCGGATAAATCAAAATTCTCACCATAAGCAGCTTTATACTCTTCATTAGTCATTCCAAGTAATGACAATATACTCGTCTCCGCAGCGGATGTGCCGGAGAAAGACCAGCAATCCTGCCAAGGATTTTGGAGTTTTACAGGCGTTACAACTCCTTTGTCTCTCAAGTCAAAGTAAGCTGGAAATTCTCCATCCGCATTAGCTGTAACAGGCGAAGAAACAATTCCACCTATAACCATTGCCATTACTACGACTAAGCTTATTCCTTTTTTTACCCACGAATATTTCATATTACCCCCTCGCAATTATGTAAAAAGTTTGACAAAAGGACCGTCCCCCTGTCAATGTTATAGATTTAATTATAAAAAAAGGGCATCCTTATGATATACCTTTATGATACATATAAGAATGCCTAAATCATGTCATGAAAACTCAAAAATGAAATTTCTATGCTTCATTCTTAGCTCTGCTTAAGAATGAAAGATACATGAAGAATGATATAAGGTCAAGAATAACATCAACAATAGTAAGTACAATTACTACGATACCAACTATTGCAGAAGCTGTACTTCCACCTAAAATACCACAAATAACAAGACCGATTGTTACAATAATATCAATAATGATTACTGTAAGTACAATCTTCCATGTGCTAGCAGCTTTGTCTGATAATGCTGAATTAAGATTAGCACCACCAAATAATACATGGTGAACAATTACAAGACTGATGATCTCATTAACAAGATTAACAATACTTGAAATCCATGTTGCACTAGTGAATACTGAGCCTAAGATGCCACCAACTACACCAAGAATTAATGAGAAGATAGCTAAACCAAAAGCTGATTTAATAAGATCCTCATCTTTTCCAGCCTGATTAAGACCTACAAGCTGCATAATATAGCCAATTAAGCCAAGAATTGCAATTGCTGCACCAGCAATAATAGGTCCTATTCCAGGAATAAGTGTAAGCAGTGAACAAAATGCTGCAATTATTCCTAACACTTGTGCTGTAAACAGTTTACCAAAACCTGCACGTGCGTTTTCGTGTACCATAACTAATTCTCCTTTCATAAAATCTACAGTAAACATTATATATATATATATATATTTGTCAAGGAAATTGGAGCAAATACAGGAAACTATTCAATCAAAAATAGTATTAAAAAAGCCACACATTATGTGCGGCTTTCTACTGTAATTATTCCTCATCTCCTTCAAGTTGATTAGCTCTTGCTTCTACTTCTTTCTCCTGTACATCATGAGGTGTCTGCTCGTATCTTAGGAATTCATAAGAATACTCTCCAGAACCTGCTGTCATAGAACGAAGAGCAGTTCCATATCCATATAATTCAGCATAAGGAATCTCTGCTTCAACTTCTGTCTTCTCATTATCAAGGGCGTTCATTCCCATTACACGACCTCTTCTCTTATTAAGGTCACCCATTACATCACCAGTATAATCATTGTCAACTACAACCTTCATGCTTGCAATTGGCTCTAATAGAACAGGTCTTGCTTCTAACACACCTTTCTTGAAAGCACCCTTAGATGCAATCTTGAAGGCATTCTCTGAAGAATCAACAGGATGGAAGGAACCATCATATAATGTAGTCTTAACACCAACAACAGGATATGCTGCAAGTGGACCAGCCTGTACGCCTTCCATAATTCCCTTCTCAACAGCAGGGAAATAATTCTTAGGAACAGAACCACCAACAATTACCTGCTCAAATTCATAAGCCTCACTAGTATCACCTAATGGCTCGAAGCGCATCTTAACATGACCATATTGACCATGACCACCTGATTGCTTCTTGTGCTTATATTCAACATCAGAATTGCCAAGGATAGTTTCTTTATATGCAATTCTAGGCTTCTTTAGTTCAATTTCAACCTTGTAATTATCCTTAAGTCTTTCAACAACAAGCTCTAATTGCTGTTCAGAAATACCATATATTAATGTCTGATGATTAGCTGCATCATTCTCTGTCTTAATAGTAAGGTCTTCCTGCATAATCTTATTTAATGCCTGAGAAGCCTTATCCTCTTCACCCTTCTTAACAACCTTATATCTTAGATATGTATAAGGTGTAGAGATAGCTGTTCTAATAAATACAATAGGGTTAGCCTTAGTTGATAATGAATCAGTTGTGGCAACCTTATTAAGCTTACTTAATGCACCAATATCACCAGCGTGAAGCTCAGCAACCTCTTCTGCCTTAGAGCCACGAAGAACATATAGCTTACCAGCCTTCTCTTCAACGTCCTTATGATGATTAAATAAGGCATCATCAGTCTTAATTACACCAGAATTAACCTTGATAAATGAGTATTTACCAACAAATGGGTCAACCATAGTCTTGAATACGTAAGCAGACTTAGGCTTAGAGAAATCATAATTAGCAGCATATACTTCATTAGTCTTAGCATTAATTCCAGAACATTCTCTCTTATCAGGACTTGGAAGATACTTAATGATATCTACCATAAGTGTGTACATTCCTCTAGCCTGCAAGTTAGCTCCCATAAGAACAGGAACTATGGAACATTCTGATACATTAACACGAAGAGCCTGACGAATCTCATCTTCAGAGAATTCATCACCATCAAAATATCTCTCCATATACTCTTCACTTGTCTCAGCAACAGCCTCAATCAAAAGCTCTCTATATTTCTCAAGATATTCATTAGAATAATCTGGTATATCACATTTCTCAACAGTGCCATCACCCTTCCACTTCTTAGCACGCTGTTGTAACACATTAACATATCCTACGAACTCGCCATTTTCTCTCATAGGCAAATGGAAAGGAGCAATCTTCTTACCATATAATTCTGACAAGCCTTCTATAACCTCTCTATAGCTGGCATCATCAACATCCATCTCTGTAACGAAGAACATTCTTGGAAGCTTATACTTCTCACACATATCCCAAGCCTTCTTAGTTCCAACCTCGATTCCGTTCTTGCCAGATACAACAATAATAGCAGCGTCGGCAGCAGATACAGCCTCTTCAGCTTCACCCACAAAATCATTAGAACCTGGAGTGTCAAGAATATTAATCTTACAATCTTCCCACTCGATTGGAATTAGTGATGTGTGAATAGAAAATCCCTTCTTAATCTCCTGTTTGTCAAAGTCACTTATAGTATTACCATCTTCGACTCTTCCCATCTTAGAAGTGATACCAGATAGATAAGCCATTGCTTCAACAAGGCTTGTCTTGCCGGCCCCTCCATGACCAAGTAATACTACGTTTCTAATTTTCTCTGTTGTGTAGACTTTCATAGTACATAACCTCCCGATACATTAAAATAAGACTTAAGGTATTTACAAACCATAATCCTTAAGTCTTATTATATTAAATGCTAATACAATTCTCAATATATTTTTGAGTTGTCAGAATTGTGTGAACAATTCACACTATTAAAGCAAAGTCAATACAATAATTACACTGCTTAGAACTGATATAATAATTCCTATAATCCCAAGCACTCTGCCCTTCTTCTTAGATATAGATATAATGCCTAATACAACTGATGCCACAGCCGTAATAAGGCCGAACACATAACAATGTGTTAATGAAATTAGTAAACTTGCTATTGCGAGTAATAAAGATGCTATTGCCATAATATGTCCTCCTAGAAATCATTATATCATATTAACTACTATTTTAGTCCCGTTATTGTAATTTTTTGCATTAATACTGTAACCATGGAGTTTTATTATCTCCTTAGCAAGGGCAAGACCAATACCTGTATTACCATTACTGCTTGTATAGAAACGCTCGAATATATGACTCAATTCTTCATCACTAAGAGTAGGTCCATCGTTCCATATACTAAGACGATTATCAGTATAATCAATTTCAATTCGTTTATCTGCGTATTTTATAGCATTAGTAATAAGATTAGATATTGCATGCTCTAATTTATCAGGGTCTGCATTAATACATCCCTTATTAAGATTAATGGTAATCTCTATACCTTTATTCATTACAATACCTTCGAAGGGCATAAGAATATCCTGAATATATGAATCAACCTCTATTTTTTCCTTCTGAAGAGTAACCATACCACTTTCCACCTTGGAAATGTAAAGTATATCCTCTATCAGACTACTCATCCTTCTAGTCTGAGAATTGATTATTCGACCAACCTTCTTATAATCAGTAACAACGCCCTTCTCTAAGCCCTCAGCATATCCATTAATTGTCATAAGAGGAGTCTTAAGCTCGTGGGATGTATTCTCAAAAAATGTACGCTGGGACAGCTCATTTTCTTCCAGCTTTCGTCCCATAACATATCCCATGATACTTCCAATAATACCAATAATAATAGCTGTTATAATAAGTACTATATTAATCTCTCTTATTAATTCTGGCTCACCTGTAACATTTACATAAGCAAGAAGAATGTATTCACCATTTTCATCAGACAAATCAACTGACTTAATAAAATATGATGCATTCTCTATGTTGGCAAATTGCATTACATCTGATGGATGCTTCTTATACCAGTCAACAATTTTTTCTTCTTTCGACGTAATAGTGTATTCATTATTCTTATCTTCATATTCTGTAAGATAGATAAGCTCAGCATAATATGTAGATTCAGTTTCATCTTCGTATATAAATTCAGATTCATCATCATATCCATATATTATTTCAATATTAGCTTCAACAACCTCATCAATTGCTTGTTCAGCCTGATTTTCTAATTGTTCATTTCTTATCATATTGAATATCACAAGAACAAATAGTATTGTTGCCGCAACTGTAAGACCTACAAGAAGGGATATCTTAATTCTTGTTTTCATCATTTATCTCCAATTTATAACCATAGCCCCAGACAGCTGCAATCTTGACATTACTATTACTTGCTTTAAGCTTCTGCCTGGTACGTCTAATTGTCTCATCAACGACTCTAGTCTCAACGTCATCTGTATCAATGCCCCATACCTTATCTAATATATCATTACGTGACACAGCAGAGCCTGCATCAGCAATCAAACATTCAAGAAGTGAGAACTCAGTCATAGTAAGTCCTAATTCCTTACCATTGCAATTAACTGTATGCTCCCTTTCGGAGAATACAAGATCACCATATGTAATATTGTCATCTTCCTTATTCATATTAGTTCTACGAAGAAGTGCATTAACCCTTAGAACAAGAAGTGATGGTGAAAAAGGCTTAACAAGATAATCATCACTACCATTCATAAAGCCCTTCATCTGGTCTGCTTCTGTCTCCTTGGCAGTTAGTATTATAATAGGCACTAAAGATTTCGCCCTAATATTCTTACATATAGTCAGTCCATCAGTGCCCGGCATCATAACATCTAATATAACAAGGTCACATTCCTTATCATTAAATGCTTCATATAAGTCGTCACCTGTTGGAAAGCATCTAACCTCATATCCCGCATTTCCAAGGAATTGAGAAAGAATCTCTCTTATATCTTCTTCGTCATCTGCTAGATAAATAACATTACTCATACTTATAAAGCCACCCCTTCTAATAATAATTAAATATTATCAGACTAAGTGGCTTTATATCAATAATTATTTTAATATTTGATTGATTTTAGAAATCCCAATCCTCATAGAATCCAGCTCTTATCTCTAATTCAATTGATTCATCATATAGATTAAAGTACTCATCTTCATACTGTGCGAATCTTGATTCGAATTCTTCATCAGATAAATCTTCATCAGTTCCATATACTTCATCAATTATCTCATCCATGCGGTCATAGATTGCGAATAGACGATCAACCTCTTGTCTATTAAGTTCGCCATACCAACCAGCTTTAATCTCAAGGTCAATTGCTTCAGAATCGAGTGCGTTATATTCTTCTTCATATTGTGCGAATCTAGCTTCATACTCTTCCCACGAAAGCTCTTCATCTTCACCATATACTGCATCACTTATCTCCCACATGCGATCATATATAGCATTGAGTCTGTCAATCTCATCCTGGCTTAGGCTGCCATAATCCATTTCCCAGTCTTCGTAGTCACAATAATCGTAATCCCAATCATAATCGTAATCCCAATCATAATCGTAATCCCAATCATAATCATAATCCCAATCATAATCATAATCTTCCATGTCATAGTATTCAAATTCCTGTTGATCAGTTCCTTCTTGATTAGCATCATTATTAGCTGCAAATACTGTAACTGAACCTACCATTAATGTTGTGATTGCTACTGCTGTAACTGCTCCTGTAAGTAAACCTTTTTTCATCATATCTTTGTCCTCCTTATTTTGATGATGTAGCCCTTTTCCTCTTGGCTTGTCTATATATTAATATGTTTTTTACAATAAATATCCGCAAAACTCCAACAAAAGTGTCACAAAAGTGTAACAAAAATAAATTCTCATTTTCTTTATATTATTATTCAAATAGTCTATAATATTGCTGTTACATATATTTAAACTTACAGATTGGAGACATCATGTACAAACGAATTGGATTCATTGGACTTGGACTAATCGGTGGTTCAATTGCCAAGACAATCAAAAGCAGATATAAGGATATAGAATTAATTGCAATAGATGATTCGCTTGAATCAATAAGGAGCGCATATCAGGATGGTATTATATCTAATAATGACACATTTCCTATAGATGAATTCAGAACCTGCGACTTAATATACTTATGTGCTCCAGTTATTATTAATATAGAATATCTTCCTAAGCTTAAGGAAATAATTACAGATGATATAATCCTTACTGATGTCGGCTCTGTCAAAGGCGAAATGGAACAGGCTGTAATCGACAATAATTTGGAGAAGTACTTCATAGGCGGTCATCCAATGGCTGGTTCTGAGAAGATTGGATACAGTAATTCTACTGATTCTTTATTTGAAAATGCATATTATCTCATTACCAACAATAACAAGGTGGATGCAACTAAGCTTAATCATTTCAAAGAATTCATTAGCTCCATTGGTTCATTACCTTTAGAGCTTACACCAAGCGAGCATGACTATGTGACAGGCTCTATATCCCATATTCCACATATTATTGCATCAAGCCTTGTCAACTTCGTAATGAATAACGACAATGACAAGTCAACAATGCGAACTGTTGCGGCAGGGGGCTTTAAGGATATTACAAGAATAGCATCCTCCTCACCTACAATGTGGCAGAATATTTGTCTGACTAATAGGGATAAGATACTTGACCTTCTTGACAAATATGTTGAAGAGCTTAATGATTTCAAGTCAGCAATAGATTCAAAGGATTCTAGTAAGATTAAGTCACTTTTCCTAGATGCTAAGGAATATAGAGATTCCATAGGCTCAGGTAAAGGACTTATCGAAAATGTATATGAATTCTATGTTGATATTCTTGATGAGACAGGCGTAATCGCACATATTGCTACTATTCTTGCCAATGCAGGACTTAGTATTAAGAATATTGGCATTATTAACAACAGAGAATTCCAAGAAGGCGCTCTTAGAATTGAAATGTACGACGAATTCTCAATGTTTAAATCAATTAATGAACTTAAGGCTAATGGTTATAATATCTATTCATAACTATTATTAATATAAAGGACATGACATAATGGAGAAAATACTCAAAGAAGGAATACAACATAACTTAACAGGTGAAATAACAGTACCAGGGGACAAATCAATATCCCATAGAGCCATAATGCTTGGTTCCATAGCTCATGGTATAACTAAGATTGATAATTTCCTCATGGGTGAAGACTGTTTATCAACTATTGAATGCTTTAGGAAAATGGGTGTTGAAATAGATGTTAATTCAGATAATGTTATTGTTAGTGGTGTCGGGTTAAATGGTCTTAAAGAGCCAAGTGGTATTCTTGATGCAGGAAATAGCGGCACAACTACTCGTCTTATATCAGGAATTCTTGCTGGTCAAAAGTTCAAGTCAACAATTACTGGTGATGATTCCTTAAAGACTCGTCCTATGAAAAGAATCATTGAGCCCTTATCTAAAATGGGTGCAAAATTCTTATGTATTAACGAAGACGGTTATCTTCCATTTACCATATCAGGCGGTGAGATTAAGGGAATTGCATATGAATCTAAGGTTGCTTCAGCACAGGTGAAGTCTGCATGTCTTCTAGCGGGATTATATGCAGATTGCCCTATAACTGTTATTGAGCCAAGTCAGTCAAGAAATCATTCAGAACTAATGCTAGAATACTTTGGTGCTGATATAAAATGTCATAGCAAAACAGAGGTCTCAATCAAGCCTAATCCAAGACTAATGGGGCAACACGTAATTGTACCATCTGACATATCCTCTGCAGCCTATTTTATGGTTGCTGGACTTATATGTGAAGGCTCTGATATTTTAATTAAAAATGTCAATATCAATCCTACTCGTGCAGGTATTATAAATGTAATACAGGATATGAGCGGCAATATATCCCTTGAGAATATCAGAAAGCAATCTAATGAAGAAGTTGCAGATATTCATGTAACATACTCTCCTGATATGCGCGGTACAACAATTGGTGGAGATATAATTCCTACACTTATTGATGAAATTCCTGTCATTGCTGTTCTTGCTACATTTGCCCAAGGTAAAACTATTATTAAGGATGCAGCAGAACTCAAGGTTAAGGAATCTAATAGAATTGATACAGTTGTTAATGGATTAGATGCAATTGGTGCTAATGTAAAAGCCTGTGATGATGGCATGGTTATTTACGGAGGTGCGCCTTTATTTGGTGCAAAAATAGAAACAAAAAAAGACCATAGGATTGCTATGGCCTTTGCAATTGCTAATCTTATATGTAAGGGAAGCATAATACTTGACGATGGCGATTGTGTAGCCATTTCCTTCCCAGACTTTTATGACAAGCTGGATATGATTAGTTGAACTAATTATAACTTCTGATATACATATACATCATTACCTTCAGTAATTCTAAGAGTATTAGAGTTAGGATCAAATGTATATACCTTTACATCTCCATCGTTCTCAATGAACTTCTCTGCATCATATTTATATGTCTCAACATCACCATCAGCTTCCTTCTTAGTAGCTGTTCCATCTGCCTTAATCTCAAGAGTTCTACCCTTGTTCTGTGCAGTAATCTGTCCTTCATTAAGTGTTACACCATCGTCAGTCTTCTCTATAAGCTTATAGTTTCCAACTACATTAGGTGCAGCTGCCTGTTGTTGAGTAGCGCTTTGATTGGCTGTCTGATTAGTTGCTGTGCTTTGATTAGTTGTTGTACTCTGGTTAGATGTTGTATTCGATGCATTCTTATTACTACAACTACATCCTGTCATCATAACAGTTCCAGCAATTAACATTGTTGCAATTAATCCCATAGCTAATAGTCGTTTTTTCATATTAGACCTCCTATTTTAGTACTATTGTTCTTCAGTTTTTATTGATACGCCTTAAGGCAATATCTCACATAAAAGTAATATAACACATTTCTTAGCTAATGCCTAGAGTTTCCTTATCAGCAGTTGCAATATTGTTCTTCTCAATAGAACGAGACATTATTACAACATCCTTAGCGCTAATAATCATATATGCCTTGCCTTCCTTGAAAGCAAATACAGAGTACATATATTGAATATCCACACCATCCTTAGCTAATTGTTCTAATAATTTCTCAAGTCCGCCTGGCTCATCAGGTACTTCTATTGCACATACCTGAATCTCAGATACAAGATATTCGTTAGCCTTAAGGACCTTCATAGTCTTCTCAATATTATCTGGAATAATTCTAAGAATTCCGTAATCTTCATTTTCTGCTACATTAAGCGCTCTAAGATTGATACCTTCTTCTGACAGAATTCCTAATATCTCTCTTAGCATTCCTGGTCTATTCTCAATAAATGCACTGACCTGACTAATTGTATTCATATAGCTACCTCCAATCTAGTATTATATCTTACGATTATCAATTACTCTCTTAGCCTTGCCTTCACTTCGTTCGATAGAACGAGGAGCAACGAGGCGAACCTTAACCTTGATTCCAAGCATATTCTTGATAGCGTCAGATAATCCCTTCTCCATTCTGTTAAGCTTAGTAAGCTCTCCAGTGAATTCCTCAGAAGGCATCTCAACTCTAACTTCACATACATCAGAATTCTTAACTCTGTCAACAACAATCTGATAATTAGGCTGATAGCCCTGTTCAATAAGAACACTTTCAATCTGTGATGGGAATACATTAACACCCTTAATAATAAGCATGTCATCACTTCTACCCATAGGCTTACTCATTCTAATATGAGTTCTTCCGCAGGAACATGGTTCGTCATTAAGAACACATATATCCTTAGTTCTATATCTTAATAATGGAAATGCTTCTTTAGTAATAGAAGTAAATACAAGCTCACCTTTACTTCCAACAGGAAGTGGCTCTAATGTCTCAGGGTCAACGACCTCTGCAATAAAATGATCTTCATTAATATGCATACCTTTTTGAGCATTACATTCATATGATACACCAGGACCTGACAACTCTGTAAGACCGTATATATCATGAGCCTTGATTCCGAGCATATCTTCTATAGTCTCTCTCATACCCTCTGACCATGCTTCTGCACCGAATATTCCTGCTTTAAGCTTAATCTTATCTCTGATACCTGCTTCATGAATAGATTCAGCAAGATATGCAGCATAGCTAGGTGTACAACATATAATTGTAGTTCCAAGGTCAGTCATGAATTGTAGCTGTCTTGATGTATTACCACTTGACATAGGAATTGTAAGGCATCCCACCTTGTGACTGCCACCATCAAGTCCAGCACCACCAGTAAACAAGCCATATCCATAGCATACCTGTACCACATCATCCTTAGTAGCTCCTGCAGCAACAAGAGCACGAGATGTACAATCATTCCACAAATCAATATCATGCTGTGTATATCCGGCAACAACTCTTCTTCCTGTTGTTCCTGATGTGGAATGAATTCTTACACAATCCTTAATTGGTCTTGCAAAGAGTCCATAAGGATAAGTCTCTCTAAGGTCATCTTTTGTTACAAATGGAAGCTTATGAAGGTCGTCTATACTCTTAATATCATCTAAAGATAGACCAATATCCTTCATTTTCTTCTTGTAATATGGTACATTGTCCCATACATTACGAACCTGCTTTAGAAATCTTTCATTCTGTAATTCTTTAAGTTTGTCGCGATTCATGCATTCGATTTCTTCTTGAAAATACCTTTCCATAATAACCTTCTTTCTTTTTTAGTATTAATTATAAAACTTTAGGATAATGCATCCATAATAAGATCACCAATACGATCTAGTACAGTTACTCCACCGTGTCTGCCATATTCAAATGCTCTTAAGTTCATTTCAACGAACTTCTCCTTAACACAGCTTCTTATTGCTTCATGCCATTCTTCTACAGTAAAATCATAATGATTAGACAGATGACCAAGTAGAACAATGTTAACACATTTTGAAGAACCAGCTTCATTAGCAAGACTTAGCGCATCAAAAGCATCCAGCTTAACGCCCATGTCCTTTAGCTTCTTCTCAATATCCTCTGGATACTTAGCACTACCAGTAATAACAGGCATAGGATTTATCTGTTGTGTGTTAGTTACAAGAACACCATCCTTAGACAGATATTCAACCCATCTTGCAGCCTCTAATAATTCAAATGAAATAATTACATCTGCCTCACCTTTATCTACTATAGGCGAATAAACCTTGTCGCTATATCTAACATATGTTACAACACTTCCACCTCTCTGAGACATACCATGTACTTCAGAAACCTTTACATCATAATTCTTAGTTAAGAATAGTTTTCCAAGTATCTTACTAGCAAGTAGTGTTCCCTGACCGCCAACACCAACAATCATTATATTCTTAGTCATCTTGGGCCTCCTTTCTAAGTGGTAAAGCACCTAATTTACACATTTGACCACACACTCCACAGCCAACGCAAAGTGTTTCATCAACATGAGCTTTACCCTTAACCATACTAATAGCTGGACAACCAATTCTCATACATGCCTGACAGCCAACACATTTTTCTGTATCACATTCAATTGGTCCAGGATGCTTAACATTCTTAAGAAGTGCACATGGTCTTCTTGAAATAATAACTGAAGGCTCCATAGCATCTAATTCATCGATGATAACATGCTCGCATTCCTTAATATCGTATGGATCAACAACTCTAACTCTCTTGATTCCAATACTCTTACATAAATCCTCAAGACATACTTTTCCTGCAGGATCACCCTTAAGATTGATTCCTGTTGTAGGATTCTGTTGATGACCTGTCATACCAGTAATAGAATTATCAAGAATAATTACAGTTGAATTAGATTCATTATATGCAATATTAATTAGACCTGTTACACCAGAATGCATAAATGTAGAATCACCAATTACAGCAACTGTATTATTAGCAAGCTCTGGTCTTGCCTTATTAAATCCATGAATTCCTGATACACTTGCACCCATACATACAGTTGAATCTAATGCATTAAGTGGTGGCATTGCACCAAGTGTATAACAGCCAATGTCTCCATGAACAGTTATATTTCTGTTATGAAGCACATAGAATATTCCTCTATGAGGACATCCAGCACAAAGTGCAGGTGGACGAGCAGGTACCTCCTCTTCAAATGTAAATGGAACATCCTTCTTAATATCAAAGGCATTAGCAATAATAGTCTGAGAGAATTCACCAAGATTAGTAAACTTATCTTTACCAATTGGTCTAAGACCAATCTTATTACAATGCTCTTCAATTATTCCATCTAATTCTTCAACTACTACAAGATTCTTAACCTTCTCGTTGAAATCAAGAATCTTCTTAACAGGAAGTGGATTAATGAGTCCAATTTTTAGGACAGGGTATTTGTCCTCAAATACTTCCTTAACATATTGATAACTTGTAGAACTTGTAATGAAACCATACTCATTATCTTTACCATTTTCTTCTCTGTTAATGTCACAGCTTTCTGCCCACTCTCTTAAATCCTCAAGACGCTTCTCAACAATAGGATGCTTCTTAATAGCGTTAGCAGGTGTCATAATATATTTGCCAGGGTTCTTCTCATATTCAACAGTATCCTTAGCTACTCTATCCTCTAATTCAACAACACTCTGACAATGAGCAACTCTGGTACACATCTTAAGAAGTACAGGTGTATCAAACTTCTCTGATAATTCAAACGCAAGCTTAGTAAACTCTTTACTCTCCGCA